>Ga0302326_10011782_pt1 | contig 18769 bp, 17 predicted proteins | sample Palsa_T0_3_FD_202264 | JGI IMG/M metagenome (GOLD analysis project Ga0302326, IMG submission 202264) | Peat permafrost microbial communities from Stordalen Mire near Abisko, Sweden - Palsa_T0_3 | ecosystem: Environmental > Terrestrial > Soil > Palsa > Peat permafrost | place: Sweden: Abisko...
TGGAAATCGACACAATCGGCATCGATCTGGGTAAGACAGTCTTTCACGTAGTTGGTCTGAGCAGGGCCGGCGAAGTGGTGGTGCGCCGAAAATTCTCACGCCCACAGTTGCTGCGGTTCACCGCTAACCTGCGCGTCCGGCTGATTGGCATGGAAGCCTGCGGAGGCTCTCACTTCCTCGGTGGCAGGCTGCGCGAGCAGGGCCATGAAGTGCGGCTGATGCCGGCGCAGTACGTCAAGCCCTACGTAAAGACGAACAAGAACGACTACGTCGATGCCGAAGCCATCGCCGAAGCTGTGGGGCGAGCGAACATGAGGTTTGTGCCCATCAAGAGCGATGAGCAGCTGGATATGCAGTCGCTGCACCGTGTGCGCGATCGCTGGGTGGCACGAAGAACGTCGGTGATCAACCAGATCCGCGGATTGCTGCTGGAGCGCGGCATCATCTTCCGTAAGGGACGCCGGCACGCCGAAGCTTCGCTGCCGGCCGTTCTGGAGGATGCCGATAACCGCCTCTCCGGAGCGCTGCGCATGCTGCTGTCGCAGTTGCAGAGCGAACTGAGACAGCTGCAGAGCCAGATCGATGAGGCCGATACGCTGATCGCGAAGGCCGCACGGGAGCAGGAAGCCTGCCACAGACTGATGGCGATTCCTGGCGTTGGACCGCTGACCGCAACGGCAGTCGTAGCTTCCATCGGCAACGGCGCCGAGTTTCGGAAGGGGCGCTCCTTTGCAGCCTGGCTGGGACTGGTGCCGAAGCAGGAGTCAACCGGCGGGAAGCAGAAGCTGCTCAGCATCAGCAAGCGAGGGAACCACTACCTGCGCAGACTGTTTGTGAGCGGAGCACGTGCCGTGCTGCAGTGCAGGGATTCGCAGTCATCCGGTCTCAGTGCGTGGCTCACTCAGCTTGCGTCGCGAATGCACAGCAACGTCGCGACGGTCGCACTGGCCAACAAGATGGCTCGCATAGCCTGGGCGGTACTGGCCAAAAGCGAAGCCTACCGGCCTCCGCAACTGGCGACCTCGACGGAGGCACTGGCCTGCAATTGACGCCCGGCAGAGCCAGGCTTGGAAATCGCTGCGGCGATTCCCACAATCGCAAACCAGCGACGACGGAATTTCTAACAAGGTTTTCTGCCAGGTCTGCTGGCGAACAACGAGATGGCAAAATGGTCGAACCCGGCGCCCTCGAAACCTGTCATACGGAACAGCCCTCTGAGGCTTCCAAACTAGTTAGGACGAGAGCGCAGCGCATCCCATCGAGGTCCAGAGCTTCGGCTCAATCAAAGACCGGATACATTTGCGCAGACCCAACCCCCATCTTCACTTTTCGCTTGCACGACGGCGGCGGACCATACATTCCGTATCGCCGGTCTTACGGCAATAATCCGGCTCGGTGAGCGCGCTGGCGATAATGCACTCTTTGACACCGACCCTGCAGGAAGCGGTGGTCGATCTGGCACAATCATTGCTTGCGTCTCTTTAGAACTCAATCCTTCCCTGGAACGCGATCATACGGGGGGAGCTATCACCTCCGAGACCGACGCCCAACAGCCCTGTCGGAGGCGATATCGTACTTTCGAGCGTTCCGAATCTGGCCGGAATCGAGACGCCAGGTACGCCGGCCTCGACCTCGCTCGGCAGTGCGAAGTTGGGATGATTGAATGCGTTGAACATTTGACCGTCGAGACGGAAACTGACTCCTTCTTTGATTGGGAAAGTTCTGGTGATGTAGATGTCGGAGTTGGTGTAGTGCGGCCCGCGAACAGAGTTGCGCCCGGAATTGCCAAACTGGCAGTTTGCAGGCGAATCGCCTCCCACACATGCCCCTGTGGCTGGATCGACCGCCGAGACGAACGCATCCGGGTTGAGCCATTGTTTGGTGCCTGCCACGGTGACACCCGCGACCGGGTTCTTTCGATACGCGGGCGCACCGGGGACCCGGTTAGAGTACGCGGGGGCGTTGAACTGGACGGTGCTGGCTCCGTTGGCCTGAAAGACGCCGTTGCCATTTGCGATATACGGCTGGCCGAGCACGCTAAAGGGCAAGCCAGAGTGCAGAATGGCGGTCTCCGAGATCGACCATCCCGCAAACATCGCTCGCAAGGACCGACGCCGGGAGTTGAACGGCACCTGGTACAAGCCATAGGCGGAGATGTTGTGGCGAACGTCGTAGTCGCAGCTGGCATATTGCCGACCGAGTTCTCCAGGCAGAGGCGACATCAATCCCTGCGTGGAGAACGACAGCAGGCCGCCGTTTGATACCTCGTCGAGGCAATGACTGAACGTGTAGTTACCGTGCAGAGTTAGTCCTCGCCATTGTTGGTTGTAGGCGGTCTGCAGTCCGGCATAACTGCTGTTGGCGTCGGTGCGAAACTCGTTGACATTCCCAAAGCGCTGATCGAGCGGCTTCCGGTACGGAAAGGGCGCGAAACATCCATCGCAAACCGTCTGATAGCCATTGAGCTGCACCTGGAACGGCTCGTGAAGCCCTCGGGTGCCGACGAAATCCATGCGAAGGTTCCCGTGCAGCCCGATCTGCCGCTCGACGCCGAAATTATATTGGTAGTAATACGGTGTTTTGAGCGTTCCACTGGGGAAGGTATTCAGGCTGACGGCCAGCGGACAGGTGGGTGCGCCTGGCTGAATTCCCTCGCAGGGAGGACTACCGGAACGGAAGATGTCCTGGAAAGAATTGTTCGCATTCACCGCCGCATCAACTGCGCTGCCAGCAACTCCGGGAGCGATACCAAGGCCGCCCACCTGACCGCCGATCCCGCCAACGAACGTCGGATCGTTGGGCGCGTTCATCGCGCCGAGATCGGCAATTTGCATCGGAACGATGTCGTTGAAAACTCCGAATCCGCCATGAACCGCCAGGTGCGGACGCAGTTGATATGCAAAAGACACCCGTGGCTGGTAGACGAACAGCGGTGTCGCCGGGAATAGTTCGTGGACATTTCCCAATAGAACCTGGTTCAGAGGTTCGTTGGTGTCGTGGGAGGCATCAAGGAAAGATCCAGCAGTGCGGGCGAAAAGATTCTTCTCGCTGGTGACGTTCGTGTTCCAGGTAACGCGCATGCCATAAGTGATCGTTGCCCTGGCGATCGGCTTATGCGTGTCCATCGCGTAGTATTCGAGGTTGCCGGACGAAACTCTTTCTTTCAGCGAAACGGGAAAGCTCTGGCTGGCTGTGTAAGCAGCGCCATAGGTGAACTGGGCCAGGTCATTGAAGGTCACTGTCGGCGCCGTGCCTTCGCCAAGGTCGTAGTTGCTTGCGTCGAGACGCCGCGTGTTGATGCCGAACGTCCAGGTATGCTTCGCATGCGTCGACGTCAGGTTGTCGTTGATCTGCCATTGTGTGACCTTGCGGCCTTGGGGATATGTGTTGTCGTTGCCGCCGATGGTCGTAAACGGAACGCTGTCGCTGGCGGACGCCAGCACGACGGGGAAGGTCTCGAGCACCTGGGAGTAGTTATTCGGTTCGAAGATGCTGGAATACCAGCTCGCGCCGGGATTGAACTGGTTGACGAAGGTCGGAGTGAAGACATGCGTGTAGCCCGCGACCAAAGTGCGCTGCGGCTGAGGTGAATAAGAATTAAAAACCGGATTCACGGGATCGGTGTAAGCTGCCTGGAGCCCTGTGTCCTGCTGGAAGCGATACCAGGTGCTGTTGTTGGCATCGATCGTGTGATCGATCTTCACCACGATGAGGTTTTCGCCGTCGCTGTTGTTTAGCGAAGCCTGGCGCTGGCTTGCGCAGCCATCGCCGTTTGTACCAAGCGGGCACCCGACGATGGGCACGGAGGAGCCGTCGGATGCGGGCAGCAGGGAGAACATCTTCCGATAGAAGGGGATTTCCGCAGGCTGAGCGGGAAGAGACGTGCCGGTGACGGGGTCGGCTCCGCCTGTTGCGAGTTGCCCTAGTACGTATTGCTGGTAAGCCGGCGTAGGCAGGGTGATCTGGGACACAAGCGGGAGCGCAATGCGAATGCCCTCGTAGTGCCCAAAGAAGAATAGTCTGTCCCTCCGAATCGGACCGCCGATACTCACGCCGGATTCGTTTACGGTGGAACGCGGCTTCCTGGCAATGCTGTCCAACGTATCGTTCGCATGAAGAAAATAGTCCTCCGCGTTGAACAGCGAGCCATTCCATGTTTCGTACGCGTCACCGTGGAAGGCATTTGCGCCCGACTTAGTGAAGTAGTTTACCTGCGCTGCGGCGTACCTTCCCTGGTCTACGGAGAGGGAGTTGGTGTTGATCGTCGCTTCCTCGACAGCATCGAGACCGATGACGAGATTCGTGGAGAGACCGATGTTCAGTCCCAGCCACGGATCATTCGTATCGTAGCCGTCGAGGATGTAGCCGTTGGAAGTAGCAGGCAGACCATTGAACTCCACGTTGCCATAACCCCCAGCGGCTTTGGCGTCGTTGGAAGAGCCAGCAGTATTCATCAACGCTCCCTGCGCGAACTGCGCAACGTAGGTGAGATCCTGGCCCGGATTCGGCAACTTCTCGATTGCCTTCGCTTCCAGAGTCGTCGAAGTGTTCGGATTGTCGAGGCTCAGGAGTCCGGTGGGTACTGTTGATACCTCGACCGTCTGCGAAGTGGCGGCGGGCGACAGAGTGAAGTTCACGGCGATGGTTTGGCCCACGGCAATGGCCGCCGCCTGCGACTCGGCCGGCCCAAAGCCTTCGGCCTCCACGACAATCCGCCAGGTGCCCGGATTGAGCTGGGCGAAGAGGAAGCGCCCGTCGGCGTTGCTTCGCGCGGTTCGAGTTGAACCTGTGCTTATCTCTCTGGCCGTCACTGCGGCATTGGGCACGACGGCCCCCGTCGCATCGCTGATCGTTCCGGTGACCGCGCTGCTGGTACCACTTTGCGCTTGCAAAGCACAGGCGTTAACTATGGTTAACAGCACCAGGATCGCGAGGTTGTTTGCGTTGCGGTTTCGCATGGACAACAGCCTCCTGGGGCGGGAAAGGAAAAAGAATTTTCAGGGCACCATATTTAGGCGCACCTAATAGAATTAGGTTGGCCTAAAATAGTGAAAGTGTCAACTCGCCGAGGAGATGCCGGGCCATGCCATCAAGCCGCCAGCGGAATGCCAACACGGAATCAGTGGACAACTACCTGAAGGCGATCCTCGCCCTCAGCGGGCCGGAAGAGCGGCGCGTATCGAGTACATCCCTCGCCGGCCGGTTGGGAGTTGCACCGGCTTCGGTCACCAATATGCTGCAAAAGTTGGCGTCGTCTGCGTTGCCATTGGTCGAATACGAAAGACACCGCGGGGTTCTTCTGTCCTCGGCAGGCAAGCGAAGGGCCCTTGAGGTGCTGCGCCATCATCGCCTCATCGAAACATTTCTCTACGAGGTGCTGGACTATCCTCTCGAAGAGGTCCATGAGGAGGCGGAGCGCCTCGAACATTTCATCTCGGAACGGTTCGAAGAGCGCATCGCAGCAAAGCTGGGCCACCCAAAGTTCGATCCGCACGGTCACTGCATTCCGGCAATGGACGGAAGAATGCCTAAGCAGATTTCGAAGCCGTTGACGGACTTTCATGAGCAAGGGATTTTTGTTGTCGACAGCGTTTCGGATCGGGATCCGCTCTTGTTGAAGCGGCTCACCGCTCACGGCGTCACACCGGGCGCGCGGTTACGGCTGACAGATTGCCCCTCGGACGATTTTGTTCTGCGGACCAGCGGCGCTTCGAAGGCTCTGCACCTCTCTCGCGATCTCGCGGCCGCAGTCCGAGTCCGTTCCACGGATTAGCAGAAAAGTGACAAGCGCGCGATCCAGAGCTTGCGCGTCAACTATTGCCAACAGGCCAATGCGCTCATTGACGGGTTCTGGGCGAATTGTCGGCAATACGGACATTTCGTTCGCTGAAGGCGGTCCGCTTCGCGAAACTTCCGTTACACGAACTTCCAGCGCACGCCGGATCACCTCAGAGCCTGCCTGCGCTTCTTCGGGGTCTCTGTCTAGGCGCATGGAGGCTTCTGGAATGAGCCTTGCCGACGAAGACCGCACCCGCCAGTCTTTACCGATATCTGACTATCGTCGGCAATCCGGACAATTCCCGCATCCGAGACGGTACCAGGGCCCCAAGGACAAGGATGAGCAAAACCTCTTCCCTTCGCCTAAGCCAAACTATCTTTGTTATTTCGTCGAGGCAGCCGGTGTCTCAATGCGTGGCAGCATCTCGGCGCGAGTCGCTGCATTGTAGGCGAACCACGCTTCGATCATCGCTCCCTGCATCACGTCGCCCTTCTGGACCCGGTCGAAGAGATCCATATTGGAGTGATGCGTGCGCGTGCCGTACTCAAGTGGATCCTGCATGAAACCGATACCGTCCAGGCCGATCCAGGAGAAGCTGGTGGAGTCTGTCCCGCCGGGCTGCAACGTAGGGCCGGCCGTCAAACCAGTAACGGCCTCGATGCCCAGGTCTTTGATGGGCGCAATCCACGACTGGAAAATCGCAGCAAGTTGAGCATTCCCCAAGGCAGATACAGCACGGAACTTACCCGAGCCTGAGTCATCGTTGAAGTAGACATCCAGCTTGTCATACTCGGGAGTCTTCCGCATCGTGTCGCGCGGAGCAAAGCGCTGTTGTACATAGGCCAGCGAACCGTAGAGTCCCTCTTCTTCGCCGCCCCACAAGGCCACGCGGACCGTGCGAGCCATCGGCTTATGCAGCGTGGCAAGAATGCGCACGGCCTCCATGGCCACAGCCGAGCCCGTACCGTTGTCGGTTGCTCCAGTACCGCCCTGCCAGCTGTCGAAGTGGCCGCCGACCATCACAACCTCGTCGGCTTTGGTGGTGCCGGGAATCTCCCCAACCACGTTGAATCCCATCAGGTCATCCTTCTGGTATTCGGTGTCGATGTCGAAGGTGAGCTTCGGCGTGATGCCGTGTTGCAGCAGGCGACAGATACGGTTGTACTGCTCCGGCGTAATGGCAGCCATCGGTGGTCCGACTGGATCTTTAGGATCCTGCGATCCGCCGTACGAGGCAAAGATGGTGCCACCGTCGCCGTTGTAGCCTGGGGTCAGAGCCACGGCCGCACCCTCTTCCCTCAGGAAGGCGTTGACCTGGTTGCGGAGAATGCGTCCGCTGGGCGCAGCCGTCGAAAGCGAAGCAGGCGTGAATTCTCCCGGCTGCGGAGGCGCAGCTCCAGGGCGGCCACCGAAACCGAAGCCGCTGCGCGATGGGTCCGGTGTCTTCGTACGCTCAGTGATCTCCTCGTCGGTGAGGCGGTGCGCATCCGGATCCGTATGCAGCGACAGCTCGCGCGGATCGAAGATCAGCACGATCTTGCCCTTTAGCTTGCCTCTGTATTTAGCAAAGTCCGCCTCGGAGTGCAGAGGGGCCAGCACGGCATCGGCGGTCACGGGTCCGTTGGTACCCGGGGTCCATGCGAGCGGGAAGCCAATCAGCGAGGCATAGGCAGGCGTCTCTAGGGCTCCATAGTACTTCTTGATCTGCCAGCCGTCGCCGAATGGCCCCCATTTCTCCAGATGCACGTTCTGCAACCCCCACTCCTTCATCCGCTGAGTAGCCCATTCGGCGGCGGCTCGATGATTGCGGCTATTGTTGACGCGCGGCCCATAGACCTCAGAGATGTAGAAGAGGTTCTCCATGACCTGTGAGTGCTGGAAGGCCTCGTTCTTGATCTGCGTCAAAGCGCCCAGATCAACCTTGTCGCCGTCCTGTTCCTGCCCCGGTGCGAACGAAGTGAAAAAGAGCAGAGTCAAGCTGAAGGCGGCAGCGGCAAACCTGAAGGGATGCAGGCTCACGATAGGTCTCCTTTGAAAGGTGAGGTTTGATTGACAATTGGGCGGAAAGAAGAAAGGATCTGGTCGACTGAACCGTATACCAAATCTTTCGCCATACACTTTGAATTTCGAGATGCGACCAAGCTATTGAATCTGGGCTGAGAATACAACAACAAGTCGTCGCCAAGAGGGTGCGTTCATCGACATCGTTCTGGATCTTTGTGGGCAATACGGATATTTGGTTCCCTGAAGTCGGCCCGGTCCCCGTAACTTCCGTATTGCCGGTTATTCACCCAGAACGACGCGGAATCGACTTTGGCTTAGCCCTGCCATTGATTGCGAAAGTGGTTCCGGCATTCTTCGAGAACGGTGTAGAAGTCGGGTGCGTTGAGCCAAGCCTTCTGCAACTCTGTCGTCCCTCCCCGGCTCTGGTGGTCACGCTTGAATGCGATCAACCGCACCCGCTCCCCGATGTCGAATTGGGGAACGTGCTCCCGTCGTCGAAGGCTTCATCACCGTCAGGTGCCCAGACAAGATCGGCAAGTCGGGGCTTCGGCGCAGGATCGGACTCGGCCAAAGGTATTGCCGTTATGGCATAACCGGGAAGTTACCACAATCACCATGCGAAGTGACTACTTTGACGTGGGTCATTCGTCCACTTGCCGCTAGAATCCACTCACACCCCCCAAGCGTAAGGCACCTTTGGCCGCGCTCTCGCGCGGCATCTTTTTGTGGCCTGGCACGCGTGACCATCAAGCCCCGGAGGAGATTCGAAGACATGGGTAAACTATCGGCATGAGCGCCAAGCGGTTCAAGGCGTCGCCAAAGAAACGGCTCGCCGTGGGTGCCGAGGTTCGCGTGAAGCTGCCAGGGCTGAATGGCATTGTCACGCAGTTGGATGCGTCGCCAACGGTCATGGGTGAATACTGGCATACGGTTCGCAAAGATTAGGGCGAACGGCCAAAGAGCGCGTTCGATGGTACGCCGATGGGGGTTCTCATTAGAACTCGCTGTATTGATCAATGCCCTCGTTCAGTTGGCGCTTGTTTCCTGCTCCTGCTCTTTATCCACCGTTCCACGACAGGGAAGAAGGCTGGTTGGAATAGGGATCGAACGGATCACGTAGACCGCGATGTGGGCTGAATTTTCGTGTCACCGCCGCTGAAATTACGGGCATCCTGCCCGGATCGCGTTTAACTTCCGTATAGCCGGTGACACGCCCGCGACCCGGGCAAGTGAGGCCCTTCACTATATTCAATGAGCGCATTGGCGATTTTCATCAAAATAGCACTCCGGGACAGGTAATCCCCTGCTTACTGTTTGACCAGCTCGACGCGACGGTTGAGGGCGCGGCCGTCGTCGGAGTCGTTGGAAGCAACGGGCGCATAAGGTCCGTCGCCGTAAGACTGGAGTTGAGCCGCAGACACGCCATATTTTGCAGTGAGCAACAGCACGACCGCTGCTGCGCGGCGCCTGGACAGGTCTATGTTGGCAGCCAGTCCGCCTACGTTGTCCGTGTGCCCAACGACATAGACTTTCAGGGCCGGGTTGCCTTTAAGTAGTTTCGCGACCTCCTGCAGGGCGGGGTCGGACTCGGGTTTGACATCGGCCTTTGCCGTGTCGAAGAGGATACCGTTGACCACGACGTGGCCAGCGCCGTTGATGCCGGTGGACAGTGCAGCGGCATTGGCAACCACTGCCTGGGTCAATGCGGTTTCAATCACGATGTGCAGTTTGTAGTTGTTGCCGTTGGTCACGTCCCCTTCGATCCAGGTCTTGCCCATATGGACCGTGAACTGGCCGTTACCGTTGTTTTTCAGAAAGGTGTAACCAGCGGTTTTGAATGCTGTGACGAGATTGCGGTTCACCTGCGCAGGAGATACGCCGTCCGGTTCGTCGTACTCAACATAGTGATACTCGCCCTCGATGGGTTTGTCCTCATGTTTGTCGCCCAGATCGGTGAAGGTATAGGAGTTGTCCGCCTTGTCGTCGCACTCTTCAATGATGGAACCGGGGTAGCGTGCAACCAGGGGCGAGTCCTTGCAGCCGGCGGCGTCTTTGGTTTGCGCAGGGCAGATGTGAGCCGCAAATGGCACGGCCAGGGACACAACCAGGGACAGCAGCAAAGTTCGGCGGGCTTTCATCGTTCTCTCCTCGTGAAGCTTTTTGAAACCGGGGACCTGCTTCCAGAATTTTCCTGCCGGGAGGATGACCATGCGACCGATCTCCAGAGCGGGAGTGGGCGGAACAGTACAGGCCGTCTATGGTGGACAACTCCGCCTGGCGGTAGACGGGAAGTATTTTGGGCGGGCGTGAGGCAGTCTAAGCCACAGGCCATTGGCCAGTCGAATGAATTCGCGCAATGTGGATTGCGGGGAAAGATGGAGCGCTGACAGGCGGGCTAATGCGGGTGCCTCACAGACATCTCCGCCGCTGATTAGGGAAAGCCGGCTTGCGTTTATCGATTTGCCCCACAAAAATCTCAGCTGGCGCCAACAGACTGGAGTCACTCATTGGGGGCCCGCCGCTTGCGGATTAGTCCTGCCAAACGCGCTTGTGCTTCGTAGTCATTATGGTGTGACCGGCTCGATGCGCTGGTCGTGGGTTAGGCTGAGTTTGTTTAAGGAACGTCAGTCCAGAGCCACAAGCGGAAGGAACCGGTCATGAGAGAGAAGTTACGATTTTTGGGTTTGGATGTCCATGCCGAAACGATAGCCGTGGCAGTAGCAGAAGCAGATGGCGAGGTCCGCAGTCTGGGAACGATCGCCAACCGCGAAGAGTCGATCCGCAAGTTCATCCGCAAGCTTGGTTCGCCCGAGCAGTTGCGGGCCTGTTATGAGGCCGGCCCGACGCAGCTGGGAGTGGAGTGCGATGTGGTGGCGCCGTCGCTGGTTCCGAAGAAGCCCGGGGATCGGGTCAAGACCGATCGGCGAGATGCTTTGAAGCTGGCTCGCAGTCACCGCTCCGGTGATCTGACCGCAGTGTGGGTGCCGGATGGAGATTCAGAAGCATTACGCGATCTTGTCCGGGCGCGAGAGGCAGCCAAGCAGGATCAGTTGCGTTCGCGGCACCGGCTGACCAAGTTCCTGCTGCGAACGGACCAGCGTTCTCCGCTGGGAGTGAAGGCGTGGACGGAACGTTATGTGGAGTGGGTCCAGCAGGTCCGCTACACGCATCCGGCGCGGGAAGCTACGCTGCTGGATTGTCTGAACGAAGTGCAGCACATGGACCAACGAGTGAAGCGGTTGGAAGAGTCGATTGTGGAAGTGATTCAGATGGCTCCCGCGCCGATGCAGGAAGTGGTTCGCGGCTTGCAGGCATTGCGCGGCATTGCGCATATCTCGGCAGTCACGATTGCTGTCGAGCTGGGCAACATCACCTCACGATTCGAAAATGCACGGGCGCTGATGGGGTATGGCGGAGTATTTCCGAGTGAAGACTCCAGCGGCGAGCGTATTCGAAGAGGAGGCATTACCAAGTCAGGTAACGCGCACCTGAGACGAATCGTGGTCGAATCGGCCTGGAGTTATCGCCACCGGCCAGCGATCGGAGCCCGGTTGCGCAAGCTCCAGGAAGGGCTTCCGGCAGAAATCACCGAGATTGCATGGAGAGCGCAGATCCGCCTGCACAAGCGCTACATGAAGCTGATGGCTCGAGGCAAGGAGCAGAGAAAAACCATGACGGCAGTCGCACGCGAACTGCTGGGCTTCATCTGGGCCATCGGTATCAAGGCCGAAGCCGCCTGCAAGCAACAAATGGCGGCATGACGGGAAGCGAAAGAACAAAAACTTTCCCCATAAGGAAAAAGCAAAAACAAATCAACCAATGAACAAAGTTATCCAAATCGAGGACAGGGTCAGCCGCAGCCAGAGCAAGCACGAAGGAGAATCCTCGGCGGACATTTGCGACAGGCTCAGCCGGACTCGCGTCAGTAGTCAGAGGCAGCTCCCGACGGATCATGATTATGCGGTTCCGCCCCGCGAATATCAGCTTGATCAATCGTCGCCATTACCTGCCACGGCTGCTGCTGACCTTGTCCTCGAAACACGAAAACAAAAACCACGCCAACGATTCGAAGATGTTGACAGGGTCACACCATATCAATGTCCGTGTTGCCGGTTGTTCTCAGAAACTCGTATTACGTCAGTTTTTTGCCGACACATGAAGGGGCCGCCAGCATTCCACTCCCCAGTGTGAAGAGGCAGCCCCCGATTTCCTTCCTCAGAGACAGGAAGGCCGGACTCAGGATGCCAGAGGGGGCCGGGAAAGAAGTGATGGCGGTCACGGCCAGGAGACGGGGAATCGCGCTGAACAGTTCTATCCGCAGCTTGCCGCCTTTCAACGCTAGCGTCCGTGTCATATTCTGGAGGGAGCCTCTATGTCGGACAGCAACTCCGCAGCACCGCGCCAGCATGCATCGACCGGACCGGCATCGCCTGAACTGCCGGAACCCAGTCATGCCGAACGTGCTCGCACCCTCATCTCGTTGGTCTCCGTTGCCACCTTGTCCACGATCTCGCGCAAGCATCCAGGATTCCCGTTCGGATCGCTGATGCCGTTTGCGCTTGATGCCGCTGGTCGGCCCATCCTCCTCATCAGCAATATGGCCATGCACACTCAGAACCTGAAGAGCGAGCCAAAATGTAGCCTTTTCGTCGCACAGCAGAGTGTGGATGGAGATCAGCTCGGAGCCGCACGAGCCACGCTGATCGGCCATGCTGAACCCGTTCCAGCGCAGGATCTGGCCACAGTTCGGGAGACGTATCTTGCTCGCCACGAAAACAGCCGCTACTGGGTCGACTTCTTCGATTTCAACTTCATTCGTCTGCAGCCGCTAGACCTCTACTACGTCGGCGGCTTTGGGGTCATGGGGTGGGTCGAAGCACGTGAGTACGAGACGGCAGCTCCCGATCCGCTAGCGGCGTCGGCGCCGAATATTCTCGCGCACATGAATGCTGATCACATTGACTCCATGATTCTCCTGGCGCGTCGGCATGCGGGGCTGGAAGGAACGGAGGCGACAATGACATCGATTGATCGGCTGGGCTTCTTCCTCAGATTGAAGACGGGGGATGGAATGAATGGCGCCCGCATCAACTTCCTTTATGAGATAGCCACGCCGGAAGATGCTCGGAAAGTGCTCGTCGAGATGGTTCGACAGGCCCGGCAGTAGGAACAACCAACGCAAGATTCAGAATCATCATTTCGCTAAATTTCGTTTGATCCAGGCACGTGGATGGATGCTGTCCGGTCGCCATGTTGGTCGCAAAGCGTCTGTGTCCACATGTCGTTCTGCTGCGCGAGCCTTCCACAGACTTCGCAGATTTTGAGAGAATCCATCTCGGCTCGCTCGATCCTCTGCCAGATCGGATCGCCGCCTTCGTTGGCGTAGAACCGGAGGCCGCCGAACTTCTCCTTAACCTGCAGCACCTCGAATGACCGCCCTGTTTCTCTTTCGTATCCGGCGACCAACGGCTCCAGGTCCTCGCAGAGCGACCAAATGAGATGAAACCAGCCATCCAAAACCTGGAAACCAAAGGGCATCAATGTACGCTGCACGTCGCCATCGGTGTCAAACCTCTTGGGCCAGCGGTCAATCAGTCTTCGCTCCAGTTCAGGGCTCATCGTCGTTCTCTTCGGGTGGACCATAGAGACACCGTGAACACCGGTAATGCAAATCGGGAGAAGTCTCTATCCTCATGCCGCCAAGATTCATCGATGCGCTGATCTTTCTGATGAGGTCTTTCCTGCGCAAAATGCAGCGGTCGGCCATAATCACCCAACGGTCTTGCCTCGTTTCGAAGATGACCCGGCCACGCGGGTATTCCTCGTACTCGACGTCGGTTGGGGCCCGCCCGCTCGATTGAAGCTCCGCCCAAACGTCAATATGGCTGCGGGAATGAGTCAGGCAGTCTGCGTAACTCTCGGCTGCGCTCAGAGGACTGCTGTCGACGAGCAAACTGCCGTCGGCAAGCATCCAGAAAATTCCAACGCGAGGATCTCCGGTTTCGTCAATCATTTTTGCTTTCCCCGGGGTGGCGCACAGACCTAGCCGTTCTCTGTCAACAGCAACCCGGGCTCAAGTGCCTCGATTTCTTCGAGGCTCCTGCCAGCGATGCCCTGTAGGTCCCCATACATCCCGGCGGTCGCCTCCAAAACGAGGCGAATCTGCTCCTCCCGCTTAGCCCACTGTTTCGTGGTGACCCTCCGCTCGGTCTCAAGGTCACCCTGCATATCGGTGAACTTTTCGACTATGGCCTCTACGCGCCGCCGGAATCGTGGACCGGTGAGACAGACGTAGACCTGCTGGACCTTGGTTTCCTGGCCTTCACTGGCCCTTCTCGCGAAGGCTGTCTGCATCAGGGCTTCCCGCAGGGCGACCGCGATCGGCACAGCACAGGCGATGCTCGAAACCCAGACGCCATCGACTTGTTCGACGTGCGTCACCTCTTTGGGAAGCGCACGGGAAACGATGACAGCCATGTCGGCTTCGGCGGACCGCTGGCCCCCGCGAAGCTTTGCCAGCCAGGCGTCCTGCCAATTCTTCGTCCGCTTCGATTCCCAAAGGATTTTTCCGCAGGTCTGGCCGCCATCATCGTGGACGTGCTGTAGGATGCCCTACCAAGGGGGCCCTCGGTATCGATCGCCTCGCGTTGCGACAAGAACTGGATGCCTGATTCATTCAGCTCATCGAGTACCTGCAGAAAGTGTTTCGTGCTCCGCGCCAAACGGTCGCAACTCCAGACCAGGACGACATCGAACCGATGCCGGTGCGCGTCCTTGAGCATTTGGTCGAGGCCTGGACGGCGCACCTTCGTGCCACTCACACCATGGTCTACATACTCCTGCACGATCTGGTAGCCGCGCTCTGCGGCAAACCGGCGCAATTCCAGACCTTGGGTCTCCGGATGCTGGTCCACAGTCGAGACAGGCAAATATAGGGCGGCACGTTTCATGGCGTCACCTCGACCTTGGAATCAGGACGAAAGCCAGCTTCATTGCCGCGCGAGGAGCCGAGCAGCACACTTTGCCGCAATGTGCGGATGCCGGACAGGAGGTCATCTGCGCGGATGTCGTCCTCGCGCTCAAAGGCCACCTGCGCTGCCAGGACGTAGGCTTCTCGCAGTTGTGCAAAAGAAAATCCCTCAGACTCACTAATCGGCTCGCTGAGCGTGTCGCCGTTGAAGTCGGCGTTCATGTGGCGAAAGTATGCATCTCGCAGGGTCGCCGTCGGATTCGGGAAATTGACTACCCTGTCGAACCTTCCCGGTCGACGCAGAATTGCAGGATCAAGGAGGGAGGGCTGATTCGCCGTGGCTACCACCACGATTCCCTCCCCTGTCGCCACGCCGTCAAGGCAGTTCAGCAGATACTGCAAGCTCACGTTTGTGGGAGATTCACCAGTTCGCGGAAATGCGCGATCCAGGTCTTCGAGCAGCACCATCGCCGGGCGCTCCTTTTGCGCGGCATCGAACAGCTCGTCAAGATCAGCGTCGCTGGTGCGCTCGTCGAACAGCCGCATCGTGAACGCGCTCAGCCCCCTGCTGCACATCATGGCGCGAACGGCGGTGGTCTTACCGTTGCCTGGCGGACCGTGAAGCAGATACCCGCGACGGTAAGGAATTCGCTTTTCGCGGAACCACGATTCACGCTCCCAAAAGGCCTCAAAATCGTCGCGGAGCAACGAGGCGGCAGTCGGGTCGAGGACAAGGTCGTCCCAACTGCAATGAGCGATCGCACGTATGCTTCCGTTCTGCGTGTGGAGACGTGCACGCCCGTCGCGACAGTCGAGATCCTCAATCAGCCGGATGATCTGATCCGTGCAGTCGCGCCTTGCGATCACGATGCTTGCTCGACTCTCTACGTCACTGGCCGGCCCGGAGTGGTAGTAGACATTCAGCATGACGACGGGTGCGGAGATCGTGTGGAGTGTCATGGCCACAGGGCAGTCTTCCCACGCAAGGCGTGAATTGCCGGGATGCTCCATGTTCTGCAGCATCGAGCAGATGCCGCTTGAAGGAGGAGGAATTTTGGCGATACTCAGCAGCGGTGACCAGCCAGAGGGGATTTCGGCGGCCTTGACCAACGGTCTTAGTCTGCGGATCTCGCGAGGAGTTCTGGAATGTGCCTGAACACAGCCGAGAATTTTCTCAAGGCCTATTTGAGACAGATTCAGCGTGGTCTCGAAGATAACTGTGTCGGACACAGGAACACCGAGCTGCTCCTCAATCCATTTCTTCTGCGCATCGATTGCCCTCCGCAGGAGGACCGGGCGTGTCGCGTAATCGTGTTGTTGTAGTCTCATGGCGATTCGCCTTTGGAAACTGAGCCTGTGAGTGGTAGTAACCGCGATGGTGCGATTTAGCGGCGGAACAACAGACTCACATCGTCGGCATTTCGGCTAACCAAGCACCCGGACGAATCGCGCGTATTCTTGAATGTGCTGTTCGAATGGCCGAGAATTTTGCCGCTCCGGTCCCGCGCGACCGTGTCGCCATTGGCAAAGCCGCCGGTTTCGCTGCCGATGATCTGGTTGCGCCCGTCGCGAATGTATTCAGTCTTCAACATTCCCATTTCCTCTCACGCGTAAAGTACCTGGTCGTCGAGGAAATATGGACTCAACTAAGCAAATATTTACTGCCGGGCGATCTGGAGCACGATCGGTTTGCCATCGAGATCGCCCTGTGCACCAAACAAAGCTGCATTAACGAACATTGTGTCGTTGGTCGTGAAGATGCCATTCGCCCATGGGTATTACCGAAGATGTGGAGCCTGGGCCGGATCCGTGTCACGGCTTCGAACAGTTCCCGGTCGCCGGAGGGGCCGATCCGAATCAGGGGCGGAGTGGAGGATCCGGAAGCGCGGCCCATGAGTAATTAGGACGTCCGTTTCTTTGGGAATTTGGCATAGAGCTGTCTCCGGCCCTCTGCCGAACTCAGCCCGAATGCGACACCATAAAGCTGTGTGACCGGTGATCCCCAGACTCGCAGCCCATGTCGTCCGCTGAGCATGTCCGGTCCGATGCGGCAACGGGCAATACGCTCTCAGCGCACTTTCGCCACGACGACAGCAAACGGGGCCAACTCCAGGGTTCCGCCGGTCGGTTTGGAAGTGCTGGCCGAACCCTCGCCCGAAGTTTCGTCGACCGTCATCATCTCTCTGAGTTCGAGCCCGGCCGGAAGGGCAACCCGGATGGTACGGTTCCGCTTGTTAATCAGGAGTACATTCCTCCCGCCGGCCGTGGTAAATGCCTGCGCAGCGAGATCTGAATTATCAGAGCTGGTATCGACCAGAGTGTCTCCTGGGTGGAAATTGTCGTGAATGAGTTTCAGAACCCAATACCGGGCATTCGGCTTCCCATCCTTCCAGTCCATCATGGAAACGCTGGGAAACTGTGTGGGATACCCCACCAGCTGCGACTCCCCGATGACGTCAATGCCCTGCCGGGCTAACCCGATATAGAGATAAGCGTAGAGCGCCCCTGCAGCATTCCAATAAAGATCTGGAATGACAATTTTGTCGTCATTGGGCGTGTTGTCGGTGGGCAGGATGACTCCGAGTTCATCCGTGTTTGTTCTGGTTGCCGGGGACAGCCGCTTTCGAATCGCCTCGATGTAGCGCACCGTGGATAGGAACTCGTCCGCCTGATCGAAAAAGGTGTACTGCCAATTCTCGATGGTCTCGTCGGGGCCGGGCGTGGCATAAAAATGATACGAGATGAAATCGATAGGAGTACCGGGCTGGTGATGAGCGTGATCGAGAAAATACTCGAAATAGTGAGGCTCATCCGATGGTTTCGCCAGAGCAAGAGCTACAAACTTCGTTTCAGGATTTACTCGATGGATCGCGCTGACCACGGCGTCGTACCTGCTGGTGTACTGCTCCGGTGAAGTATCGTGCTCGAACTCAACCTCGTTCAGTACCTCCCAATAAGGAATTGGATAGTGATAGCCAGATGTGTGAACTCTTCCGTTCTCATCGGTGAAGCCTCCCCGCGCGTACCAGCTCACCAGCCGCTCATAATATTCGCCCAGCTGCTTCCCGGTGGGGTCCTTTAACTCGGAACCTTGGGTGTAATGCCAGTCGACCTGATTTGGATCGGTGGGATAAGCAACGGTTTGCGGCGTCTGGAACAGCCATGCGGGAATGGTGCTGAAATTTAGAATTGTGGTGTGGCCTTCTGTCGCCGTAAAGAAATCCCGGACCATGGGATCGATGAGGGAAAAATCCCACGACGTTTGTTCCCCGGTGGGTGGCTGTAGTTCTGCGACGGCCAGCTTCGGGTAAGGCAGCCACGGAACATAGCGGACGTAATCGACGCCGAGCGCCCGGATAGCGGCGAGGGCGTCGTCGTGAATCGGCGACCCCGGCCGCAACATTGGATTCACAACAACCTGAAGGGTCGGCGTGGATCGGGAGACCATCACTGTCTTATCCCAGTGAATGGTGACCTGCTGCACGCCGGACTGCGCCTGGGCGGCACAAACAAACAGCAAAAACAACCAACAGCGCAGCATCGCGACAGCGCGAGCGGTCGCCTTGTTCAGAATGCGCCTTCTCAAGACTCGCCTCTTGCACAGGATTGTACAGAGGCAGTTCTCCGGGTCGCACCGCTCTCAGAACAGAAGCCGGAACCTCAACTGACGACTCTAGACCGAGGCGCTTATCGGGGATCCCCACATGTAAGAATCGCGGGTTCCGGGCGGTTGGTTGGCAATCCGGAAGTTAGGCGCGGAGGGTGGGCAGGCATGGCCACGGATCGGCGACAAGGCCAGCCACTCGCGCCCAAGGTCCACCGTGTCGACTGGGAATCTCGCTCCGAGATCCAGCAACCCGGAATCGCGACAAAAAAAGGCGAAAGTGCGGATGTAACGTTACAGAGCCTGGCACTCCCATTTCACAACTCGGCGGAGATTCTCGAATCCATGCTGTTGAGAATGCGCAGCCCGCGGCGCCCTGGAGGAGTGTCAAACTTGGGCTTGTTCCAGGACA
>Ga0302326_10011783_pt1 | contig 18764 bp, 18 predicted proteins | sample Palsa_T0_3_FD_202264 | JGI IMG/M metagenome (GOLD analysis project Ga0302326, IMG submission 202264) | Peat permafrost microbial communities from Stordalen Mire near Abisko, Sweden - Palsa_T0_3 | ecosystem: Environmental > Terrestrial > Soil > Palsa > Peat permafrost | place: Sweden: Abisko...
ATAGTTACCCCCACCCGCCAACTACAATAGAGATAGCCCCAAAAAAACCAACACCATTCGCCCCGCCACCTGCCCCAACCACAGCTAAGTCCTTTAGAAAGTCATACTCAACCCATAACCCGTTTGAGGAGACTACTTTAGCGCCATATTCGGCCCCGAAGGCAGGGGTACTTTGCCCCTTAACCCCAGCATTGAGGCTACTTTAGACCAAAAGTATGACTTAAGGGGGGGAGGGGGGTGCCCCCCCGCTTTAGCTAGAAGCTAAAAGCTAGAAGCTGCTCTTCCACGCGGTATGATTCTCCCAACCGCCATGCCCCTCAACCTCTCCACCAAGTTCACCGACAACATCTACATCCTCCACTGCGACGGCGCCATCACCCTCGGCCCCGAAGCCACCGCCCTCGAAGCCCAGCTCGACCGCTGCTCCCACGCAACCGCGAAAATCATCCTCAACCTCGCCAAAGTCCATCGCCTCGACAGCATGGGCCTCGGCCTCATCGTCCGCCACATGGCCGCCCTCCGCAAGCGCAACGGCGACCTCCGCCTCTCCGCCGCCTCACCCTTCGTCGCCAGCCTCCTCGACCACACCATGCTCTCCACCGTCCTCCGCTCCTACCCCACCGACAGCGAAGCCCTAATCTCCTTCCAAAAATCCACCCCCATCGCGAAGCCCCAACAGCAGCACGGCCGCCGCGTCCTCCTCATCGACAGCTCACCCGACCTCTGCGCCTTCGTCCGCTCCATCCTCTCCCAGCACGGCCTCGACATCCACTCCATCGCCACCCTCCGCGACGCCAAAACCCTCCTCAACTCCCAGCCCGCCGACTACCTCCTCATCGGCCCCAGCAACCCCCACATCACCGACGACATCATCCGCCAAACCCTGGGCTCCAACGCCCCCAAAACCACCCCACGCCGCCTCTCCCCAAACTTCAAAACCACCAACGCCCACGAAGCCACCGAAACCCTCCTCAACCTCTTCGGCTGCACTCCCTAACCCTAAACGCCGCGATTCTTCCGCTCCCACCGCAACACCAGCACCACGATCACCAGGCAAAGCAAAAACGCCCGCAGCGGATAAAGCATCGCCACGTAATCGTGGCTACCCGTAACATCAATCACCACGCCAATCAGCGCTGCAACGGCAGTAATCCCCCAGGTTTCGACCGGCTCCGGCGAACTTCCGGGCTTCCACTGCCACATACTCTCAATGGTCGGCAGATACGCCATCGTCATCACCACCTGGAATCCCGCGACGCCGATCCACGCTGTCTTCGTGATCGTCCACGCGACCACCGTTATGCCTGAGATCAGCAGGCACAGTCGCTCATTCCTGGTAAACAAAATCTTCTCGCCACGCTGCTCAAAAAACAGCGCCCCAACAATAGCAGTGACCACCACAAAGTCCGTCAGATTCAGTGCGGCCTTCACCACGCTATGATCCAGCGACGTAAAGTACGTCACCAAACTCATCACCACGCCGAGCTCAAAGATCAGCCACGTCGCAATCCGCGGATGCGACTCCTTGCGGATCAGCTTCACGCAATAGCGAGCACCCACGCCCACATCCAGTAAGGCCAAGATGCCTGCCGCCCAAAGAGTTTCCGTCACCGAATCGAACGCTTCCTTTCACCCGTGTCCCGCTTAGCCATCATAGGTCACCCCACCCGCCGCGCCTCCGTCACCGCCGGCATCCGATCACGCAGGAGAGGAGCACTCTGTTTGAATATCCCGCGCGTCCAACCGCCACGCAATGGGAGACTCTAGACTATAGCGATGAAGCGAACCCTACGTGCCGTGCTTGAAACCTATCGCTCCGAGTTGCTCTTAGTTGCCTTCATCGCAGCGATGCTTTCCTCGCCGCTGATTGACCATCATCGACGACTAGGCGGCGCGATAGCCTTCATCCAACTTCTGCTGTTGATCGTTGGCGTCTTTCACCTGGCAGACTTGAAAATTGTGCAGAGGGTTGTAGTCCCGCTCGGTCTCCTCTGGCTCTTCGCACGCCTTCTCGAGGCTTACGGCGACCCCATTCACAGCTATACCCACCTCGCGCCTCTCGCCGGATTAGCTCTCTCCCTCGCGATCCTATGGGGTTTGCTTCGCCGCTTTGGCTCCGTCGCAAAAGTAACCAGCAGTATCATCTCTGAGGCAATCATCAGTTATCTGGTCATCGCGGTCGCCTTCTCCCAGCTCTATTGGCTCCTCGATCACGTCATCACCAACGCCTTCAATCAGTCCATCGCCCTCGGGCAGAGTGGCACATTCCTCTACTTCAGCATGATCACCCTGAGTGGCGTGGGCTATGGAGGCATCCTCCCGATCAACAGTTACGTTCGACTGGTAGCCGCGTTCGAGAACATCACCGGCCTCTTCTATCTCGCCGTCGTGATCTCCCGTCTCGTCTCCTCGTATCGCCCCCGAACTTCTCCCCCGAATCCTCCCGCAGCGCCCAGTTCCGAGCCTCTCCAGTGATTCCTGCGGAAGTGTGCGCACAACAAAATCACCGATTCAGGCTTCGAACGCGAACACCCGGTTCCAGTCGTTCTTCATGTCCACCACAGTCCAACCCTTCGCCTTAGCCTCCGTCAGCGCCACGTCCAGCTTGCCCAGCGGTGATGCATCGTAGGCAAACTCGCGGACCGCGTCGGTGTGGTGTACCAGCAACGCAAGGCTGGATCCCGCGCAGCCGGAAGTCCATTGCAGCATCTGCAGATCGCCATCCGAGTTGCCAAACGCAGCGATAGGCCGCCGTCCAATGTGCCTGTGGATCCCAACCGGCTTGCCGACGTTATCGTCCATAAAATTCAGCTCCGCGAGCCGCGTCAGCGCCGGTACACCATTCACTATCTCGAATTTCGTGACGATGCTGCTGCCAATCACCTGTTCCGGCGGAATCCCATAAACCTTCTCCGCAAAGACCCGCATAAACTCAATTCCGCCGCCGGAAACAATAAACGTCTTGAACAGGTTGGCGCGCAGGTACTCAAGCAGTTCCAACATCGGCTGGAAAATCAACTCGGTATAAAGACGATCAAACTTAGGATGCCTGGCGCTTGCAATCCAATTCGCAGTAATCTTCGCAAACTGTTCCGTAGTCATGCCAGCGTGCGTAATCATCGCAAGCTCCATCAACCCCTTCAACCCTCCCGCAGCGACAGTCTTCATATCTCCTGTCAGCACCGCCGCATAGAGTGGGTTGTCCTTCCACTCCGGATGTTGCGGCGCCATCGTTTTCATGCGATCGAAGACGAACGCAAGCTGGAAATAGAACGGCTGCTCGCTCCACAGCGTCCCGTCGTTATCGAAAACCGCGATCCGCTCTTCGGGCTTCACGAAGGACGGGCCGCCAGACGTCGTCACTCCGCGGACAAACTTGAGGATGCTTTCTTTCGTGGAGCCTTCGTTCCACGAAGGAAGTGGATCATTGCACGGCATAGGCGTTCCCCGTAATTGGCGCTGTCCATCTGAACCTTGAGGGGAGCTAACCTATCGGAGCGGAACGCAGGTGCCAACTGGCAAAACTTACAGCGTCACTCGCTAGTACTCCCGCTTCGAATACCAATCCGTCCGCAACCCCTCCAGCGTCCACCGACTCAGTTCTTCGGCCGAGGAGCGGGTCTGGGTTGCGCGGCTGGCTTAGCAGCCGGACGCGGCTGTCCTCCCGGCTGCGGTGCAGGTCTCGTACTCGGCTGATGTCTTCCGCCAGGTGGCCTCGTCCCCGTCCCCGGCTGCACCGGCATCGTACCCGGCCGGCTCCCGTTTGCTGGCGGCCGGCCCCCGTTGGTAGGCGGACGGTTTCCGTTCGTAGGCGGACGATTCCCCGCATTCGGAGGAAGCGGCCTCGTGCTCGCCGGTGGGCGATATCCCGGGGTTCCATTCGAAGGCGGACGATGACTTGGCGGACGATAGCTTGGCGGACGGTTTGGGTACGGTGGATGGTAATGCGGCGGACGATATCCCCAATTCCCGCCATACCCCGGATAGCCCCGATAATAAGGCGGCCGCGGATGGTACCAGTAGACCGGCGGCCTATACCCACCCACCCAGATCCCACCCCACGGTCCGCGATTGTAATAAATCACGCCGCCACGCCCCCAACCCCATCCCCAGCCACCCCAGCCCCACGGTTGGTTGCTATAGACTAGCGCCGAAATCCCGATCCCGACCCCAAACGTAATCAGCGCCGTCGTCGTACTTGGCGCTGCAACATACACTACCGTCGGGTTATAGATCGGCACATACGCCACCAACTGATTGGCAGGCTGAATCACATAGATCGGCTGACTCGATGCCTGCGGCTGCACCTCAACCTTCTGCTGTTCATTGCTGCGCAGACTTCCCGCCTCATACGCCTGTGCCCGCAGACGTTGCACCGAAGCAGCCACGTCTGCCTGGTTGGCCGTCACGGCCAGACCGATCGCAGCATAGTCATCGATATGGTCCGCCATCATCTGCAACACTTTAGGAAATGTAATCAGCGCAAGAAACGCCGGATCATATCCCTGCTTCTCCGCGGCCGCCGTCAACTCGGGCCCGGTCAGGCTAAGATTTTTTGCCAGCCAATTCGTGACGTCGAGAATCTCCTGAGGGTTGGTCGAGGCCGTCGTCATCTGTGCCAGTAGCGCATCCGGATACAGTGCAATCGGCGCCATCAGCTGATCCAGCTCCTGCGCCGTCGGCGGAGGAGGACCCTTCTGCGCACCAGCGGGAGCGGGAGCCTGCGCTTCCAGCAGCGGAGCAACGCTCGGGAACGCAAGAAGACCGATCAGCGCCAAAGATACAAATGACTTGCAAGGAATGCGCTGCATACAACCTCCCCAATCAAGCTTGCGCCAACAGGCCTCAATCGGCGGAGCACCCCAATCCTCGTTGCTCTGCCTCATCGAAACAACTGTTAGTTTTACTAGCGCGGCCCTTGAAAGACTCGCCGACACCACAAGAGTGTGCAGCGGGAATGTATCCTGCAGCAGCTCTCAGCAAGTTCGCTGGGATAGTTCCGATCAACGAATTGAACTTGCCGAAAACACCGTTTTTCTTTCAGTTTGCAGTGAGCAGTGCAGAGACGCCAGAGTGCACTAAGAGACGGCAACTATACGGGTCTAAACAAGCGGGCGTTGCTCAGCCATAAGGCCGTCAATGGGACTGCCCCTGTCGTCGGTGACGGTGACGTCGGTGAGCACGACGCGGGTGCTCTTGCAGGACCGGAATCTGAGGGTCGAGGGGAGGGGGAGGGCCAGGGGATTGGGCAGTGCAGGGATGGCGATGTGATGAGACACGGAGAGAAGAGGCCAGCGGGAAGAGCGCGATGTAGTATTGCGTCACCTGCGTTGCGTGCCAAAGTGAGACGCGAGAAATAACCACGTACTTGGGGGAGAGGCGGGATGTTCGAAGTGCAATCAACACCAAAGAAGTGAATGCATACCTCGGAGGCCGGATGAGAAATGCGTCTGGCCTCCTTCCTTTTTAGCTAGCGCGGAGTGATACCGCTGACGGGTGAGGGGGAGCATCCGCTGATGGGGCCAGTGGAGCTGCACTGGAGAAGCCAAAGGCCGGTTGGAGGGACGCGACCCAGGAATCGATCGGGTCGTTCATGCCAAGGACCGACTGCCGGATCCAGCGCGCCGTGGCAACTCCGGCCTGCGTCGCCACTGGTTGTTCGTGATCCTCTAGTGAACCCTTGAGCGGAATCTTCGGTTTGGTTCTTACGCTGGGATGACGATCGCCCGGTACATAAAGATCAATTTCCACGATTGCGAACCCGTTTTTGAACTTGCCGCGTTGCCAGTGTCCTTCCTTAATCTTCAGGAATTTACCTTCGACGCGGAGGTAACAGTAGCAGTGACAAGTCTGGGGGGCAGGCGGCGGGTAGTTCCCGTCGACCACGTGTCCCGCCAGCTTCGACCGCAGCAACTGGTCTCGAACGCCATCATCGAAGTCCTGAGTGAAGCGTTGCGGGAGGCCAACTTGGGCGGCGTTCGCGAACGGCGTCAATGCCACGGTCTTGTAGTGATCAAGCTGAGCGGTCAAGGAGACCGGCGTCAGCAGCATACCCGCGACGACGAAACAAACGAGTCGAGTCATTGAAGTCCCTTCTCACGGCAACTTGCCATTGAACTTCCGCCAGCGGTCCTAGAACACCTTGAATTATACGGCGATGGACGTCGCGGTGGCTGGCTCAAGGATGCGCGCAGCTGTGAGGCTGTGGGGCGTTCTACATTATGCTCAGCGAGTACGAGCGAATGGGGTCGAGCCTGTCATCTATACTTCTCCTTTGAATGGCTCGTGAGGAACTTCCTCAAAAGCCGGGTTTTGTCTAAGTTCGATTCTGCCGCTGAGTGGCCTGTTTGAACTTGGATGAAACACCGTTTTTCGCCAACTGAGAGCGAATCAGCTAGGCTAAACGGATGCGGACAGGGCTAATCCAGCGCATCGCCAGGTATTTGCTTCTCAGTGTAGCCGCGGTTACCGCAGCTTCTACGGTAACCGGATGCGAATATTTCCCCGAGTCAACATTCCAATTGGCGAATGAGTCGAGACTGCCAAAATGGATCGCGATACCACCGGGACTTGCACGCGCCGATGTTTCGATAACCATGAACTATTACGTCACTCCGTGGGGCAGGACTGCGTCGTTCGTATTGCAGGACTCTACACATAAAGTCCTCGAAAAGGTATATGGTCGCGAGAAATGCGACAAGCCCTTCGAGCTGAAGAATCCTCCCCAAGGTTTTCCCGCTGGCTATCCGGCTTACGAACTAATCACCGTCAATGGCATGACTGAAATGATCGAGCACAGAAGGATGGAGCCGATTTTCTATATATCGGATGACCCAGCCGTTAGAAACGAGTACGCTGCGACCGGGTGTAGGTAACAGCGTTGCCGTGGATGGACAGAAATACGACAGGTAACTCCGGTAAAGTCGGGTTTTCGGCAAGTTGAAATTCGGAACCCAACAAGCCCCTACCCGCGTTTGTACTCCAGCTTCGGATACCAATCCGTCCCGCGACCCTCCGGCGCCAGGTCCAGCATCAACCACAACGGATCCATATCCGGAGCACCGCGCGGATCCTCCCCGGGATCAGCCATCGCGCCGCTCAACTCCCCGCTGTAAAAGTGAAACACCTTCCCGTCCCGCCGCGTGAACACGCTGAACCCCGGCACGTCCGCGTCCTCCGCGTTCACATACGTCCGCGTGAACTCGCCCGACCCATCCGACACAAAGTTCAGGTTCTCCAGCCCACGCTGTTTCTTGTAGTCCACCAGCCGCTCCACCGGCGAGCGCGCCGTCACCACCATCGCCACCCGCTCCCGCAGATTCACCGCCGTCCCATTCCACGACGTAAGAAACGACGTGCACGACGGACACGGCCCCTTCCGCTGCGGACCAAACATCATGCTGTACACCATCAGCGTGTCTTTATCCCCAAACAACTCCGAAAGCCGAACCGGCCCCGCCTCCGATACGAACTCCAAGTCCCGCGGAACCTCGCCGCCCACCGGCAGTTCCCGCCGCTGCGCAGCCACCCGCTCCACATGCCGCCGCAGTTCAATCTCTTCCGCCAGCAGCGCATTACGCGCCGCCCGATACGCCGCACTCTCATTAGGAAAATGAGCCGTATTCCTGGCCGCCATCTCCCCGGCCGGCACCAACCTCTGGGAATCCGCCATAACTCCCTCCATTCTCAGTTCTCAGTTCTCAGTTCTCAGTTCTCAGTTCTCAGTTCTCAGTTCTCAGTTGTTTAGATTCCACCTTCGCTAACAACTAACAACTGACAACTAACAACTAGCAACTAAATCACTGGTCCGTCCGGTTGTACATCAACACCTGGTTGTACTGCTTCCCATCCTTGCCCGTGTACACCACCCGCAGCAGCACCGTCCTCTTATCCTTCTCCAACGACATCTTCCCCACCCTCGTCGACCCATCCGCAAACAACCAGTGCTCGTTCCCATCCTTGTCGATCCCGAAACTCACGCCCGGATTTCCCGTCAGCGGCAGCATCTTCCCATTCTGCGGTCCGCTCCACGAGCTCTTCGCCGTCTGCCCCGATCCATCCACCATCACGAAGTCCAGGCTCATCATCGCCGGCTTGTCATCGTTCACCGTGAATACTTCCGACTGCATCTTCGGCCCGCCACCAAAGTCCGACCGCAGCTGATCCAGCTCCCACGTACTTGGAACCGGCAGCTTCGTCTTCGCCGCCAGCATCGCTGGACAAGCCATCGCGCCCCACACCATCCCAACCGCCAGAACCCTCCACCCAGCCCTCGTCGTCATAGCCTCTCCTCGGCAACCCGCAAGTTCATTCCCAAAGCCCGAGTATCATAGCACCCAAAAATTGAGATGCCAGGGAGAGCACCTCCTACGCCACCTCCGCGTCCCGAAACCGGGCTCAAACGTCGCCGCGCAGCACGAAACCAGGCTGAGTCGACACCAAACCCACCGCAAATCGCCCTCAAACCCCTTACGACTTCACCCGAATCGTCTTCGAAACCACCCCACTCGGCATCTCCGCCACATCAAACGCCATCGCCCGAACCTTCACCTTCGAGCTCAACATGATCGGCCCTGCATACCGCCGCGACCGAAGCGTCGGCAATGAGCCGTCCGTCGTATAGAACACAATCGCCTTAGGATCAGCATCATACAAAACAACGCTAACCCCACTCTTCAACTTCGAAATTACCGGCTTCGGCGTCGCAGGCGCCACCGGCAGCGGCGTCGCCACCGCCATGCTGCTATCCATCGCCGCCTGCTGCTGCATCTGCTGCATGGTCTGCATCGCCTGCTGCGCCATATCATTCGCCGTCTGCGCCGCTTGCTGCGCCGCCTGCATCGCCATAGCGTTGTCCTGTTGCGCAATCTGCATCGCCTGCATCGATGCATCATCCTGCGCCCGCGCCAAACCCGAACCAACCGCCAGCGTCCCAACAACCGCCAATGTCCTAATCATCGTGCGCATGATCAGCGCCTCCCAAGCGCTCGTTCGTTGAAACACTCCTTAAGACGCACCCTCCGGCAACGAAGACCCCTTCGCCGCCTTCACCTTGAACGTCTTTGTAACCACGCCACTCGGCTGCATGTTCACATCGAACGCCAGCGCCTGCACCTTGGTCTTCGCGCTCACCGCAATCGGCCCGTCGTACCGTTCGGACGAAGTCGTCGGCTTCTTCCCGTTCGTCGTATAGAACACCGCCGCCACCGAATCGCTATCCGCAATCGTCACCTGCACGCTACCCTTGAACGTCCCTCCACCAGGCGTAATCACTGGCTTCGGCGTCGCAGGCAAAGCGGGCGCCTGCGCCACCGGCACATCGTCGTTGGAGTTCGTCGAGCTCATAAAGGACGCCATCGACGCCTGACTGTCCGCTGCAGCCTGTTCCGCCGTAGCCTGCATATCCGCCATACTCTGCTGCGCCATCGCCTGTGCCTGCTCACTCGCCTGCGCCGACAGTTCCATCCCGATATTCCCCGGCTGCCCGCTCGCAACCGCCGAGAAATCCATCGGGTCCGACCCCGCATCCACCATCACGCCCGTCGACGGATCGATCAACTGCGCCGCCGCCCCGCGCGCTCCCATCAGCATCCCCAAAGTCAGTACGGCCACTCCAAAGAATCTGCGCATAACCCGCGCCTCCCGTGCACCTATTCCTCCCAACCCTCCTCCGCGCAATTCCACTTGCCCAAAATTAAATTTATTTCGATCGCCGCGCTCACATCACCCCGTCCCACAATCGCAGCTCCGCCTCCTGCGGCCTCTCCTCCACGCGGCTCACTTTGTCGAACACCATGGTCTCCCGCGCGTCACTCGTATACTGGGGCCACATCGGCAGCCCCTCTGCGCCCGGCGCCCCTCCCTTGATGAACGCCACCCACGCCGCATGCATCTGCTTAGCCAGCGCCCTCTCTGCCGCGACGTTCGTAATCTCCTCATTCACCTTGTCCCACACCAGCCCAATATCTTCCGAGTGATACGCCTCGCCCTTCAGTCTCCCGCTCGCCGGCGCAAAGTCCAGCCGATACATCCACGCCGTCCCTCCGCCCTTCAGATACGCATCGACCACGCGCACGCTCGGCACCCAATATTCTTCCGCTGTCACCGCCCGTATCCGCAGCTGCTCCTCACTCATCCCCGGATACACCGCCCCATACCGTGCGAACACTTCCTCAAACTTCGCCAGCGGAACATTCCCCAAATCCGCCGCCGTAACGTTCAGCGGATGCGGCCCCAAAAACAGCGCGCTCTCATCGCGATTCGTTCCAATCAGCATCCGCGTCCCGCTCAGCGCCCCATTCGCAATCGTCTCCACCGGCAGCCGCGGAATCAAACTCCCATCCACCTCCATCCGCAGCGGAAAATGCTGCGGCCAACTCGCCACAAACCGCACCTGCGCGCTAATCAACGCTGCCGCCGGCGCGGTCTTCAACGTCTCCACACCAGCCCCCCACGCCTCGCCAAATCCACGCGCGACCGCATCCGCATTCGTCTTAGGCCACACTCTCTCCGCGCCGCCGCTCTCCGAGATCATCTGCGCAAACAACCCCTGTGCCTTCGGCACGCCCATCAGCACATCCGTCAGCTTCGCGCCCGCCGACTCGCCTCCCACCGTCACCCGTTTCGGATCTCCCCCAAACGCCTCAATATTGTCCCGCACCCACTCCAGCGCGCAGATCAAATCCCGCACCGCATTGTTGCCCGATCCCGCGTACTCCGCCCCCAGTAGCGGCCCCATCTCCAGAAACCCAAACACTCCCAGCCGATACGCCACCGTTACCACCACCACGCCAGCCTTCGCAAACTCCGTCCCATCAAACACCGGCGCAAACGCACTTCCCCCCGTAAACCCTCCTCCATGAATCCACACAAACACGGGCAACGCTTCTGCATCCGGCACGGTCCACACATTCAGATACAAACAGTCTTCGCTCTTCGGAACATCATGGTCCCCATCCTGCATCGCCTCCGCAGGAAACCGGCTCGCTTCCCGCTCCTCGACCCACGGCTTCACCTTCACCGGCGGCTTGAACCGCAGCTTCCCCACCGGCGGCTCAGCAAACGGCACGCCCCGAAACACCCGCACCCCATCAATCACCTGGCCACGCAAAGCTCCCAGCGGCGTCTGGATCAGCGCCGCGTTCACTGCCTCTGCACTCTGCCCAAACATCCTGCGCCCACGACCCACCAATGCCGCCGCCGCACCCGCCGCCACAAATTGCCGCCTGTTCATTCCCAGTCCGATCATCGTTCCAGTCTAGCCTCGCCCAATTGTCACAGCATCTAAACTAGTACCAGATGCCGAATACCACCGACCTCCAAACCAGGCTCGACAACATCACCACGCAGACCCGCGCCCTCGTCCAGCCCAGCCGTCTCGCCATCACGGACGAAGCCGTGCAGGCCCTCTTCCTCACGGGCATCGAAGACCGCATCCTCCCCATCGGCGCCACCGCCCCAACCTTCGACCTGCCCGACGCCGCAGCCACCACCCTCACCAGCGCAACCGCCGCCAACGCCCGGCTGGTTCACTCCACAGACCTGCTTGGCATCGGCCCGCTCATCGTCCTCTTCTTCCGAGGCCGCTGGTGCCCCTATTGCATGACCCAGCTCGAAGCCTGGCAGGCCGCCTTCCCCGCAATCCGCGAAAAGGGCGCTCTCCTCGTCGCCATCTCCCCTCAACTTCCCCGCCAGAACGACTTCACCGTCCAGCACCACAACCTCACCTTCCCCCTGCTCACCGACGCTGGCTCCCGCCTCGCCGACCAATTCCACGTCGCCTACACCGTTCCCGAACCCATGCAGCAGCACTACCGCTCCATCATGATCAACATCCCTTTCATCAATGGCGATCAAGGCCCCAACACCTGGCGTCTCCCCATCCCTGCCACCTTCGTCATCGCCCGTTCGGGCAAAATCACCTTCGCCGAAGCCCACGCCGACCACCGCGTCCGCCCCGACCCCAAAGACGTCCTAGCCACCCTCTAGCAGCCCTCGCCCTTGCCAGTTTTTCGCCGTCATCCTGAGGCACAGCCGAAGGTTCCCCGCATTAGCACTTGCCGTTGCCCGTTCTCCGTGGCGAAACGTCGCAAACTTCGCGCCCTTTGCGTCAAAGCGTTTCCCTCTTCCCCTCTGAGAACCTTCCCTGCGCGCCTCGCCGTCTCCCGCTGAAGATTTCCCCGCGCGCTGCCGATAGACACCAGGTGAGCACACTTGTGGCTAACCCAATCGAACCCTGCGTCGCCGCGGATCAAACCGTGCACGCTCAGCCCTCCTTCTTCGCCGACATACGTCAACTCGCCAACGCCATCACCTCAGGCGACCTCGACCACCGCCTCCCCGCCGAGGTCTATACCGGCGACTCCGCAGCCGCGTGCCGCGACATCAACCAGATGCTCGACGTCATCTTCCAGACCTACGAGCGCTCTGTCATCTCCGTCGAAGGTATGATGGCCGGCAATATTCCACCTCCCTTTGAAACAGGCTTCCCCGGCGGCTTTGCCCGCGCCATGAACGCCTGCAACGAGTTCATCGACGTCATCAACCGCCGCAACACCCAGATCGCAAAAATGACCGCGGCAGCGGCCCGCGGCGACCTGCATGTCCGTGCCAGCGCGGAGCAGTTCAGCGGAGTCAACCGCCGCATCTTCGAAGGCTTCAACGCCATGTTCGACGCCTGGCTCGCGCCCGTCAACGAGATCGAGCAAGTCCTCACCGCCCTCGCCCGCATGGATCTCACCGCTCGCGTCGAGGGTCAGTATGACGGCGACTACCAGCGCATCGCCACAGCCCTTAACTACGTCTGTTCCCGGCTCTCTGAGGAGGTCCGGCGGATCAGCCAGCATACCCTCGTCATTGCATCGGCCTCGGAAGAACTCACCGCCGTCACCCAGGAACTTACCCACGGCGCATCCGAGACCAGCCGCATGGCCCGCTCCGCCGTCGAATCCAGCGAGAAAGTCTCCTCCGGCCTCGGAGCCGTCTCCGGTGGCGCAGACGAGATGCTGGAATCCATGCGCGCGATCGCTCAGAGCGCCAGCAAAGCATCCTCCATCGTTGAATCGGCCGTTAAGGCCAGCCACACCACCTCCCAGACCATTACCCATCTGGGCGAGTCCTCGGCCGACATCAGCAAAGTCATCAAGCTCATCACCACCATCGCCCAGCAGACCAACCTGCTCGCCCTCAACGCCACCATCGAGGCAGCGCGCGCCGGCGAAGCGGGCAAAGGGTTCGCCGTCGTCGCGAACGAAGTCAAGGAACTCGCCAAAGGCACCGCCAAGGCTACCGACCAGGTCAGCCAAAGCATCGCTACCATTCAGCAGGACACCCGCGAAAGTGTCGACGGCATCCGCTCCATCACCACCGTCACCGGCCAGATCCTCGAGATCACCCAAACCATCGCCACATCTGTCGAGCAGCAGACCGCCATCACCAACGAGATGAGTCGCTACATCGCGGAGGTCGCCCAGACCGCCGCCGCCATCGCCACCGAAGTGCGCGAACTGGCCGCGGCCGCCAACACCACCAGCGCCGGTGCCGTGCAAACCGATGCCTCCATCTCCGACCTCAACCGGGTCCTCAATGAACTCCAGACCTTCGTTGCCCTATTCAAGCTCTAGGCACTTTCCTGTCAAGCCCCTCATGGCCCCAGGAATCGCCAAAACCCCTGTCAACATTAGCGATTTATATTTTCGAAACTTGGCATAGTACCCCCCACCAAAGGACTAAAATTGAACTAGCACTGCACTCCAACATCCACCACAGACTAAAGAGCCAAGCACCTTCATCCCTGGGGTGCTTTTGACCATTAAGCTGTGTGAATACAATGAGTTACAGCAAGAACTCGCGCAGGCAGATACTTTGACCCTTAACCCGTCTGCCTGCCATACTTTACAGCCATAAAGGGCATAAAGCAGGGGGTACTTTGACCCCTAACTCGTCTACTTGTAAAGAGTTACAAAGAAAAGAGGAGGGGGTGGGGGGGAGGGGTACCCACGCCCGCCTCCGCTAAACGAGCGCTGCGGCCCGCTGATTCTCTTTCCCAACGATCGGGCTCAAGCCTTTTTCCAGTTCCATAATCACGTCCAGCGCCGAGTAATGCGTCTGCCCGGCAGGCAGAAACCGAGCGACCGTCGTAATATCGTCACCCGCAGTCACAATGCCCTGCTCCACGCGGTTTCCGTTCAGCACCTGGGGAAACCCGACGTTGGCCAGCAGCCCGTTGCAGATGCACTTTCGTCCAAATGTCTCTTCCACGTTTCCGCCCTTCGAGACGTAGAGACTAAGCGGCTCGGAAGCGCAACGGTATCCAACCTCGCCTTCGGACGTCCGATACGCTTCCCGCAGGAAGCCCAGGTTGCAGATCCGAGGCCGTTCGTCATACACGTCGCTCTCCGAGATCGTCCCTTCCAAATGCGCCACCTTGAAAGGAAATCCCGTAGGCGACGCGAGTGGATCGGTAAACACGCTCGCGGTCCCGGCGATGACTTTCCCCAACAGCTCCTGCTTGAAGTCCGCTCGCAACCCTGACTCATCCGAGAACGCAAACGCCGTTCCCACCTGGATGCCCGCCGCGCCCAGCGCCAACGCTTCTCTCAACCGGTCAGGATGCCCATATCCACCCGCGAGCCAGAACGGAATGCCCAACTCGCAAAGCTTTGGAATATCGATCGAGTCGCGATCGCCGTAGATTGGCTCGCCAATCTCACTGAGCTGCAACTTTCCCCGCGGCGGAGCATTGTGCCCACCCGCAGTCCGCGTCTCGATCACCAATCCATCCACGCGACCATTCGCCTTCTTCACCATCGTTAGCGCCAGTGTGTTGGAAGAGACAATCGCCAGAAACTTTGGCCGATGCAGAGGAGGAAGCGCGCACTCGGCAAACTCGGCGGGATCAAAGCGCATCGTCGTGTCGTCGCCCTCGAGCGAGCCAGTCACATGCATCGGATACTCCGCAGCCTTGTGCTCGACATAATGGTCCAGCACGCCAGGTATCTTCAGCGGAATTCCCGCACCCATGATCACGTACTCGACTCCCGCGAGCATCGCGCCATACATACATGGCAGAATCGCCGCCTGGATCTTCTCCAGGTAGTTGATGCCCACCGGATTCCCATGGCCTTCGCGGGCCAGAAACACCTCGACGAAGTTACTTACGATACACAGCTCAGCCAGCTCGCGAGGCATATCCTTCGCCAGCAACGGTACCGCACGATAAGGAGTACGCTCAGCCTTGCCGCCAGCAACGAAGTACCGTTCGAGCACCCGCGCAGCCATCGCCCGGAACGGAAACGCCTCCATACCCCGAAGCATGTGGCCGCCTGGATCACCGTTCTGCAGCCGTCGAGCTAGCATCTGGTCCAGCGCCGTCCCCGACACCACGCCCAGTTGCCCAGCCCTTGACACCGCCTGTGCCAGCTTCCAGTTAGAAACACCAACACCCATGCCGCCCTGAATGATCGTGCAATGCTCGCTCATGCTGCGATTGTTTCACTCCAGCGTGCGATGAACGGTATTAGTTGTGTAACGTGCGATATCCGTTCCAAAACGGGAATAACTTAACTGCTCATCGCGTGCTCGAGGTCACCGACAATATCCGCGACATACTCAATTCCAACCGAGATGCGCATCAGTCCATCGGTAATCCCAAGCTTCGCGCGTCCTTCCGCGCCAACCGCCGCATGCGTCATCGTCGCCGGATGACAGATCAACGTCTCAACACCGCCCAGCGATTCGGCCAGGTAACAAAGCTTCAGCCGCGTCGCAAATCGATTCGCCGCCTCCAGCGAGCCTAGCTCAAAGGAGATCATCGACCCGAATCCACGCTGCTGCCGCTTCGCCAGTTCATGTTGCGGATGCGTCTCAAGCCCCGGATAAAACACCTTGTCCGCACTAAGTTTCCTCGCCAGATACTCCGCCACAACCCGACCGTTCGCGTCATGCTGCTCCATCCGCACCGCGAGCGTCTTCACGCCACGCAGCAGCAGATAGCTATCGAACGGCGAAAGGATTCCGCCCGTACACTTCTGCACGAACCGGAAGGTCTCGGCATGTTCTGGCTTCGTTCCCACCAGAACGCCTCCCAAACCATCCGAATGACCGTTCAGGAACTTGGTCGTCGAATGCATCACAATGTCCGCGCCCAACTCAATCGGACGCTGCAGGTAAGGCGACAGAAACGTGTTATCGACGCTCAGTTCCACGCCCTTCGCATGACACACATCGGCCACCGCACGAATGTCCGTCACCGCCATCATCGGATTCGTCGGGGTCTCAATATGCACCAGCTTGGTCTCCGGGCGAATGGCAGCCGCGACAGCTTCCGCCTTGGTCGTATCGACATAGGTGAAGCTCAGCCCGTAGTGGACCAACACCTTGTCGAACAGCCTCGACGTTCCGCCATACACATTGTCTGAACACACCACATGATCGCCCGACTTCATCATCGTGCAAAGCGCGGTGATGGCAGCCATTCCCGACCCAAAACAGTGCGCCGAACTCCCGCCCTCGAGCGAGCATAGATTTTCCTCAAGCGCATCGCGGGTCGGATTGGTCAGTCGCGCATACTCGTGACCCTTGTTCTTCCCAATCGCCTCCTGCTTGTACGTCGAGGTGAGGTAAATGGGTACGTTGACCGCGCCGGTGAGCGGATCAGCTTCCTGACCATCGTGGATGGCGCGAGTGGCAAAGCCTTGCTTCGTATCAGACATGACTCTATGGTAGCGAACTGCAGAGAAAAGGGCAGCCACTCAACCGCGGCTGCCCTTCTCGACCTGAAGATCGCTACTACGCCTGTGGCTTTGGCGTAAACAGGATGAACTTAGCGGAAGCATTCGACCAATCTGCCAGCAGTCGTTCGCCCAGGTTGCTATGCGCAAGGCTCACATGCTCCTCGATCAGCGCTCGCAAACCGGCCCGCTGCTCCGTCGCAGTCTCAGCGAAGGCCTGAGCTTCGAGGAAGTCATTGTGATAGCGTACTTCCGAGATCATCGTCTGCTGCGCGTCGTAGACCCACGCCAATCCACCGGTCATCCCCGCGCCAAAGTTGATACCAACGGGCCCGAGAATGACTACCATTCCACCGGTCATGTACTCGCACGCATGATCACCGACGCCTTCAATCACCGTAGTCACTCCGGAATTACGCACGGCGAAGCGCTCGCCGGCGCGGCCAGCCGCGAACAACCGCCCTGAGATCGCACCATAAAGCGCTACGTTCCCCAATAAGACGTGCTCTTCGCTATGCTCAGCTGCACTCCCGACAGCGCGCAGAATAAGGTCCGCACCTGACAATCCCTTACCAACAAAGTCGTTGGCCTGGCCGGTGAGAATCAACTTCATGCCCTTGCCTGCGAACGCCCCAAAGGATTGACCAGCAGTTCCTATCAGATCGTAAGTCACATCCACTTCGTCCAGTTGTCCCTTGGCGCGTAGCAGGGACAACTCGCCAGCGAGTCTTGCGCCCACCGAGCGATGCTCATTGCAAATCTTGCTGTGCACCGAAAACGCTTCGCCCTTGGCAGCCGCAGCCAGCGCTGGCTCCGTCCACGGATCATCCAAAGGATGGTCCTCACCGGGTCGCTGATTGCGAGAGCCCATCCATCGCGTCGGGCCATGGCCTGCGTCCGACAGAATCGGCGTAAGGTCAAGGTTGCCATCAAAGCGCACTTGCTCCAGCAAGTCGACCCGTCCGATCGCGGCCTCTAGGCTAGGCAAACCGAACTTGGCCAGTAGCCGACGAAGATCTGCGGAAAGCTGGCGGAAGAACATGACGACATGCTCAGGCTTCCCGCGGAATTTAGCACGCAATTCAGGCCGCTGAGTGGCAATGCCGGTGGGACAAGTATTGAGATGACACTGCCTCGCCATATCGCATCCCAAGGCAACCAGTACTGCCGTGCCGAACGCGTATTCATCCGCACCCAACAAGGCTGCGACGAGCACATCACGCGCTGTCGCAATCCCACCATCCGTTCTCAATCGAACGCGTTCACGCATGCCGGTGCTACGCAGCTGCTGTTGCGCTTCAGACAGTCCCAGCTCCCACGGATTGCCTGTGTATTTGATACTGGAAAGCGCCGCGGCTCCCGTTCCACCGGTGTTCCCTGCAATCACGATGAAGTCCGCGTAAGCCTTCGCGACGCCAGCCGCAACTGTTCCAACACCACAACCTGAGACCAGTTTCACGCCAACAGCAGCGCGAGGATTGACACGCTTCAGGTCATAGATCAACTGCGCAAGGTCTTCAATGGAATAAATATCATGATGCGGAGGCGGCGAGATGAGCGACACCCCTGGCTGCGCATGACGCAACTTTGCAATCAGCCCAGAGACTTTATGCCCCGGCAACTGGCCGCCCTCGCCCGGCTTCGCCCCCTGCGCGACCTTGATCTCTATCTCTTCCGCGTGGGCCAGGTACTCCGCCGTCACGCCAAAGCGCCCCGAAGCGATCTGCTTGATCTTGTTATTGAACGAGCTATGCACTGCAGGTGCCGAAACCAATTCCGCAACTGCAGCTGCACCTCCCTGGCTGCTCGACCGAGCCGCGAATTCCCCCCCATCACCCAAGTCAACGGAAGAAGGCACGTATACGGGACGATAGACATCCGGATCCTCACCGCCTTCGCCTGTGTTAGAGCGCGCACCCAGCGAGTTCATCGCTTGAGTAATGGTCTGGTGAGCCTCAGGGCTGATCGATCCGAGCGACATCGCGCTCGATACGAAGCGCTTGCACAGGCTATCTGCAAGCTCGACGTCGTCCA
>Ga0302326_10011785_pt1 | contig 18763 bp, 24 predicted proteins | sample Palsa_T0_3_FD_202264 | JGI IMG/M metagenome (GOLD analysis project Ga0302326, IMG submission 202264) | Peat permafrost microbial communities from Stordalen Mire near Abisko, Sweden - Palsa_T0_3 | ecosystem: Environmental > Terrestrial > Soil > Palsa > Peat permafrost | place: Sweden: Abisko...
GAGCTCCGCTTTGGTCCACTACTTCGCCGGTGATCGAGCCGGTAACGGTTTGCGCCAGCGCCGACGACAGGCAGAATAGGGCCACGAAGACACACGCGGAAAGACAGCGGAAGAAGGCTTTCATAAGCGATTGCTCCTGTGGACGTGGCCGAGTCAGATAGCCTCAACTCCTCACAAAACTTGGCCACAAAGAATGTAAGTCCCTTGGCAGGGACGTTGTCAAGTATAAAATGATCGTTAATACATAAAACGATCACACATACTGATCTAAATGCCGATAATGGGTGGTGGTTCACGACCGTTTGTTTGAGTGTCAACCAAGTTGATCTGCTCCAATGCCCTTAAGGATGGTAAGCTTCTGCCCTAACGGTGGACCGTCTTCAATGGCAGGGCGAGCCACTCTCTTATTGACGATATAGCTCAATGTCTGTTCGCCAACAAAACCGCAATGACCACATACTGAAATTGCTGCTGCAGAAAGGTTCTGTGACGGTGGAGGAGCTGATCGCTTCTTTGGGAGCGTCGGCTGCGAGTATCCGTCGAGACTTAACCCGCCTGGAAGCCAGAGGATTGATCCGGCGGACCCATGGCGGCGCGGCTCTGGTGCAGGAATTGCTCTATGAGCCGTTTCGCTACGACACGGCGTTCCAAACCCGCGAGCATCGCTTGGTGAAGGAGAAGCGCCACATCGCCGTGGCCGCTGCCGAACTGATCGAAGAGAACGAAACCATCGGTCTGACGGCAGGCACGACCAGCACTTGGGTGGCGCGCAGCTTGCGACATCGCAGCAACATCACCATCGTCACCAACGCGGTCAACATCGGCATGGAACTTTGCAACATGCCGGGTCTTAAGATCCATTTGACGGGCGGCTACGTGCACTGGCCCTGGTCGTTTTCCCTGATCGGCGCGGCGGCCATCAATTTTCTCGGTGACAGCTTCCTCGACAAACTCTTTCTCAGCGTCTCCGGCATCGACGCCAGCCGCGGAACCACCACCCACGAATCGGACGAAGCGCTCACCTTTCGCGCCATGGTCAAGCAAGCCAAACAGGTGATAGTCGTGGCCGATTCCAGCAAACTGGGAATCGTCACACCCTCTTTGATCTGCCCCATCGAGGACGTGGATGTGCTAGTCACCGATGCCGGCGCATCCGACGAAATGGTGGCGGGTTTTACCCGGATTGGGATAAGAGTCATTCGAGTCTGACATAGTTTCGCGACGCGGTACCGCATCACGAAACCCAGATTGAGCCATGCACCTACTCCGCGGCGGCGTTGACGTCAACACTATCCGTGCTGGTTGGGTCACGTCTCGCTCAACACGACAGATGTCTATCCGGAACTGGATCTGGAGATGAAGGCCAAAGCTCTTGCAACCTGCGAAGTGCGCGCGGCTCCACCACAAAAGCACTGGAGGAGCGACATTACGTTTCTCCTGTGTCTACGAAATCTCTGAGCCAGGCCTCGGGTTGCTCGTCTGCAACGTAACGCGGATGCAGCCGCCGCTGATTTTTCCCCCAGAAAGGATGCAATATCGGCTTGCGTCAGGAATCGCATCGGGTGTCATCTTAGTATCTTAGTCGCTTGATCACACAAGGATACAGCGTCGGAAAGAGGTCGACTGGCGTAACATCGCGGTTGCGCTTTTTGACTTTGGTCGGAAGTCGGGACCGATTCTCGGTGAGCGCAATCGCTTGTTCTCAGCAGTGATCATAATGCTGTCTTCAAAGTGAGGTGCACCCGTGGCGACCGAAAGGGTGTTAATGCTTATCGCCGAAACCCTTGCTGTTATCTCTGTGGCCGTGCAGTTTCTTCTGCCGACCGAAACGGCAATCGCTGTCACTACAAGGCACAGGAGTCTTGGATTGCCCATTCGCTGTGTCGTGCCCCTGCTCCTCATTGCGGTAGCTGGCGTTTGAGTCTGGTGGCGCTTGTTGCCATGCATCGGCGACTGGCGCAGGTCGCGATTTCAGCAGGTCAATGAGTCGCTATCGCCTGCGTACGATAGTTGAGAATTGCAGTGCTCCGATGGGCCAGTAACAAGGGTCGCCGTACAATTCTGACAACGCTGGAGATGCAACATGCCGAAACCAAGCATCGGTCGTATGGCCCTAGCGCTGCCGCTATTGTTTGGTGTCGGCCCAGCTGTTGGCGGCTACCAGCTCGTGGGTGAGTGGGGAGGAGAAGGAACAGCTCTGCGTGTCGCCGGCGCGGTCCTTCTACTGAGCGGGGCAACCATGCTAGCGTCTGCGATTTGGTTACTCGTGTCCCTGGGGCGCCAGCGGTTTCCGCTATGGAGCGGGGGGATAACATCTCTTTTGGCTGGAGGGATACTAGCGGCTGCAACTGTCTCGGACGTGCTCCCCTGCTCCGGCCCAACTTGAATGCATGAGCGTATGGGCTTCGTCGGAGTCCAAACAGTGGTCGGTTTGCTAGTTTTGTTTCCGATATGGGTACGCAAATCGGCGCTGCCGCCATCGCCGACCAAACGCTCCACAGGCGGTAGCGTAGGTGGATAGTGAGTGTAATGACGGGTTACGCCAGCTATTCGAAGAGGCCGCCCATCTTGCGTCGGCAAGCGTACTACTCGCTATTGGAGGCTGGACGTGTGCAGGAATCATCGCGTTTCTCATCGTGCGCGACCACTGCCGTCAGACGTACAGACAAATACGTCATCCGAGAGTCGGAACACTCGTCATTTCACTACGTTGAGTGATACCTCCACCTTAAAGACTTTCCCACTCAGAGGGTCAGTGGCAAACGAGCTTTCTACAGTTTGGCCATCCCGCAGTGTCAGACTTAACTCTGACTTGAATTGCCGCAAAATCGGTTCTGGAAATTGCGCAGATGATTGCAGAGACGCACCGGAATCAATGGCAACTGCTACATTGCCCTCTACCCACGATCGCTCGAGATTCAGCCTAATGTCGAACTTGTTTTCCTTTGTGCGGGACGCTTGGCAGTCGATATAGGTGCCAACGTCCAGATATTGCATCCCGGATTCTTTGCCCGCGTAAACCGGAACTCGGCTCCCCATCTTCACTACCGACTTCGGTGGCCTTCCGTCCGCGACCACAACCATCGCGTAGGGCAAGCTCTTCACTTTCTTGTCGCCCTCAAATTCCGTAAACGTGACCGATATCTTCAACGGTGTCGTTTCTGTTTGACGGGCTTCCATGGCCACGTCCTCGCTCTTAGGCTTCTCTTGGGCCGAAACCGACGGTGTCCCCATCGCCAATGCTGCCACTAGGAATGCGGCGTTCGCTCTTCTTCCCATTCTTCTTCCCATTCTTCCTCCTGCATCACCTAAGTCTGTGGAACTCACTCTGAGCGGCCAGTCTGATCGATCCGTTCTTCCTGTCGCGCTCGAACCAATTGGAGATCAGCAATGTCAACTGAAGACACCTGAGGCAGTTCCGTGTTCCTGTTAACGGTTTTGTTCGTCGCCGGCATCACAACCGCTTGCGCTATTGCGTCGCGCCGGGCGACGCAAGCCACGAATTGCGCAAAGGCTTTCTGTTCATCTGGCGGCACCAAGACTTCCGGTTTCTGCGGGACTGCGCCCGCCGGACGCTTGGAGTGATGGCGGGACCGCACTCCCAGATCCTCACTGGCACGCGGGGATTGCGTCACGCTGCCACTCTGCGGCGCTTTAATCGTGGGCGTCTGCAGGTTTCCTTGGACGCTTGATTGTCGCGCATTGACCAACGGATAGAACATCGCGATCAGAACAAGCGCCAAGGCCGCTCCCGCCACATGCCACACGCGATCCGATCCAGGTCGGGCAGTCAGCTTTTTCGAAAGCTGGAGTCGCAACTGTGCCAGAAAACCAGGCCGCGGGTCCCCGTTCACCTGCGCGCGCAGGGCACTGTCGATTCGGGAGAACAATTCCCTCTCCGAGCGCAGAGTCATGCGACACGTCGAACAACGCTCAAGGTGCTGAGCCAGCTTTGCATCCAGTTCGCCATTACTCGCTGCCGCTAGGAGCAGCGCATTCTCGTATTTGTCGCAAGTCATCGTAATTTCTCCGCAAGTTGCTTCCGTGGGGAATGCAGACGCGATTTCACGCTGCCGACCGGCAACTGTAGTAGCTCTGCCACCTCTTCGAGCGAGTGACCATCCATACTTGTGAGTAACAACACGAGCCGTGATTTTTCTGACAGTGCCGCCATCGCTTCTTGTAAGCGCCGCCCGAATTCGTTCGACGCGGCGATGTCCTCGGCGGTCGGCTTCGGCATGTCGGTCACCCACGCGGTTTCCCTCTGTTCGCGGCGGCGCGCGGAACGCCCATGATCCAGCGCGAGACGGAAGCTGATTCGAACCAGCCATGCCCGGAACCGCAGGGGTCGCGGAGTCGCGCAAAGTGACGGTACGAACGCAGAATTGCTTCCTGCGCGACATCCTCTGCATCGGCTGCATTGCGCAAGACTCCGCGCGCAATCCGGAACGCCAGCGTGCCGCACTCCTCGAGCCGCTGTTCAAACTCGCGCCTGAGGGCAGCTTTTTCAAGATCGAACGCCAACTCGGTCTCCGCCGTGCGACCGGGCCAGGTGAATTCCTGCATCTGTTCTCTCCCTACAATTGCCAGACGCCACCGCCTGGCTTTGAGTTCGACAGGAAACCCAACTTTATTATGAACGCCCCGAGAGTAAGATCTTGTCTCCGGTCAGTGGCGCGTGTCGGTCTGGAGGAAGATTCGACCGGGGTTGGGAGGAGCTGTGCTTTTTTCTGCCAGGAACAAATAAGGACTTCAAATATTCCAAAAGGAACCAGCGCCAGATGTTATCAAGCGGAATAAAGCCGACTGTTGTTACATCGCGATTACGCTCACTGACCACGTGGGCCAATTCTCAAAGAGTGAAGTCGTCTGTCAGCGCCACTCGACATTAGATTCCGAGTGCCCGCTTAGCTTGGACCTATGACTGGATGCCGTCATTGTGTTGGTTGCGATGTCGCGGGCTTGGTGGTCGCGACGCGAGTTTCCTTCCCGCTCACAAACACTTTCATGGAGTTCTCGCTCTCGCCCGACTCATCGGTGTATTCAAAGGAGTCCTTTGAAACAAACTTCATGATGTACCGGGTGTGATAGACCTTTCCGGCAATAGTGCTGTCGCCAAGCCAGGTCCATGTGTCGCCGCTCACCGTACCACTCTTGTTTTCTATTTCTCCTGAACTGTCAACTGCGTGATATTGGTAAGTCTTGGCAGTCGGATCGTAGTAGATGAAGGAAGTTTCGGTATATTTCTTTGCGCCCATGTGGAGTACCGCCGTGCAGATCACCGCAAATCCGCCGGCCGCCCATTTGCAATCGTCGGTGCCGGTGTATTTCATCGCTGGCGAGTTCGGCTCCATTACCCCGGCTTTCAATTCGTCTTCGACCGTGAACCTGCCGACTATCACTGCGAGCTTCTCGACTTCTGGGTTTGGGCCAGGCTTCGGGGGCGTCGTCTGAGACTGATCGCCAGCGATTACGCTCGAAGCGCACGCCAGCACAAATGAGAGCAACCTTTTGGGACCACACATTGGATTCTCCCTTCAGAGGTGCCACGGATGCTAGCACAAAACATACGGGAATCTTACAGAACCTCTGCCAACTTTGGACTCAATTGACTTCATGGGATGGCTTCGGACACGGCCGACCAAACTCCGGAAAGACGGCCGCCCGCGGTTCGACAGATCTCCTCGAAGCCGACTTTTGGAAGGTCAGCGGGATTCCACTTGTCCGATTGAAATTGCACCGCGAAGTCAACGCGACCGTAAAGCTCGCTGTCCAAAAGCAGGAGTAATTCCTGGGAACGCCAAACTTGTCCCGAGCAACGCCGAGGGATCTCTCGATGAGCGTTTTGAAAATCTAAGTGTCGCGCTTCTCGCCGGATTCCGTCGGCAGGGAAGCGCCGACCCAGCCGCTGATTCCCGCGGACATTACGTAGACATTCCGGTATCCCATGTCCTTCGCGCGGCGGGCCGCGTTCGGCGCCTTTCTACACATGAAATTCGAGCAATAGAACACCAGCGTGGAATCTCTGTCTGCTGGGAGATCGCTCTCACCATAGCCCATTGGGTCGAGAGGCCGCGCACCCGGCACACGTGCCGTGAGCCAGCTCTGCCGCGAGTTCACATCGAGGACGCTCACAGGCCGCTTCTGCATCAATTGCTGCAGCTTGCCGGGCGAGATGACGTTGATGCCCATCAATCGAGCGAACATGGTTGCTCTTTAATCTCCGCGGCGCGTCAGAGTGCGCTCGGCTTCGCCCGTCGCAGCCATACCGCGTGCCCGACCGTGACGAGGATGGCGCTCGGCAGCAAGAGGAAGGACATCGCCTCTGCCAGATTGATCGGCAGCGTGAGCCATGCAATCGCAACCGCGAGACCCGCCAGCGCCCAGATCCAGCCGGCGAGACGTTGAACGGCCTGAACCTCTGCGGGGTCGCAATGCAGCCCCGCCAACGGCCTGAGGGTTTTCGGTATGGCGTTTCCGGTCACGGCCAGGAAGACGCCCACGATCGCCATCGTCGCGCGTAGGGCGATATCGCCGTAGTGGACCGCGCCGAGCGTCACGGCAAGTTTCGCGCCAAGCGAAATCACAAGAATCAGACCGGCTGTCACAATCCCGCTTCGGACGCGACCCCCATCGCGGCGCGCTGCTTCTTCCTTAGGCTCGCGAGGAACGTGGACAAGAGCCAGCGTCATCCCGATGAGAAGAAGCAGAACCACGAACCAGCCCCCCGCGCTCTGGGGCCGCAGATACCAGTTTTCGGCGACGAGCAGAGTGTTGAGCGCGATCAACGCCGGCGGAATGTAGTTCCAGATCGGTTTGGCTGCCATCGTTAGCCCTCCTGCTTCAGTGGACGCAATCTTGTCCCGCTCTTTAACGCGGCCCGGCGCGCACCGCTCTGTGCCTTTATGTCCCAACCCACCGTTTGCGCGAACCCGAGCAGCGCCTCCTCGAGGACGGACATCTTGAGCCGATAGACGATTGTCCTCCCGTTTTTTTCGGCTTCGATCAGCCCCGCATTCTGCAGCACGGAAAAATGGGCGGACATGGTCGGCTTGGAGACGGCAAAATGGCCGGACAACTCACCGGCCGACATCGGTCGTTTGCGCAGCAGTTGTAGCACGTGGCGGCGCGTTGGATCGGAAAGAGCTTTGAACACGCTGTTCACGAGTCTATATTTAGCTAACCATCGAACTATTGTCAAGCGCCAATTTTCCAAGTACCAGCAGTTAAGAATGGAGATGATTTCCCGGAACGCCAAATTTGTCCCGAGCAACGCTGAGGACTCTCCCGATTGACGTCTTGAGCGTGTAAATCCCGCGCGCCGCCTTTTTTTGCCCGGAGCGAGGCGAAGGGTAGCGCGGCAGACTTTGTGGAAGCTGGCGGTCAAGCAAAGAAAGGAAGAAGAGGAGGCGGTCAGCCTCTGCGTACGCCGTCACTCGGGATTAATCCAAGGTCAGTCCCTACTCGTTCGGTTTACGGCTCACTTCCCAGAAGCCGCTTCTGGGAAGTAAGCGAGACTTCATATGTCCGAATTACAGACTAGTGGCCCGGCATGACTACCCTGGTTTGCCCGTCATGCACAAGGACGAAGCGACTCGACCATGGCGCGGATGTCGCGGTTCTCGAAAACAAATTCCCCACGCTCGCCAGTTCTCCGGAGGGCAACCTCATCCATGGCTCGGGCCAAATCGTCAGCCCGAATCACCTGGTTAGGGAACAGCGCCCGAAACGCGGGATAGATTGCGCGCAACAGACGGTAACTGAAAGTTGGTTCTTTCCGTGGCTCTACGGGGTAGATGTAGGCGGGCCGGAAGATGTAAACGCGGGGAAACCCAATCGCAAGAAGAGCCTTCTCGGCCTCTCCTTTGTAGCGTGCGAAGGGCATCCGGCTTCGTCCGCTCGGGTCCGCGCCCTTCCCACTCAAGAACGAGAACGCCGCGTCTGGGCTGCTCTGGCGGAGAACTCGTGCGAACTCGATCGTGTAGTCCACGGTTATCGTGCGGAGCTCCGCGTCTGGCACCGCGCCGGTATACGCGCCCAGGCAAAAGATTGCTGCATCTCGACCGGCGAGAGTTTCTGCCAGTGCGGAGCAGTCCGCGAAGTCTCGATGCAAAACCTCTCTCAGCTTCGCGTGCGAGATGCCGAGCTTCTTGCGTCCGATAGTAGCCACACTTGCGACGGCAGGATTCTCGAGCGCATAACGGAGGGCGTATCCACCGACCATCCCAGTCGCGCCCACGACTACAAGACGCTTTTGGTCCGCGCTGGCGATGTTCGTTGTGGAAGACATTTGGCTGCTCGCTATCATGACAGAATTCGTTCTTCGATCCAGTCCACGTAGAGCAAGCGCTCTGCAAACAGCCACGAGCCGTCCATCTTGACGAATGTGTCGTAGTAGCGCAGGGCTGCGATCATCAGCCGTCGCTTATCGCCGTCGACAGTAAGGTGATGCGCTAGGCAGTAGGCTTCTCCCTTTCCTCGGTCAGCCGTTAGGCTGAGAATCGTACTCTGCCCAACGAAGTGCATGGTGGCGGCGTACTTGTTTAGATCTGCAAAGACTGTAGCGAGCGCCTCGCGGGAGTTTCGTTCCTGTGAAGGCTTCGGGTCTTTTGCGTTCATGTACACCACGAAGTGAGTGTCCGCGGTAAACAGAGACATCTGACCCTTCGCATCGCGACGATCGGCGCAGTGTGCATAGGCCTCGACGAGTTCACGGATCGCGAGACGGTCCGCGCCTTCGCCTGGAGAGATTGTCAGGTGCTGGCTCACGAGAGTGCCTCCTTAAGACTCAAGTATGGCGCGGGTTTCGAGAAACCCCTCAATTCCGTATTGGCCATATTCACGGCCAAAGCCGGAATATTTGAATCCGCCCCAGGGTGCCTGCGGATCGTCCGTCATACCGTTGATCACGACCCGCCCCGCCCGAATCTGTGAGGCCACGCGACGCGCGCGCTTAAGGTCGGTCCCGAAAACAGCGGAGTGAAGACCATATTTAGAGTCGTTGGCAATCCGGATTGCTTCATCCTCGGAGTCATAAGGGATGACACACAGAACGGGGCCAAAAATCTCGTCCTGGGCGATCGTCATGTCATTTTTCACGTTGACGAAAATGGTCGGCTGCACGAAGTATCCCGCCTGGAAACCCGGCGGATGGCCCACGCCGCCGACCAGGACTTCTGCGCCTTCCTCTATGCCTTTGCGGATGTACGATTGCACTCGGTCGTATTGGTTTTGTGACACCATCGGTCCGACGACGGTCTTTGAATCCGCCGGATCGCCGACGGGAAAGGCGGGCATCGTGTCCACGATCGCTCGCTTGACCGCATCGAGCCGGCTCTTTGGAATGAGGAGCCGTGTCCCGGCGGCGCAGGCTTGTCCACTATTCAAAAAGGCCAGCACGAGAGCCGCCGGAATCGCTTTTTCGAGAGCCGCATCATCGAGCAGGATGGTGGGCGATTTGCCCCCCAGTTCCAACGTGATGCGCTTCATCGTGGCGGCGCCGTCGCGCATGATCGACTGACCAACTGCAACCGAGCCCGTGAAAGATATCTTGGCGACGTCGGGATTGCGCACCAGTTCGGCCCCGACGACATTGCCGCGGCCGATCACGATGTTGCAGACCCCGTGGGGGAGCTTTGCCGCGTCCAGACACTCGAGCATAACTTGTGTCTGCAGCGAACTCAGCTCGCCAGGCTTGATGACGACGGTACAGCCGGCGGCCACGGCGGACGCCAGCTTGAGGCAAATGAACAGCGCGTTGCCGTTCCATGCGGTAATCAGGCCGGCCACGCCAACCGGTTCCAAGGTGACGGTAGTTTTTCCCCAACTCCGAGTCAAATGCAGCTCTTCGAGTCCCTGCTCGGCGGCCAGGAAGGCATTGGCTCCCGATTCCACGATAAGCCTTGCGAACCGCACAACACCTCCATACTCCTCCACCATCGCGGCCGTGAGATCATCGATGCGCGCTGAGACGGCCTGATGTAGCCGGCGTAAGGTCCTGGCGCGCTCTTCCTTCGTCGTTCGGCTAAAAGCAGCAAAGGCGCGCCTGGCTGCGTCGATGCCGCGCCGGGTGTCCTCTTCGTCGCCCAGCGTGACGTGGCCGATCACTTTGCCGTTGGTCGGCTTGATAATGTCCATGACTTCGCGGCCATGGGATTCAACGAACGCCCCGTCGATATAATGTGTCGTAATGGTTTTAACGGTGTCGTTCTCTGTAATTGTTTCCATCGTCTCTCTCCTTGGTATGAGTATTTCCGGAGCACCGCACTTCACTTCAGACCCGGCCCGCAATCCTCCAAACTGTCCGGGACGGAGAATCAGACCTCCGCTAGCACAGGACGTTTTCGAAAGATCCCATGCTTTTTCATCCGCGCGATTAGCGTCGTGCGGTTTAACCCCAATCTTGTAGCTGCGCCATGCGGTCCGCCCACCACCCAATTCGTGGTCTCTAATGCACTCAAAATCAGTTTGTACTCGGTTTCACTGAGCGTTGTCCTTACAGGAAAACCAATAATCGAGGCGGCACGCGTTGGGCATAGAAGATTGGGAAGCACGCCTTCGTTGGAAAGTATTACGGCGCGTTCGATCAAGTTCTGCAGCTCTCGAATGTTTCCCGGCCACGAATACGACATGAAAGCGCTTACGAATTCGTGTGGGATGTGCTCTATGTGCTTCCCCATTCGGTGGGAAAATACCTGAACATAATGTTCCACTAGAGGTCCGATATCTTCAGGTCGCTCACGCAGGGGCGGCAACGTGATGGGAAACACGTTCAGGCGATAGTAGAGATCGCTGCGAAATTGGTCACGCTTCACCATTAGCTCAAGGTCGCGGTGAGTCGCCGCGACTAGCCGCACGTCAACCCGATGGGTGTGGCCACTTCCCAAACGTTCAAATTCCTGTTCCTGTAGAACACGAAGAAGTTTGGGCTGCAATGCGAGCGGTATGTCCCCGACCTCATCAAGGAATAGTGTCCCTTTATCGGCCAGTTCGAAGCGCCCCATTTTTTGCGCAATGGCACCGGTGAAAGCCCCCCGCTCATGGCCAAAGAGCTCACTTTCGAGCAGGTCGAATGGAATGGCGGCACAGTTCAGCCTGATCAAACGGTGACCGCTTCGGGGGCTGGCATTATGAATCGCATGGGCGATGAGTTCCTTGCCCGTCCCGGTTTCTCCCTGGATGAGCACTGTGGAGTCCACCGCTGCAACACGCTCCACCTCTTCCAAAACGACCGACAGAGCTCGGCTGTTGCCTATGATCTGCTCGAATCTGCGGGCCCGACGATCTTGATCAGCGGTTGTCATCGATTTTGAATTTCTAGACGCTCGCACTTTCGTAAGCTAATCCTCGATAGCGGCATGAACGATCTCCAGCAAGACCGTGTCGTCGAAAGGTTTGCTCAAGAACTCCACTGCCCCCCCACGCATGGCTTGAATCCGCATCCCGGCGTCGCCGTGCGCAGTGATAAAGATGATCGGTATTCGGCATCGCTCCGCTTTAAGCTTCGCCTGCAGCTCAAGACCGGATATGCCCGGCATGCGAATGTCGGCGATCAAGCACGCGGCCTGGTGTCGGGCTCCGGAATCCAGAAATTGTTCCGCGGAACCGAAGCAGAGCGTGGACAGCCCATCCGATTCGATGAGGTCTTGCAGTGCACTCTGAACCGACTCGTCGTCATCGACGATTGCTACGAGTCTTGAGTTGCGCCGGGAACTCATGGAATGAAGGGTAGCGCCTTCACAAAGCGAGCACAATCAGCTCTTGGTCGCGCAAACTACTACTTAGGTGGTAGCCGATTAGAGGCGAGAAAGGGGCGGAATAACCACACTGACTAAAAAGGAGGTCAGGCTATCTATGCGGAGAGAGTTTGAGTTTGTCGGCCATGCGCACTAACTCAACCAACGATTCAGCCTTCATCTTCTGCATCACGTGGCCTCGGTGGATTTTCACTGTGGCCTCGCTAGCTCCGATTTCAGAGGCAATCTGCTTATTGAGCATTCCCGAGACCACGAGAGTCAAAACCTCACGCTCTCGCCCGGTCAATGATCGATACCGCTCTTGCAAGTCGCGCACCTCGGATCGTTGTGCGCGAACCGCGCAGTCACTCTGGAGAGCCTGCTGAATTGCGTCTAGCAGATCTTGATCTCTGAAAGGTTTCGTCAGAAACTCCAGGGCGCCCGACTTTAATGCCCGGACGGACATAGGAATGTCGCCATGCGCCGTGATAAAGATGATGGGGATCTGTATGCCGATCTCGACCAATTGGCGCTGGAAATCGAGTCCACTCATCTGAGGCAGTCTTACGTCCAGAACTAAGCAACTCGGCTCAGCGGGGCGTTGTCTGCTTAGAAACTCCTCGCCAGTTTCAAAGGACTCGGCCCGCAGGCCAACTGACTGGACGAGGTCGTGGATTGCCGCACGCATGCCGCGGTCATCATCGATGATGAATACGGTGCGAGGGTCCGCTGATTTCATGCGTGTGCCTCGACTTCGACAGGAAGAGTGAAATGGAAGGTTGCCCCCGACCCCTGGTTGGCAGTGGCCCACACTCGTCCTCCGTGCGATTCCACGATCGAGCGGGTAATCGCCAAACCCATGCCCGTCCCCTGCAGTTTTGTCGTATGGAACGCATCAAAAATCCGTTCGGTATTCTCTGTCGGCAATCCTATGCCGGTATCGCCGACCGAAATGAGTAGCTGGCCTTCAGGATTCAGTCCCAACCGGATGGTCAATTCACCGCCGGTGTCTTTCATGGCCTCGATCGCATTCAGCATCAGGTTCATGAACACCTGTTGCAGTTGCACCCGGTCAGCCAGGATATTAGGAATATCTGCGTCGAGCTTGGAATGGATCGTGATGGAGTAGCGAATCGCTTCGGCCCTGAGCAGAACTGTCATTTCGCAGATGATGTCTTTGACATCAATCGGTTGGCGCTCAGCTGTGCCCTTCTTGTAGAAAGACCGCAGAGTGTTGATAACATCGGCCGCACGGTTTCCGTCCTCCTTCATTCGGCCTGCCGCTGCGCGTGCTCTCTCCAGGTCGGGTGGATCATGTGCAAGCCATCGCAAACACGCACTCGCGCTTGTGATGGAGGCGGCAATAGGTTGCTTGATCTCATGAGCCAGCGCGGCGGCCAGTTCTCCCATCATGTTGACGCGGTTGATGTGTGCGAGATCAGTCTCTAACTGGCGCAGCCTTTCGCGCTCCTCTTCGGCACGTTTTTGTACCGTTATATCGATCGTGGTGCCGACATAATCACCGATTCCCCCGGAGGGAACGTGATGTCCTAGAGAACGAAAGAATCGGATGTTACCGTCAGGATGACAAATCCGGTATTCGATGTCGTAATCCGTTCCGGTGCGACCGGCATTCTCAAGTGCGGCTCTCACCATTGCCTGATCTTCCGCCTGAATGGTGTTAAAAAAGCGTTCAAACGGAATCGCACCCTCGCTGGGATCGAAGCCATGCATCCGAACGGTCTCGTCCGATATGTGAAATATTTTCCCGGTAACGAAATTGCACGCAAAACTGCCGGCGTGGGTCAGACTTTGCGCTTCCGCGAGGTATGCTTGTTCCCGTCGTAACTCCTGCGTCAGCAGCTCCTGTTCAGTGACGTCCATTGTGGTGCCGTGAAACGATTTGAAAACTCCATCTTCAAAAAGCGGAACACCCACGCAGCGAACGTACCGCACCTCCCCGTCTGGTCGAACAATCCGCTTCGTCACGTCATCGCCACAGCGCTGCTCATGCATGGCTCTGATGGTTTCAGCCATGGAGGCTCGGTCATCAGGGTGGACGGCGGCCAGATACTGCTTAAGGCTCGGGGCTCCGTTCTGCGGGTCAAGACCGTAGATTTTGTATACTTCGTCCGACCAATAGAAACACAAATCGTCAGACCAACGGATACCCAAATCGTATGACGCCCAACTCCCCATATGAGCTAGGCGCTGCCCTTCGCTCAGGTAAAACTGACTTTGCCGCAGGGCCTCCTCGGTGCGCTTTCGGTCAGTGATGTCCTGGACCGTGCCAAACATTTCATACGCTCGCCCCGACGCATCTCTTTTGATAGTACCCAGACCATGGATAGTGCGCACTTCGCCGTTGGGACGAACCACTCGATGTTCCGCCTCAGTATTTACCCCGCCACGAACGGCCTCCTCGGCTGCCCGGAAAACATGCTCTTGATCATCAGGGTGGATCATTTCGCGAACCATTGCCATGTCGATAGGACCTTCCCCCGGACGCAGTCCATAGATGCGATACAGCTCGTCGGACCAAGTCACGCGATTTGCGATGAGGTCCCATTCGTAGTGGCCTATGTGGGCGACGCGTTGAGCTTCTTCAAGCTTGGCTTTGCTTTCTTTTAGGCTTCGAGACAGGGACTCGCGCTCTTCATCTGCGTTTTTGCGTTGGGTGATGCCGGTAACTATGCCCATGCTCCTCTCCCATTCCGAAACCATCAGTTTCGGTTCTATATTTTCAATAAATGCTTGTCAAGGAAAAACGAAACAAGTAGTGTCGTTAATAAGGAATGCCGAGATGCTCAAGAAGATCCAGAACCAGGTTCGAACACCGGGTCGGCCCAGAAGCAAAAGGGCGAGACACGATATCCTGGAAACCGCCTACCGACTTCTGAAGACTAAAGGGTTCCAGGCCGTCGGCTCCCACGAGATCGCCAGGATGGCTGGCGTGAGCAGCGCAACCTTATACAGGTGGTGGGACTCGAAGGAAGAAATCTTGTTCGACGCGTGCTTTGAACACATGAAACCGGCGTTAGCCATCTCGGACGAGGGTTCCGCCTTGACGCGCCTTCGCCACTATGTCCTGCGCGCAACGGACTTCCTGGGTTCCGAGGACGGAGTTTTAATGGCGCGGGTTGTTACTGGCATCCACGACGACAGGAAGCTCCACAAGATGTTCCTGGAGAAATATGTATTTCCAAGGCGCGAGATTCAAGGCGCCATCATTCGAGAGGCTGTCGCATCAGGCGAACTGAAGCGCACTACTGATCCGGAACTGCTTATCGACGCGCTCAATGGGCCTCTGTTCTTTCGATGGTTGCAGGGGCACGCTCCCCTGAACGAAAATTTTGCCGAAGCCATCTTTGACAAAGTGATTCCAGGGTTCCAGCCACAATAATTGGCCACTCGTAAGGATCAACACGAGCTCAGGCGTAGCCTCTGAATTGTGCTGGCTGGCCGTCTCCGCTGATGACCGATTCGTGTTCGCTACGGACTTCGGTTACAGTTACATCAGCAGCTTCCGCATCGACGGCAGCGAACTCTCGATCGCCAAGGATCCCGCGTCCCGGAAGGTTCCCGGAGACGGCACCTTCCGAGCGATCAATGGGAGCGTGAGCAGCGGCCCGAGCGACAGTTGGATTTCGCCAGACGGGGCTGATCTCTACGAGATCTACGGGAATGCGTCGAAGCTGGTGGGGTACGCCACCAAGCCAGATGGCTCGCTAGAGATGGCTCGCTAGAGGAGGTTATCAGTATCGCCATCCCCTACAACAGCCCGTAGGGGTTGGCGGGATTCTGATCGGCTTCCAAGCTGGCGCGATGCCCCCAGTTCCATGGGACCCTATGTGCGATGCAATGTCACCGCCCGATCTCATTGACGAGTTGGGTCTTTCTGCTATGCCAGAAGTGGGCACGGTCCGTCCGTCGGACAAGGATTTGCAGCGCGCGGACGGATGCGCTCGGATAATGCTGAGCGGGTCCGAGAGCGGCACTCGCATCGAGGACATTTTCGAACGCTCTCCGATTCGCGTCATGTTTCCAAGGACCGGACATCGTGCCGTAGAAGAGGCCGTCCTAATTAACACTGCAGGAGGTGTTGCGGGCGGTGATCGACTTGAATTGTGCGTCACCGCCCTCCCCGGCGCTTCGATTGCGGTGACGTCGCAGGCAGCGGAGAAGGTGTATAGGGCGTTGAACGAACCCGCGCGGGTTCGAACCAGGCTGAAGGCGCGCGAATCTGCCCGGCTGGCATGGCTGCCGCAAGAAACCATCGTTTTCAATTGGGCACGTCTTCACCGAACGACAGAGATCGAACTTTTCTGTGGAGCAGAGTTGCTTGCACTAGAGTGGTTGGTGCTGGGGCGTGCCGCGCATGGCGAAGTCGTGGTCGGCGGCAACATAACCGATAGCTGGCGAGTGAAAAGAGAGGGTCGGCTGACCTGGGCAGACAGCTTTCGCATCACCGACGAGATCTTTCCGCACCTCCACCGAAAAGCCTTGCTCTCGGACTGCCACGCAATTGCGACACTGATATATTTCGGACCTCATCTGGACAAACGACTAGACTTTTTACGGGAGATTATTCCTTCCCTGGGATGCAATTGTGCAGCGACGCTGGTAAGCGGACTTATTGTCGTCCGCTTTGCAGCGAAAGAGTCCTCTGATTTGAAGCTTGCGTTGCGCAGCTTTCTCCAGCAATTCGGACCAGAGCTCGGTTCCGGACCCTTCCAAGTACCGAAGATGTGGTCTTGTTAAAGACTGCCGCAGAACGGAGAAATTTATGAACCTCACACCGCGTGAGAAAGACAAGCTGATGATCTCACTGGCCGCAATTGTTGCTCGGGAGCGACTGAAAAGAGGCGTCAAGCTCAACTATCCCGAGACTGTTGCGCTCATAACCGATTTCGTCTTGGAGGCGGCCCGCGATGGCAAGTCGGTTGCTGATCTCATGTCGGAAAGCCGCAAAGTGCTGAGCCGTGACCAGTTGATGGAAGGCATCGCCGAGATGATTCCCGAGATGCAAGTGGAAGCAACGTTCCCCGATGGAACAAAACTCGTTAGCATTCACAACCCAATTCGCTGAGGCGGGACTGACATGATACCGGGCGAGACTTTTACAGCAACTGGCGACATCGTTCTGAACAAGGACAGGGCTGCCATCATTATTAAGGTCGCAAACACTGGCGACAGGCCGATACAAGTTGGCAGCCATTACCACTTCGCTGAGACCAACTCGGCCCTCCGATTTGATCGGAAAGCGGCGCTCGGGTATCGCTTGGACATTCCGGCGGGAACAGCCGTCCGCTTCGAGCCGGGTCAGTCTCGCGAGGTTTCCCTCGTTCCGTACGCAGGGGCGCGCCTCGTTTATGGCTTCCACAAGTCAGTCATGGGAGCCTTGCCGCAAGAGCCAGAGAGGTAATCAAGAATGCCTAATAAAATGAACCGCGCCGCCTATGCCCAGATGTTTGGCCCAACGGTTGGGGACAAGATACGCCTTGCGGATACCGACATCGTTATCGAAGTGGAGAAGGACTTCACGACCTACGGCGAGGAGGTGAAGTTCGGAGGTGGGAAAGTCATCCGCGACGGAATGGGTCAGTCGCAGAGTTCGCGCGCCGAGGGCGCGGTGGATACGGTCATCACCAATGCGTTGATCCTCGATCATTGGGGGATAGTGAAGGCAGATATCGCCATCAAAGACGGCCGCATTGCGGCCATCGGGAAAGCTGGAAATCCGGATGTCCAACCGAACGTCACGATCGTAATCGGCCCCGGAACTGAAGTGATCGCCGGCGAGGGCAAGATTGTCACCGCCGGCGGCATCGACACCCACGTTCATTACATCTGCCCACAACAGATCGAAGAAGCTCTCTATTCAGGCCTGACCACAATGATGGGCGGCGGGACGGGACCCGCAGTCGGGACGAATGCAACGACCTGTACTCCAGGTCCGTGGCACATTCAGAAGATGCTGCAGGCCGCTGATGGCTTTCCCATGAACCTTGGTTTTTTCGGCAAGGGAAACGCGAGCTCGCCAGCGGGCCTCATTGAGCAGATCGAGGGCGGGGCATGCGGCTTCAAACTTCATGAAGACTGGGGTACGACACCCTCCGCAATTGATTGCTGTCTGTCTGTTGCGGATGACATGGATGTTCAGGTTCTGATCCATACCGATACGCTCAACGAAAGCGGGTTCGTCGAGAATACAATCGCCGCCTTCAAGGGCAGAACGATTCACAGCTTTCACACCGAAGGAGCGGGAGGCGGACATTCCCCGGACATCATCAAGGTCTGCGGCGAGCCAAACGTCATCCCGGCGTCAACGACCCCCACACGGCCTTTCACGATAAACACGCTGGACGAAGCGCTCGACATGCTCATGGTTACTCATCATCTCGACCGCCGTATTCCTGAGGATCTCGCGTTCGCCGAGAGCCGCATTCGTAAGGAAACCATCGCGGCGGAAGATATTTTGCATGATCTCGGCGCCTTGTCGATCATGTCCTCAGACAGCCAGGCGATGGGCCGCGTTGCGGAAGTGATCATCCGCACGTGGCAGACTGCGGACAAGATGAAAAAACAATTCGGGCACCTGGGCGAGGAGAAGGGAGACAACGACAACTTCAGAGCCCGGCGATACGTCTCGAAATACACAATCAACCCCGCGATCGCTCAAGGCATTTCTACGTATGTCGGTTCGATTGAAGTTGGAAAGCTTGCCGATATTTGCATCTGGGATCCAGCCTTTTTCGGGGTGAAGCCCGATATGGTGCTCAAAAGCGGCACGATCGCGGCCGCCATCATGGGAGATCCCAATGGCTCTATTCCTACCCCGCAACCCGCATATTACCGGCCGATGTTCGGTGCGTTCGGCCGTTCCTTGACGGAAAGCTCCGTGACTTTTGTCAGCCAGGCACTACTAGACAAAGGCGAGACGTTCGCCGTCGCGAAAAAACTGCTTCCCGTGTCCAATACACGCAAAATCGGCAAGCGCTCCATGATTTTGAATAGCGCTACGCCTC
>Ga0302326_10011786_pt1 | contig 18761 bp, 14 predicted proteins | sample Palsa_T0_3_FD_202264 | JGI IMG/M metagenome (GOLD analysis project Ga0302326, IMG submission 202264) | Peat permafrost microbial communities from Stordalen Mire near Abisko, Sweden - Palsa_T0_3 | ecosystem: Environmental > Terrestrial > Soil > Palsa > Peat permafrost | place: Sweden: Abisko...
CTTACCACGCCAAAGCGCGCTACTCGCCAGATCGGGGGCGGTCTGTTTGTGGGTTCATGCGATTTGGCGAGGCCGCCCGGCAAACCCCGGCTCAGGCGGAGCTTCGCCCTACCGCGCCGGGCCTTCCCGCGTCGACCTGCCACTTATTTTAACGCCTATAGGGTAAACCCTGGGCTATGCTTTCTTGACCCTTCGGGCTGCAGAGAACAACGCTAAACCCACGCAAACCGGTTCAGCCAGCATTATTCCCTGAACCTATCCAAATCGGCCTGAGATATAATCTTCTGTTTGTTTTTGGACTGGATTGCTGAATATTTTCTCCGTTCGATCAAACTCGATCAACCGGCCGAGATAAAAGAACGCCGTAAAGTCGGAGCAGCGAGTCGCCTGCTGCATATTGTGCGTCACGATGACGATTGTGTAACGCTCCTTGAGCAAATCAATGAGCTCTTCGACTTTCGCCGTGGCGATCGGGTCGAGCGCAGAACAAGGCTCGTCCATCAAGATGATCTCAGGTTTCGCTGCGATCGCGCGGGCGATACACAGACGCTGCTGTTGACCCCCGGAAAGGCCAAGCGCGCTTTTGCGCAGGCGATCTTTGACTTCGTCCCAAAGCGCCGCACTTGTTAGGCTCGCCTCGACGGTCTCGTCTATTCTTTGGGTGTCACGAACACCTGCGATCCGAAGTCCGTAAGCGATATTCTCGTAGATCGACTTCGGAAACGGATTTGACTTTTGGAAGACCATTCCCACGCGCTTACGCAGCTCGGTCACATCCACGTCCGACGAATTGATATTCACGCCATCGATCCGAACCTCACCTGCCGTAACTCTAGCGCCGTCGATCAAGTCGTTCATCCGATTAAAGCAGCGCAGCAGTGTCGATTTCCCGCACCCGGACGGTCCGATGAAAGCCGTCACCCTTTTTTCGGGGATCTTGAGATTAATGCAGTGTAATGCTTTAGAGGCGCGATAGTAAAAGTCAACTCGATCCACGTCAACTACCGTCCGTGCGGTCGCGACCAACGACCCCAAGGCGCCGGAAGCGTTCGGACGCGCGGGGCCAGGAGTTTCACTCATGATATTTCGGGCAATTCTGGTTTCTTCCATACAATCAATCAGCCGCGCTGCTTGCACCGATTTCCCATGGGACTTTAACGAGGGTCATCGTTTCGAGGATGGAAAGAGAACACTTGATACCGGGTATCGCTACCACTCGAATGTCACAATTTAGAAACAATCCGATGATTGCGTTTCGCGACGCCGCTGTTATCGTCGGCACACTTTATGGCTCTCGGCGGCAAGCATTCGTTACCTGGCTTCGATCGATCGCTAGAGGAGCTTCGGGCAGATATCCTCTTGATGGCGTCGCTGGTGCGTCGCAGCGTGAGCAATGCCAAGACGGGTTTTATTGAGCGAGATGAAGACGATTGCTCGGCGGTCATCGCTGATGATGAAGAGGTGGACCTTTTAGAGAAACAGGTGGATCGGGCTGGAACGAACGTCCTGATCCGCTTTCAGCCACTTGCCTCGGACTTCCGTACGGTGCTCGCGAGCATTAAATTGGCTTCACACTTGGAGAACATCTCTGATCAGGCTATGGTCATCGCCCGGCGCGCCCGCGTGTTGATTCAAGAAAGTGTCTTGGACGGAGACGAAGGACTGGCTCCTTTGCTCGAACTGGTTGATCAGTCGTTCACAGAGGCGTTGGCGGCCTTCTCTGCGTTTGATGACAGCCGAGCCGACAGGCTTCGCGGTCAGATGGAGCCGCTGGCTGAAAGCGCACGAGATTTAATGGAAAAATTCAGTGACGCTGTGGGTAAGAATCCGGAACGCTCCGGGCTGTACGTGAACCTTATCATCATGGCGCGGAGTCTTGAGCAAATTATCTATCTGATCGAGAGCATTGCGGAGGACATCATTTACGTCGCCGAGGCAAAAGATATTCGGCACGCAAATAACCGCCTTGCGGTAGAGAGAGAAGAGTAGACGCCGAGTCGCTCACTCGTTTTAGGTATTTTGCCGGAGGTCAGTTGACTGTTTTTCACGGCGGTCCATGCCGGACTGGCGGTAGAAGCGCCCAGATCTGAGTCATACGGGTCGAGCGAGCAACGTGGAAAAACAGCCAACTGGCCCCGGCCCAAAGGGTTGCGATGAAATTGGGCCGGCGGCCCATTTTGATCGCACCAAAATACCTCGTATTTTGGGGACAGGACACTAGGATATCAGCATTCTGGGCACCGCCAGCGAGGGTATCCGCTTAGTCAGCGAAGTGCCTGCTTCAGTGCCCGCTCAAGAAAATTGTAGCCATCGATCAGAAACGGAAACGGCCCGCCTGTCAGCCGCGGCCGCCGCTGCATGTGTCGAGGCGACAGACACAATCTAATCCGGATGCTAAAACGAAAATTAATCGCTGTCACCTTGATGATCGTAATCTTTCTATCGATGATCGTGATCTTTCTATCGATATACGGTCTGCTAAGAATGACTTTCGTGGCGCAACCAATACGATCGACCTCTACCAGAACCGTCGCGACCGGGCCAACATCAACTCCGAATTTGCTCCCGGTCTCGACGGCGCCTACGCCCGAGCCCGCTCCCACGTCAACCCCTGAGCCTACGCCTACGCCCAATCCCCTAAAGAGCCGAGTCGTAAAACATCGGCCAAACCAGTTCCGCGAGGGAGCAATAAGTAAAGAAGAACTCTCCGCCATCAAGAACGCCATAAAGACTATTCAATGGAGCCGAAATGCGGATCCTAAAGCAGCTGCAGACGAAGATTATGCAGCCATCGCAAAAGAATGCAATAAACGTAGTGCGCACTATCTCTTGTTAGATCTAATAACTGAAGCGGCAGGCAACGACTACCAACCGCATAACGAGGCAGCTAACAGTGCCTATATCACCGAGCTAAACTCCGTTTTTGAAAAGGGAGTTAAAGACGAACCAGAAGCGCAAAAACCCAGTTCCAAGCGACAATAGCGGCAACAGACAAGCATTGGGTGATCCCTCTGCCCGATCAATCGCCTTTCTGCTGGGACGGTGACGGAGCGATCTGCCTGATCAAGTTCCATCGTTATCGAGACCAAATCGCCAGCCTTCGCTTTGGCTCCCTCCTTGCAATTCCTTGTTGACCGGCATCGGATGCGTATTGTCTGATAAATCCGTGCCGAAGCGGAACGCGTGGGCCATGTCAGAAAGAATGCATGCCACAATTTCGACGCTGGTCTTCTATGGATGCTTGCCATAAACTGCTTCTCGCCCGGATTAGAGAGAAACGTCGAACCCCACGCTGCAAACATCCATGCTATCCCATCGTTTTTCACCTTCGTCCATTTGCTTGATTGTGAGGCGTTTACGATCCACCTACGTCTGCCAATCCCCCCTCTGTTGATCTATGAAATCGAAGCACGCCCCCAATCCTCGCCAGTTTTCAGGACCGATGTTAGATGGACCGGAGCGAGCTCCCAGTCGCGGAATGTTGTACGCGGTCGGGTTCAAGAAAGAGGATTTTCAGAAGACAATCGTCGGAGTGGCGTCCACCTGGAGCATGGTCACGCCGTGCAACGTCCATATCGACGGGCTAGCCCGGGAATCGGCGAAGGGCGTGGACGAAGCCGGTGGGAAATCGATCATCTTCAACACGATCACGGTTTCGGATGGCATCTCGATGGGAACCGAAGGGATGAAATACTCCCTTGTCTCCAGGGAAGTGATCGCAGATTCGATTGAAACCGTCGCGGGCTGCGAGGGGTTCGATGGGCTAGTCGCAATTGGTGGCTGCGACAAAAACATGCCGGCTTGCCTGATAGCCCTTGCACGGTTGAACCGACCTTCGGTGTTTGTCTATGGGGGAACGATCCTCCCGGGCTGTATAGGGAATCAGAACATCGATATCGTCTCGATTTTTGAAGCCGTTGGTGCCCATTCCAACGGAAAGATTTCTGATCGCGAACTCGAACAAGTCGAATCATGCGCGATTCCGGGCCCCGGTTCGTGCGGCGGGATGTATACCGCAAATACAATGGCCTCTGCGATCGAGGCGCTGGGCATGAGTTTGCCCAATAGCTCTGCCCAAGCAGCGATTTCAAAGGAAAAGCTGGCCGATGCGGCTGCAGCCGGGGCGGCTGTCGTGGAGTTGATCAAACGCGGAATTCGTCCTTCTGATATCATGACGAAGGAAGCGTTTGAGAACGCAATGACAGTGGCCATCGCGCTCGGTGGTTCGACCAATGCCGTTTTGCACCTACTCGCGATGGCTAATGCGGCAGGCATCAAACTGAAGCTCGACGACTGGACACGCATTGGCAAAAGAGTTCCGGTCTTGGCCGATCTCAAACCGAGCGGTAAGCACGTGATGTGGGAACTTGTACAGATCGGCGGGATCATGCCACTGATGAAAATGCTGCTTGGCAACGGTCTCTTACATGGCGACTGCCTGACGGTGAGCGGGAAAACACTGGAACAGAACCTCGCGAAAGTAGAGGATTATCCGACAGGGCAGACGATCATCCGCGGGTTCGACGATCCGATCAAGTCGAGCAGCCACCTTGTGGTGCTTTATGGAAATCTGGCCCCGAATGGCGCTGTCGCCAAAATTTCTGGTAAAGAAGGGCTCCGTTTCGCAGGGAAGGCCCGAGTTTTTGAGTCCGAAGAAAAGGCGCTCCGAGCAATCCTGGATGATAAGATTCGGAAAGGGGACGTCATCGTCATTCGCTACGAAGGTCCAAAAGGAGGACCTGGAATGCGCGAGATGCTGGCGCCGACCTCCGCAATCATGGGCAAAGGACTTGGAAAAGATGTTGCGTTGATGACCGATGGAAGGTTCTCAGGGGGCAGCCACGGGTTTGTGATCGGACATGTGACACCGGAAGCGTTTGTCGGCGGGCCCATCGCGCTCATCAAGAATGGTGATCCGATCGAAATCGATGGGGAGAAGAAGGTGATCGACCTTAAGATTTCGAAGGCCGAATTTGCCGCACGCCACAAAAAATGGAAGCAACCAAAACCAAAATACGTAAAGGGTGTTCTGGCGAAGTACGCAGCCCAAGTTAGTTCGGCGTCGCTTGGGGCGGTGACAGATTAGCCCAAATTTCCTATGGCCTCTGACCCTATCCGCCTCGCGGTCGTCGTCATTGCGATCCTCGCATTGATTATTCTCATTACGAAATTCCGCATTCACCCGTTCATCGCATTGATTCTTGCGTCATGGTTTCTCGGAATTGCCTGCGGCTTGCCGCTCGTGGACGTCATCAAACATTTTGAAAAGGGCTTTGGTGATGTTCTTAGCTTTGTCGGGATTGTCATCGGACTTGGCGCAATGTTAGGAGGGATTCTGATCTCTTCGGGGGGCGCCGATGTCTTGGCAAATGATCTGATCGCTCTCGGTGGGAAAAAATGGATCCCGTGGACGATGTTTTTGGCCTCCTTGCTGATTGGACTTCCTTTGTTTTTTGAGGTTGGTTTCGTTCTCCTGGTGCCGCTCGCTTTCGTTATCTCAAAGCGGATGGATACACCCATTTTGCGGGTTGGGTTACCGATGTTAGCAGGCCTCTCGGTCGCGCACGCTCTTGTTCCACCTCATCCCGCCCCGACTCTGGCAGTCGCCACTTATCATGCCGACGCCGGAAAAACGATTCTTTACGCAATCTTAGTCGGGATCCCGACCGGCATTTTAGCCGGCCCTATCTTCGCCAACTTCGCAGCGGGATGGGTTCATTCCGGATCCACCGCTGGCGCCCTCTTCCCTGGCCCGGAATCGGCCGCGGCGGAGACGACCCGAGCAGAACCGCGCTCGTTGGCTGCGCCAGGACCCTCCCTTCGTGCCGTGCTGACCACGATCCTTCTGCCGCCCGCCCTCATGATGTCTCGCTCGATAGCCGACGCTTTCCTTCCCGGGCAAAGTTTTCTGAAGAGCTTGATCGATTTCGTGGGTGATCCAGTCGCTGCTCTCTTGATTGCCCTCTTCTTCGGGATGTACGCTCTCGAATTGAGGCGGGGACTCTCCATGGATCGTCTCGACGGAATTTTGAATAAGAGTCTGGGCGCGATCGCTGCTGTGGTCCTCATCGTCGGAGCAGGCGGCGGTTTTAAGGAGATGCTGATCGCCACCAAAATCAGCGAACTCATTGGCCAGTGGGCTACGCAAGCGCACATCTCGCCACTTTTACTTGGCTGGGCCGCCGCAGCGGTAGTCAGGATCGCAACTGGTTCTGCCACTGTGGCAACCATCACCGGGGCAGGAATCATGGCCCCGATCGTGCAGGCAAACCCAGCCGTGAGCAAGGAGTTGATGGTCCTTGCGACCGGGTCCGGATCGATCATCCTATCTCACGTCAACGACGCGGGCTTCTGGCTGGTAAAGGAGTACTTCCAGTTGAGCCTTCCCGACACCTTCAAATCCTGGACCCTGATGGAGACCCTGTTGTCGGTACTGGGCCTAATCTTCGTACTTCTGCTTAGTCTAGTTGTCTGATTACCGCGCGACTTTTCAACCCAGACACCGAAGAAAACAGATAAACCACAGATTTCACCGATCACACAGACGACTGAGGTCAAGGAGTTTGGCTGCGGAGCTTTAACCCACGCATGCAGATTTTAGAGAGTTATTTTCCGCTTTCGAACTCGTCAATCCCTGAGTTCCTGGAAGATGTCCCTGAGATCGATAGTCTGCTGGGTTCCGACCGCTCTCAATGGATCGCCCGCGAGGTCGGCGATGGTAATCTCAACGCCGTTTACATCGTACGCGGCGAGGTCGGGAGCCTGGTCGTCAAACAGGCGTTACCCTATCTTCGTCTGGTTGGCGACGCGTGGCCGTTGCCCCTCGAGCGGAGCTATTTCGAGTATCTTGCTTTGACGGAAGAGGCTGCTTATGCCGGCAAGCTGGTGCCTAAAATATACCACTTCGACAAAGCGATGGCCGCTATCGTGATGGAGTACCTGTCTCCTCATATCATTCTCAGGAAAGGATTCATTCGTGGCATTATCTACCCACAACTTGCCGACGATCTCGCAGAATTTGCGGCTCAAACCCTTTTCAAAACATCGGATCTCCATCTCCCAGCGGCTACGAAAAAAGCTCGCATGCAAATATTCTGTGCGAATACGGAACTTTGCAAAATCACGGAGGACCTCGTTTTCACTGACCCGTACCGGCACGCAAAACTCAATCGATGGACTTCTCCAGAACTCGACGAAACCGCGGCAAATTTCCGCCGGGACACTGACCTTAAGGTAGCTGTGCAGAGATTGAAGTTTAAATTTCTGACCGCCGCCGAGGCGCTGATCCACGGCGATCTACATTCCGGTTCCGTGATGGTGACGCCCGGCGAGACTAGAATAATCGATCCCGAGTTTGCATTTTACGGCCCGATGAGTTTCGACGTAGGCGCCCTCATCGGGAATCTGCTTCTCGCCTACTTTTCTCAGACGGGGCACGAAAGCGCGCCTGGGATACGGGATGGATACCGCGAATGGCTCTTGACGCTTATCGAGAAGTTCTGGAACGGATTTTCCTCCAGATTTCTTGTTTTGTGGGCGACAAATCCACTGGGTGACGCCTTTACCGGTGGGCTATTTGACTCATCCGATGAACGCCGGGCGATCGAAACGGAGCGTCACAGATTCGTCTCTAACCTGTTCGAGGACTCTCTCCGTTTCGCAGGAGCGAAGATGATTCGGCGAATTTTGGGACTCGCGCATGTGGAAGACTTGGAATCGATAGGGAACAGCCGGGTCCGGGCTGTATGCGAATTGAATGCGCTGGCGTTAGCGCGGAAATTGGTTCTCGATGCGTCCTCGTTCGGTCAGGTCAATCACGTCACTGCCGCGGCGCGGGCGATCTACGACAATCGATGAACATAGAGGGCAAACATTACCGGACGATCTGGTCAGACGGCGAATCGGTTTTTGTGATCGATCAGACGAAACTCCCTCACAAATTTGAGGTAGTCGTATGGCGTTCCGTCGAGGATGCCGCTCACGGGATTCGGTCGATGATTGTTCGCGGCGCACCACTCATCGGCGCCGCAGCGGCTTACGGGATGGCGTTAGCGATGAGGGCGAAGCCTTCGGATGAAGCGCTTCAACACGCATACGATTTACTTGTTCGGTCGCGACCTACCGCGGTCAATCTGCGATGGGCACTCGACCGGATGTCTGGGCTTCTCAAGGCCCTTTCCCCTTCTGAACGCACCGACGCCGGCTATCGCGAGGCTCTTTCGATTGCTGATGAGGATGCCAAAAATTGCTCCGTACTCGGCGAGCGTGGATTACTGCTGTTTAGCGAAGCGTGGAATCGCCTGGATCAAAAGCGACCACTTCAGATCCTGACCCATTGCAACGCCGGATGGTTGGCGGCAGTCGATTGGGGAACCGCGCTCGCGCCAATTTACAAAGCTTTCAATGCCGGGATTCCTCTCCACGTCTGGGTCGACGAGACTCGGCCCCGCAACCAGGGAGCATCGCTGACCGCATGGGAATTGTCGCATCACGGAGTTCCGCATACGTTGATTGCTGATAACACGGGTGGACATTTGATGCAGCACGGTATGGTTGATTTGTGCATCGTTGGGAGCGACCGCACCACAGCTGCAGGTGACGTATGCAATAAGATCGGAACCTACCTGAAGGCGCTCGCCGCGCACGCTAACGGTGTTCCATTCTATGTAGCACTTCCATTTTCGAGCATTGATTGGGAACTCCAAGATGGATTGAAAGAAATCCCGATCGAGGAGAGATCCTCGGAGGAAGTCACTCGGATCACCGGGAAAACGGCAGCTGGGGAGGTTGTAACCGTCACGATCGGCCCGGAGGGAACCCGAGCGGCGAATTTTGCGTTTGATGTGACCCCCGCTCGCTATGTAACCGCGTTAATTACCGAACGGGGAATCTGCACTGCTTCGGCGAAAGGACTGGCCCAGTTGCGAGATCGATAATCTGTGGTTCATCTCTTAATTCCGGTTTTTGGGTTTAGCCGCCTTCACCTTAAGAACGCCGCGACATTGCCTCCATCCACCGTGATAACATTTCCGGTCGTTTTCAGGGCAAGCGCCTGATGAACGAACGCTTGCGCGACGTCCTCAGCAGTCACTTCGCATCCGAGGAGATTGCCGGACATGTACTCGTTTTCTGTCATTCCTCGAGATTGCGCCCGTGACCGGATCATCTCGTCGTTCAGGAGACCACTACGGATTCGATCAGCATTCACCGCATTCACCCGAATTCTGTCGCGGCCATGCTCCAAGGCGTACTGCCGCGCCAAAGACAATGCAGCGCCCTTCGGGATACCGTACGCCCCAAAATCGGAACCGGGATTGATCGCCTGTTTGGAAATATTAAAGAGGATAGCACCGCCGGTTTCTTGCCAGCGCATCACGCGCACCGCATTCTGCGCAACCGATTGATGGGCAAAAAAGTTAATCTCGAAACTCGTTCGCAAAAGGTCATCCGAGATCGTCGCAATCGGTCCGGACCACGCCGCGCCGGCGTTCGACACTACGACATCGACACCTCCAAAGCGTTCGCAGACCCGATCAAAGAGCTCTCTGACAGACTCCGGGTTGGTCACGTCGCAGGCCACACCCAATGCGGTTTTATTGATCGCTTGGGCTACCTCCGAGGCCTTCTCTCCGTTCAAATCAGCCATGGCAATTTCTGCGCCTTCCCGCGCAAACGCTCTTCCGATCGCGCTACCGATCGTTCCGGCGCCGCCAGTAATCAGCACCACTTGTCGAGCAAGACGCGGTTCGGATAGGCCTCCCAATTTAGCCTGTTCGAGGGACCAGTATTCGATTTCAAATTGCTGGCTCTCATCCAATGAAGAGAACCGGCCAATCGATTCGGCTGCGGTCACGGTCTCTATCCAGGTTTCTGCGATATCGGCCACGATCGCGGCTTCCTTGGCCGATTTCCCGATCCCAAACAGGCCGCAGCCCGGTACTAGAGCGATTCGAGGATTTGGATCCAGCGGCGATTTCGATTGCGAACGTTGGGAATTGTAGCGATCAAAATAGTTTCGGTACCGAACGTTGTAGTTCGCGATTGCACTGACGGTTTCGCGCCGGAATTCCGGCAGGTCATCAGCCTCCGGGGAAGACAAAATAAGAGGAGCGCTTTTAGTCCAAATCAAGTGATCCGGTGTGACCGTTCCACGGCATCCGTAATCCGTTACATCCTTGCCGTTCACGAATTCCAGAATCTGGTTTGAAGAGCGGTAATCCAAGATCCAACGGATCGGACTGCTCGTTTGCCCTGCGTTTGCCAAGCATCCTCGGAGAACAGGAGCGATATCCGCGCTACGCCCGACTACTTTTTCCGACCAGGAACGCGGAATGAACACGAGGATCCGCCGGTTTTTTCGGACAAACTCGGCCGCCAAATTATTGAGATCGAGCGTACGAACGTAAGATTGTTGTGCGGTCTCACCGAAAGTGAACAATCCATGTTTCATGAGCGCCAGTCCTTCGACTTGCGGATTGCGGCGATACTCGTGCGCCGCTGCCTTGGCGAGAGAGAATCCCGGCGTGAGATAAGGAACATAAGCAACACGGTCCCCAAAAGCCTCGCGCGCTAACTTTTCACCGCTCTCTTGATCGACCAATGCCAAGACATCTGCCGCGTGAGAGTGATCAATGTATTTGTGCGGAAGAAAAGCATGCAGGAGAGTTTCAACCGATGGCGTGGGCGCCGAGGAGTCCATGAGGCAACCACGCAGATAGTTGACCATGGCTTCGTCGGACAGCTGTTCGAGTCGTTCCAGTTTAAGAAGTGGCTCCAGCCGCACCGCAGGCAGTCCAACCGGTTCGATTGCTGATAGATCCCACCCGTTGCCATTTACCCGCAGAACCGTGGTTTCGATCCCGAAGAGATCTTTTTCGGTTGTCTTGACGGAAGTGTTGCCTCCTCCTTGCAGTACCAGCCGCGGTTCTCGGCCGAGCAGCCGAGAGCTATAGATTCGGAGAGCCACATCCGGATTCGTGTAACGGGTGACGTGGTCGGTTGCGTCGGCGTCACTCCATTGATTCTGGATCATTTGATTACCAAATCAGAAGTGCTCGGAGCTGTCGGACTTCAGGTTCTGGGTCTCGTTGAATGAATCCTGCCCTGGAGCCGGTTGACGACCATCACGGTGACAAGCAAAGCGCCATAGGTCAAATCGCGCGCATAGACGTTGACGGCCATGATGTTGAGGCCACTCGAAATGAACTGAAGCGACAAGACCGCCAGAATCAAACCGAACACAGTCCCCGATCCGCCATTCGGATTGACTCCCGCCAGAATATTAATGAGGACGCTCAATAAGAGGTACGATGTCCCGTAGTCTGCGTTGGCGCTATTTGCTCTTGCCAGGATGACAAGGCCTGCACATGAAGCAATGAATCCGCTCAATGTGTACGTCGTGACGACCACCCGAAATACCGGGATTCCGGCAAAAACCGCGGCACGCGAGTTAGTTCCAAAGAGGCGCATCTGCTTGCCCAACGGAGTGCGCGCCGTGATGACATAGATGAGAGCTCCGGTCAGCAGAAACGCGATCAACGGAGTGGGAACCCCGAATACCGAGCCATTCAAGATACTCGAATAGATCCCCGGAATACCGGTGACGGAAGCGCCGGAGTCGCCCGTTGAATAGGCTAGTACGACCGCGATACCAGCAAACAATTGCATTGTTCCCAGCGTCGCCAAAATCGCAGGAAGCCCACTTGCCACTAGAAGCCCGTTGATCGCCCCTGCCACACAGCCAATTAAGAGGCCGATGAACATCGCCAGCAAAATGAATTGCGGCGGCAAACTACGCATCGTCAGTGCGGCAATGATCGCGCTCAGATTAGCGACGCTCACGACGCTCAAATCGATTCCGCCGGTCAACATCGTCGGATGAATCGCCAGCGCCAGCATCGCGAACTCCGGCAATTGATAAGCCATCGAACTAAGGTTCGCCGTCGACAAAAAACCGGTCGGACTCAAGGTGCAAAAGAGAAGAAGAATCACGACCGCAAAAGCTCCCAGACGAATGAGATAGCGAGCTTCGGTATTCATGGATGAAGCAAAAGAGAAGGGGTGCCCTCTTTGTAACCAAAGAATGCACCAAGGCAATCATTAAAAGGAAGGAGTCAGGAGTTGCAGGAGTTGCAGGAGTTGCAGGAGTTGCAGGAGTTCAGGAGTTCAGGAGTTCAGGAGTTCAGGAGTTCAGGAGTTCAGGAGTTCAGGTCGCGACATGAAAACCCAGAATGTGAGGAAGAGGATGAGCGCTTTGTTTGAGATTGACGCTTGATGCGAGGCATTTCTGTTTCTCTGGCGCGTAGAAGATTTCATTCGACGGGCGACACGAAAATCCAGCGCCTGCAGGGCACGACGCACTGTAACCCCAATTCCCAATTCAGACTCCGGCCTTCAATCTGCGTAATCTGTGAAATCTGTGGTTAAACTTTCGGAACGCGTTGGTGAAATCGACGGGGCCGGTCGGGTTGGAAAGCTTGACAAGACGCCAAGTCACCGGATAGACGAAGGGACTCGCGAACGGATCTCCGGAAACTTTCGCGAACCCTCTCGGCCCCCCAAAAAAATGAAACATCCAATTTGTTTGCCCATCATTCTGGCGAGTTGTGCCCTCGCCTACCTGACGAACTCAAGTTCGGCAGAAGACAAAAAAGTCTACAATTTAGCCACTGTCGTCAAGATCAGCGGAATCAACTGGTTTAACTATATGGAAACCGGTGTGAAGAAATTTGCCCAGGACACCGGCAATAAAACCGTTCAACTTGGTCCTCCGACCACCGATTCCGCCCAACAAATTCAGATCGTCGAAGATCTGATAGCGAAAAAAGTGGATGCCATCTGTGTCGTCCCATTTCAACCGCCCGCCATGGAGCCTGTCCTCAAAAAGGCGATGGATAACCATATCGTCGTCATTACCCACGAAGCATCCAATATCCAGAATGCGAACTACGATCTCGAAGCATTCGATAATACGGCATTCGGCGAGCATCTCATGGAGAATCTGGCGCAACGGATGAATTACGAAGGAGAATACGCTGTTTTCGTCGGTAGTCTGACCTCAAAAACGCACAATGAATGGGCGGATGGCGCCATCGCGCTGCAGAAGAAAAAATATCCGAAGATGAAGCTGGTGGTCGACAAGATCGAGACAAATGACGATCAGCAAGTTTCCTATGCCAAGGCCAAAGAACTGCTGCGAGCGCACCCAACGATCAAAGGATTCCAGGGCAGCGCTTCGACAGACGCGCCAGGAATAGGGCTCGCAGTCGAAGAGGCGGGTCTGGAAGATAAGGTGGTCGTCGTTGGAACTGGTGTTCCTTCCCTGGTAAAAAAATACCTGCCAACAGGAGCGGTCCGAATGATCTCGTTCTGGGATTCCTCAATCGCAGGATATCTCATGAATAAGATTGCCGTGATGGTCTTAAACGGCCAGAAGATCACCGATGGTATGGACCTTGGCGAGCCTGGCTACGAAAAAATCCGCTTGGTGAACGACAAAATCATCTTTGGAAACGGCTGGATCGATTGCACCAAAGAAAACATGGATAAATTTGATTTTTAACGTTCCTCGGGCGGGAAACGTAACGGCGTTTGCAAGGCTTCATCAACTTCCCCGGGAGCCGATACGCTTCCCCTTCCAAACGCCGACCCGCCGACACGTTTCCCCTGCACGCCGACCCTTCGACATATTTGCCCTCTAATCTTCAATTAAGTGGCCTCTTTAGTCGCTGCGAACATATCGAAGACGTACGTGCGCGCCCCCGTTTTGCAGAATGTGAACCTTTCGGTTCGTCCGACCTCCATTCATTGCCTGGCGGGAGCCAATGGATCCGGAAAATCGACCCTCATCAAAATCATCGCTGGCACCCTGGAGTCGGATTCGGGGAAGGTTGAGCTAAATGGTCACGACGTGACCAAATTAAACCCGCTGGCCCGGATCAATTTTGGCCTCAGCGTGATCTACCAGGATTTTGCTCTGCTGCCCAATCTATCGGTATTCGAAAATATCACTTTTCTTGACAGTGTCTCTCGCCGCAGAAAATGGGTGGACTTCAGGCTCCTGCGTCGAGAAGCCGCCGAAATCCTGGCGCGAATGAAGGTTGAGATCCCTCTCGACGCACTAGTGGAAGATTTGCCCGTTGCCAACCAGCAACTGGTCGCCATTGCGCGCGCGCTCAAGAACCGATCGAAGGTCATTATCATGGATGAGCCGACTTCGGCTCTGACGAATCGCGAAGTGAAGACGCTTTTTCAAATCGTGCACTCGGTTCGTTCCGCTGGGGTTAGCTTTATTCTTGTCACTCACAAGCTCGAAGAAATCTATGAAATCTGTGACGAGGTCACAGTGATCCGGAACGGGGAAGTGGTAAATCACGGCCCGATCGCAGACTTTACGACCGCTCAATTAAGTGAGGCGATCTCCGGCCGGCAGATCCGTATCGAACGGCTTCAGCCACCCGAACCTTCGGCAGGAACAGTTCCTCTTCTTGAGGTCATAGCGTTAACGGGTGTGCCCGCCTTCAACGATGTATCGTTCACGGTAAAACCGGGTGAGATCGTAGGACTCACGGGACTTCTGGGTTCCGGACGAACGGAACTCGCACTCACCATAGCCGGCAAAAATAAACCATCCAGCGGGTCCATTCGACTGGCAGGCGAGAACATTTCGTTGCGTAATGTCCGCGACGCTCAGCGTCATGGGATTGGCTATATTCCGGAAGATCGGTTGAGCGAAGGATTGTTCCTCGAACAAGAGATTTTCGATAACATGCTCATCGCGAATCTTAAACGTCGTCTTTCATTCGGGCTGCTGGACAAACACGCCATTCGACGGGACGGCGACGAATGGATCCGTCGCTTAGACATCAAAACACAAAGCGGCCATGATCCGGTTCAAACGTTGTCCGGCGGCAATCAACAGCGGGTGCTTATCGCCCGCTACCTCGATTTAAAGCCGAAACTGCTCATCCTGAATGGCCCCACGATGGGTGTTGATGTGGGTTCCAAACATGACATCCATCTCCTGATTGCTGAACTAGCAAAGGCGGGTACGGGCCTCATCGTCGTGTCGGACGACCTACCCGAATTACTCAGCATCAGTCACCGGATTCTTGTCATGGCTGGCGGGAAGCTTTCAAATCAGCATTCCGCCCAAGGGCTTGATCTGGAGGCTCTCTCACGGGAAGTCACTTTGGAGTAAGACGTGCGTTGGATAAAAACCTATCTGCGGTCTTCCGAAGGAATCATTCTGCTGACGACGGTTTTATTGTGTGTCGGGGTCACGCTAATCAATCCGGTCTTCTGCAGCGCGCCTAACCTGCTTGATCTGATCCGGAACAGCATCACCACCGGATTGTTTGCTCTCGGAGTTTACACGGCGCTTCTATCGGGGGGTATCGATGTTTCTTTCACGGCCGTTGCGGCTTTTTCGATGTACGGAACGGTCAAACTATTTGTGCTAATCAATCCTCACGCCCCGCTTTGGTTGATCTTCATCGTCGCTGCCTTGATTGGGGCAGTTCTGGGTGGCTTTAATGCAATTTTGATTGCCCTATTTCGCCTTCCGACCTTGATCGTCACGTTGGGGACCCTCAGCCTGTTTCGTGGCCTCTTGCTGACATTTCTCGGCACGAAACATATCACGGACATCCCGGATGCTATGCTTCAATTGTCGCGCTCATACCTTTATCGCGGTCGTCTGGCGGATGGCAGTCTTTTCAGCTTACCAGCCACATCGATTGCCTTTTTTGTTGTCGCGGTCCTGATCGCCCTGCTGGTTCGCCTGACAATGCTCGGGCGTGCGATTTACGCCATCGGCGGCAGTGAACTAGCGAGCATCCGACTCGGGCTTCCTGTCGTAAAGGTTAAGTTTTTTATCTACGTTTTGATCGGGCTCATTGCCGGAATCACCGGCATCGTTCATAGCTCGCAGGCGCGGGTGGCTAACCCGTTTGACTTGGTCGGATCTGAGTTAAATGTGCTCGCCGCAGTCGTCCTCGGTGGAACGCGGATTACCGGAGGTCGAGGAAGCGTTTTCGGCACCCTGGTCGGTGTTTTTCTGGTAACGATGATTAATAACTCGCTCGTCCTTCTTGGCGTCCCTTCCTATTGGGAACGCTGTGTCATCGGCCTCCTTGTTCTGATCGGCGCCGGAGTCCCGATTCTCGTCCAGCGAGTCCAGCACAATCGGAATCGCGCAGTGTTGGTTACCGAGGCAAACCGGCAGAAACAGCATCTGCAGGATCAGGCGACGTCGGATCCATGAGGCTGGTACTTTGGGATTCCAGCGAAGATGGCATTCGAACTTTGTACCGGGGAACCCTTAAGCCAAACACCGAAGAAAACAGATAAACCACAGATTTCACAGATGCCTGAGGTTAAGAGGTATGGCATTTCCTTGCTGAGAGAAAATAGACTACGCAACAGCGCGATTCAGGGTTAAAGAGTTTTCTTATGCAACCTCCACTCACATTTCGATTCAATGATGGCACCGAGGTGCGCCGAGTGGGGTACGGCGCTATGCGTTTGACTGGCCAACCCGGGAACTTTGGACCCTATGAGGCATGGGAAGACGGAAAGAAGGTCCTGCGCCGTGCACTCGAGCTTGGGATCAACTTTATCGACACGGCCAGAGCTTACGGACCTGGTTGGAACGAGAGACTCGTTGCGGAAGCCCTTCATCCTTATCCGCAAGGGCTCTTCATTGCGACCAAGGGTGGGGTAGTGAAGAAATCGGCGACGGAGCGGTACCTGGACGGAAGTCCGAATGGTCTGCGGCGTGATTGCGAAGAAAGTCTCAAAAACTTACGGGTCGACTGCATCGACTTGTACCAACTTCATTGGGTCGATCCGGATGTACCATTGAGGGATTCCGTATTGGGCTTGGCACAACTCCAGGCGGAAGGGAAAATTCGGCTAATCGGCCTATCCAATATCACGGTCGAACAGCTTGAAGAGGCGCGGTCGATTGCCCGGATTGCTTCGGTGCAGAACCGGTACAGCGTTGCCGAGCACCAGGGAAATCCAATCGTGGATTATTGCGCTCGCGAAGGAATTGCCTTCGTGCCGTATGGTCCTTTGGGCGCCGATCCGATGAAGCATGGCGCGCCGCTTGCCTCGGCTGAAGGACCTCTCGCCGATATTGGCAATCACCTTGGAGCGACAACGACACAAGTGGCGTTAAGCTGGCTGCTCCACCGCGCTCCAAACATTCTTCCCATACCGGGGACAACCTCCATTGCTCACCTGCAGGAAAATGTGGCGGCGGCTCAATTGAATCTTACCTCAGATCAGTTGCAGCAGCTTGAGAATCTCGCGGGCTAAAGCGTTCGTGAGATTTTCGGGCTGACCGGTCGGTTCGGTTCGTCATGTCCGGAAAAGGTTCCCGCATGACGGATCGAAGGGTTGATCGTGAGGACTTCTTTGTCGTCCGATGGAAAGCCGCTGCGAAGCCGATGTAGGCGAAGCGTCCCGCTTTGCACGGTTCTCCGAGACACTGCGCTTACCCCGCCGCAGGATCACAGCGTTTTAAGTGTTGTCGTCAGCGCGTCGAAAAGCGGTTCCATCGTCTCGACGGTTTCATCTCCCATGTTAGAGATGCGAAATGTCTTGCCCTTAATCTTTCCATAACCGCCGTCGATCTGGAATCCGTGCTCGTCCCGAACTCGTTTGGCGAACGCTGCCACATCAATCTCCCGATTGTTTTTGACACAGGTCAAAGTGACGGATCGATACCCTTCCTGCGCGAAGAACTCGAATCCGTTGGTATTTACCCATTCGTGAACGAGGCGGTTGGTCTGAATGTGCCGCTCAAACCTATTCTGAAGACCTTCGCTGAAAATATCTTCAAGCTTCGACCGCAATGCATAGATGTGCGGAATAGTCGGAGTGCTGGGCGTCATGAATTCCTCCGCATTTTTCCTGAATTCGAGCAGATCAAAATAGTACCCGCGATCATCGAGTTGAGCGGCGCGTTCGAACGCTCGTTGCGAAGCTGCGAACAGAGACAAGCCCGGAGGCAGCGCCAACGCTTTCTGGCTGCCGGTCAGCATAAGATCAATGCCGAGGTCGTCCATCGGGATTGGTAGGGCTGAGAACGACGAAACCGAATCGACGATAAAGATCACCTCCGGGTATCTGCGGACGACATCACTAATCTCCTTCAACGGGCTCATTACGCCCGTTGAAGTTTCGTTATGGATCAGGGTCACTGCATCAAACTGGCCGGTTGCCAGCTTTCCATCCACTTCACTTGGATTAATTGGTTTACCCCATTCTACCTGCAGAGGCACGGCCTGTTTGCCGCATCGCTTTGAGACATCGAACCACTTATCGGAAAAGGCGCCGCACATGCAGTTCAGGACTCGTTTTTTCACCAGGTTCCGGATCGCTCCCTCCATGACGCCCCAAGCCGACGAGGTCGACAAGAAGACCGGTTGCCGGGTTTGAAAGAGTTGTTGAAGGCCCGGGTAGACTGCTCGATAAAGTGCCTTAAACTCAGCCCCTCGGTGTCCGATCATCGGCCCGGACATCGCAGTCAACGTCTTCTGCGAGACTTCCACTGGCCCGGGTATGAACAGCTTAATCGTCTTAGTCATCAGTACCTGTTGAATCTCGGAAAGCCCCCGGAAAACTCAACTTAAATCTAAGAGCGTTCGGCGTTCACCATTCAGCTTCGCCGACCTGCCTCTCCCGTCCGCCGGGGCAAACGGTTCTATCAGAAAGAAGCAAAGCGGGACGCTTTGCCTACTGGGCTTCGCGAC
>Ga0302326_10011789_pt1 | contig 18759 bp, 19 predicted proteins | sample Palsa_T0_3_FD_202264 | JGI IMG/M metagenome (GOLD analysis project Ga0302326, IMG submission 202264) | Peat permafrost microbial communities from Stordalen Mire near Abisko, Sweden - Palsa_T0_3 | ecosystem: Environmental > Terrestrial > Soil > Palsa > Peat permafrost | place: Sweden: Abisko...
TCGTTCGCGATGTGCTGGCTGCCGGTGACTTCTGGGGCGGCTCGGGTTCGGTGGCCTGCCAGGAGTTCATCACCCAGTTGGGTCGCAACTTCCAGACCATCTACGAGCAGGCCAACTCCCACGGCCAAAAGGTCCAGACCGCAGGCAACAACATGAGCAGCACCGACTCGGCTGTTGGCTCCAGCTGGGCCTGACACCCACGAGTACTGTGGCCCGCACACCCGATGGGTGTGCGGGCCAAAGTTGTTTCGGGGTGCGGCCGGCACACCCATGAGAGCTCCGCTCGTCTCGCTCCTGTGCTGGTGACCCGAGTCGGAGCAGATTACCGAAACAGCTTCACGCTGACGCTTTCCCAGCTTGACGACCCACCGCAGTGAGAACATTCAGAAGGCCGTCCACGGCGTGATCAACGGCGAACGAATCTGCGTAGTGCCGTGCCGCTGCTGCCCCACGCAACGTCGCGGTCAAGGGTTCCGACAACTCGTCAAACGCGGCAGTCAGCCCTGCGACATCGTGGACCCCAACCGGGGGAAGGATAGCGGGCTGGTATTCGGGCAGGCCACCGACGGGAGAAACGATCGGCGCGACACCGAGCTGCATCGATAGCAGTTGCACACCGCTCTGCGAGGCGCCGCAATAGTGCACGATCGATCCCTTCGCGGCAGCGAGCGTGTCGACCACATCCACATAGCGGTAAGTGCCAGGGCGCCAACGCACGTAGGCCGGAAGGGTCCGGATGACAAGCGGCCCATCTCCGATCAGCAACAGCTCGTCGCCGCGCCAGCTGCCACCGTCTACATGTCGCTGCCAGGCTTCCAGAACTATGTCGATATTTTTGTGCGGGCCAAGCCGGCCCGCTATCACGAAATCGCGCCGCTCCTCCGGACCGACAAACGGTGGAACGAGCGTGGGATCCAGGTCACTGCAGAGTGGCGCCACGTTGACGGCAGTCCCCGCAACATCCTGCCGTGACGCGACAGCGATTGCGGCGTAGTTGCTATAGGTCAGGGTGGCAGCCGATCGGGAGCCCCACCAGTCGAATAAGGCACGCGCGCAGCATCGCCGCGGCGCGAGACCGTTCTCCCGGCGCTCGTCGTGCACGAGCTGAACACGTGGCGCCCGCCCGGCCAGCGGGATCCAACGTGGATCGCAGACGAGTTCCGCGATCACCACATCGGGTCGATGCTCACGGATTCGACGTTGCGCTGCAAGCCAAGTCGACGCCGAGCGGAGCCGCGGATCAAGTACCAGCTCGTAGTCACGGGCCGAATCTGACTCCGGGTGTTGGTCAGTGGTCACCAACAACACATCGACGCCGCGCCCGCGCAGCGCTTCCGCCTGCACTCGCGCCAGTGGCCGCATCGATGGCGAGAGCCACAACACCCGAGGCGCATTCGACGCCGGGGTTGCGTCCGCGCCGCCGCGATAATCGCTGGGGAGGTGAGCTTTCGTCATCGCCATCGCCATCGCCGTGCTGCGCCTTCCCCGGCAGTCGATGCGGGACTCATTCCGCGAACATTCAGTACCCCAAGAACTTCCGCTACGTCGGGAGCTCGACATGGTTTGGTTCCACTGAATCTGCTCATAGCAGTCTCACACCGTTCGCTTCAATACCGAAATGGCCGGGCTACGCAGTGTCGAAAGAAAGACGAGTTGACCGCCCCACTCGTTGATGTAGTTGAGTTGTCGACTCAGATCGTCTTCTAGATCCCACGACAGCGCCAAAACTATGTCTGGGCGGTCTTTGGCGATGCGCTCGGGATTGACAATCGGGATTCGCATACCTGCCGTGAAGCGGCCGTGTTTATAGGGATTGCGGTCGACGATGTACTCGAGCAGATCGCTGCGGATCCCGCAGTAGTTGAGCAGGGTACTGCCCATGCCCGTCGTACTGTAACCAACCACACGCTTCTCCTCGGCGCGGCACTGAAGCAGGAACCGGAGCAGATTCTGGCGCCGTGCGGCTGTGCGAGGGTGCAACTGCAGATAACCGCCCGCGCGGTGCAACCCCGAGGCTTTCTCAAGACCCAACACCTCGACGACACGTTCGCTGGGCGGTGCGGCAATTCGTGACGGACGAGCCCAGATACGAAGCGTGCCAACCTGATTAGGCAGAAGTTCTGCATCGACGACAGCCAGGCCGGCAGTGGCGAGCGCACGCGTTGCCGAGAGCAAGGTGTAGTACTGACAGTGCTCGTGATCGATCATGTCGAACTGGACTTCACGGACCAGTTTCAACGCGTGGTGTACCTCAATACTGAGCCAACCGTCATCGGCGAGCAGAACGCGCAAAGATCGTGTGAAACCCTGAAGATCCGGTGTGCGCGCATAAACTTTGTTGGCCACGACCAGATCTGCCGGCCCGTGTTCGGCACGTACGCTTCGTGCCAACTGCTCGTCCAAAAGCCCAGAAACCGTTGGTACACCACGCTCACGCGCGGTGACGCCAACATTTACCGACGGCTCGATTCCCAGGCATGGAACGCCTGCCGCGACGACATGCTGCAGAAGGTAGCCGTCATTGCTGGCGACCTCTCCCACGAACGACTTTTTGGAAAGGCCGAGTCGCTTGACGGTGTCACGAACGAATGCCTTCGCGTGCTGCACGCGGGTATCTGAAAATGAGGAAAAGTACGGGTATTCGCTAACGGTGTCCTCCGGCATGATGGAGCCGACCAGCTGCAGCAGCAGGCAGTCCTCACATAGCCGAACGCGCAGTGGAAAGGTCGGCTCAGGAAGATCGAGATCTCCTGGCGCGAGCAACTTTTCGCTTGGCGGAGTCGCGCCGAGGTCCAATACCGTCATCAGTCGCTCCGAATCGCACAGCCGGCAACGCGCACGTACTCCCACTCTTGGTGTGCTACTGGCAATTCCGCGTCTCACGGCGCGCCAAGTGGAGGCCCGGACCGCGGCGGGGGCACACCGCGGCCCGGGCGTTTGAGGGGAGCCCGGTCCAGCTCGCAAGGCGCGCTGTCAACCGATTCCGACGCAGCGCGGTCGATAGCAGGCGATTGACTGAACGCGTCGCCGTACTGACCATGGCCCCCAGATCTTGGGTGAAGAACCTTCACTAATACGCTCCGTCGCTGGCTACGACGGCTCCGAGCGTCCTGGCAATGAGCAGAAGATCACCTGCCACCGACCCGCTGTCGCGATAAGACAAATTCAGGCGTAATGACTTGCGCCACACAAGATCTGACCGGTCGACAGTCATGATGCCGCGCTACCGACCGATGCCAGGAACGGCCAGCTGGCATCTCTTTCGGAAATGACGCTGACGGGTAGTGGCCACTCGATCGCAAATGCAGGGTCATCCCAGCGGAAGCCCTGCTCTTCGGCGGGTTCGTAGACGCCGCTTACCTGGTAGAGAACTTCGGTGTTGTCCGCGAGAGTCTGGAAACCGTGGGCAACAAATGGCGGCAAAAACAGCGACCGGCGGTTGTCGGCACTCAGCTGCACCATGACATGCTTCCCGTAAGTTCGGGACTCCGGCCGCACGTCCATGGCCACGTCGGCGATGGCGCCACGGGTACAGCGCACCAACTTGGCCTCGGCATGCGGATAAACCTGACGGTGCATTCCACGCAAGGTTCCTCGGGCGTAGTTATAGGAGAGGCTCGTCTGCGCGACGTGGGAGAGCAGTCCATAGGCGGCGAATTCGTTGGCGCAGAACGAATGCGAGAAGAAGCCACGGTCGTCACGATCCGGCTCGATATCGATGATCGTGACTCCGGCAATCTCAGTCGGTGTGTATTTCACCGGGACTCTTCCTTCCAGAGATAGCCCCAGCGAGTTCAGCGGAGTCCCCCGGCGCGCCTACCAGCCTTCTAGTCCTAAGGACAGCGGACACGGCATGAGCACCGAAACCGGGTATCAGCATAAGAGGTATTATACATACTAACTGAACGATGTTAACCCCTTAGATAGACTCAGGGTATCGTCGATTTCGCATGGAGGCGCGCCCGCAGCTGCGCGAGTTGCAGGCGCTTTTCAACAGGCGACCCGCCGGTCGCGCCGGCGCTCGCACGAATCACCCGATCTGCCTTAACCGGTGTACACCGGGCGTTGCACCATGGGGGGACGAAAATAGTAACGAGCAGTTTCCGGCGCGCTGGCGCCCTGGCGACCAGCCATTTTCGACATCGGAGGACTGAGCGGGGTTCCCTGCCCGCCCGGCAGGACCGGAGTTGTAGCCGGCAGCGCGCTGCCGGCCGGCAACGCCGAAGCAACTTGGCTGAATGCCGGGGCTGCGGAAGTCCAGCCCTGAGGCACCGACAGACCGCCGAGCGACGCCGCGCGGCCCGACGCCGCGGTGACATCGAGACCGCCGAGCTGTGGCGAGCTCCAGGCACCCGCTCCTGGACCCGCGCCGATCTCCAGTGACGATTTGAACATCGGGAAGCCACCACCGAAGCTGCTGCTGGCCGAGCCAAGCGTCTTCACCAGCGATGTCGACGAGCCGAGCATCGAGACTCCCGATGTCAGCATCGATGCGGATGAGGCAGTGCCCGAAACCAGGCTCGTCGAGGATGCCAGTGCGCTGCTGGACGACGTCGTGGTCGTCAAGGATGTCACCGGTGCCGTCGAAGACGAGGACGACGTCATCGTCGACGTAAGCGCCTGGAGGGCGCTGGGCATCGCAGCGGAGCTCAGCGGTGACACCGCTTGTGCGCCAGTGCCGGCCGACGTCCCGGCAGCGTGGCTGACCGCAGCGGCCAGCCCGGCCCCTCCGGACGAGCTGGTGGTATCGGTTGGACCCGGAAAGGGCGTCAGCAGCGACGCAGCCGATGACGCGCCGGCGTAGCCGTACATCGCCGCGGCGTCCTGGGCCCACATCTCGACGTACAAGGCCTCGGTGGCCATGATCGCCGGGGTGTTTTGACCGAAGAAGTTGGTTGCAACCAACGCCAGCAGCAGGGCGCGATTCGCCGCGATCACCGCCGGCGGCACTGTCATCGCAAATGCGGCCTCATAGGCGGCCACGGCCGCCTTGGCCTGCGCGGCCGTTTCTTCTGCCTGCAGGGCGGTAGTGCTGATCCACGACACGTAAGTAGCGGCCGCCCCGGCCATCGACACAGAAGAAGGCCCCAGCCACGACGACGTCAGGTCGGTGATGGTGGACCCATAGGCAGCGGCCGTCAGGTACAGGTCGTCGGCCAGATAATCCCACGCCGCGGCGGCGGCCAACATCGGCCCGGATCCTGGGCCCGCATACATCCGCCCGGAATTGATTTCCGGCGGGATCGCCGCGAACTCCAGCATCTACGGACCGCTGACGTCGATGAGAACGACATTTCTGCCGTGGATGGCGGCCCAGACAGACGGGGACATCTGCCCCATTCCGCTCCGATTGCGCTCACCCAGCCGCGGGAGTCTGTTCAGACCGACTGACCACATACCGAGCAGTTTACATACTTTTTGAATCATGTATAGTCTCGGCGAGACCGCAAGTCGTGTTTAGGGTTGCGGTAGGTGCATCGGCTCAGGGGCGGCTCTCGAGTCGCGTCGATCGCCAATCCCGTATAAGTACTGGACTACGCTCGTGAGACGACGCCTCGAGACCTCAGGGTCCGTTGTTTACCTTCGCGGCGGTGCATCACTAGGTGGCCCAACAATGACCGAGACGACCGACAGCAAAGCGGATTCCACCCGCCAGCAGATTCTGCGTGCGGCAGCGCGCCAGTTCGCCCGGCAGCCCTATCACCAGGTCGGTCTCGACGACGTCCTCGCTGAGGCCGAATTGACCAAGGGCGCGATGTATTTCCACTTCCGCTCGAAGCACGCGCTCGCGCTGGCGGTCATCGACGACGAGGCCACGCGGTCCAACGACGCGGTCACCGAGTTGCTGACCCGCAAATTCTCCGGCTTGGAGACGCTGATCGACTTCTCCTATCAGTTGGCCGTCCGCGACATCAGCGAGGAAATCTCCCGTGCAGCTTTCCACCTGCTCGAATCGATCGGTCGTATCGAAGGATTGCAGGCCAAGACTCTGTCGGCCTGGATCGACAGCCTGGCGCTCGCCGTCCGGCGCGGGATCGGCGAGGGCGACGTGTTCGAAGAATCCGACCCGAAGGACGTCGGACTTCTCCTCGTCTCGATGTACATGGGTTTGCGTCAGGCCAGTGACCTCGACGAACCCGAGGTGTTCCTGCGGGATCTGGAGAAGACGTGGGCCCTGGCGCTGCCCGGATTCGTGCGTCCGGAGCGGATCGACTACTTCCGGCAGTTCATCAAACGACGCGCGACCATCGCGATCGGCAGTACCTCCGCGTTGGCCGGTTCAGGCTGATCACGACGTCGGTCAATGGTGCGGTGATCGATTCCGCCCCACTCGCCGTCCTGTTAGGCTTTGCCGCCGAGTCAGCAGAGGTGCGGAGACCGAGGGCCCGGAGTCTTAGCACACAACCCGAACCCCGGAAGTGAGAGCGATGGCCCGCCAGGTTCGATCGGAAGCCACGCGGCGAAAGATCCTCGACGCCGCGGTCGAGGTGTTCACCGAGGTGGGATTCGCGGCGGCCGATCGAGGCGCGATCATCGAGCGCACCGGGATGACGAAAGGCGCCTTCTACCACCACTTCGATTCGATGGAATCGCTGGCGTCCGCGATCATCGAGGAGGGCGCCAAGCTGTTGGTCGCCGAACTGGGCGCGATGTCGGACTCGTTTTCTCCGGCGCTGGAAAACATCCTGCACAGCACCTTCATCACCGCGGATCTGTTCGCCTCCAACGATGTTGTTCGCACCGCCGAGCAGTTGACCCTCGCGTTCGGCAAAGTCAACGACAGCGCGATCTCGGCCTACACCGTCTGGATCGACGCGATGACAGTCGAGGCCACCCGTGCGATCGCCGAGGGCGACATCCGGCCGGAACACGACCCGCAACTGGTCAGCGAGTCGATCATCAGCGCGACGTTCGGTGCTCGGGTACTGGGCCGGACGACGGCCGGTCACGACGATCTCGTCCGGCGACTGACCCAGATGTGGGAGCTACTGTTTCCCGCGATCGTCACCGAGACGTCGCTGGGGTACTACCGCGAATTCCTGTCCCGAGAAGCCTTGCGCCATGTCCAACACAACGGGGCGACCTGATCTTCTGATCAGCGTTCGTTGACCCACAGGTGCTCGGTGAGGTCCTGGAACGTCGCGAGCGCGATTTCGTCGTCGGCACGTCGCAGCGCGGATTTGCTCATCAGCGCACGCACGGTCGAGCCGTCCTTGTGGGCCAGGTCGACGACCATGTTCGCCAGGACGTCCACGACTTCAAGCACGGGTTCGGTTTCCAGTGCCCCATAGAAGATGTCGTAGAACTTCAGTACGACGACCTCGTCTGCGGCACGGCCGACCATCTCGGCGAATGCCGTGTTCGCGAATACGATCGTCCCGTCTTGCAGGACCGCCAGGGTGGGCACCGGGATGCGCTCCAGCAAGACCAGCGCAGGCAGCTGTTGCAGCGCTTCGAGCGGCGGTTGGCTCGGCCGCGCAGTTCGTCGTCGGTCCACCGACTGATTATGGTCTATGACGGTGTCTACTGCTTAATCCGCGCCGGACCGTCCACACTTCCGGATACCGGCGTGACCTGCGAAGCTCGGGGCGGTGCGCGTCTTTTGCCCCGGCCGTGCGGATAATGACACGCTTAACGGGTGGCCGTACATAGAGATGCCCCGCAGCGGGCGGCCAGCAGCGAGGAGGTTCGATGACGACGCACGGCGAAGCGGCGGTCCTCGTCCTGGCAGCCGGAGCCGGAACCCGGATGCGCTCGGACACCCCGAAAGTGCTGCACGCCTTGGCCGGCCGCAGCATGCTGGCGCATTCGCTGCACGCGATCGCCAAGATGGCGCCGCAACACCTGGTGGTGGTACTCGGCCGCGATCTCCAGCGCATCGAAGAGGCCGTCGATGAGGTGTCCGCGTCGCTGGGACGCCCGATCGACGTGGCAACCCAGGATCAACAGCTCGGCACCGGCCACGCCGTGCTGTGTGGCCTGTCGGCGCTGCCCGATGATTTCGCCGGCGTCGTGGTCGTGACGTCTGGCGATGTCCCGCTGCTCGACGCCGACACCCTGGCTGACCTGGCCGCGACGCACAGCGCCCACGGCGCGGCGGTCACCGTGCTGACCACGACGCTGGACGACCCGACCGGTTACGGCCGCACGCTGCGCACGCAGGACGACGAGGTGATCGCGATCGTCGAGCAGGCGGACGCGACGCCGTCACAGCTGGAGATTCGCGAAGTGAACGCCGGCGTGTACGCCTTCGACATCGCCGCGCTGCGATCGGCGCTGAGCCGGCTGTCGGCCGACAACGCACAGCAGGAGCTGTACCTGACCGACGTCATCGCGATCGTCCGGCAGGACGGGCAGGTGGTGCAGGCCCGGCACGTCGACGACAGCGCGCTGGTGGCCGGGGTCAACAACCGCGTGCAGCTGTCCGAGCTGGCCGCCGAGCTCAACCGCCGCATCGTGGCCGGCCATCAGCTGGCCGGTGTCACCGTGGTCGACCCGGCGACCACCTGGATCGACATCGACGTGACCATCGGCCGCGACACCGTGGTCCAGCCCGGAACGCAGCTGCTCGGCGGCACCCGGATCGGCGGTCGATGCAGCATCGGCCCGGACACCACGCTGACCGACGTCCTTGTGGGCGACGGCGCCTCGGTGGTGCGCACCCACGGGACGGAAGCGTCGATCGGCAACGGCGCCGCGGTCGGGCCGTTCACCTACCTGCGGCCCGGCACCGTGCTCGGCGACGACGGCAAGCTGGGCGCGTTCGTCGAGACCAAGAACTCCACTATCGGCACGGGCACCAAGGTGCCGCACCTGACCTACGTCGGTGACGCCGACATCGGCGAGCACAGCAACATCGGCGCATCCAGCGTCTTCGTCAACTACGACGGCACGTCCAAGGCGCGCACCACGGTCGGTTCGCACGTCCGCACCGGATCGGACACCATGTTCGTCGCCCCGGTCACCGTCGGCGACGGCGCCTACACCGGGGCAGGCACCGTGGTCCGCGAGGACGTTCCCCCCGGCGCGCTGGCGGTCTCCGGCGGTCAGCAGCGCAACATCGAGGGCTGGGTGATGAGCAAACGGCCCGGCAGCGCCGCCGCCCAGGCCGCCGAAAAGGCGCGCGCCACGCACCAGGAGACGCCCACCGCGCCCGACGAGCCGAGATGACGGCAACAGCGCAGCGCGGCGGCGTTCCGCTACCTAGTATTCGTAAAGCAGCCATCCGCTCCGACTCAGTGAGGGCAGCACGTTGAGCTACGACTGGACCGACAACCGCAAGAATCTGATGCTCTTCACGGGTCGCGCGCACCCCGAACTAGCCGAACAGGTGGCCAAGGAGCTCGACGTACAGGTCACCGCGCAGACCGCACGCGACTTCGCCAACGGCGAGATCTTCGTGCGATTCCAGGAATCGGTCCGCGGGTGCGACGCATTCGTCCTGCAATCGCACCCGGCGCCGGTCAATCAATGGCTGATGGAACAGCTGATCATGATCGACGCACTCAAACGCGGGAGCGCCAAGCGGATCACCGCGGTCGTGCCGTTCTACCCGTATGCCCGTCAGGACAAGAAGCACCGCGGCCGTGAGCCGATCTCGGCACGCCTGGTCGCCGACCTCTTCAAGACCGCGGGTGCGGACCGGATCGTGACCGTCGACCTGCACACCGATCAGATCCAGGGCTTCTTCGACGGGCCCGTCGACCACATGCGCGCGCAGAACCTGCTGACCGGCTACATCAAGGACAACTACGACGGCGGCGACATGGTCGTGGTCTCCCCCGACTCCGGCCGGGTGCGGATCGCCGAGAAGTGGGCCGACGCGATGGGCGGTGTCCCACTGGCATTCATCCATAAGACTCGCGACCCGCGGGTGCCCAACCAGGTGGTGTCCAACCGGGTGGTCGGCGAGGTGCAGGGGCGTACCTGCGTGCTGATCGACGACATGATCGACACCGGTGGCACCATCGCCGGCGCGGTCAAGCTGTTGCGCAAGGACGGCGCGAAAGACGTCGTGATCGCGGCCACGCACGGCGTGCTGTCCGACCCGGCGTCCGAGCGGTTGGCCGAAAGCGGCGCCAAGGAAGTGATCGTCACCAACACGCTGCCGATCGGCGAGGAGAAGCGCTTCCCACAGCTGACCGTGTTGTCGATCGCGCCGCTGCTCGCGACCACCATTCGCGCGGTATTCGAAAACGGTTCGGTCACAGGACTGTTCGACGGTGATGCATAGATGGCTTCTACGGTCATCTACCACAACCCCAAGTGCTCGACGTCGCGCAAGACCCTGGAGTTGCTGCGCAACAACGGTATTGAGCCCGAAGTCGTGCAGTATCTGAAGACACCGCTGTCGCGCGATGAGTTGGCCGGCATCATCAGTGCGGCCGGCATCGATGTGCGGGCCGCCGTCCGTAAACGTGAGGCGCTCTACGCCGAGCTCGATTTGGCCGACGCGAGCGACGACCAACTCCTCGACGCCATGGCCGAGCACCCCATCCTGATCGAGCGCCCGTTTGTCGTCACACCGAAAGGCACGCGGCTGGCCCGTCCGGTCGACACGGTCCGCGAGATCTTGTGAAACCGCTGACACGACTCGGCGCCGTGCTGGCGGCGCTCGCGGTGTCTGCCATGCCGATGGTCGGCTGCGGGCCGAAAAATCCTGACTATCAGTCGATCTGGTCCAGCACGCCGTCGACGACGACACCAACGTCGAGCGAAGCGCCGGTGCCGTTCTCGCAGTATCTTCAGAGTAACGGGGTGTCCGGCCAGCCGGTGGCGCCCGACCAGGTGACCGATCTGACCGTGTCGATTCCGACACCGCCGGGCTGGCAGAAGGTCGACAAGGAGAACGTGCCACCCACCACTGAGCTGATCGCGAAGGGCGAGGGCTTTCCCAACGCCATGCTCATCGTGTTCAGGCTCAACGGCGATGTCCACCCGGACGACCTGGCCAAGCACGGCAACGACGATGCCCGGCTCGCGGAGAACTTCAAACAGCTCGAGTCCTCAGATGCCGCCTTCCACGGCTTCCCGTCCTCGATGACCGAAGGCAGTTACAACCTCGGCGACCAGCGGCTGCACACCATCAACCGGATAGTGATCGGCCACGGAGCCGGCGCCGACCCGGACGAATACCTCATCCAGCTCGCGGTCACCAGCTTGGCCGACCAGGCCGTCGCCGATGCGGTCGACGTCGAGGCGATCATTCACGGGTTCAACGTCGCCGCGAAGTAGGCCCCGCCACCGCATGCGCCCCGGATTACTGTGAGTGCCATGACATCGTGGACCGCCGCAGACCTGCCCTCGTTCGCCGGACGCACCGCCATCGTCACCGGCGCCAACAGTGGCCTCGGCGCCGTGACGGCCCGCGAGCTCGCCCGGGTCGGCGCCAAGGTGATCCTGGCCGTGCGCAACACCGGCAAAGGCAAAGCCGCGGCCCGGGGCATGAAGGGCAGAGTGGAAGTGCGATCACTGGACCTTCAGGACCTTGCTTCGGTGCGCCGGTTCGCCGACGGGGTCGACACCGTCGACATCCTGGTGAACAACGCCGGCATCATGGCCGTCCCGCGTGCGGTTACCGCGGACGGCTTCGAGAGCCAGATCGGCACCAACCACCTTGGCCACTTCGCGCTGACCAACCTGCTGTTGCCGAAGGTCACCGACCGGGTCGTGACGGTGTCGTCGCTGATGCACTGGATGGGCTACGTCAGCCTGCGAGACCTGAACTGGACGTCACGGCCTTACTCGGCCTGGGTGGCCTACGGCCAGTCCAAGCTCGCCAACCTGTTGTTCACCAGCGAGTTGCAGCGCCGGCTCGAGGCGGCCGGGTCGCCTCTGCGCGCGGTCGCCGCCCATCCCGGCTACTCGCACACCAACCTGCAAGGGCACTCAGGGCGCAAGCTCGGCGATGCGCTGATGTCCTTGGGCAACCGGCTGGCCACCGACGCCGACTTCGGCGCCCGGCAGACGCTGTACGCCATCGCACAGGACGTCCCGGGTAACAGCTTCATCGGGCCGTCTTTCGGCATGGGCGGTCGCAGCCGGCCGGTCGGGCGCAGCCCGCTGGCCAAACGCGCTGCTACAGCCGGTGCGCTGTGGGAGCTGTCCGAGCGGCTGACGGACACCAAATTTCCGCTCTGAGCCGCTGATGCGTTAGCCTGACCAGGCGTCACGGCGAGGGTGGCTCGTGCGAGCCGCCGTTATCGACGGGGACCCGACTCAGTTGTCGCGCTCCTGGCCGTGCCAGAAACCTGACCCAGGAGCGACATCATGGCTAATGCCGTCAACAAACTCACCGCGCTGGTGCGGACCGAAACCGGCAAAGGCGCGTCCCGCCGGGCCCGCCGCGAAGGCAAGATTCCGGCCGTCCTCTACGGTCACGGCGCCGACCCACAGCACCTCGAACTGCCCGGACGCGATTTCGCCGCGGTCCTTCGCCACTCCGGCACCAACGCCGTGCTGACTCTGGACATTGACGGCAAAGAACAGTTCGCGCTGACCAAGGCTCTCGACATCCACCCGATCCGGCGCAGCATCACCCACGCTGACCTGCTGGTGGTCCGCCTCGGCGAGAAGGTCACCGTCGAGGTCAACGTCGAGGTGGTCGGCGAGGCCGCCTACGGCACCCTGGTGACCCAGGAGGCCAGCACCATCGAGATCGAAGCCGACGCCATGTCGATCCCGCAGTCGCTGACCTTGCCGCTTGACGGCGCCTCGGCGGGCACCCAGTTCACCGCGGCGCAGATCCCGCTGCCGTCGGGCGTCACGCTGACCTCCGACCCCGAGCTGCTGGTCGTCAACGTGGTGAACGCGCCGACCGCCGAGGAGCTCGAGAGCGAGGGCGCCGGCGAGGCGACCGAGGCCGCGGAGCCGACCGAGGAAGCCGGAGAGGGCGAGGACGACGCGGCCGGAGCCGAGTCCGAATAGCCCGTGGCCGAACCACGATTGGTGGTCGGCTTGGGCAACCCCGGGCCGAATTATGCCCAGACGCGGCACAATCTGGGGTTCATGGTGGCCGACCGGCTCGCTGCTCGGTTGGGTTCGAACTTCAAGGTGCACAAGCGTTCCGGTGCGGAGATCGTCACCGGGCGGCTGGGTGGGCGTTCGGTGGTGCTGGCCAAGCCGCGCTGCTACATGAACGAATCCGGCCGCCAGGTGGGTCCGTTGGCCAAGTTCTATTCGGTGTCTGCGGCTGACGTGCTGATCATCCACGACGAACTCGACATCGAGTTCGGTCAGATCCGGCTCAAGCTCGGCGGCGGCGAGGGAGGCCACAACGGGCTGCGTTCGGTCGCGACCGCGTTGGGCACTAAAGACTTCCAGCGGGTGCGGATCGGGATCGGCCGTCCGCCCGGCCGTAAAGATCCGGCCGCATTCGTGCTGGAGAACTTCACCGCCACCGAACGTCCCGAGGTGTCCACGATCTGCGAGCAGGCTGCCGATGCAACCGAGTTGCTGATCGAGTTGGGCCTGGAGTCGGCGCAGAACCGGGTGCACACCTGGTAGTTGCTCACTCGCTGTCGCAAGCGCGCAGCCGATAGCTCGACGGGGTCTCGCCGCAGAACCGGCTGAACGCCCGCGTGAACGCGCTCAGACTGTCGAAACCGACTGCGCTGGCGGTCTTTTGCACCGACGCGCCGGGGGCGACGAGCAGCGCCATGGCGCGCAGCATGCGGGCGTGCAGCAGATAGGTCCGCCACGACATCCCGGTCGCCGTGTCGAACTGGCGTCGCAGCGTCCGCTCGGACACCGCGACTGAGCGACTGACCTCGGCGGCGGTCACCGACGTCAGGTGCGCCTTGGTGTAGTCCATCGCCGCCGCCACGACCGGATTGTCGGCCGTGGGCAGGCTCAGCGGCGCCTCGTGGTCGAGCGCCTCGAACACCAAGTGGCCCAACGTCTGAAAGAACCCGTCGGACACCGGATCGCTGTCCGGACGCCCGATCGGCCAGCGCAGCGCATGAATCATCATCTGGCGGATCAACGGCGACACCGCCACGATGCGAGCCCGACTGTCATGAATGTCCAAGTCGGGCAGCAGCTCCGGGTCGAACATCACGGCCACGCTGCGGACATTGGGAGTCATGGTGGCCTGGTGTTCCAGTCCGACCGGGATCCAGGCGGCCTGCTGCGGTGGCAGCAGGTAATGCGCTGTCGCCGTCTCGACCTCCACCACCCCGCCGATCGCGTATTGGATCTGATGCAGGTCGTGCGAGTGCCAACCGGTGACCAGCCGATGCCCCTCGTAGAGGTAGCTGCCGGCCCGGGCCCGTCCACCGCGACGCAATTCGACCGGGCCGATACTGGCCCGGCCCGACAGATTGGCCGATTCAGGCAAATACCTGGCCGAAGATGCGGAGACGGTCATCGGGCTCCAGGGTAATAGTAAAGCCATGGACGCAATGGGTACGGACGACCTGATCCTGGTCAGCATCGACGACCACGTCGTGGAGCCGCCGGACATGTTCCTGCGCCACGTGCCGAAGAAATACCGGGACGAGGCTCCGATCGTCGTCACCGACGACAAGGGCGTCGACCAGTGGATGTATCAGGGCAGGCCGCAGGGCGTCAGCGGGCTCAACGCCGTGGTGTCTTGGCCGGCCGAGGAGTGGGGCCGTGACCCCGCCGGCTTCGCGGAGATGCGTCCCGGCGTCTACGACGTGCACGAGCGCGTCCGCGACATGAACCGCAACGGCATCCTTGCATCGATGTGCTTCCCCACCTTCACCGGCTTCTCCGCGCGGCACCTCAACATGACCCGCGAAGACGTCACGCTGGTGATGGTGTCGGCCTACAACGACTGGCACATCGACGAGTGGGCCGGGTCCTACCCCGATCGCTTCATTCCGATCGCAATCCTGCCGACGTGGACTCCAGAGGGAATGTGCGCCGAGATCCTCCGGGTGGCGGCCAAGGGCTGTCGCGCGGTCACCATGCCGGAACTGCCGCATCTGGAAGGACTTCCGAGCTATCACGACGACGACTACTGGGGTCCGGTGTTCCGCACGCTGTCCGAGGAGAACGTGGTGATGTGCCTGCACATCGGCACCGGCTTCGGCGCGATCAGCATGGCGCCCAACGCGCCGATCGACAACTTGATCATCCTGGCTACCCAGGTGTCGGCGATGTGCGCCCAGGATTTGCTGTGGGGCCCGGCGATGCGCAACTACCCCGACCTGAAGTTCGCCTTCTCCGAGGGCGGCATCGGCTGGATCCCGTTCTACCTGGACCGGAGCGACCGGCACTACACCAACCAGAAGTGGCTGCGCCGCGACTTCGGCTCTCAACTGCCCAGCGACGTGTTCCGCGAGCACTCACTGGCCTGCTATGTCACCGACAAGACGTCACTGAGACTGCGTCACGAGATCGGCATCGACATCATCGCCTGGGAATGCGACTACCCGCACTCCGACTGTTTCTGGCCCGACGCTCCCGAGCAGGTGCTGGCCGAGTTGACCGCCGCCGGCGCCGACGACAGCGACATCGACAAGATCACCTGGCAGAACTCCTGCCGGTTCTTCGGCTGGGACCCGTTCGCCCGCACACCGCGCGAACAGGCCAGCGTAGGGGCGTTGCGCGCCAAGGGATTTGACGTCGACGTGTCGATCCGGCCGCGCAAGGAATGGGCGCGGCTCTACCGGCAGAAGCAGCTCGCTGGGTTGTCCTGACTGTCAAGTGACCAGCGTGACCGAGTTCGCCCGGCGCAGCTTGCCCGAGGACGTCTTGGGGATCGTCCCGGGGCCGAGCACCACGACATTGCGCGGCCGCACGTCGACCTCGGTGACCACCTCGTGGGCCACCTGGTGTTCGATGCGCCGCACCTCGACCGGGTCCTGCCAGGCGTTGGATTCGACTGCGACGGCGAAGGTCTCGCGCGAGTGCCCGGCGTCGAGCCGGACCGCGACGGCGCAGCCGATCCGCACACCCTCGACGCGGCCCGCGGCGCGCTCGATGTCGGTCGGGTAGATGTTGCGGCCGGCCATGATGATGACGTCCTTGACGCGGCCACACACCACGACGTGGCCGTTCTCCATCTGGTAGCCCAGATCACCAGTGTCGTACCAGCCGTGCTCGTCCTGTGCGGGCAGGAACCCGCCCATGGTGAGGTAGCCCGGCGTGACGCATTCGCCGCGCAGTTCGATGACGCCGACGCCGCGCGCGGGCATCACTTCGCCGTTGTCGTCGACGACGCGGGCCTCGAGATCCTTGAGCAGCGGACCGAGCGATGCCAGCCGGCGGGTGTTGCCCTTGGTGGACGGGACGGCGCGGCGCAGCGCAGCCAGCAGGTCGGCATCGACCTCGTCGACGACCAGGCCCGCGTTGCACTCCGAGAACGACACCGCGAGCGTCGTCTCCGCCATGCCGTAGGCGGGCAGGATTGCCGACGGCTTCAGCCCGAAGGCCTTGCCCGCATCCAGCAGGTCCTCGACATCGGCGGGGTCGACGGGCTCGGCGCCGGACAGCGCGAACCGCAGCGTCGACAGGTCGTACTGGCCGGGCTCGGCCTGCTTGCGCAGGCGCTTGGCGAACAACGCGTAGGCGAAGTTGGGCGCCGCGGTCATGGTGCCCTGGTATTTGTCGATGAGCTTGGCCCACAGCAACGTGTCGCGCAGGAAGTCCATCGGCGTGACCTTGACCAGCTCGGCGCCGAAGTACATCGGGATGGTCAGGAAGCCGACCATGCCCATGTCGTGGAAACAGGGCAGCCAGCTGACCATGACGTCCCTGTCGACGTCGTACTCCGCACCGATGAACATGGCCTCGGCGTTCGAGTAGATATTGCGGTGCGTGATCTGGACAGCCTTCGGGGATCCGGTGGACCCCGACGTCAGCTGCATCAGCGCCAGGTCGTCTTCGTCGGTCTCAACCGGGTCGATCGGCTCGCCCTCGAGCAGGTCGCCGATCGTGAGCACCTTGATGCCCTTCTCCTCGAGCACCGGAATGGCGACGAGGAATGGCTCCGAAACGATGACGGCGTTCGCCTCGATCATCGCGATGACGTTCATGGTGTCCTCGGCCCAGACGGCGAGATCGGTACGGGGCGTCGGCTGGTGCAGCATCGTCAGGCTGGCGCCACGCATCCACAGGGCCTGCGCGGTCGGCGCGATCTCCACCGGGAACCCGGCCAGCACGCCGACGGCGTCACCGGGTCCGACGCCCGCGGCGGCCAGTCCGCCGGCGACGCAGCGCGCCCGCTCGTGCACTTCGAGCCAGGTGTGCCGGACAGGCTCGAACGGCTCGCCGGTGACCATGCCCCGCGTACTCTCGCGAGCGTTGCGGAACATGTTCTCGGTAAACCTGCTCACAGGTGCCTCCTCGGTTCCGGCGCCATCGCCCAGCACCTAATGTTGCTCCTGCTCAAGCACACATTGGGATAGCCGCGCGCCCACGATTGGGCAGCGATTTCATCTCGAATCGGTGGTAACGCGATATCGGCGCGCAACGTTGCTGCGTCGGAAGCGACACGCCCGCCGTAGTGGACGGCGGGCGCAAAAACCAGACGCGTTGCTTGACCGGTATTCGTCACCGCCAGATATCTTAAACTCCTCTTAGAGAGTTGCCAAATTGTGGGTGAAGAAAATTCCCGTGTCACGTCGGCGCGGGCACCACCCGGGCGCCGTGCACCGGGCCGCTGGCCACCCGAACCGTGCGGCAGACGCCTGCTCCGGACAGCTCGGTGCCCACGTCGACCGCCGACGATGCCGATCGGCACAGGAACGTGCACGTGGGTCCCGAACCCGACACGATGCCCGCCAGCGCGCCCGCCTCGACGCCGGCGCGCAAGACCCGGCGCAACGCCGGCTTCATGCTCAGCGCGGCCGGCTGTAATTCATTGCCCAGCAACGGCGCAAGCTGCTCGGGGTCACCGGACGCCAGGGCAGCCACCACCGGCTCGGGGTCGTCAAGCCGCGGCGGCGACCCGACTTCCCTGAGCCGGTCCAGCTCGCCGAACACCTTCGGGGTGGACAACCCGCCGTCGGCGAATGCGAGCACCCAGTGAAAGGTGTTGCGAGCCAATACTGTAGCGAGCTCCTCGCCGCGACCGGTGCCCAGCGCGGTGCCACCGTGCAGGGCGAAGGGCACGTCGCTGCCGAGCTGTGCGGCCAGCGTGTGCAGGTCCCGACGCGGCACCCCGAGTTCCCACAGCGAGTTGAGCGCGACCAGGACGGCCGCCGCGTCCGCGCTGCCGCCGCCCATCCCGCCGGCCACCGGAATGCTCTTGTCGATCGAGATCGACACGTCGGGCGCCCGGCCGACGTGCTCGGCCATCAGCTCGGCGGCCCGCCACGCCAGGTTGCGTTCGTCGAGGGGAAGCTGATCGGCGCCCTCGCCGCTGATCTTCAGCGACAGCACGTCGGCGTTGCGCACCGTGATCTCGTCGACCAGCGAAACGGCGTGGAACACCGTCGTCAGATCGTGGTAGCCGTTATCCCGAAGATCCCCGACCATGAGATGGAGGTTGATCTTTCCCGGCGCGCGGACGGTGACCGACCCAGTGGGCACCCATTCCACAGCGGTGTTCCCGTCCATCGGCACCGCACGAGACTATCGCCCGCGACCGGTGAACGGTTCAGCCGTGGCCGGTCAGCTCGCCGAGGCGTGCCGTTGAGCGTGACCCCGTGGCGGCGCGATGTCGCCGACTTCGCCCGACCGCTGATAGAGCCGGACGAATTCGTCGATGGTCAGCGTCTCACCACGACGGGACGGGTCGATGCTCGCGGCGAGCAGCCGACTCGCCGACTCGTTGCCCGAGCCCGC
>Ga0302326_10011790_pt1 | contig 18759 bp, 16 predicted proteins | sample Palsa_T0_3_FD_202264 | JGI IMG/M metagenome (GOLD analysis project Ga0302326, IMG submission 202264) | Peat permafrost microbial communities from Stordalen Mire near Abisko, Sweden - Palsa_T0_3 | ecosystem: Environmental > Terrestrial > Soil > Palsa > Peat permafrost | place: Sweden: Abisko...
AAGCGAAAGTTACCGATCCACCTACTGTCTTAATCATTTCGCGCCTCGTAACCATCGTTCGGAATTCTCCTTTCCCATCAGCGAGCCGCTAGCCTCTTTCGGCCACGCTGATTCAGCCTACGTCCCGATCCAGCAAGTCCCAGTAATAAATGCCAACGGCCGTCACGGCCACCGGTCCGATTAAATTGAGCAGCCCCTGGACTCCCAATGCGAAGCACCAGCCTGAGTTGACCGCCACCATAGCAGCAAACGCATAAACGCCGTAGGTTCTCATCTGCCAGTAGCCGGCGAGACCGATAATATTAAGCGCGATCGAAATCGCGGCCACCGCAATTGCCGACGTCCCGTATTCGCGCGCTATCGTATTGCGCGACGCCGGCAGGGCAAGGCCGGCAATCATAAGCACAATTCCGACGAGAATCCAGACACAAACAATTGTGATTACGATTGGGCGACGCGCAGCCGACGTTCCGATTACTTCAGCCATCTATCGGATTATATGCGGATTATATGCGGATTATATGCGGATTATATGCGGATTATATGCGGATTATACAAAAGATATGCCGCAGTCCGAATCACGATCACGACGCGCGGGGAATTCCGGCCAGCGCGCCCGGATTGTCGAGCGCCGACAGGTCGCCGGGTTCACGTCCGAGATGAACCGCACGAATGACGCGGCGCATTATCTTGGCGTTGCGCGTTTTCGGCAACTCGGCAACGAAGTGCACCTGATAGGGGCGCAGTGGCTTGCCCATCGCACGCGCCACCTGATCGGCGACCGCCCGCGCTAACTCCTCGGATGGCTGCACGTCGGGCATGAGTACGGCGAACAAAACCGGCACCTCACCCTTGGTCGCATCGGGCACACCGACCGCGGCGACCTCGCGAATCTCCGGCCGCTCGGCGGCGGCGGCTTCGATCTCCGAGGGGCCTACCCGCTTGCCCGCAATCTTCAGGGTGTCATCGGAACGTCCATAGAGAAGCCAGTGGCCGTCGCGATCGACCGACGCCCAATCGCCGTGGACCCATATGCCTTCAAAACGGCTCCAATAGCTTTCGATATAGCGCGCGGAGTCGTTCCAGAAGCCGACGGTCATGCCGGGCCACGCGTTGGTGACGGCGAGTTCGCCGACCGTGTCGATCACAGACGCCCCGGTTTCATCCAACACGGCCGCGCGCATCCCGGGGACGGCGGTATTGAAGCCGCACGCCTTGATCGGCCGAAAGACGCTGCAGCCGAGAATGCCGCCAGGGATTTCGGTGCCCCCGGTGTAATTGATTATCGGTACGCGGCTCTTGCCGGCGTTCTCGAAAAACCATCGATAGGCTTCCGGATTCCACAACTCGCCGGTCGAGCCGAGAACGCGCAACGACGACAGATCGTGGCGCTCGACGGGCTCAGTACCATGCGCAATCAGCGATCGTACCAGCGTCGGCGACAGTCCAAGATGGGTCACGCGATGGCGCTCGACGATACTCCAGACCCGATCGGGCGCCGGAAAATCAGGCGCGCCTTCATAGAGCACCGCGGTGGCGCCTAGCGTCAGCGCACCGACGATCAGCCACGGGCCCATGATCCAACCCATATCGGTAAACCAGAACATGGTCTCGTGCTCGCGCAGATCGAATAGATGCGCCATGTCCTGAGTCGCCTTGATCGGGAAGCCGGCGTGATAATGGACGGTGCCTTTGGGACGGCCGGTCGTGCCCGAAGTGTAGACCAGCATGTGCGGATCCATCGAATCCATCTGTTCGGCCGTAGCGTGCGTGGACTGCCGGTCGACCGCGTCCGTCCACGCCACTTCTGCGCCCGAGAGGACCGCACCGCCGACACGAGAGACGACGATCGTCCGCTCGACGCAACCCGCCATCCGGACGGCCTCCCGCGCCTGCGCGAGCATCGCGACCACCGCGCCGCGGCGGAAAAATCCGTCAGCTGTGATCAGTAGCCGAGCGCCGGCGTCGCGCAAACGGACGGCCGCGGCTTCAGCGCCATAGCCAGAAAAGATCGGAATGATGATTGCGCCGATTTGCGCCACCGCCAGCGCGCTCACGGCGGTCTCCAGCAGCATCGGCATGAAGATTCCGACTCGATCGCCGCGGCCGATTCCGAGCTCACGCAGCGCGTTGGCTGCCTGTCCCACGCGGTCATCCAGCTCCGCATAAGTCAGCCGCGCGGTCGCGCCATCCTCGCCCTCCCAGATGAGTGCCGTCTTGCCGCCTTTTGGTCCTTCAGCGTGACGGGTCACGGCGTTATGCGCCAGGTTCAACTTACCGCCGGGGAACCATCGCGGCCACGCCAGGCCCGCCGAAAGATCGACCGTCTGCTCGTACGGCTTGAACCATTCGATACCGATACTGTCGAGCGTGGCGCGCCAGAAGGAATCGGGATCGTCCACGCTGATTTGGAACAGTTTTGAATAGGCCGCGGACGGATTTCGCGGATCGACGGGTATTCCGAGCGCGCCCATCACGTCCGCCAGCCGGCTCCCGTTTATGTAGCTCTCGTCCGGATACCAGATTGGCGCCATATCGCTCGACGCCGCCGCGGAAGCCGTGTCATTTGGATTATCCGATGCCATCAAAGTCTCTGTCTTTCCTGTAATTCAATGCGGAAAATCATTTCCATGCGCGATGGGCGACTTCCGCGACCAGTCGTAATTTCGCTTCCTGCGCTTCGACGCTCACCGGATTTCCCTCCAGCACCGAGGCGAATCCGCATTGTGTCGACAGCGCCATCTGTTCGCGCGGAAAATATTGAGCCGCCTCGTCGATCCGGTTTATCAGCTCGTCGGCGGGTTCGAGCGTATTGGTCTTGCTCGAGACCAGCCCCAACACAACGACCTTGTCATCCGGCACGGCGCGAAGAGCCTCGAACGAGCCCGAACGCGCATCGTCATATTCGAGCAGCATCGTCTGGTAGTTGGACGCCCGGCCGAAGAGGTCGCGCGCGACCGGACCGTAATCGCCCTGGCCGAACCATGCGCCCTTGAAATTGCCGCGGCAGTAATGAAGTCCGAAGGTGACGCCGGGAATCGGCGCGGCCACCGCGTTGACCATCTCCATGCCCTCGATAAGCGCGCGCTTGCTCGAGATGCCGTGGTCGTCGAAACCGCTCTTGCAAAAGGCGGGATCGAGCAGCAGGCAGACCTCGGGCGCGTCAATCTGGATGTAGGTGCATCCAATCGCCGCGAGCTCCTCCACCTCTGCGCGCACAACCTCGGTCGTATCGGCAAAAAGTTTGAATGGATCGGTATAGGCGGCGGTTGAATGCTCGGGCGACCAATGCAGAAAGATCATCAGCGGGCTCGGCAGTGCGACTTTGACCGGCTTCAGCGCGCGGGCGCGCGCGTACACGTACTCCTCGGTCGCCCACGGCCGGCGGCGACGGATTTTTCCGAGCACCATCGGAACGTCGTATTCCTTGGGAACCGCGGCGCCCTCGCCGGTAAGACGTGCTTTCAGCGCGGGGACCTGTCCAATCCCTTCAAGCTGATCGGTGAACAGGCCCGAAAACCACGACCGGCGCATCTCGCCGTCGGCAATCACGTCGAGCCCGACCGCCTCCTGCATCGCGATCGACGCGTCAACGTATCGATCCTCGATTTGCTTGAGGTCGGTCACAGAAATCCTGCCCGCGCTGAACGCCGCGCGCGCGTCTTTGAGCAAGGCGGGACGCAACAGCGAGCCCAACACCTCGGCACGATAAATGGCGTTCATAGCTCCTCACAAAACTCCCGTCGGTCGTAGGCGTCTCCGTCAGTCGCTCGTCTCAATTCGCCGCCTGAAAGTCAATCAACCTAATTTGCCAATTTTGCTGATCGGGGCAGCTTGGGCAGAACGCGCGTCGCGAAGCGCTCGAGCGACTTCATGATTTCGCGCTGGGGCATGCCGCCGAAGTTCACCTTGAGCGCAACCTCGGTGGCGCCGAGACGTTCGAGCTCGGCGAAGCGCTGGAGGATTTGATCCTCGTCGCCGAAAATCGCCCGCTCCGGATAGATGTAATCGTAATCGGCGGCCAGCTCCTCGAACTTCTTTGCGATTCCACCGTAGCCCTTGTACTGCCCGCCCTCGGCGTCGACCCGGTTGGCGTCGGCGGCGCACCGATGGAACCGTTCGACGAAGGGGCGCGGATATTCCTTGCCCTGGCGCGCATCCTCACCCATGTAGAAATGCAGCTCGACCATTATCTCGGCGCCGGCCGGATCGTGGCCAGCCTCGGCCCGCGCCCGCCGGTAGATTCCGAAACGATGGAGAGTTTCTTCGTGCGAACTCACAATAGGGACGTACATCAGGTTGTAGCCCATCCGGCCCGCCCAGGTGAAAGATTCCTCGGTGATGATCGCCGCGACGTAGATCGGCGGATGCGGCTTCTGCAGCGGCTGCGGAATGACTTCGACATCGTGGAGCTTGAAGAAGCGGCCGTCGAACGAAAATTTGCCGCCGCGCCATGCCCGCAGGATAATGTCGTGGGCCTCATTGAAACGCAGCCGGCTCTCTTCCATCGGAATGTTGAAGGCGTCGTACTCGGCGCGCTCGAAGCCGCGGCCCATCCCGAAAATGGCGCGTCCGCCCGAGATGGAGTCGACCATCGCAATCTGCTCGGCGACGCGAATCGGATGGTTTATCGGGAGCTGCACCACTCCACTTGCGATACGCAGGTTGCGCGTGCGGGCGGCGGCCGCAGCCGCCAGTATCGGGACGGAAGGAATCGCGCCGCCGTACGCGAAGAAATGATGCTCCGCGAACCACGTCGCGTGAAATCCGGCGGCGTCGGCAAATTCGATTTCCTCGAGGATGTCGCGGTAAAGATTGGCGGCCGGCCCGTGCACTTCGGGCAAATAGGTGGGCAGATAAAAGAGCGAAACCTTCATGTTCGATAAACCCCGTATCTCGGCGGAGCGCCCGCTGAGTCCCCGTGACTAACCTAGCAATTTGACCCACGGGTGCAATCGCACGCGCGAATCCGGCGCGCGGGCCGAATAAGTTGTATAATTCGATCGCAATGGATAACCCGGTGCGCAAAGCGGTCGTGCTACTCAGCGGAGGCCTCGATTCGGCTACCACGCTGGCGCTTGCGCACGAAAGCGGCTTCGCGCCGCATGCGATCACCTTCCGCTACGGCCAGCGCCACGACGTCGAGATCGACGCCGCGCGGAAGATCGCGAGTGCGATGGGTGCTATCGAGCACCTGGTCGTCGATATCAACCTGCGCATCTTCGGCCACTCTTCGCTGACCGCCGATATTGCGGTGCCCAAGGGCCGCAGTGCCGATGAGATGAGCCACGGTATTCCGATCACGTACGTGCCGGCGCGCAATACGATCTTTCTGTCGTTCGCGCTCGCGTGGGCCGAAGTGATCGAGTCCGCCGACATCTTCATCGGCGTCAACGCGGTCGATTACAGCGGTTACCCCGATTGCCGGCCGGAGTACATCAAGGCGTTCGAAGCGATGGCCAACCTGGCCACCAAGGCTGCCGTCGAAGGACGTCGTCTGACGATCCATGCGCCGCTTATCGACATGACGAAGGCCGATATCATTCGCGCCGGCCTCGCTCGCGGCGTCGACTACTCGATGACGCGGACCTGTTACGATCCTTCTCCGAGCGGTGACGCATGCGGCGAATGCGACGCGTGCGAGATCAGGTTGAAGGCTTTCGCCGCGGTGGGTATCCGCGATCCCGCGCCGTACCGAGGCTCCCGATCGGCGCCTTCATGAGCCTCGCGGTCCCTTCATGAGCTACGCAGTCAAGGAGATTTTTTACACTCTGCAGGGTGAGGGTGCGAATGCCGGCCGCGCCGCCGTGCTGTGCCGCTTCGCCGGCTGCAACTTGTGGTCGGGCCGCGAACAGGATCGATCGCGCGCCGTCTGCACGTTCTGCGATACTGATTTCGTCGGCGTCGACGGAGCGGGCGGCGGTATCTTCAACAGTGCCGATGACCTTGCGGCGGCCGTCGCCGCGACCTGGGCGGGCGCAATCCCGGGTCCGCACCGGCCGCTGGTGGTGCTGACCGGTGGCGAGCCGCTGCTGCAACTCGACCAGCCCGCGATCGCAGCGCTTCACGAGCGCGGCTTCGAGCTTGCGATCGAGACCAACGGGACGATTTCGCCTCCCGCGGGAATCGACTGGACCTGCGTCAGCCCCAAGGCCGGCGCTCCGCTGGTACTCGACCGAGGCGATGAACTCAAGCTCATCTACCCGCAACCGGCCGCCGATCCCGAACGCTTCGAACATCTCGCCTTCGATTATTTTTTCATTCAGCCGATGGACGGTCCCGCGCGGGAAGAAAATATCCGCCGCGCGGTGCGCTTCTGCCTGGAAAATCCGCGCTGGCGCCTCAGTCTGCAAACCCACAAAATTCTCGGCCTGCCGTAGCTCCTTGCAACCTGCGCGGCGGGCGGCGATCATTCGGCATCCGACTCGGAGGAACCTATGCGGGCAAGACGATCACTAGCTGTCGCCACGATCGGCGCGGTAATTGGCGCGATAATTGGATTTACTGGCGCGATCGCATCGGCGACATCGCTCAGCAGCTTCAGCAATTCGGACATGACCGGCGCGCTGAAGCAGGCCCTGTCGAGCTCGTCGCTCGCCGCCGTCTCCAAGCTTGGCCGGCCGGGCGGCTTTTTGAATGATCCGCAAGTCAGGATTCCTCTGCCGCCGGCGCTCGAGAAGGCGCAGTTCGCGCTGCGCGCGGTCGGGATGGGCGCGCAGGCCGATCAGCTCCAGGTCGCGATGAATCACGCGGCCGAGCAGGCCGTGCCGGAAGCAAAGGATCTGCTGGTTCAGGCCGTCGACAACATGTCGGTCAGCGATGCGGAAGGAATTTTGCGCGGTGGCAACAAGTCCGGAACCGCGTACTTCCAGCGCGCGACCGAGGCCTCGCTAACGAAAAAGTTCGAACCGATCGTCGCCGCGACGGTCAACAAAATTGGCCTCGCGCAGGAGTATGACCAGTTCGCGGGCAAGGCCGCCCAGATGCATCTGATCAGCGGTCAGCAGGCGAGCGTGTCGGCTTACGTCACGCAGGAGGCGCTGAACGGCCTGTATAAGATAATGGGTGACGAAGAAGCCTCGATCCGCCAGAATCCTGCGCAGGCGGGCAGCAAGCTGGTCCAGTCAGTATTCGGATCGTTGAAGTAGACGGGCAACCCGGCAGGAGAATCTAACGATGGCATCGAGCGGGCAGAAAATTTTCCTCGACTACGATCAGGCGGAACTCGACCGCTGTTACGATCAGCGCGCGTGGGCGTCCAACGCCGACGAAATGATTCGTCTATGGACCGAGCGCAGCGCCGCCACTCAGGCGCGCCTCAAGCCTCGCACCAACGTCGCCTATGGTCCGACGGCCGACGAGGTGCTCGACATCTATCCGGTCGCGACGGCCGGCCGTCCGATCCTGATTTTTATCCATGGCGGACGATGGCAGTCGTTGTCCAAGGACGACAGCTGTCTCGGCGCCGACGCGTGGATCGATGCCGGCGTGAACTACATCGCGCTGAACTTTGCCCAAATTCCCAAGGTCCGGCTGCCCGAGATGGTCGCGCAGGTCCGCAGCGCCGTCGCCTGGGTTTATCGGAACGCCGCGAGCTTCGGCGGCGATCCGGCGCGGATTTACGTCGAGGGCCATTCGTCGGGCGGCCATCTGGCAGGATGCGTCGCGGTCACCGACTGGTCGGAGCACGGACTTCCGCCCGACGTGGTCAAGGGCTCGATATGCGCGAGCGGAATGTTCGATCTGCATCCGGTGATGCTGAGCTCGCGCAGCCAGTTCCTGAAACTTACGCCCGCGGAAGAGGCGGCACTGAGCCCGATGAAGCATCTCGATCTGATTGCCGGTCCGGTGGTCGTCACCTACGGCGAAAAGGAAACGCCCGAATTCAAGCGCCAGGCGGATGATTTTGCTGCCGCGCTCGAAAAAATCGGCAAGCTCGCGGGGCTCGTGATGGAACCCGGTGTGAATCACTTCGAGATGGGAATGGTGTTGGCCGATGCCGACAGCCAGGTTAATCGGGTCGCTCGCAAGATGATCGGCCAGTAGGTCTCCGTCGATTCAGTCGCGCGGCGGCACCGACACGTATCGATTCCCGCGCTCGTAGAACCGCCACGGCCGTGCCGTCCATACCCCGGCCGACTCGACGTTGATATTGATCCGCGGTGAACGGCCGATCCGGCCCGCTGACCTTTCGGGCTCTTCGAGGAACAGGAGATCGCCGCACAGATCGCGTCCGTAATCGCCGCCGGTTATTCCGAGCGCCTGCGTCAGCTTGCCGGGACCGTTGGTCAGCTCGCGCGCCGACGGCGGCCGATTTCGCCGACGCGCCATCAGTTCGATGCCGCGGACCGGCTCGACTGCCCGGATGAGCACCGCATGCGGCTCGCCCTCCGTGGCCGCAACCAGGTTGACGGCCCAGCTTGTCCCGTAGAGCTGATAAACGTAGGCGTATCCGGCCGGACCGTACATCGCGGCGGTCCGCTTCGTCAGGCCGTGGGAACTATGAGAGGCGCGATCGACAGGTCCGCGATACGCCTCGGCCTCGACGATCCGTCCCGCCGTTTCGCCATCCGCCGTGCGATGGACAATAATCTTGCCGATACAATCGCGGGCAACTATTAGAACTGGCCGCGCGTAGAATTCTCGAGGCAGCGTCAGCGGTCGTTCTCTTCGGGCGCGTTCAGCCGCGGAGTGTTCGAGCGTTTGCGACCAACCCCATATTCCGATGCGCCGTGCTCACTCAGATTCCGTCGAAGCCGGCCTCACTGACCCAGGTCTGCCACGAACGCTCCTGCGACAGTGGCGAGAACAGCAGGTTGGACGCGTGCTCGATTTCCCCGGTGCTGAGAAACTGAATCTCGCCCAGGTTTTGCGCCGCTATCACGAGTTCCGCATTGACCTGCATATAGATTGATGTGAAGACGACTTCGCGCAGCGTTTTGCTCGCGACCGCCGCGCCATGGCCGCGCATCAGCACCACCCGGTTCGGCCCCAGTGCGCGCGCCAGCGACTCGCCCTGATCGCTTTTCGTCACCAGCAGGTTGGTATCGCCGAAATCATCATGAATATCCCAGGTCGGCACGCTTGGACCGATTGCGGATCCCATGTGGAAAATCGGCCGCAGCTGCGTTTTCGTCACGCCGAATGGAATCACCGAGTTGGCGTGATTATGACAAACCGCCATGACGTCCGGCCGCGCCCGATAGATGGCGCCGTGGATCTGGCGCTCGGCGTACATCGGACGGCCGCGCTGTGCGACCGGTTCGCAGTCGAGCGTGAACTCCATCAGGTCTTCTATTTTGACCAAGCCCGGACCGCGCGACCGCGACATCACGAAGCGCCCGGGATCGCCCGGATGGCGTATCGAAACATGGCCGAACGCGTCGAGAACCTTCTTGTTGGCGAGAATACGGTTGGCGATCACGAGATCGCGCAGCGCCTCGATCGGCACCGCCAGTTCGGACTTGTCGGCCACGTTACGCTCCTGTCGATTCGATTTGGTAAGTTCTTCCGCACGATCAAACATTGTTAATTGAGAACGTCAAGCTGGCGGGGAAGATGGCATCCGGAAAATGAAGCGCGCGTTGATTATCGGCGGTTCGATGGGCGGGCTGTTCGCTGCGCTGATGCTGCGCAAGATCGGCTGGCAGGTCGACGTTTTCGAGCGCGCCGCGAGCCGCCTGGTCAGCCGCGGCGCCGGTATCGCGACCCATCCGGAATTACTCGACGCGCTGCGCGAGGCTGGCACCCGCGTCGACGGATCGCTCGGCGTCAAAGTGCGCAATCGCGTGATGCTCGCTCCCGACGGCGCAGTGATGGCTGAAATCACGGTGCCACAACTGGTGACGTCTTGGAGCCATCTTTACGATGTGCTGCTCGAAGCGCTGCCCGCGCGCCATTACCATCAGCATCGCACGCTCGTGCGGCTCGAGCAGACCGGCGACGCCGTCAAGGCACGGTTTGCCGATGGCGCCGAGGAGACTGGTGATTTGCTCATCGGCGCGGACGGGATCTATTCGACGGTCCGCGCAATCACGATGGCGGACATCCAGCCGTCATATGCCGGCTATATCGCGTGGCGCGGCCTGGTCGGTGAGCGCGAGTTGTCGCCGGAATCCCATCGCGCGATCGCCGAAAAGTTCGCCTTCTGCATGCCACCGAGGCAGCAGATTCTCGGCTATCCGGTGCCCGGTCCGGATAACAATGTCGCGCCGGGCAATCGATCGTACAACTTCGTATGGTACCGGCCAGCCGATGATCCCCCGGGCCCTGATCCCAGTGAGCTCGCCGACCTGCTGACGGATCGCAATGGGTGCCGTCATGGGCTCTCGATCGCGCCCGATCAGATTCGTCCCGAGGTGATCGCGCGGATGCGCGACGACGGATCGCGGGTGCTTGCGCCGCCGTTCGCCGAACTGGTGCGGCTGGCCCCGATGCCCTTCATTCAGACTCTCTGCGATATGGAGTCGCCGCGGATGACGGCCGGCCGAGTGGCGCTGATTGGCGATGCGCCCTTTGTAGCGCGGCCTCATCCGGGACTGGGCGTCACCAAGGCGGCGCTCGACGCCGTCGCACTGGCCCGCGCGCTGCAAAAATTTGGGGATCAGATCACCGACGCCCTCGAGGAATTTTCCGCACAGCGGAGAATAGCCGGCGCCGCGATCGTCGCGCGCGGACGTTACCTGGGTGAGCTGATTCGCACGGTTCCGGCGACCGAAGCCGAGCGCCGGCGGATTGCCGACGAGATCCTGATCGGCACGGCAACCTCCTCATGGAACTGACCTAATCTTTCGTCTGTAGCCGCGTCCACCGCCACTCCGAGCAACGACCCTGCCGGTCTTGCTGTCGCGGCGACTCGGCGCGATAATCCTTGCTCTCACGGTGGACGCATAGCTCAGCTTGGTTAGAGCGCTTGCCTCACATGCAAGAGGTCCCAGGTTCAAGTCCTGGTGCGTCCACCAACAAAAATTCTCCCTAAGGTTTTTCGCCGATCATTCACTTGGCCGCCGTGGATTGGCGCTTTGCGGGCGCGGCTGGCATGATCCTCCCCCATGGCGTTCGAACCGGAGAGAGACGAACGACTCCTTAAGGACGCGACGCGTCTGTCGGCGTTCAGGAGCGCCATCGCCGAAACCGTCCGAGCGGGCGATACCGTTATCGCGATGGCCGCCGGCCTCGGGATTACCGCAATGCTCGCCGCCGAAGCCGGAGCGGGCCGGGTGTATGCCGTCAGCAACAGCGCGCAGCTCGAACTTGGCCGCGAAATCAGCTGCTCTAACGGACACGGCGACAGGATAATCTGGATCACGCGGGAAGGCCTGACCGATCTTCCGGCGAAGGCCGACGTTGTTGTGAGCGACCTGCTTGGATGCTTTGGATTCGAGGGCGGTATCGTCGAGCGCTTTGCCGATGCGCGCCGCTTTCTCAGCGCGGGCGCTCTCACGATTCCTGCGGCTTTGGACCTGCTCGTGGCGCCGGTCGAGAAGCCGGAGATCGATCGGCAGGTGCGTTTCTGGACCGCTCCCCAACCGGCCGGTCTCGATTTCGGATCGGCGGTCGAGTCTGCTCTCAACACCGGCTATCCGATGAGTATCGGCGCCGACAGCATGCTCGGACCAACGGCTGTCACCGCGTCGATTCAACTCGGGGAGGCGGTTGCGAACATGATCGTCAGCCGCACGGTTTCGACGATCACGCGCGACGGTATCCTGCACGGAATCGGCGGATGGTTCTCGGCACGACTTTCGCCGTCGATTACGATCAGCAACTCTCCGCTTTCCGCCAATCCCGTGAATCAGCAAGGCGTTATCCTGCCGATCGCCCAGCCGGTCGCCGTGACGCGCGGTGATCGCGTTACTATCGGGATGCGAATCGCAGTGACCAGCCGGCTCGTCTCATGGACTGTCGAGGTCACCGACGGCTCCGGGAGCCGCAAGGCGCGTTTTTCTCATTCGACCTTCCGCGCGATGCTGATGCCGCGCGACGATCTCCATCGGACCGCCCCCGGTTTTGTGCCACGGCTCGATCCGTGGATGGAAGCGCGCCGGACGGTCTTGAATCAATGCGACGGCGCCCGCACTTTCGACGCGATCGTAACCGAGATCGAGCGCAACCATTCGAAGCTGTTCGCTTCGCGTCAGAAGGCCGCCGCTTTCGCAGCGTCGGTAATTCGCCGGCACGCCCGCAGCGATACTCAAATTGACAGCGACGTGGCTACCACAGCCGGGGCGCGCAAAATGTATCGACCACCCGCGTTGCGCGACTTCGAGGGTTTTTCCGAATTCACGCCCGGCGTGGAAATCGGCGATCATGAAATCGATTTCGGAGGCGTCTGACCGGTCGGGACGCGTATCGGAGTGCATCGGTGTCGTTAAGGGCGGACGGTCAACGCTGGTATCTTGCCGACGAAGTCCGGACGTCTTCTTACCGGCGGGCGATCGCGGAGGTGGTCAAGCCGGGCGACGTGATGCTGGACCTCGGATGCGGCACCGGGATTTTCAGCTTCTACGCCTGCCAGGCCGGTGCCAGCCGCGTGTATGCGATCGACGACAACGGCCTGGTCGAGCTGGCGGCGCAGTTCGCGCGCGACAACGCCTTTGCCGATCGGATTATTTTCATCAACGGCAATTCGACGATGATCGAGCTGCCCGAACGGGTCGACGTCGTCGTGGCGGAGCAGCTTGGACGGCTCGGCCCGGAGGCTGGAATATTCCGCTTTTTTGCCGACGCCCATCGCCGGCTGCTGAAGCCTGGCGGCACGTTGATACCCTCGCGGATGGATATCTTCGCGGCGGCGGTGGAAATTCCCGAGCAGCGCCGCGCAATCGACTTCTGGCGCGATCGTCCTGCCGGCTTTGATTTTTCAGCCGTGGCGCAAGTCCTTCTGAGCACCGGGTCGACGGCCGAATACAATCAGCAGAACCTGATTGGCGCGTCCGCCCTGATCGCATCGGTAAGTCTGGCCGCCGATGAGGCGGCGCCGTTCAGCGGCTCGATGACGATTATTGCCGATCGCGCCGCACGTCTTGACGGCGTGGGCGGATGGTTCGAGGCGCAACTGGCGCCGGGCGTCAGGCTGACCAACAGCACGCTTGCGGCAATTCGGATGCGGCGACCAAATATTTTTCTTCCGCTTCCTGAGCCGGTCGCCGTCGAGCCTGGTGATACAATCGCAATTCACCTGTCGATCATTCCGGAGCAGTGCATGACGGGCTGGACCGTTACTGTGACCGATCGCGCCCGCAGCGTGAAGTCACACACCCGCGAGAGCACGCTAAGAGGTTTGCTGCTTCCGACCGATGAGGTTCGCAAGACGCAATCGGACTTCAAGCCGATTCTGAGCGGACGCGATGACGCGTATCGGACGATGCTGAACCTGTGCGACGGCGCGCGCAGTATCGCTGAAATCGCAGCCGAACTTACGCGCCACTATCCGGCGCTGTTCGCCTCGGCGGTAGATGCGGAGATTTTCGTCAGCTCCTCGATCGCCGGGCAGGGATACAGCCCGTACGCGTGAGATGCGGCTGAAAGTGCAACCGCAAGCCCACGCGGTCAATCAGGCGCCGCGGATGCGATCGATAAGCGTGAGTGAATCGGCCGGGACCGCGTGCGCGCGCCAGGCAACGTGCTGATCGGGCCGCACCAGCACAAGATGATAGCCTTCGTAAGCCTCGAGCGCGGCGGGCTCGCTAATCGGCACGACCGTCAACGGGAGGCGACGGGCGTCGGCGGCATTTTCGATCGCTGAAGTATCGCCGGCGTTTTCGCCCAGTTTCAGCAGCGTAAATTCACGGCCGAATCGATCGTAGATCGAGACGCCGTCCGCCAGCCATACGTGAGGCGCGCGCGAGCCCGGGCGCGAAGTCTGCACGTATTTATCGATTTGAAAATCGGGCGGCGGACTGCCGTCGTTCCAGTTGATCGGCGAGTTCTCGTAATAGTAACCCAACTGCACACCGACGCTGTTGAACTGCGAAGCGTCGTCGGCGACGATCCGTTCGCCCGCCGCCCTGCGATACTCGTCGCCGGCCGGGCCCTCGGCGTGCAGCTCGGCGGTCGGATGCATCGCCTGTGCGCGATTCTTGAAGATCTGCACCGCGGCGTTCGAGACCAGGTCACCAATCGGCCGGCGCTCGATTTCGTAGGCGTCGAGCAGTTTGCCGCCCGCCCATCCGTGATAATCCGCCGCAAGCATCCACGACAGATTGGTGCCGTCGCCGATTCCGGCGTTCATGCCGAAGCCGCCGAGCGGTATCCATATATGCGCCGCGTCGCCAGCCAGAAAAACGTTCTGCGCGCGATAGTGATCGGCGACCAGCCGCCGCGCAGTCCATCGCTCGATCCCGAGGACCTCGCGCTGCACGTCAACTCCCAGCACCGTCGCGAGCGCCTCATCGATATTTAGATCGTCCCAATCGGTGCCGGGCCAGAGGTCGAGATGGCACAGCCACAGCTCCTTGCCGTCGAGCGCGACCACGGTGGCCATCCGGGCCTTATTGACGATCCAGTACATCCAGGCCGGACCATTGGTATCGTGCTCGATCAGCTCCTTCGATCTGAAGTACACGGAGACCGTGCGCCTGATCACGTCGATTCCGCGCAGCTCGATTCCGAGTTGTCGGCGGATCGCGCTGCGGCCACCGTCGCATCCGACCATGTAGCGGGCGCGATGGAACTCGTGGCGGCCGGTCGAGACTTCCACCGCGTCAACCTCGACAAATCCGTCGCCCTGCGTGAATCCTTCGACGCGCCATCCGCGCCGGATTTCAACTCCGGGGAATGACCGCGCGTGCTCGGAGAGGATCGGCTCGAGATAGACCTGGCTTATCCGATGCTGCGGCTCGGGAGTGGGCCATCCTTCGTCCAACGCACCGGCATACTGCCGGCGCATCGAGGACGGCGGCAGATTAAGCCGCCCGAGGAGATGACCGTTGAATTCGGTCAGGTAAAGCACGTGGGTCGGATGATCGACGGGCAGCCCGGATCTGCGAATGCGGTCGGCGCATCCGAGCCGCCGAAAATGTTCCATCGATCGCGCGTTGGTGGTGTTGCACTTGGGATTCGGCGGTTCGGCGGCCAGGCGCTCCTCGAACACGAGGCACGGCACGCCGCGCCATCCGAGATCCATCGCGATCGTGGTACCGACCGGACCACCGCCGGCGACAATGACAGGGACTTCGTTCATCGAACGCCCATTAATCCTCAGGACTGAAGTTTCTGCAAGCGAGCCGGACTTGGTCAGGACCCTCACCTGCTCAGGGTTGAGACCAATCTTGCACCCGCTCTCTCATGGGAGAGTATCCGGAGCGTGCTGGAATGGCCGTAGCGTCCCAAAATGTTTCACGTGAAACACAAACTTTCTAATGGGGTCCATTAACCGAGCTACTGAGGATACGGTCTTCAGAGCACCTGTCGAGGAAAATAGCCGCGGCCGACTTGATCATTTCCGCTTGTCATCCTGAGCGAAACGAAGGATCTAGGACCACCCACTTTCGACGAGCGGAACCGTTACGAAAACGCCGACACGATAGTGGTAAGGAAAGGACCCTCACCCGGCGCTCCGCGCCGACCTGTCGACACCACCCGGGTCGTTCTGAGCGGAGGCTGCCGGCGCGAAGAATCGCTGCGACCTGCGCAATTGCCGATCCCGATCGGCATCGACCGGCATCGGTCCGTAGGGATCCTTCGCTGCGCTCAGGATGACGCGCGGGGGGAGATTAGATCTTTAACGGTCCTTCTCTCGGCAGGCCGAATAGGCGAATCTTCTTCGAGCTTGGTGCCGAGCAGCTCGGTCAGCCGGATTGCGGGCGCGCGGGCGATATCGATTTGCGCGAAGCCGGCGGCCGCCGCGTGTCCGCCGCCGCCGAACGTGCGCGCCAGCGCCGAAAGATCCACTTCACAATCGACGCTGCGCCGCAAACTGACACCTTGGCTCCTTAAATCGAACAATGCCACCACCGTGCGGCTACGACCGGCATAAAGCTGCGCGGCCACTTCACTGCTATAGCCGAAACAACAGGCCGCCCGCACTGTGAGGCCGTTGTGCAACGGCTTGTCGATGCAGGTCGTGTTGGCGATCTCGAGGCTGCGCTTCATCGCCGCCTGACCCTCTTCGAGCGCCGTCCGGAGCCGCCGCGTCATCGTCGGCTCCCGCAGCCGGAGCACATCCCGATAGGATTCCATGCCGCCGAGCGTCTGCACCGCCAGCGCCCAATCCGAAGATTCGGGCAGCGCATGGACCCATCGATCATGATCGTCGGCAATCGCCGCAAACTCAGCGAACGTCTCGAAGCTGTCCTTCGCCTCGGGATCGAGGGCTTTGACCTTGCGGCGCAGATAGTTGAAGGTCAGCCGCGCGGCGCTGTAACGCTCGGAAAGGACGCGGCCCTTGAACGGCACCTGGAACTCGGGTGAGTCGGCGCGTCCGACGGCCGTCCGATGGTGATCGATCCAGTAGATGCGCGTGCCGTCGTGGGCGAGCTCGCTCAGATGGGCGCCAGTAGCGGTCGACGTCCAGGATAGGTCGGTTATCCATAGTTCGTCGGGACCGCCGGCCGTACGGGGCTTGATGGCGCTCAGTACGCGGTCGCTGTCCTGATTGGCCGCCAACGTCGTCTGCACGCGTTCGCCCGTGTAGAAGCGCGCTACGGCAGCCGCCGCCATCACGCCGTCGAGGCACGACGGTCCATGGCTGACTACCTGAATAGATTTGCCTGCGCGTTGAATCGTTTTAGCTTCGCGTGTGCTCATTTATAATTTTCGATACCGGAGGAACCCGCCGGAGTAATACAGCATAGACGAGCGTGGGCTCGATCATGAGGGGTCTCGGCGTCTGATGTGACCAGACTAGCAGGCCTGCCGAGGGGGATGAACCGCCGCGCCAGTCATGCTAAGTTCCGCTGGGGAATCCGGAAATGTCTGTCCGTGGATCCTTTTCGTGAGCTGGTCGTGATCGTGGCGCGATGAGCGCCGGAAATTCAGTGACACCTCGAATTCTCGAACGCCCCGAACATCCGATTTCACGCCGTGATATCGACGGCAACGTACTGAAAGTCCTCTATCGGCTAGTCGGCGCGGGCCACACCGCATATATCGTCGGCGGCGGCGTGCGCGACCTGATGCTCGGCCGGCGGCCCAAGGATTTCGATATCGCGACATCGGCGGATCCGCAGGAGGTGCGCGACCTTTTCCGCAATTCACGGCTGATCGGGCGGCGTTTTCGCCTCGTCCACGTCTTTTTCGGTCAGCAGAATATTGAAGTAGCCACCTTTCGCAAACGCGGCGAGGATCCCGTCGGCGATGGCGATCCGATGATCCGGCTGGACAACACCTTCGGCACTCCCGAGGAAGACGCCTTCCGCCGCGATTTCACGGTCAACGCGCTCTTTTACGATATCCGCACATTCCGGGTGATCGACTATGTCGGCGGTGTCGACGACCTCGAACGCCGAATTATCCGCAGTATCGGCGATCCGGACGTCCGGATGCGCGAAGACCCGGTCCGCATGATCCGTGCGGCACGGATGAGCGCGCGCTTCGACCTGACAATCGATCCTGACACTGAAGCGGCGATTATCCGATGTCGCGACGACCTGGCCAAAGCGTCGACCGCGCGCCTGGCCGAGGAAACCTTCCGCACGCTCGGCATGAACGGCGCCGCGAGGGCGTTTAACCTGATGCATCGGCTTGGTCTATTGCCGGTGATGCTGCCGTATATCGGGGATCATCTGGATCGGGCGGAAGCGGCGGAAAATATTGAGCGCAATATGGCGGCGGTCGAGCGCGAACTGGCGCCGGGCGGTGTCGCCGATCGGGCGATCGTTCTCGCGGCCCTGTTTCTTGATCACTATGTCAACGATCGCGATTTGCGCGATCCTGCCACGATCCGCGATCTGTTGACCGCGCTACGCGGCCGCGGTTTTGCGCGCGCCGATACGGAGCGGATGCGATTGATTCTCGAAGCGTGGCCCCATCTGATCGAGCCGAACCGCCGGACGTTTCGCCTGGCGCGGCGATCCTTTTTTGCCGAGGCGCGGGCATTTTACGAGCTGCTCGCCTCCAACTATGGCGCCGAGCCCGCCGCGCTGACGCGCTATCTGGAAGGTCCCACGCAGCGAGTCCGCCAGCCCGACAGCGCACCGTCGCCACGGCGCCGACGCCGGCGCAATCGCCGAAGACGGCCCGCGGCGGCGTCGACCGCCGCCTCTCCGGCCACGTCTATGGCCGCCTCTCCGGCCGCGTCTATGGCCGCCTCACCGGCCACGTCGCGGGCCACATCGACAGACGGGGTGGCTGGCAGCTCGGAAACGCGGCCTGACCTCACGCATCCCGAGTAGCGGCCCGAATAGCCGATCATGAATAGCCGGTGTCGAGTCGTCTTGCGCATGCGCTTGTCCGGACCGGAATCATGGATTACTTTTCAGGAACCGGCAGCGTGAAGGGACGTAAGGGCGGGCTTCGCAGGACTTCGGCACGATTTCGCGGCCCTGACCGAATTTTTACAGAGAGGATCTATCTTGGCAGCCAGCAGTCTCCGCAGCGATAAGATTTGGCTCGATGGCGTCCTCGTGCCGTACGATGAAGCCAACGTTCATATCCTGACCCATAGTCTCCATTATGGACTCGCCGTGTTTGAAGGGATGCGATGCTACAAGGGTGCCAACGGCCGATCCGCAATCTTCCGCGGGCCCGAGCACATTCGCCGTCTATTCGACTCCGCCCATATCCTCGAGATGAAAATCCCCTTCAGCCAGGAGGAGA
>Ga0302326_10011792_pt1 | contig 18755 bp, 17 predicted proteins | sample Palsa_T0_3_FD_202264 | JGI IMG/M metagenome (GOLD analysis project Ga0302326, IMG submission 202264) | Peat permafrost microbial communities from Stordalen Mire near Abisko, Sweden - Palsa_T0_3 | ecosystem: Environmental > Terrestrial > Soil > Palsa > Peat permafrost | place: Sweden: Abisko...
CACGATCCGTCGACGGCCACTCCCCGCGTCGCTCGGATAGCGGGCCGGCATCGCAGATGCCGATGGGTCAGCCAACGGTCTGAGCGCCGCCTCGCCAGCCGCAGCGGCGGCTAGCGCGCGCGTCCGCAAACCAACCTCCAGCGACCGCGTCGAGCCTGACTGCGTGCGCGCTCTCTCTGACCTCATCGCGCGAACTAGTTTTGTGTATTTGCGACATCGGAGCGGTCGCCGTCGCCGGGGACGGCGCTCGCAATGCCAGAGCGGCGCGTTCAGGCCCGGCGGGCGAAGCCGAGGCGATTCCGGCGATGAGGCCCGGCACTTGCGCCTCGCTCGGCTGGCGAGCGACGCTGATCCGAGCCCGCTCCGCGTCGGCCCGCGCCGCTCGCGGCCTTCATGTCAGCGAGGATCGCCCCTTCGGAGCGTGAGGCCACGATCGGCACTGCGAGCCCCGCGACATGGACGTGTGTTCGCCGTCCGCGACCACGCCCATCCTCGATCGGCAGCACAGCCACAATGTCGTCCGCTCGCACGAACCGCCCGTAGCCGAGCGGCACCATGCCGATGTCGGTAGCTCGCATAACGTCGTCTTCGCGCATGTACATATTGTAGCGAACGTGTGTTCGATTCAGCGCTACAGACCTGGACAACCCTCAGGCGCCTCGGGGCCATGTATGAAATGGCGCACGATCGGCTGTGAGCGCCCGTCGAACAGCTTCGCAAGTGTCTTCGTGCCATTACCTGATCGCGAGGCAGAGAGGAGCGAATACGGGGTCTGTCGGATGGCGCGCCGCGAGCCCTGCCTTCGTGCTGCGACTGGAGGAGCATCGGCCGACCTCGACAATGGCTAAGGTCGGCCGGCGCTACCGGAACTGAGCTCGACGCTTGCGCCGTCAGACGTCCTTCACGACCTCGTAGGTCACGAACGCGAGCCCGTCGCCGATCGTGCTCACGGTGAGGAGGCGCATCGGCTTCTTTTCGCGGGTCTCGCCGAACAGGCGCTCGCCGTCCCCGAGCACAACCGGGAAGATCACGAGCCGCAACTCATCCACGAGGTCATGCTCGATCAGCGTTCGGACGAGCTGGTAGCTCGCGTACACAAGGATCTCGCCGCTGATCTCCTGCTTCAGCTTGGAGATCTCGCTGACGACGTCGCCACTGATGACCGTCGAGTTGGACCACTTGGGGTCCGCCAGAGTGGAGGACACGACGTACTTGGGCATGCTGTTCAACTTGTCCGCCCACGCGTCATCTCGAGACGACCAGCGCGAAGCGAACCACTCGTCGCTGCGGCGCCCGAGCAGCAGGGCCTCAGCGCCCAGCGCCTCCTCGGCCTCGACCTGAGCCCAGCCTTGGAGGTCCTTGCCCCCGAACTCGGCGAACCAGCCGCCGAGGCGAAAGCCCTCCTCGCCGTCCGGGTCCTGCACGACCCCATCGAGCGAGATGTTAGTTGTGACGACGATGGTTCCCATGACGGGTCTCCTTTTGTTGGTGTTGTTCTCACCGTCACGAATACAGACACCGCAACAACGAGAAACTGGGCGCTCCCCGGGACCGCCCAGTTCGCCGCTGCCCCGGTGTCTATAGGGAGGATGGGACTACGACACGGTTCGGGAAGGAGACGCGAGGGTGGGCACAGAAGACCTGATCACCAAAGCACGGGCTGGAAACAACCGCGCGTTCGAAGCGCTGACCCAACCGTACCGCCGGGAGCTCCAGGTGTACTGCTACCGGATACTCGGCTCCTTCCAGGACGCCGAGGACGCATTGCAAGACACGCTGCTGAGCGCCTGGCAAGGTCTGAGCGGGTTCGAGGAGCGGGCGTCGCTTCGGACCTGGCTATACCGAATTGCCACCAATCGATGTCTCAACGCGCGTCGATCGGCCAGCCGACGCAAGGCCAAGGAGTGGGACGTGCCCGGCGTTGAGCCGCCCGAGCCGACGCGGCTGGGCGAAGTTCCATGGCTGCAGCCATATCCCGACAGCCAGCTTGAGGGCGTGATCGACCTGTCCCCCGGCCCGGACGTCCGTTACGAGCAGACCGAGTCAATCTCCTTGGCGTTCGTGACCGCCCTTCAGCTGCTTCCGCCTCGACAGTTGGCCGTGCTCGTGTTGCGCGACGTGCTCGGGTTCCACGCCGACGAGGTGGCCGAGATGCTCGACTCGACCGTGGAGTCGATCAACAGCGCCCTCAAGCGAGCCCGCGCCGCCCTGGACACAAAGCTGCCCCGTGTCCGGGCACCCGCCGTCGACTCGTCTTTGGAGGACGCGATCGTTGCCAAGTTCGTCGCTGCGTACGAGTCCTCGGATCTCGACTCGCTCATCGCACTGCTGACCGACGACGTGTTCATCTCGATGCCGCCGCTGCCGTTCGAGTACGAGGGCCGCGAACCGGCTTCCCGCTTCTTCGCCGGCATCTTTGGCTCAGGCCGCACGTTCGACTTGCTGCCGACGCGAGCCAACGGTCAGCCAGCGCTCGGTGCCTACGTGCGCGCCTCAACCGGCACTAGCCACGGTGTCGGCCTCTTCGTACTCACTCTGGCGGGCAATGAGATCAGTGCGCTGACGCGATTCGAAAACACCGTGCTTCCATGGTTCGGGCTTCCACGATCAATCCCAGGCCGATAAACCGAGCTTCGAAAGACCAGCCGTGAGCTGGCGGACACGTCTCAGTTCCTAGCGGGGCTACGAACGTCGCGCGGCATGCCGCCAGTTGCTGCGGTCGATCAACGCGAAAGCCCCGCCTGTGAGACGGAGCCCGAGCGCGCGTCTTCGGAATGGTCGGTGAGCGGATCAGTCGATAACCATGCAGTTATCTGACAGCTGCTGGTAGATGTTGTTCGCGAGGTTGTAGTTGCTGATTGCCGCATTGGTATCGCCCGCTGCCTGGGCCTGGTCCCCAGACGCGACGGCCGTGTTGTTGTCCTGCGCCAGGCTCGCGCAGGTGGCATCGTCGTAGCCGGCGATACCTGCGGAAGCCGCTCCCTTCACGGGGCTGACATGGGCGATCAGCGGCTGATTGACGACGATCGGCGTAATCGTGACGGACCTGTGCCCCCCGACCGTAGCTGCTGAAGCAACCGCGGTGGATCCGACGGTAGCGGCGACCGCCCCGAGAGCGATGAGGGCCCGGACCCGGCTGGTGACGGTGAACATGGCTTGCTGCCTCCTTGGTAGATCTGTGCTGCCGGTCATCATCAGCCCGCGTCACGTGAGCGCACAGGCACCCTAGGGTGGGACTTTGCCCACCTCGGATCACGGGTCGGCGGAATGACCCGCGATCGCAGACTCGTGGAGCGGACTAGACGTGGCCGCCCCGCCGGCGGGCTGACGAGTTTTACTTGGGATCGGCGACCACACGCTCTGCGCGTCCGCTGACGGGCTTTGGCCGGGCGCCGAGACCGCGTCGTACAGCCCAAGGGTCTACGAACATCGTCTCGTGGTCGCCTCCAGCCCACCGCATCGCACAGTGAGGTCTCGCGCCGGCACGAACAGCCCGACCACCACCCCGAGGCAAACCTATGCGCGTCCCCGAGGCCAAAGCGCACAAGTGGGTGCGTACCGGGAGTGCGCTCTCGAGAGCGCAAGTTCGACCGGCCTTGACAGCTAGCTGCCAATCCAGTCGCTGGCGATATCCGCGGCGAGAGCGGATGCGCTTGTCGGCGCTTTCCGCGGGGGTAGCAACGTACGCACTTCTCGCGCGCTGCTCGTGCGATTGTGTGCTTGAACGCGTCGCCACCGGTGCGGATTGCGCTGTTTGCGCTCGGCGCAAGTTGATCGGGGCGGTAGACGGGGGGGGCGTCGATCTGATCCAATCCGGCCGGTAGCCGTCTGGGGCGCACTGCGAAGAAGAGCCGTCTGCTCGGGGTCTCGATTTTGATGCTGGTGATCGGCGTCGCCTTCCTCGCTGGCGCTTACTTCTCATACGTCGATCAGAACTCCGGGCCGGAGGTGATGGCCACCGTGTCTGACTGCTCGGGCAGCTATGGGCGATACTCCTCGGGCGTCGTCTGCCAGGGCACCTGGGTCGTCGGCGGCGCGCCTCAGTCGTGGACGGCCCGGCGCCCGCCCCGGCAGCCTGCCGCGTAGCCGCCGGACTGCCCGGCGCGGAGCTGTCAGCGTGACGAGCGGCAAGGGTGACCTGGTCGATGTTGCGTCTTGTCGTGGTCGAGGTGCGTGAGCGACAGGATGCCGGCGCCTGCGCGGCGCGACAGCCCGGGGATTCCACTTTCGGTCTCCCCGGGCTGTCTTGCGCTCAGGGGGTGACGCTCGTGGCTGGCGCGCAGATCACGTAGACGTGGAATGTCGCGGCGGTTGTGCCGGTGTTGTTCATGAACGCGACCCACCCGTCGTTATGGCCGGTCGCGGGATCGAGGAGCGGGTATGAGGCGTTGGCGCTCTGAGCCGTCACACTGCCCGAGATGCCGCCGCCGGTGGCAAATTGACCGGCTGGGCAGCTGATGCTGCCTCCGGTCTGCGCTCCCCCCGGGTTCGCAATCGCAGCTGACGTAAGCGTATTGAGCTTGAGGGGTCCAGCGGGGCCGGTCGCGCCCGTCGCACCGGTCGCGCCCTGCCGTCCCGCGGCGCCAGTCGCCCCGCGCGGTCCGACCTTGCTCCAGCTGATCTTCCGGTCGCCACGCTGGCACTTGGACTTGATGTACAGATCGCCGTTGCTCTTATGGATGCAGGCGTTGACGGTGCCGCCGCTGCCCGCCGCGAGGGCGTAGCCACCGCCGCCGATCAGCAGCCCTACGATTCCTGCCGCGATCACAGGCGTGATACGGATCGCCGATATTCGTTTCATGTAACCCCCTCGGTTGTTGAGACGGTGCGATCATCGCATGACACAGAGTGATGCCTACGTCTCTTGTAAAGCCCCACCCTAACTTAATCCACCGCCGTCGTGTGGGAGTTGTCCGAGGCTCGCCGATCCCGCGCGAGCACACACGTTTGATCCGAGCCAGTTCGCGAGCCCTGCCCGTTCGTAACCGGAAGGGCTCGTCCCACACGCGGGCTCGAAGAGACACAACGCGACACCTCCGCCGGGCACCGAGTCCAGAAGTCAGCCCACCAGGGCCCTCGCATCCTGAGGCGCGTGCGATGGCTTCTTTGCTCTCGTTTTCACTGGCCACGCGCTACTTTTGGCGGCTGAGGATGTAACCGTAGACGTCTCGGGGGGAGGGAGCAATGACGATGGAGGAGGTCGCCCAGCAGTACGCTGCTGAGCACGGGCTCGAGTTGCATGAGCGCCTGCGGGTGCCGCAGCGCTCACCGCAGCTCGCGGCCAACATCGCGCTCGTCCAGCAAGGGGAGGTTGCGTACGCGGTCGTCGGACCGATTGCCGGCGGCCGTCAGGGGATGCTTTATCTGTGCACCGGCGGGCGGGCGATGGGCCCGGCCGAGGCGCAGTTCGAGATCCCAGGTCTGGGCGGGGCGCTCGACGGGCTCTGGGTCCGCCGCTCCGGGCGCAGCGTTTGGACGAGGATTAAGCTTCCGGCGGGCTACACCGAGCTCCGCTTCGACGACGCGGCGTTCGACGGCAACTACAGGGTCGCCGTTCGGGAGGCGAGCAGCGAAGCGGCTGCTCGCCGTCTGCTCGATCGCGAGTTCACCGCCTGGCACGTCGAGCATGCGATGCAGGGCAACAAGCTCTCCCAGGCCGGGAGTTTCGAGCTGGCGGGCGAGCGCCTGTTCATGCGCGGCCCCAACGGCTTCCGCGACCGGGAGGGCCTCGAGGCGTTTGGGAACGCCGCCGCCGGCCTCGCTGACCGCGTCGCAGCGTTCGTAGCGCGAGGCGTCTAAGCCTGAAGCGCACGTCGCCGTGGCCTGGGTGGTTCGGGCGCCTTGAATCTGCGCCCAGACGTGATGTAGGTACCAAACGCTACTAAGAGCATTGACTTCTGCGTGCATCGAGTGCGCCGGCAACGGACGGAGCTTCTTTACCAGCCAGCAGGAGACGCCGGCGAGCGGCTACTCGTACTGGAACACGGCCAGTTACATCCTCGAGGGAGCGGACTACCCCACTTCGATCCCGCTCACCCATCAGGCGTCAATTCAGCGTTCGAGCCCGCGTTCAACGCGACGCTTCCGAATTCGCCTCAGGTCCTGACCGGACGATCGTGGTCGGGGCCACGATGGCCCGGACTCTAGATGGCGACCACGGAGAACACAGGCGGCAGCCGCGTCGCGACTGTCGACCAAGTCGAGCCCGCGTCACCCGAGCCGAACAGATCGCCCGAGGTAGCGCCGAAGTAGAGCTCGAGCTGGCCGCCGTCCTTGGCGCGGCTGAACGCCTGGCGGAGCACCGTCAGGTAGGCGTGCTCCGCCGGCAGTCCGTCTCCTCGCGCTGCCCAGTGGGAGCCTGCATCGCGCGTCTCATAGACGCGTACGCGGCCGTCGGGGGTGACGCGGTCCATGTCAGCGACGAGCGGGATCACGTACGCGCTGTCGGGGTCGGCGGGGTCGACCATCAGCGGGAAGCCGAAGTCCGATGGGAGCCCACCACCGCCGATGTCGGTCCAGCTTGCGCCCGCATCATCGGAGCGGTAGACGCCGCCGTGGAACTGCATGAACATTCGGTCGGGCTGTTTTGGGGCGCGTTCGACGTGGTGCACACAGCGGCCCGCGTTCTCGTCTCTCAGCGCTTCCTCAGGCAGGTAGCTTGGGTTGAGCCCCTGGTTGCCCCGCCTCCATGTGCCGCCGCCGTCCTCGGTCAGCCATATGCCGGCGGCTGAGACCGCGACGGCGAGCTTGTCGGGATCTCCGGGCCAGGTGCAGATCGAGTGCAGGCAGAGCCCGCCGCCGCCCGGCTGCCAGTGCGAGCGTGACGGCTGCTCCCACAGGCCGGCGTTGAGCTCCCAGCACGCTCCACCGTCGTGGCTCTCGAACAGGACCCCGGGATCACCCCCGGCGTACACGGTCCCGTCGACCTCGCCGCGGGCCATGACCCAGATCCGCTCAAGCGCCCAATCGCCACCCTCGGGCAGAGCGACGCCGTCGGCCTGCTCCCACTCCGCGTCCGGATCGCCGTCCGTATAGAAGATCTTCGGCCCGTAGAACGGGGAGGTCACGGTCGCGAGCAGCCGTCCGCTGCGGGTGTCGCGGGTGGCGAAGTCGACCGGCTGCCCGGCAAACGCGCGCACCTTGATCTCATAGTCCGAGCCTGGCTCGCCCTCGAGCAGGAACAGGCCCTTCTTCGTCCCCACCACTAACTCGGTCAATCTCTCAGCCTCCTGTTATCGCCGGTAGCACCTCGACGCGGTCCCCTGACCGCACCGCCGTCGCTCCGCCCCCGCGCTCCCCGTTGACGAACACATTGATATGGCGGCGGATCTGGCCACGCTCATCAACGATCCATCCCTCCACGGCCGGGTGACAGAGCTCCAAGGCACGCAGCAGCTCCAGCACCGTCGCGCCGTCCAGCTCATGCTCCGCGCGACCGCCAGCGAGCCGGCGCAGCGGCCCTCGAACGCACACCACGGCCATTCGGGGAATCCTACGCACGCTCACTAATCCCGCGATCGGACAGAACGGCCACTCGCCGGATCCCGCCACTAATTTCCCTACGTCTTAACCACCGCGACCTCGGTCGCGCTGACCGCGACATAGCCCACCCGGGAGCGAACGATTCCCACTCGCTCATGTTCAAGCCGCCTGCGTCCGTGGCTGCGCGCGTCGATCCTCGCCGAGTCGTCGAGACGCCTATGCAGTGTGAACGCGCAGCTCGCTGTTGCGCGCCGGTGGAGCCGATTGCATCGGGCCCATGCGTCTCGTTATGAGCCCGATCGGCGTCGGCGTTGCCTATCGCTCGGGCCGACCACTCTTCGGTCAAGCGCTGAGACCTGCTCGCCGCGTGCTGCAAGCACAAGGGGTGTCGCGCGCCTGGCCAGGCGCTGGCGAACCTCGATACCGCCGACCGTCAAACGGGATGGTGGCGGGATGCGACCGCTACACGATCTCCTTCTCGAACACGATCATCTGCAGACCGGAGGGATAGGTCCCTCGACCGACTTCCTGATAGCCGCAGGACTGGTAGAGACTTTGGGCCGGTGCCTGTCTGGTGGTCGTGTCGAGATGCAGGCGTCGATAGCCGAGCTCCCGGGCGCGGAGTTCAAGCGCCCGCAGCACCGTGCGGCCGAACCCCTGGCGCTGGAAGCGGATATCGACTCCCATCCGCTTGATCTGCCCAACCGTGTGGGATACGCGCCGCAGCCCCCCCATCGCCACGAGCTCGCCGTCGAGCAGTCCGACCAGGAACTCCCCTCCACTCGTGAGATACGTCGCCCGCACCGATCGCAGATCCTCGTCCCCCGGCCCATCGTCAACCCACGCGTCCACCTGACGCAGCCCATCCTGATGCAGGTGCCACACGCGCGTAGCGTCGGCGTCCTGGTACCTGCGCAATTCGAACACCTCCACATTGTGGGGCGTCCGGATACCTCCCGGCCTCGTCTGATCACCCCGACCGTGCGTCAGCGGCCCCCAAGTCGAAACTCTCACGTCGCATCGTCGCCGACCGGGCCCTGCCTCAGTCGCCTCTGGACTTGCTGCGCGACCTGGACGTTGGTTGGCGTCGTGCCCATGTCACTCCTGGCGTGGGCGTCTGGTCATCATCGGTGTTGGACGAGGCCTCGCGCTGGCGGCGGTGTGTGGGTCGAGGCCGCCGCTCCCGGCTGTGTTCCCGCCAGCCGCCAGCCCAGCCCATAGCCCAGCCAGGGTACGGTGAGGAGCCCGCTCGCGCGGGCTTATCGTTGCGCGTGAACCGCTGGCCGGGCTGTCCCGGGATGGATCCCCTGCTCGCCGTAGCGCGCCGCGATGACGCACGCGATCAGGCCGAGCAGCCTGCGCAGCGACCGCTCCGGCAGTCGGCTCTGGAGCCGGGCGCCGAGGTAGCTGCCGATGAACCCGCCCGCCCCGACCCACAGGCCGAGCATCCAGTCCGGCGCGATCGACCCACCCTGGGTCAACTGCAGGACCTGGTAGGCGCTGACACCGACCAGCGAGGTCAGAAATGTCGCGGTCAGAGTCGCCGGCGCGACCTCGTAGGCCGAATAGCCGCACGCCAACAGGATCGGCGCGAGGATCGATCCGCCACCGATCCCATAGATCCCACCCACGGTGCCGACGACCAGAGACAGCCCCCAGATCGCGACACGCGCGCGACCCGAGAGCTCCCGCTGACGGGGCGGCAGGCGTTGCGCGCCGACCAGCAGCCACAGCCCGAGCGGGAACAACACCCCCGCGGCGACGAGCTCGAACGCCCGCGTCCCCGACAGCAGCTCGACCCGGATGACCGCTCCGAGGACCACGCCGGGAAGAGTCCCGAGCACCAGCAGCCGGGTCAGCGGACCACCCAACCGATGCTCCTGCCAGAAGCGCAGCAGCCCTCCAGGGGTAGCGGCGACGTTAAACAGTAGGTTCGTCGGCGTTACCGCCGGGCTCGGCACGTGCAGAACACTGAGCTGAATGGGCAGCAGCAGCACCGCGCCAGACACCCCCGCCGGAGTCGTGACCAACGCCAGCACGAACGCACACACCGCACCAACCGGCCATTCCCACGGCATCAACACACACTAACTCGCGACCTTGGGGCACCTCGAGTTGAGGGAGTCCTGACCTGCAGCCTCCGGGGCTGAGGGGCCGCGGGGCCTATGCATTGCCGAAACTCCTGGACGGCGAGACCACGCTGGGTATCACCGCCGGATGCGCGCCGCCCGGATTCGGCGCCGGCGGCTTAGCGGAGCCGGTGGGATGGTGAGAGGACCAGCATCCTCTGGGTAACGTTCCGACAGTGGTGGCGAGCGACGCTGCCGCCACCGCGGTGATGGAGACTGCAGCACCCGACCGGATCGACCTAGCCGTTCGGCGGGCTCGGCGGCTACCAAGGAGAACCTCGTGGATGCTCTGGACGGAAACGAGATCGCAGCGGAGCTGTACGACCTGTTCGGCAGGGAGATGACGACCGTGACGGGAGCCTGCGTGCACTGCGGAACCTCGGCGCAGATCGCCGAGCTCGCGGTCTACAACCGCGCGCCGGGTACGGTCGTTCGTTGCCGCAGCTGCGAGGACGTCGTCTTCGTGCTACTGAATATCCGGGGGATCAGGACCATCGACCTTCACGGCTTCACGCTGCCGGACTCCCTGAAGCCTCGACCGGTGCCAGATCAAACGCAGCTGACTTCCTGATGCACGAACATAGATCGCCACCTGGGTGCCGGTCGCCAGAGGTTTCGATATCGACGAGTTCAAGACGGACTCGTCGCAGATAGCTTCTCGTTTGGTCGATCTGCTGAGCGGTGCCGGTATCCGCGCTCATCAGCGGTCATACGGATTCGACACGACCCGCGTGCCTGGGGCTGCCTTGGTCGGTGCTAGCGCCGGCGGCATGGTGAAGCAGGTGGCGGTGCTGGTGCATAACCGACAGCCGGACCTACGTCGCTGAGCAGGCCGGTCACTCGATCGCGACGCTGGCGCGCCACTACGCGGGACGATGCGGGAGCTGGAAACCAAGCCCCGCGGCCCCGCGGCCGAGGCCGTTCGGCAGGCTCGCGAGGACGTCTGCGGGACGCACTGAGGACCCACTCCTGGAACCCTCGATGACCGGAGGTGGACGAATCCCCTGCAAATACGCAATGGACGATGCTGGGCTCGAACCAGCGACCTCCGCCTTGTCGAGACGGCGCTCTCCCAGCTGAGCTAATCGTCCTGGGAGCGTTAAGACTAGCGTGGAGGTGGGCTGCGGTCACGCCGGATTGACCTTGGCCAGGCGTCCAGCGTCGTCCGACCGGGCGCACTCCCGGTCGCCGCCACTGGTGCAACGTTCCAGAAATCTCTTTGCGCTCTGGCCGCGTCTGGACGCGCCATGGACCCGTCCGCCGGCAGCCGAGTACGTCGAGTACGAGGCAAGCCGGCGGACGGGCCCAGCCACGCCCAGCCACTCGCCAGACCATCAAAGATCTTTCGGAACGCTGCACTAGCATCAGGCGGCGATGGACTACGAGCTTCCCGATGGCACGCAGCTGAGCCTGCTCGCCGGCGCAACCGGCGCGGACGCGGCGGCCGCGATCGGCCCCGGGCTGGCGCGGGCGGCGTTGGCGGTCAAGGTCGATGGGGAGGTTCGCGACCTTGCGCGTCCGCTGCCCACCGGTGAGCAACCCCCCAAGCTTGAGATCCTCACCAACCGCAGCGGCGATGACGCGCTCGAGTTGATCCGCCACGACGCGGCGCACGTGCTTGCGGCCGCGGTCCTCGAGCTGTATCCGGGGGTGAAGATCTCGATCGGCCCGCCGATTGAGAACGGCTTTTATTACGACTTCGACTTCCCCGACGGCATCTCGATCAGCGACGCCGACTTCGAGCCGATCGAGGCGCGGATGCGAGCCCACATCGACGCCGACGAGCCATTCGTGCGCGAGGATGTGCCGGTCGCGGACGCGCTGGAGCGATTCCTCGTCGAGGGCCAGGACTACAAGGTGGAGCTGATCGAGGATCTGGTTCGCGATGAGGGCGTCGAGACGGTCTCGCTGTATACGAACGGGCCTTTCACCGACCTGTGCCGCGGTCCCCACAGCCCGAGCACGAAGCGGATCAAGTCGTTCAAGCTGCAGTCGGTCGCGGGTGCCTATTGGCGGGGCGATTCGACCAAGCCGATGCTCACGCGCGTGTATGGAACGGCGTTCTTCTCCACTCAGGACCTCGAGCAGTACCTCGAGCGGCTCGAGCAGGCCCGCGCCAACGACCACCGTCGCTTGGGCCCGCAACTGGGGCTGTTCACCTTCTCCGACGCGGCGCCGGGGTCGGCCTTCTGGCTGCCGGCCGGCACGCAGGTGTTCAACTCGCTGGTCGAGCTCAGCCGCGAGATGGGCGCGCCGCGCGGCTACACGGAGGTCAAGACGCCGCAGCTCTACGACAGCTCGCTGTGGAAGACCTCCGGCCACTGGGACAAGTACCGCGAGAACATGTTTGTCACCGAGTTCGAGGACCGCGCGATGGCGCTCAAGCCGATGAACTGCCCCGGCCACGCTGAGCTCTACTCGTTGCGCCCGCACTCCTACCGCGATCTTCCCGTGCGCTATTCAGAGCCGGGGCCGCTGCATCGCCGCGAGCCGAGCGGGACATTGCACGGCCTGCTGCGCACGCGCAGCTTCGTGCAGGACGACGCGCACATCTTCTGCACCGAGGAGCAGATCCAGGAGGAGGTCACGGGCTGCCTGGAGTTCGCGTTCGCGACCTATGCGGTGTTCGGCCTCGACGTGCGCCTCGAGCTGTCCACCCGCCCGGAGCAGCGGATCGGCGACGACGCGCTGTGGGATCACAGCGAGGCGGCGCTGATCAGCGCGCTGCAGCACCACGGGCTGCCCTACGACCTGAACCCAGGCGACGGGGCGTTCTACGGGCCGAAAATCGATATGCACATCACCGACTCGCTCGGCCGCTCGTGGCAGCTGGGCACCGTGCAGCTCGACTACAACTTCCCCGCGCGCTTCGAGCTCACCTATACCGGGGCGGACAACGCCGAGCATCGGCCCGTGATGATCCACCGGGCGCTGATGGGATCCTACGAGCGCTTCATCGGCATCCTGCTCGAGCATCTGGCGGGCGAGCTGCCGGTGTGGCTGACTCCCGTGCAGGCGATCATGCTCCCGATCTCCGACCGCCACGTGCCGTACGCCCAGAGTGTCGGGGATGGTCTGTGGGACGCAGGTATTCGAGTCGAGCTGGACGGCCGCACGGAGTCGATCTCGCGCAAGATCAGGGACGCCGAGCTGCGCAAGATCCCCTACATGCTCGTGGTCGGCGACCGCGAAGCGGATGAGGGCACGGTGGGCGTGCGCGAGCACCGTCGCGGCGATCTCGGCAGCCTGTCGGCCGACGCAATCGCGGAGCGGATCGCCACACAGACTCGTGAGCGCTCGCACGAGGCCTAAATAAATCGGACACTCTGTTTGACGTATCCGCGCGTGAGGCGGCCGGTGCGGTTGGGCGCACGACGCGAAATTAAAGTCCCCGCACGGCCGAGATACGTCGCTATACTCGGTGTCGTTGATCCAGACTCACGACACACCGGCCGGCGGCGCTTGAGTTCACGGCGTCATCGCAACTAGTGCCGGTTCCCCGCAGGTTTGACCGGCGCCCGCCGGACCGGGATCTGACTCGGATCAACGACCGGATCCGAGTGCCCGAAGTTCGCCTGGTGGGCGAGGATGGGAAGCAGATCGGCGTGATCAAGACCGCCGACGCGCTCGCCTATGCCCAGGAGCGCGATCTCGACCTGGTCGAGGTGGCTCCGGACGCCCGCCCGCCCGTATGCCGGGTGCTCGACTACTCCAAGTACAAGTACGAGCAGGCCCAGAAGTTGAAGGCGGCGCGCAAGCACCAACAGCAGATCACGATCCGCGAGATCAAGTTCCGCCCCAAGATCGCCCTGAACGACTACGAGACCAAGAAGGGTCACGTGCGCCGCTTCCTGCTCGGCCGAGACCGGGTCAAGGTCACGATCATGTTCCGTGGCCGCGAGGTCACCCACCCCGAACGCGGCACCGCGCTGCTCAGTCGGCTGGCCGAGGAACTGTCCGACGTTGGGGTCGTGGAGCAGACTCCGATCCAGGATGGGCGCAACATGACGATGATGCTGGCGCCGTCGAAGAACGTGCTGGCGGCGGCAGAGAAGGACGGGGCCAAGGCCGCCGAAGCCGCCGCGAGCGACGCGGACGGTGGGCGCGAGCGGCAACCCGCCCCGGTGGGCGCTCAGGCTGACGGCGCAGCGGGCCCCGAGACCGACGGCGCAACGGCCACAGAGACTGATGGCGCAGTGGCCCCCGAGACCCTGGTGAGCGACGCGAGTGGTGGAGGGGATGGGCAGCACAATGGCGCGGCCGACAGTGTCACGCCTACCCCGAGTGACGCCACCGCCTAGCCGGCCAGCTTGCCCCGCCGTCCGCCCGGACGCGGTCTGCTTTACTCTCGGTCCCGATGCCGAAGATGAAGACGCACTCTGGCGCGAAGAAGCGCTTCAAGGTCACGGCGACCGGAAAGGTCCGTGGGCGCAGCGCCTTTACGAGTCACATCCTGGAGAAGAAGTCGCCCAAGCGCAAGCGCAGGCACGCTGAGCCGGCGGTCATCTCCAAGCGCGACGAGCCGAGGATCAAGACAATGCTCGGGCAGAGTCGCCGCAAGCGGTCGCCGAGCTCGCGGGGGACTCCGCAATGACCCGCGTCAACCGTTCAGTCCACGCCCGGAAGAAGCGGCGGGCGACCCTGAAGCTGGCCAAGGGATATCGCGGCGACGCGAGCCGGCATTACCGCGCGGCGAAGGAAGCGGTGCTCAAGGCCGACCAGTACCGCTATCGCGACCGGCGCAACCGCAAGCGTGACTTTCGCCGCCTGTGGATCACCCGCATCAACGCGGCGGCCCGCCAAAACGGCCTCTCCTACTCCCAGTTCATCCACGGCCTCCAGAGTGCGGGTGTCGAGCTCGATCGCAAGATCCTGGCGGACATCGCCGTGCGGGATGCCGACACGTTCCGACGTTTGGCCGACCGCGCCCGCGAGGCGCTGGCGGCCGGCTGAAGTCACCGCCGCGCCACCAGCACCATCCTCGGGCGCCGCTCCATCGGAACGGCGCCCTTTTTCGTTCTAGACCCCATATGAATATGGCTATCACTAGCACCCACAACGAAAAGCTGACCCAGATCCGTAAGCTCCAGCAGCGGCGGCGCTGGCGTGAACGCGCGGGTCGATTCGTGGCCGAGGGCGAGGATCTGCTGGCCGCCGCCGATGCGGCCGGCTGGCCCGCGCTCGAGCGCTACTGCGCGGCGGGCAGCGGCCTCCCCGGCGTCGAAGTGCAACCCGGGCTCCTGGCCTCGGTATCGGAGTTGGGATCAGGCACGCGGGTGCTCGGGGTCTACGAGGAGCGGTGGGCGCTCAGACCGCCCGGTCCCCTGTGCGTCTACCTCCACGGCGTGTCTGACCCAGGCAACGTCGGTACCGTGCTGCGCTCCGCCCAGGCGTTCGGGGCCTCGTCGGTCGCCCTCGGCCCCGGCAGCGCCGACCCCTTCGGCCCCAAGGCGGTCCGCGCCAGCATGGGCGCCGTGTTCGCGGTGCCCCTGGCGCGAGCGCCGGCGCTCGCGGACCTACCGGGGACGACGATCGCCCTGGTGGCCGGCGCCGGGACCCCCCTGGCCGAACTTTGGCGTTTTACGTCCGAGGGGTTGACGCCAAACGCCAAGGTTGGCGAAGTCACGCTGCTGATCGGGGCCGAGCGGGAGGGGCTCCCGGAGGAGCTGATCGCCGCGGCCGACCACGTGGCCCAGATCCCGATTCACAGCCATTCGCTGAACGCGGCGATGGCCGCTACGGTGGCGCTGTATGAGGTAACTAGGATGGCGCCGGAATGACCGAGCGGATCGAGCAGATACGGCACCAGGCGCAGGAGGCGATCGCGGCGGCACAGAGCAGCCAAGCACTCGAGGAGGTGCGGATTCGCTTCCTCGGACGTAAGGCCGAGCTGCCGAACCTGCTGCGCGGTGTGGCCGAGCTGGCCCCCGAGGAGCGGGCGGCCACCGGCAAGGCGGCCAATCAGGCGCGGCAGGCCCTGGAAGCGGCGATCGAGCACAAGGCCGGAGAGCTCGCGGCCGCGGAGCTCGATCAGCGTCTGGTGCAGGATCGCGTCGACGTCACGCTGCCTGCCGACCCGCTGCCGGCGATCGGCCGGCTTCACCTGATGACCAAGACGCGCCGGGAGATCGAGGACGTGTTCATCGGGCTCGGGTTCAACGTCGCCGAGGGCCCGGAGGTCGAGACCGTCTACTACAACTTCGACGCGCTCAACCACGCCCCGACGCACCCATCCCGGCTGCTGACCGACACGTTCTACATCCGGCCGGCGGCGGACATCTTCGATCCGGAGGCGCTGCTGCTGCGCGTACACACCTCGCCGATGCAGATCCGCGCGATGGAGGCGCAGCCGCCACCGATTTACATCATCGTGCCTGGCCGGGTGTATCGACCGGACTCTGACGCCACGCACACGCCCCAGTTCCACCAGATCGAGGGACTCGCCGTCGACGCTGACATCACGCTCGGTGACCTGAAGGGGACGCTGCTGACCTTCGCCCGCGCGATCTTCGGCGAGGAGCGCCAGGTCCGCCTGCGCCCGCACTTCTTCCCGTTCACCGAGCCGAGCGTCGAGGTCGACGTGTCGTGCTTTCACTGCCACGACGGAGTCACCGCCGACGGCGAGCGCTGCGGGCTGTGCAAGGGCACCGCGTGGATTGAAATCCTGGGGGCTGGCATGGTCGATCCGAACGTGTTCGACCACGTCCACGAGTACGGCTACGACCCCGAGCAGGTCCAGGGGTTCGCGTTCGGGATGGGGATCGAGCGGATCGCCATGCTCAAGCACGGCGTCCCCGACCTGCGCCTGTTCTACGACAACGACATCCGCTTCCTAGAGCAATTCGGCTAATGCGCGTCCCACTCGAGTGGCTGCACGAGTACTGCGAGCCCCCGCTCGACGCGGAGGCGCTGGCTGAGCGTCTGGCCATGACGGGCACCGAGGTCGAGCGGGTCGAGCATCACGGGGTGGGGGCGCTCGAGCAGTTCGTGGTCGGGAGGGTGCTCGAGGCGGGCCAGCATCCCGATGCCGACCGGCTCAGCGTGTGCTCGGTCGATGTCGGCGACGGCGAGGCGAGCCAGATCGTGTGCGGGGCGCCGAACGTGGCCGCCGGGCAGACGGTGGCGGTGGCCAAGCCGGGCGCGGTGATGCCTGACGGAACCCGGCTGAAGGTGGCCAAGCTGCGGGGCCAGAAGTCCAATGGGATGATCCTGGCCGAGGACGAGCTGGCGATCGGCACCGACCACGCCGGGATCCTCGTGCTCGAGGCCAACGGCGTGGAGCCGGGCACGCCGCTGCAGCAGATCCTGCCGATCTCCACCGATGTGCTGGTGCTCGAGATCACCCCCAACCGTCCGGACTGCCTGGGCATCTACGGCGTGGCGCGGGAGGTCCACGCGGCCACCGGCGCGCCGCTGGCGGCGGCCCCGTGGGCTGATGACCCCGGCAGCCCGGGCGAGCTCAGCGCCGCGACGATCACCGTGCTGTGCCCGGACCTGTGCCCGCGCTTCACCGCCCGGGTGTTCGAGGACGTGAGGATCGGCCCGAGCCCACTGTGGCTCAAGGCGCGGTTGATGGCGGCCGGGCAGCGGCCGATCTCCAACGTGGTCGACATCACCAACTACGTGATGCTGCTGACCGGGCAGCCGCTGCACGCGTTCGATCTCGATCGGGTGGCCGGAGCGGAGCTGACGATCCGCCGGGCGGGCGACGGCGAGCAGGTGGAGACGCTCGACGGCCAGACGCGGACGCTCGATCACGACATGGTGCTGATCGCGGACGCGCAGGGCCCGACCTCGATCGCGGGCGTGATGGGCGGCGCCCGGTCCGAGGTCGCTGACGGAACCACTCGCGTGCTGATGGAGGTGGCCAACTGGGACGGCGCGAACGTCCACCGCACCTCGCTCACGCTCGGGCTGCGCAGCGAGGCCTCGACCCGCAATGAGAAGCAGCTTCAGCCCGAGCAGGCGATGGAGGCCCAGGCCATAGCGACCCGGCTGATGATCGAGCTGTGCGGCGCGCGCCTGGTCCCCGGGACGATCGACGTCGGCGGCCCCGGGCCCCCACCGCTGACCATCCATCTGCGCGACGCGCGGATCGCGGGCTTGCTCGGCGCACCGATTCCGCGCGTGCGCAGCCGCGAGATCCTGCAAGCGCTCGAGTTCATGGTCGCCGATGCCCAGGACGGCCTCGACGTGGCAGTGCCGCCGTTTCGCCGCGGCGACGTGACTCGCGAGGCAGACCTGATCGAGGAGGTGGCGAGGCTCAACGGGCTGGAGAACCTGCCCGCGACGCTGCCGGCCACGCGCCGGGCCGCCGAGGCGGCGCTGGCCAGCGGAACCGATCGTGGCGAAGCGGCGCTGCCCCGAGGACCCGGCCAGGCCGGCGCGGGGCGCTTGACCGCGCGCCAAAAGCTACGCCGCGCGGCCGTGGACGCGCTGAGCGCCCAGGGACTGCACGAGATCGTCGGCTGGAGCTTCGTCGGCCCGGATTTGGCGACCCGACTGCGTTTGGGCGACCGAGAGGCGATCGAGCTCGAGAACCCGATGTCGGGCGATCAGTCGCGGCTGCGCACGACGCTGCTCGGTTCGCTGCTTGACGTCGCGCGCGGCAACCGCTCGCACGGCGCCGCAACGGTGCGGCTGTTCGAGGCCGGTGCGGTGTACCTGCCCGCACCGGACCGACAGCGTCCAGCCGAGCCGTATCACCTCGGCGCGGTGTTGATCGGGCCGGTTCGCCCCGCGACGTGGCGACACGGCGATCCGCCCGGCGCGGACTTCTTCGCCGCCAAGGGGGTGCTGCAGGGGATGCTCGACACGCTGCGGGTCCCCTGGAGCGTCGAGCCCGCGCCGGAGCCGTTCCTGCATCCCGGCCGGGCCGCCCGCATCCTGATCGCCGGTGAGTCGGCCGGCTGGGTCGGAGAGATCCATCCGCTGGTCGCCGCCGAATGGGGCCAGTCCGACCCCATAGCCGCGTTTGAACTCGACCTCGACGCCGTGGCGCAGCGGGCGCCGCTCGTGACCCTGTACAAGGACGTCACGAGCTTTCCCGAGGTGCGCGAGGATCTGGCCGTCATTGTCAGCGACGCCGTCAGCGCGGCCGAGGTGCTCGACCTCGTCCGCCGCACCGGCGCGCCGCTGCTGGCC
>Ga0302326_10011793_pt1 | contig 18754 bp, 22 predicted proteins | sample Palsa_T0_3_FD_202264 | JGI IMG/M metagenome (GOLD analysis project Ga0302326, IMG submission 202264) | Peat permafrost microbial communities from Stordalen Mire near Abisko, Sweden - Palsa_T0_3 | ecosystem: Environmental > Terrestrial > Soil > Palsa > Peat permafrost | place: Sweden: Abisko...
GACCACTGAGCAGGACAAAGTTCGAGAACTGCAGCGAACGCTCTACCGGGCGGCCAAGGCCGATCCCGGACGTAGGTTCCATGCGCTCTATGACAAGGTCTTCCGCAGAGACGTCTTGGAGCGGGCGTGGGAGCTGGTGCGCGCCAATCGCGGCGCGGCCGGTGTTGACCGCAGCACCATCGAGGACGTCGAGCGGCTTGGTGTGAGCCGGCTGCTCGACGAGTTGGCACGCGATCTGAAGGACGGCAGTTACCGTCCGCTGGCTGCTCGCCGGGTGTTCATACCGAAGCCTGGTCGAGCGGGACGGCGGCCGTTGTCGATTCCTACGGTTCGCGATCGTGTCGTGCAGACGGCTTTGAAGACGGTCATCGAGCCGGTCTTTGAGGCTGACATGCTTGAGTGCTCGTTCGGGTTTCGCCCCGGGCGCTCAGCGCGCGATGCGCTCCAGGTTCTCATTGATGAGGCATGGAGGGGCCGGCGTTGGGTGGTGGAGACGGATATCGCTGATTGTTTTGAGGCGATCCCGCACGAGCGGTTGATGGCGGCGGTGGAGGAACGGGTCGTTGACCGTCACGTCCTGAAGCTCTTGCGCGCGATGTTGCGTGCTGGTGTGATGCAGGACGGTGTGGTCAGGCGCAGCGTGACGGGCACACCGCAGGGCGGCGTTATCTCGCCGTTGCTGGCCAACGTCTACCTACACCGGCTGGACCGGTGCTGGGCCGGACGCGGACCAGGTGTGCTGGTGCGCTACGCCGACGATCTCGTGGTGATGTGTCGCACCGAGCGGGAAGCCCGAGATGCCCATCAGGCACTGGAGGCGATCGCGGTCGAGCTCGAGCTTTCGCTCAAGCCGGCCAAGACCCGCATCGTGCATCTCACGGAGGGAGGCGAGGGGCTCGATTTCCTCGGCTTTCATCACCGTTGGGTGCGCTCGCGTGGCCCGCGCTCGCGGCACATCGCCTATCTCGCTCGCTGGCCCTCTCGTCATGCGATGCAGCACGCTCGTGAGCGTATCCGTCAGCTGACGCTGCGCGAGCGGTCGGGGCTGCCCGTCGAGGACGTCGTGCAGGACATCAACAAGTTCCTGCGCGGCTGGGCGAACTACTTCCGCTACGGAAACTCGTCCCCGTCCTTCGACGCGATCACACTCCACTCGGTCCGCCGTTCGGAACGGCCACTTGCACTGGCCCCACCGCGGAACTCTGAACTGGCCCCATCCCGCGTTGGTTGTTGGTGTGTGTAGATGATCCCTGATTGAGGCTTGCTGTGGTGTTCGGCGGGCTCGTAGCGGAGCGAAGCCCGTAGGGCGAGCGCAGCGTAGAGCCCGCCGGCGCGTCATCGGGCGGCCCCCTTCGTGTTGCGTTGGATGCCGTGGCGGAAGCGCCAGGATTCGGTGCCGGTCTCGATGATGTGGGCGCGGTGGGTGATGCGGTCGACGACGGCCTTGGCCAGGCGCGCGTCGGGGAACACTTTTGTCCACTCGCCGAATGGGAGGTTGGTGGTGACGATTAGGCTGGCGCGCTCGTTGCGCTCGGAGATGACTTGGAAGACGAGCTCGGCCGCGCCTTCTGGGAGTGCGAGATACCCCAGCTCGTCGAGGACGACGAGTTCGGTGCGTGCGTAGCGCGCGATGACTCTGGCGAGCTCTCTTTTGCTCTCGGCTTCTTGGAGCTCGTTGGCGAGCGCGGCGAGGGTGGTGAATCTGACGCGGCGTCCTTGCTGGCAGGCGCAGATCGCGAGCGCGGTCGCGAGCATCGTCTTGCCTGTTCCGGATTCGCCGATCAGGATCACTGACTCGCGGTCATCGATCCAGGAGCCTTGCGCTAACGCGGCGATCGTGGCTTGGGGGATCTTGGGGTTATCCTGGAAACGGAATTCCTCCAGGTTCTTGATGACGGGGAAGCGAGCTTCGATCAGGCGGCGGCGTTCACGGCGCTCAGCGCGCTCGGTGATCTCGGCTTCAAGGAGCGCCGCGAGATACGCGACGGGGGTTTGCTGCTCGCGCAGTGCCTCCTCGGCGAGCGCCCGAAAGCGCCGGCGGACGGTGGGGAGCTTCAGCTCGATCGCGTGCGCCTCGATCAGCGTCTCCATCGCTTGGGTTTTCGCGGGCGCGCTCATCGCCTCACCGTCCCACCGAGCAGCTGGTCATAGTCAGTCAGCGTTGGCTCGGGGCCGCCGATCGCGGCAAGCCTCTCCTCCAGTTCGATCGTGGCGGGCTCTGCTCGCTCAGAGCGGCGGGCTAGGACAGCGACCGCGCGTCCGTCGGTCGCGCCGGCCGCCAATGCGCCACGGACGGCGAGCTCGACGCGGGCGGGTGTGAGCTCACGGGCGAGCAGCAGCACGTCGACCATCTGTCGCGCGGCCTCCGAGGCGCCATAGCGCGCCTCGATCGAAGACCACAGCTCATCGAAACAGGACGGCCAGCTGCCTCGCTCGCGCTCCTGGCGCAGCGGCAGCGAGGCGCGCAGCGCCCCGGGCTTTCGCCGCAACAGCTCGAGGTAATGGTCGAGCTTCCCGGCCACGCCATAGCGGCCCTGCAGCCGCTCGTGAACAGCGACCAGCTCATGCTCTGAGAAGACCTCGATCTCCCGCGCGCCGATCTTCACGAGCACCCTTCGCCCCACCAACGCGACCGGGACGGAGTAACGGTTCTGGCGGACCGTGACGAGGGACTTCGCGTCGACCCTCGGCGTTGACTGCTCCCGCGCGTCAAACGGCTCTGCGGGCAGCGCCCGCAGCAGCGCCATCTCCCCGGAGAGTGCTTCACCAACGGTCTGGGCGCGGCCGATGATCGTGCGATTCAAATCTGAAATGCAGCCGGCGGCGATCAGCACGTTCAGCTCAGCGATGCTCGCCACCTCCGGCAAGGGAACGAAGTGCCGGCGGCGATAGCGGCCCACCTCACCCTCGACGCCGCCCTTTTCGTGAGCGCCCTGCTCGCCCGGCTCACAGAAAGAAGAGGCGAACAGATAGTGGGAGCGCAACGCGACGAACCGGTCTGACTCCACGCGACGGCGGCCCTTCAGGATCTTCGTGACCGCAGCCTTCAAATTGTCATAGCGGACCGTCTCGAAAACCCCGCCGAACCAGTCAAACGCGGCGGCGTGAGCCTCCAAGAACGCCTGCTGGGTCTCGCGCGGAAAAGCCATCACAAACGCGCCACCCGAGTGACAGGCGCGCATATGGAAGACGAACACCTTCGTGGGAACTCCCCGCAGGATCACGACCGCCTCACCCCAGTCGACCTCCGCCTCAACCCCGGGATCGTGCACCAAAGGCACCATCCCCTCCAGCGCCTCGCCCAGCTCCCTGCGGCGGTGGGCCACCCACCTGCGCACCGCCCGCTCAGAAACCTCTGCGCCATGCTCCTCGCCGAGGCGCTCCCAGACGCGATGGGCGGTGTGGCGCTGCTTGCGCGGAGCGTCCCGGTCCGCGATCAGCCACTCGTCGATCAGCTCCCGGTATGCGCCGAGCTTCGGCGCCGGACGACCCTCAGGCCGCTTGCGCGGCGAAGGCACCGGCGAGGCGAGCGCCTGACGGACAGCGCGGCGATGGACACCATGACGCTCCGCCAGAGCCCTGATCGACAAGCCCTCCCGGTCACGATCCCTTCTTATCTGCTCGAACGTCTCCACTCGTGATCCCATCCCTGTCTGCCACCCTCCGCTCGAGCCACATGAGGCTCGAACAGTCCGCGGCGCATCGGACAGGGTGGGGCCAAGTCAAGGTTCCGAAGTGGGGCCAAATGAGAGTTCCGTTCCCAGCCGTCTCTCGCTGCTGGTGGCCAAGCGTCACCAGCGCAAAAGCGGCTACGGATGGTGGGCAGTCGCCTACCAATCCCCGGACCGCATGGGACTGGTCGACATCACGGGAACCGTCGTCTCACCCAGACCCAACCGGGCCTGGCGAGGATAGCCGAATGCCGACAGTGAAGAACGTCGGTGAGCCGTGTGAGGGAGAACCTCACGCACGGTTCGATGGGGGGCGGGAGGAAACCAGCGCCAGTCAGCCACGCTGCGCAGCGCCCGGCGCCTCCCGCCTACCCGACCAATCAAACCCCCGATGAGGGTCCGCAGGCGCTCGTTGGCGGCCCCGTTGCAATGGGTGATTTGGAGGGGGCGAAGTGGGAGCGTTGCTGCTGCGGTGAGGGGTGCGAGCTGAGCTTTATGACGCCGGCCTGCGGGCCGGTACAATGCTGGCTATGACAGCGCCACCTTGGCCTGAGTTGAACGAGCAGGATCAGTGGCTCATCGGGGCGATGGATCAGCAGATACGCGAGAGCAAACGGAGTCCTGAGGAGCTAAGGGCGAAGGCTCGGAAGCTCCGTGTCGAGGCCGAGCAGACGGATATCAAAGGCATCCGCGATGCCTGCCTGGCGCTTGCCGCGCATTACGAGCACGCTGCGGCAGAGCGTCTGGTGGCTTGAGGACTGTCAGCTGCGGCGAGCCCGTCCGCGGAGCTCTGCCAGCTCGGCGACGGTCGCATCCTGCTGGGCACGTAGCGCGGCGAGCTTCGGCGCCACGTCGGCCCAACGGGCTCTGAGGGATTGGGCGGTGCGCTCTGCCTGAGCGGGGTCCAGCAGCTCTTGTTCTTCCCATTCGCGTTCCAGGCTGCGCAGCTCACGGGTCAGTCGTGGCATCTCTCGGAGAATCAAGCTCGCTGAGTCGCTGAGCAGCTTCCGGGTGTGGGCATCGTCGGCGTGCAATTCGGCCAGCTCGTGGTGCAGGTCGTCGGCGTATTCATGGGCGATCCTCGCCGCGAGGAAGTGGAGGTCGAGTTGCGCGAGTGGTTCGGGGCGATCAGCCATTGCGGTTCGGAAGTGTCGCAGCCGGCCACCCGTGGCCGAAGCGAGGAGTGAGGGATGCGAGCACGTGCTTAGCGGGCGGAGCCGAGGCTTGGTCTGCCTGTCACCGCAAGCTCGCTCCACGGCGCCTGCGCTGTGCTGTTATCGCCGTTGCTCATCGCTGGCCAGTCGCTGCCGCCGACGAGCGTCCGCAGGCGGGCCTTGGCGGTGGGGTCGCGGCGCATCGCGTGGCGGTAGACGCGTAGCGTGAAGCCGGGGTCGGCGTGGCCGATCGAAGAGGTGCTGCGCTGGACGCTCCGCCAAGACCTCACCCCGGCGCTGGAAGTCCTCGCGGACGCCGACAGCGAGATCGCCGCGGATGTCCTCGTTGGGATCGAGCGCACCGACGCGCGTGAGCGATCGAGCATCATCTCCGCGACCGCTGGGGTGCTCAGCGCGTACAACAGCGACGGTGCGCGCCAGAGCGCCGCGAGCCCCAACTTCGACCCGGACCAGTTCGCCGCGGGCACGGACACGATCTACATAACCTCCCCTGAGCAGCACCAGGCGGCGTGCGCGCCGCTGATCGTCGGCCTGCTCGAGCAGGTCCGCCACGCGGTCTACGCTCGCGCTCGCGGCGGCCGGTCGAGCTCCTTTGCAATCTGGCTGCGGCAGAGCTATTGATGCCCACAGGAAGCTTTCCCGAGTTGGCGGAGGACATCAGTCTTGAGCATCTGATCAGTCTAAGCGCAGCCTACTTTGTCTCAATCGAATCGGCGCTCTTGCGCGCGGTGCGGCTGACTGCCAAGCCGGCGGGCATGTTCGCAGCGGCTCGGCTCGACGGACGGCGACTTCGTCTCGACTACTTAAGCGGGTCGCGGGCATGGAAGCCATCGATCGGGGCTCGCACCATAACCAGTGCGGAGGCCTTGACACGCTGCACAGCAGTTGGGTTCACAGCGAAGGACGTTGTCGATTCCGACGAGGGAGCACTGTCGCTTGAATGCGTTGGTGCTCCTCCATATCCGCATACACGATACCCGCGAATCGTCGGCCTGATCCGACCCACGGACGGCCTCGAACGCGAATGCTCGCGCCCCCGGTTTGTCGCCCTCACGCTGGCGCAGCAGCGAAAGCTCCCAGGGCTCGAGCACGGCAAGATCACGCGGGAATCCCGACATAAAACGGCGTCCTTTCAGTCTTCTCTTGGCGCCTACTGGGTTAGCTGTCGGGCACATCGGGGAGACGTGATTTGCGCTTTATTTTGGGAGGCTGTCACGCTGGTCGACGATCGAGTGGCCCGTGTCGCCGGCCACCACGCGGGAGCCCTACAAGCATGTCAACAGGAATTCTGCTCCTGGTGTCCGGCCTTCAACGAACGAAACGACGACGTGCCGGCTCAGACCGTTGAGGGTGGCTTGGCCTGCACCGCGGGAAAGATCGTGCCCAGCAGGCCGCGGGCGGTTGCTACCCAGAAGTTCATTTGGTCGAAGTAGTCGCGCCAGAGCACAATCTGACCGTCGTTGACATCGAAGCGCCCACACACCCAGAACTGGATGCGCAGCCGGCCGAACTTCATGACGTCGGTGCGCTCGGTGAGCACCGATGATCCGTCCGCCGAGATCGTGTGCAGGTAGACCTCGAACCCGGCCCCAGGTCGGCCAAGCGTGGCCCGGAAGAGCCGGCGAGTGCGCTCGCGTCCGCGCACCGTAGGCAGTCCTACGTTCTTGTACTCCACATCCACCGCCAGGATCTCAACCGCCCCATCGACATCTCCCGAGCGCAGCAGCTCCAAGAACCGCTCGACCACCAGCGTGGGAGTCAAACCGGCTCCCGGTTGGTCGATCTGTTCCTCCGTGAGATCGCTCGCAGGCTCGGGCATGGCTGCAAGCATAGGCGACGCCTGCGTCAGCCTGCGAGCTTGCGGCGAGCCTTCTGGATAGAAGGCAGGGCCTCCTTGGCGCCTGCGAGCGGCCGCGCACGAACGTCGACGCTGGCCGGTTTCGCCTTGATCGTGATCTCCTCGCCGGTTGCCGGGTTGCGGCCCTTGCGCGCCTTGGTCGCCGGCTTGAGACGAACGGTCAGCTGGACGAGCTTGCCGATCCGCACCTTCTCCGCCTGTGCGAGCTGCTCGAGGACGATCTCTTCGAAGGCGTCGAGCACGATTTTCGTGTCGGCTTTACTCATCTCGACGCGCTCGGCGAGAGCGCTCGCCAGCTGGGTTTGCGTTAGCGCCACAAGAACTCCTTTACGGTCTGTTGGACAGAGGGGCTCGAACCTACCGAAGTGGAGTCGGCGCCGCGCGGTCGCGACGAGCCCAGACTGTCGGTCAGCCGCCAAGCTCGGTCAGCAGCCGAACCCCGGGAGTCCCGCCACGAACGTCTGCCATTCCCATGCTCGACGACTGGCTCGCCGAGCAGTCCAAGCTATAGGCGCCAGGGCAGCCCGGTCCAGTCTCAAGAGTGAGTGTGAGGATTCGCGCGCTACGAGGACCGGGTGAGAGCGGCTTGGACGGCGGCGACCGCGCTCGCACCGGCGATCTGTAGCGGCTCGGTGGTGCGCATGGCGCGGCAGAAGATGAATGCGCCCTCCAGCAGGCAGAGCATCGTAAACGCCAGTTCGCGCGCCGTCTCGCGCGGGATGCCGGCGGTGGCGAAGTACTCGGTTGCGCCGGAGATCCAGCTGTCGAACACCTCGGCGGTCGCTTCGCGCAGCGGCTCGCTGGTGCTGGCGACCTCCAGAGCGACCGTGGCGATCGGGCAGGCGTCGGCGTAGTCGGTTTCTTCGAGTGTCTCGGCAGCGCCGGCGAAGAAGTCCCCGACTGCGCTGAGTACGTCCGGTGACTGCATGGCGATCGTCGCGAACAGCTGGATGTAGAGCTGGCCGGAGAAGCGGATCGTCTCAGCCCCGAGCTGCTCCTTGCCTCCGGGGAAGAAGTGGTAGACCGACCCGAACGGGGCGTTCGCCGCGTCCACGATCTGTTTGACGCCGGTGCCGGTGTAGCCCTGGCGGCGGAACAGCTCAGCGCTTGAGTCGATGATGCGGCCCTTGGTGGTGCTGGTCATGTTCAGTCCTCCGATTCGCGTGGCGCTCGGCCGCGAGCATCGATCCCATGCTCGCTTGTCCCGAACGTGATGATAGGCTCCCCGTTCACTAGAGCGATCTATCAAATAAGTGGTGGAGGTGGTCATGCCCGAGGTGGAGCTGGCGGCGGGAACGATCGAGTACGAGGACACTGGCGGCAGCGGACCGACGATCGTGTTCGTGCACGGGCTGATCATGGACGGCTCGCTTTGGCGACATGTGGTGGCGGATCTGCGCGGCGACTACCGCTGCGTGCTGCCCACCCTGCCGTTCGGGGCACATCGCCGTCCGATGCGTCCTGACGCCGACCTGTCGATGCGGGGTATGGCGGAGATCCTCGGCGAGTTCGTCGAAGCGTTGGACCTGCGCGAGATCACGCTCGCGATGAGCGACTGGGGCGGCCCCCAGCTGCTCGTCGGCGGCACTCGCGACGAGCGGATTGCGCGGCTCGTGGTGTGCTCGTGCGAGGCGTTCGAGAACGTGCCACCCAAGGGTCCCGCCAGGCTCTTGCCATACCTCGCACGCATCCCCGGAGGCCTCGACGCCGCGCTGCTGCCGTTTCGCGTCGACCGGCTGCGCAGGCTGCCGATGACATACGGCTTGCTGAGCAAGCGGCCGGTCCCGCGCGAGGTGATGGACCGCTGGTTCGGCCCGATCCGCAAGCGCGAGATTCGCCGCGACCTACGCAAGTACGTGCGCAGCGCACCACAGGGCCGTCGCGACCTGCTTGCAGCCGCCGATGCGCTGGCGACGTTCGACCGCCCCGCGCTGATCGCCTGGGCGGCCGAAGACAGGATGATGCCCGCCAAGCATGGCCGCCGGCTCGCCGAGCTACTGCCCCAAGGCCGCCTCGTGGAGATCGCGGACTCCTACACACTCATCCCCGAGGACCAGCCGGCCGTGCTCGCCACGCACATACGCGAGTTTCTCACCGAAAGACAACCGCGGGGAGAGCCGACGCCCTCGGAGACGACACGGTGAACCGTGTGCGTGCAGAGCTGCTGATCACAGCTGGAGCCGCTGGGGCGATCGCTACAAGAATGCTGCTGGTACGCGTCCTGTTGGTCAAGCTGCGGCGCGATGTGGCAGCGCTGAACGCCGGTGACTACGAGCCGGTGCTTGCTGGTTACGCTCCTGACGCAGTCCTGCACTTCAACGAGGGGCCGCACCGCTGGGCTGGCGAACACCGCGGCAAGCCCGCGATCGCAAGCTTCCTGAAGAACTGCGTTGACGCTGGCTTACATGGCCACATCACCGAGTTGCTCATCTCCGGAGCACCGTGGCGCATGACGCTGCTCGCACGCTTTGACGACCACGCCCATAATCCAGCGGGCGAGGAGATTTACCGCAACCGCACCGTTCTACTCGCGCGCACCCGCTGGGGGCGCATCGTGCGTCAGGAAGACTTCTACGAAGACACCCAGGCCATCAACACATTCGAGACCAGCCTTTCTGGACTCGCGGTGGGACCCGTCCGAATGATCTCAAGCTGCTGATATCACGATACTTCCGCAACCCGCGCAAACAGTCGGCTCCGCCGAGGCGACATGTAAGGAGCCTTGTCGGCTCGCTCTTTGGTCAGCCGCGCGTTGGGAGTAGCGGGGGTTACGTGTGAGCATCGGCGTGGTCGCTCTGACTGCTGGTCGATATGGCGAGAGCAGCGTCTATGACTCGTTGTGGGGTGTCCCACATGAGCATGTGGCCGCAGTCGGCCCAGGTTTCGACGGTCGCGTGTTCGGGGAGCTGGTCGGTGCGGCGCGATGTTCGGGCGCGGGCGATCCGGTCCTTGTCGCCCCAGACGACCTGTATGAGGATGTCGCTGGGGATCTGCTGTCCGTCGAGGAATCGTAGTCGGCGCGTTTGCCTGAAGTGCTCCGGGAAGTGCTTGGACGTGAGCACCGTCTTGACCATCGTCACGGCATCCTCGGCGGGCACGTCCGCGGGTTGTGCGGAGATCTGTCGTAGCGACATCCGGCGTCCCATCCGAGTATGCAACGGCTTGGTGACGGCCGTCTCGCCGAGGATCTGTCCGAGCCGCCAGTTGACGACCAGGATCGCATCGGTGATCGGCGGAGAATGCTTCCGCCACAGTCCCGCCGGGGTGAGCGCCAGGACTCCGGTGGCGCGCCCGAGCTTGGCGAGCTCGAGCGCGGTCCATCCCCCGAATGAGTGGCCGACAACCGCGACGTGCTCCAGCCCGAGGTGGTCCAGGAGCATGGCGACCTCCTTCGCCCAATCGGGCGGCGTGAATGAGCTGGGTGGCGACTTCCCGTGGGCGGGCAGATCCACGCTGTAGACCTCCAGCTGGCTGGACAGGTGAGGCAGGAGTGGCTTCCATATGCTGCGTGAGCTATTTGTTCCATGCAGGAGCATGAGCGGGGCTCCGGAGCCCTCCGTGTCGAACGCAAGCATGTAAACATCTGTATACCACATGCCTGGAAACTCCGTCAAGGACCGTCTGCTGGAGGCGGCCGTCGTCTGTCTGCAACGTCAGGGCTACGCCGCGACCACAGCGCGGGACATCGCCTCAGAGGCCGGGGCGAATCTACGCTCGATCGGCTACCACTATGGCTCCACCCGAGGTCTCCTGCTCGCTGCGATATCGGCGAACTGGCGACGCTGGCTCGCGCCGCTGATTGCCGCCGCCAGCAGCGATGCTCGATCACCAGAGGAGCGGCTGGTTGAAGGCATGGTCCTGTTCAGCACTGCCCTCTCGGAGAACGCACCGATGGCCCACGCATGGCTCGAAGCCGTGACCCTCGCCCCCCGCGATGCCGCGCTCCGTGCGACCCTCGCGGCAAACCAACAAGAGTTCCGCACAGCCCTGGCCGCAAACCTCGCCGCATCTGGCCAGCCGGACGCCGACATGCGAGCAGGCGCAATCATCACGATCTGCGACGGACTTATTGTCCACTTCTTGCTCTACGGAGAGGCACGCCGACCCAAGGACATCGCCCACCAGGCGGCAGCCGCACTCGCACATCTCGGCGAGTAGCTGGACTGTCAGGCTCCGCACGGCACAAGCTGCCCAAATCCCGGGGAGTTGTAGTTCTCGTGGGCGTCGTGCCACGCTTGCCAGTGACGATGAGAGACTGAGAAAGAGATGTCACCGCCCGATCCCCGGGATGACCGTGAGGCATACACCGAGGCCAAGGGCGAGTTCGTGACTTTGCACACGTTGGCTCCGGGTCGACAACGCAACGATCAATTTGAATGAACTCTTGAGTGCGGCATATTCTGAGCAGGTCGATTGCTCAGGTGATGCACACAAGAGCAGGGTTACGGCGGTCCCCACGGACCGTCCCGCGTCCCGCCGTACCACGGCTCCGGGGGTGGCTGTCCGGGTTTGGGGGGCTTCACGCCGCTGATCAGGACGAGCAGCACGAAGGGAAGCAACGCTACCTGTCCCCATAGCCACCATTGTGAGCCGTCGAACAGCACATACGCGACCGATCCACCGGTGCCCACCACCATCGCGATCACCCAATCGAGCCACCTCGGCAGTCGTTTGCCGATCCAAATGATCGCCGTGACGAGTGCCGGCAGTGCCAGCGTGTAGCCGATTTGGTAGGAGGCGACACCGGGCGCCAGCGCGTACCACGTGATGCCTACCGCGGCGCCGACCGAAATGGCCAGCAGGGTTCGCCGTCGCCACCTACGCGCGACGGCCGGGTCCGTGAAGTCGATCGTGACCCCATGGACTTCGTCCTTGCGTCGTCGTCTAGAGCGAGCACGCAGGCCTGCGGCTTTACGGAGTACTCGACGTTCGTGGCGCCCTGGCGGCGGCATGCATCAAGTATCCACCACCGTCGGTCAAAGTTCGCAGCTGAGAGGAACCAGCGCGACCCTCGGGAGGATCGGCGCCTGGCGAGAACGTCCAGTGCGGCGCCGCCCCGGCGCCACCCGTACTGATCGCGACCACAGGCGCGGCGTTGCGGGCTCAGTCGAGGTCATGCAGATGCTGATGCTCGGGAGCGCGTCGAGGAACAGGGTTCGTCTCCCGTGCCAGTAGGTCGAAGTAGAGGATTGCGAGCGTGAGAGCGAGAAATGACGCGATCACGGTGTCGATCGCGATTCCGAGAGTCACAGAGATGATCCCGCTACTGCTGCCTACGGGGATGGCGCGAGCACCGAGGATGATCCCGAGGGCCAGCAGCCCGGTGACGAAGATGAGACCGAAGATGTGCCAGAAGGAGCCGGATGTCAGTCGCCAGCTTCTGCGCAGGGCGAGGAGCCATCCCTCGTGCTCTACCGCAGCCGCTTGGGCGACCACCGACAATCGCACCGAGAGGATGATCCCCGGGACAGCCAGGGCATAGTACCCAGCCAATATCCCGACGTTCGCGACGATCTCGGCCGCGGCCACCACCGGCAGCACCCCCAGGCCGCGTAGAGCCACATCGATCAGTCGCGGCCGGCTTCCTTCGCCGATCAAAATGACCGCGTGCACGTGCAGCGCCGATATCAACGGGCCGATGAGAGAGAAGCTGAGCAGTTCGAGCGCGATGCGAGCCTGCAGGCTCCTGTGCGTGTGCTGAGCCAGAGGTCCGTAGCCGGCGATCAGGAGCACCGCCAGCTCGTACGCCGCTATCAACCCAACGGCCAAGCTCACGAACAGCAGCGGGTAGCGCCGATACAGATCCAGCGCCGAGCGCAGAATCTCCAAGATGGAGCGCTCCAGGGTGAGATCGATCGAGTACGGATCCCCCACGAGCGCCGCAAGCATAGCCAGCGGACGATGTGCTCGGCTCTACCAGACCTCGTGTTGGGTGGCCTGGCTGTGTTCCTCGGACACGCGCTGTGGGCCGTGATTTTGGCTGTACGCTTCCTGAGGTTGCCGCACAAGGCTGCCGCTAACGCTGGCCGGGACGGATCGAAGGAGGGAGACCAACAGTGGAGATGGCGGTGGCGGTAACGGTCGTCAAGGTCCTAGCCTTCCTTGTTGTCATGGGCCTCGCGCTCGGAGTCGGGGTGAGGCTCGCTCTGTGGGACGCGCGCAAGCGGGGCACCATTCCTCGAGGCGGGTCAGCGATCGGCCACGTCCGAGCTGGGATACGTCGCCGCCGGAGAGTACGACGCGAGCTCCTGACCCTCGGAGAGCGCATCGTGGCCTGGACGATGGTGCTCCTGAGTGCAGCCCTCGTTCCCGCGGGCCTCATCATCCTGCTCACGGTGGGCCCCAGCCTGCGTCCCGTGGGGATCGCCTTGCTCGTCCTGGCCCTGGTCGTGACGGCAGTTCCTATCTCACCTATCTTGCAAGCGCGTGTGCGTCGGCGTCAACGGGCGAGTGAATAGAAGTCGGTCGCGGTGCTTGTCCGACCTCACATCATTGATCTCGCGGTACTCAAGGAGCGAGGAAGATTGAATAAAAGAGGAAGATTCTGATCCACGATGGTTCGAAAGCGGACGCGACAGGTGAGCGAAGTGAGCGGCAACGCTGAGTCTCTCCTGCTCGATGAGCTCACACCAGTTTCTACCGTCGAGCTGAAGCCGGGGATCGAAGTGGACGGCGTGCTGTTCGAGGACGCTGACCTTTCCGGTGTGGAGGCAGCGTCAGTGCGGCTCGCCGAGGTAGCTTTGCGGGGAGTGGACCTCAGCGGAACGGAGCTCCTGGGCCTGCGCCTCGGTGACGTCCTCGCGACCGCCGTGACCGCCGCCAACGGTTCATGGCGGCACGTGCACATGAGCCGGGTGACGTTCGACAGCAGCACGCTGGTGGGCCTTGACCTTGCGGAGAGCCAGCTCGGGGCGACCACATTCTCCGAGTGCAAGCTCGACCTGGCGAATCTCCGTATGTCGACTATCGAAAACGTTGTTTTCCTCGGCTGCTCGTTGCGAGAAACCGATTTTCACGGAGCCAAGCTCCGGTCCGTTCGATTCGCGAAATGCGATCTTCAAGAGGCGGACTTCAGCCAAGCGACTCTCGAGATGGTAGACCTGCGCACCTCGGCTGTCGCCAACATTCGCGGGGTGGGCTCAATGAGGGGGGCGATCGTCGACGGGAGCCAGCTCATCGACCTTGCGCCACTACTCGCTACTGACCTCGGCATCCTGGTTGAGAACACGGAGGGATGATGCCAAGCAGCCGCATCGCCGCAGCCGTGGATCTGGCGCGTGCCGGTGGACGCAACGCGCTTGTCGAGATCGTCGAGTACGACCCCGCGTGGCCCGCTGCCTTCGAGACCGAGCGTGAGCGCCTTGCACCGCTGCTGCCCGCCGGGGCGCAGTTGCACCACTTCGGGTCCACCGCTGTCCCGGGTCTTGCGGCCAAGCCGGTGATCGACATGATCGCGCTCGTGGACGATCTCGACGCGCCGATCGCAGCGCTGGTGCAGCACGGCGGCTACCGGTACCCGCAGGCGTTCAACGCGACGCTCACCCACCGGCGGTTCCTGTGCTTCCCGACGGCCGTCCATCGCACCCACCACCTGCACCTCGTGGACGAGCCGGGAGAGCTCGAACGGCGTCTGCTTTTCCGTGACCGTCTGCGCGCCGATCCGGTCCTTGCGGGTGAGTACGTGGCACTGAAGCGACTGCTCGCGGAGCGCCATCGGGATGACCGCGAGGCGTATACCGAGGCCAAGGGCGAGTTCGTCAAACGACACGAGCTGTCCGGGCTCGAGCTGCGTGCGGCTGTAAGGGCGCTGGCAAGAAGATCCCCGATGCCGTCGCAGATGGATGCAGTCGTATCACGAGCGAGAACGTCTCTTGCCACCGCCGGGCTGGCCGTGGCCGGTGAGGATCTGACTCGCCCCTGGGGCGGGTTCTTGCTGATCTCCCAGACCGACATCCGGAGGTTCATCCAGGCCTACTTCCCGGACACGGGTCTACAGGAAGCAGGCGAGCAGATGGCGCTCAGCCCCAAGCTTCTGCTGGTCGCCCCGGGACGGCGGCTGTCGTGGCAGTACCACCGCAGACGCAGCGAGATCTGGCGGATCGTCGAGGGGCCGGTCGGCATCAGCCGATCTCTTACGGACGAGCAGGCATCGATGCGCAGGTACAGTCCACGCGAGGTTTTGCGCTTGGAGCTCGGCGAGCGCCACCGCCTCATCGGACTCGACACATGGGGAGTAGTCGCCGAGATCTGGCAGCACACAGACGTGGCCTCACCGTCGGACGAGCTCGACATCGTACGCGTCGCCGACGACTACCAGCGGACCTGACTTCACGCCACGCTGATCGCAGCGATCCCGGCTGCGATTCGCGCCGAGGACGTAAGGGTCGCGGAGGCCTCGCGCGCCGTGCGAAGACATCCGCGATCCGACTGCTCTATGGCGTGTAGCGGGCCATATATCTGATTTGGTGTTCATCGGGACCGCAAGTCCAAGAGATCAGGTCGTGACCGTTTGGGCTCTGAATGATCGGGGGGTTGCCTCCACCAAATTCGCCGCAGCTCTGGTGCGGGTTGGACACCATGACGGGCTGTCCAAAGCGACCGTTGGCCCCAGCGGTTGTGAACCAAATGCCGGACCTGGACCTGCCGTGGGCACCGCGATATTGCGCATCCCACACGAGGATTGAGCGGCCACGGTCATCCACCGCCGCAAAGATGTCCTCGGGAGTCGTGACTTCGAAGCGCTGCGGAGATCCCAGCCTCCCTAGGGTCTTGCCGATCTCAACGATCACGGCGTTCTGGCGGTGGGGGGCCCATGCCACGAGCAGGGTCTCTCCTCCGCCGGCAGCTATCGCCACTTCCTCGGGCAGTCCGCTGATCTGTTGAGGATCCCCGAACGCGTGTCCGGCGGCACGGCGAACCATCCACAACTGCTTCTGTCCCCGTTCGTATATCAGCGCCTGATTGCCGGCAGTGTCCGTCGCGAAGCCAGTGTAGATCCCTAGATCCACCGGGCTGAAGGACGATACAGCTCCTCTGTGCACCGCTCCCCATTCGCCATTTCGTCCGGCGGCCACCGCAAAAGCATAGGTAGGTGGGAGTCCATCCACCCAGTTGAGTACGGGTGTCCCAGAGCCGGTCTGCTGAACCCCGAACGATTCAATCCCAAACAGGCGCGCGGACGAGTACAGCGTGTGCGTTTCATATCTGCCGTTCCTGGCGCGCGCCACCTGAACTCGGAATGTCTCTTGGTTTTCTGTTGCCCACGCTGTGAACACGTGCCCGGTGTCATCAATCGCGACCTGTGGGGTTTTGATCACCTTCGTTTCAGTGTTCTGCGGTGAGAGCTCGGTGAGCACCGGAGGCCTCGTGCCGAGTCTCCAGCTCGAGACGCCGACACTGTCGCAGCAGGCGTCGTAGTTGGCGTCGATGAGCGCCACCTGGTCGTTGTTGGAGAGCGCGATGTCCAGCGGCGACGCGCCGGCTTCCGTCCCTTCTGCACTGACGGATTTTGCCGGAAGGCTCGAGATCTGCGGGTCCTTCAGCCTGCCGTTCCGCCCGAGTCGAGAGACGATCACGACCGGCATACCGTCCCTGTATGAAGGATAAGCCACCACAGCCTGGCCAGAATCATTGACCGCGAAGACACTGCGCTGTTCTTCTTCCAGTCCCACAACACGTGGGAGAACGAACGGCCTACCCAAACCCTCAGCGTGCACCAACGCCGGATAGCCAAGCACAGCTATCAGCAATGCGGAGATCGTGGATGCTATGACTCGTCGCATCTGATCTAAGACATCGTCACGCGCCCAGAGTTGCGTGAGCAGCAACAACGCAGCTCGAAGTAGAGCACGGGGGCACCGATCCCGCATACTGCCGGCGTGCTCGGCGAGGAGTGGACCAGCAGCGACTGCGTTGCTCGCTATCTGAACCGGGCGGATGAGTTCCCACACCGGGCCGAAGGAGAGCGCGTCCTGCTCGAACACGTACCGCAGGACGTTCGTCGCGTCCTCGACCTCGGTACTGGCGATGGGCGTCTGCTCGCCATGCTGCAGGCCGGCCGTTCTGAGATGCATGGTGTGGGCCTCGACTTTTCCGAGGTCATGCTGGCCGCCGCCCGCGAACGCTTCGCAGACCAAGAGCGCGTCGAGATCGTCAGGCACGACCTCTCGGAGCCACTGCCCGAGCTCGGACGCTTCGACGCTGTCGTATCGTCGTTCGCGATTCATCATCTGGAGCACAAACGCAAGCGCTCGCTCTACCGAGAGGTCTTCGACCTGCTGGTTTCCGGTGGCGTGTTCGCGAACTTCGAGCACGTGGCCTCACCGACCCACCGCCTGCACCTGGCGTTCTTCGAGGCAATCGGTGAGTCGATCGAGGACGAGGACCCATCAGATCAAACACTGGACGTGCACACACAGCTTGAGTGGCTGCGCGCGCTTGGCTTCGATGATGTCGATTGCTATTGGAAGTGGTTGGAGATGGCGCTGCTGATCGGTGTCAAGCGGCCACGAGACGCGCCGGCTCGCTGAGCGCGAAGGTCACCGTGGGTCGGTGTTCGCCGGGCTCTGCGTGTTGTAAACATTGTCCGATGTCTCGCCCAAGCCAGCTAAGAACCGCCCGGCTGTTGTTGCGGCAGTGGCGCGAGACCGACCACGCGCCATTCGCGGTGCTGAATGCCGATCCGATGGTGATGGAGTACTTTCCTGACCGACTCACCCCGGCCGAAAGCGATGATCTGATCGCCAGGATCGAGGCTGGCTTTGCCACCCGCGGCTACGGACTCTGGGCAGTGGAGGTACGCGCAACGGGCGAGTTCGTGGGATTCACGGGTCTCGCGGTTCCATCGTTCAATGCCCACTTCACACCAGCTGTTGAGGTTGGCTGGCGCCTGGCACGGTCCGCCTGGGGTAAGGGTTACGCGACCGAGGCCGGTCTGGCATCGATCGCATTTGGGCTTGCAGAGGCCAGCCTTGATGAGATCGTGTCGTTCACGAGCGCGGCCAACGTGCGGTCACGAGCCGTGATGGAGCGGATCGGGATGACCCACGACCCAGCTGATGACTTCGATCACCCGGACCTGGATGAGACGGATCCCTTGCGTCCCCACGTCCTGTATCGGATATCAGCTGCAGATTTGGCTCCCTGACTCTTGCCCGAACTGCACGCCGAAGGGCGCCGGACCAATTCGGACACAGCATGAAACACCCAGGGGATTCAAGGAGAAAGCAGCGGCATGGTGCTCAACCAGTCTCACACACGCATCGTGCATCACCTTGCCCGGGCGGAAGATTGCTTGGTCGCGGCACGCTCTACACCGCACGCTGGGCGTGCGTCAGTTAGCGTGGATGCATGGACGCCCTTTCCGGTAACCCCGTCCTGATTCTGACCGGCGCTCCCGGCTCGGGCAAGACGACCGTGGCGGGGCTGCTTGCGGCCAAATCACAGCGGGCTGTGCATATCGAGTCCGACCGGTTCTTCCACTTCATCCAGGCCGGCTACGTCGAGCCGTGGAAGCCGGAGTCGCACGAGCAGAACACGACGGTGATGCGCATCGTCGCGCAGGCTGCCGCGGCCTATACCGATGCCGGCTACTTCACGATCATCGACGGGATCGTCCTCCCCGAGTGGTTCTTGCAGCCATTGCGTGATTCGCTGGGCGCTGCTGGTCATCGGATCGCCTACGCGGTGCTGCGGGCGCCGCTGGCTGTATGTGTCGAACGAGCCGAGGGTCGCGCATCGAGCCAGCTCTCGAATGTGACGGTCATCGAACGGCTGTGGCACGACTTCGCCGATCTCGGTCCTCTGGAGGCCAATGTCATCGACAGCGGAACACAAGATGCGGTGACAACAGCCGATGTGCTCGTGGAACGATTGAGGGGCGGTCTGCTGGCTATCGGAGCTCGCTTGGGCTGAAGGGGATGTCCTCGATGAGCTCCAGTGCACTCCGTGTGCGGCATGTGCTGGCAGGCGAGCACGCGGCCCTGCGAAAGATCCGGCTCGCGTCGCTCGCCGCCGACCCAAAAGCGTTCGACTCCATGTATGCCTGCGAC
>Ga0302326_10011794_pt1 | contig 18753 bp, 14 predicted proteins | sample Palsa_T0_3_FD_202264 | JGI IMG/M metagenome (GOLD analysis project Ga0302326, IMG submission 202264) | Peat permafrost microbial communities from Stordalen Mire near Abisko, Sweden - Palsa_T0_3 | ecosystem: Environmental > Terrestrial > Soil > Palsa > Peat permafrost | place: Sweden: Abisko...
GCGGCGCTCGCGCCTGGCGAGCCCGCGAGGATTTGCCGCTGCCGCATGCCGTCGCCGCGCCAAAAGGCGGCAAAAATCTCGTCGAAGCGCTCCCAGTCGGAATGCGTCGCGCAGAACAGCGCGCGCAGCGCCGGCTTGAGCGATGACGGCTGCATCGCGGCGGGCGACGCAAGGATCCCAAGTGCATCGCCTGTTTCGGCCAGCCCGACCTTGAAGCCGTTGTCACGCAAGGTGCGCGCGAAACCCGCGAGGCGACGGCGCGCGCCAGACAATTCACTCCACTCGTCCCCGCGAAGGCGGGGACCCAGTGCTGGATTCCCGCTGTCGCGGGAATGAGCGGATCGTTGTCCACATCCCATCACGCCACCTTGCCCAGCAGGCGCCCGCTCACCTCGCGCGTGAGTCGCGCGCGATCCTCATGGGTTTTGAGCAAACAAATCATCGTCTCGTAGACCGCCTCCGGCTCCTGCCGCAGATCGTGTATTTCCAGCCCGGCGAGCGTCGCCGCCCAATCGAGCGTCTCCGCCACGCCTGGGACCTTGCGCAAATCCTCCTTGCGCACCGCCGCGACCATGCGCGCGATCTGGAGCGCCAGCGTGGTGTCGATGCCTGGCGTTCGCGTCAGGATGATCTTTGCCTCGCGGTCGATCTCGGGAAAGTCGATGTAATGGTAGAGACAGCGGCGACGCAGCGCGTCGGATAATTCGCGCGTGCCGTTGGAGGTGAGCACGACGCGCGGGATCGACGTGGCCTTGATCGTGCCCAGCTCCGGAATGCTGACCTGAAAATCGGACAGAAGTTCGAGCAAAAAGGCTTCGAATTCCTCGTCGGCGCGGTCCACCTCGTCGATCAGCAGTACCGGCGGCTTGTCGCGGCGGATGGCGGCGAGCAGCGGCCGTTCGAGCAGATACCGCTCGGAGAAAATGTGCTCCTCGATTGCGTCGGCATTCTCGCCGACGCCTTCGCGGGTCTTGATGGCGAGAAGTTGGCGCTGATAATTCCACTCATAGAGCGCGGCGTTCTGATCGAGACCCTCGTAGCATTGCAGGCGAATGAGCTCAGCCCCGTGCACGGCGGCGAGCGCCTTGCCGACCTCGGTCTTGCCGACGCCGGCCTCGCCTTCGAGCAGTAGCGGCCGTTTGAGGAATTCCATTAGCCATAGCGCGGTCGCGATGTCGTGGTCGGCAACGTAGCCGACGGCGGCAAGGCGATCGGAAATCTCTTCGCGCTTGAGAGTCATTTGCGGCATCCACTTCGCCCATCACCGTCATCCTGAGGTGCGAGCGAAGCGAGCCTCGAAGGACGCACGGCCCGGGCTCTCGCCCTTCGAGGCTCGGCGCTACGCGCCGAGCACCTCAGGGTGACGTCCCCACGCATATAATATCCCGTCGGGCTTTTTACGCGTGCAGCCCGAGTTTTTCCGCGGCCGTCCAGGTGCGCCAATGGTCGTGCGGCATCTGGATGTGGGTCGAGCCGAGGAACGCGAACGCGTCGTTGACCGCGTTCGAGAAGCACGGCACGCCGCCGACATTGGGGCTCTCGCCGACGCCCTTGGCGCCGATCGGATGATGCGGCGACGGTGTCGTCGTCCAGTCGGTCTCCCAGTGCGGCGTTTCCACCGCGGTCGGCAGGAAGTAATCCATGAACGACGCCGTGGTGACGTTACCCTCGTCGTCGTAGTGGATCTCCTGGCCCATGGCGATGGCGAAGGCTTCGGTCAGGCCGCCGTGGATCTGGCCCTCGATGATCATCGGATTGATGCGCGTGCCGCAATCGTCGAGCGCGTAGAAGCGGCGGACTTTGGTGGTGCCGGTATCGACATCGACGTCGACCACGCAGATGTAGGCGCCGAACGGAAAGGTGAAATTCGGCGGGTCGTAATAGTTGATCGCCTCGAGCCCTGGCTCCATGCCGGGCGGCACCTCGTGGTAGGCGGCCCAGGCAAGCTCGGTCATGGTCTTGAACCGCTCGGGATTGCCTTTCACCTGGAAGCGATCGACGTCCCATTCGAGATCGTCGTCGTGCACTTCGAGCATATAGGCAGCGATCATCTGCGCCTTGGCCTTGATCTTGCGGCAAGCCATCGCGGTTGCGGCACCGGAGACCGGCGTCGAGCGCGAGCCGTAAGTACCGAGCCCATAGGGCGCGGTGTCGGTGTTGCCCTCCTCGACGGCGATGTTGTCGGCCGGCAGCCCCAGCTCCGTGGCGATGATCTGGGCGTAGGTCGTCTCGTGACCCTGGCCTTGCGATTTTGTGCCGAGCCGGCAAATGCCGCTGCCGGTCGGATGGATGCGGATTTCGGCGGAGTCGAACATGGCGATGCCAAGGATGTCGCAGGCCCGCGAGGGTCCGGCGCCGACGATCTCGGTGAAGAAGACGACGCCGATGCCCATCAGCTCGCGGGTTTCGCCGCGCTTGAAGGCTTCGCGCTTGGCTTTTTGCTCGGCGCGCAGCTTCTTGTAGTTGACCGCCTCCATCGCCTTGTTCATGGCGGTGTGATAGTCGCCGGAATCGTATTGCCAGCCGAAGGCGGACGTGTAGGGGAATTGCTCACGCCGGATCAGGTTCTTGATGCGGAACTCGGCGGGGTCCATGCCGAGTTTTTGCGCCATGATGTCCATGGCACGCTCGATGGCATAAGCGGCTTCGGTGACGCGGAACGAGCAGCGATAGGCGACGCCGCCCGGCGCCTTGTTGGTATAGACGCCGTCGACCAGCACGTGGGCGGTTGGAAAATCGTAGGCACCGCTGATGATGCTGAACAGCCCCGCCGGCCATTTGGTGGCATTGGCGCAGGCGTCGAACGCGCCGTGGTCGGCGATGGTGTAGCAGCGCATGGCCGTCACTTTGCCGTCCTTGGTCGCGGCGATTTCCATATCCATGTGGAAGTCGCGGGCGAACGCCGTCGTCGAGAGGTTCTCGATGCGGTCCTCGACCCATTTCACCGGAACGCCGGTCACGATCGAGGCGACGATCGAGCAGATGTAGCCCGGATAGGCGCCGACCTTGTTGCCGAAGCCGCCGCCGATGTCGGGAGCGATGACATGGATCTTGTGCTCGGGAATTTTTGAGATCAGCGAGCCGACGGTACGGATGACATGCGGCGCCTGGAAAGTGCCCCACAAAGTCAGTTCGCCTTTGATCTTGTCGAACGAGGCGACACACTGGCAGGTCTCGAGCGGACACGGGTGGCAGCGCGGATAGACGATCAATTCCCTGATCGTCACATCGGCTTTCGCAAATGCCGCGTCGGTCGCTGCCTTGTCGCCGGCCTGCCAGGCAAAGATGTGATTGTAATGCTTGCGCTTACCGTGGGCGCCGTCGGTCTTGTCCTTGAGATCCTCGCGGATCATGGGCGCGCCCTGCGCCATGGCCTTGAGCGGATTGACGTTGACCGGCAGCGGCTCGTATTCCACCTCGACCAGATCGGCGCCGTCGGCCGCGGCATCGCGGCTATCCGCGATCACGAAGGCGACTTCCTGGTTCTGAAAGAGAACCTTGCCGTCGGCCAGCACCATCTGCACGTCGCCGGCGAGCGTCGGCATCCAGGCGAGGTTCACGGTCTTGAGCGTCTCGGCGGTAATCACCGCGACGACGCCGGGTACTGCGGCGGCCTTGGTCGTATCGATCTTTTTGATGCGGGCGTGGGCGTGCGGCGAGCGGTTGAAGTCGCCATAGAGCATGCCCGGCAGCTTCAAATCGTCGACGTAGTTGCCTTTACCCTGGACGAAGCGGATGTCCTCGACGCGCTTACGCTTACAGCCCATGCCTTCGAGCTTGGCGGCGCGTTCGGCCGAGGTGGGGGTCATGTCGTTCATTCTGCGGCCTCCTGGAACGGCACGCCGTTGAGCTTGGCGGCGGCGAATTGAATGGCTTTGACGATGTTCTGATAGCCGGTGCAACGACAAAGGTTGCCGGAGATGCCCATGCGGATCTCCTCCTCGGAGGGACTCTTGTTCTCCTGAAGAAGCCGGTAGGCGCGCACGATCATTCCCGGCGTGCAGAACCCGCATTGCAGTCCATGCATTTCGCGGAAGCCTTCTTGCAGCGCGTGCAATGTACCGTCGGCGTTCGCCATGCCCTCGATGGTGCGGATGTCGGAGCCGTTCGCTTGCACCGCGAATACGGTGCAGGACTTCACCGACTTGCCGTCGAGATCGACCGTGCAGGCGCCGCAATGGCTGGTTTCGCAGCCGATGTGCGGGCCTGTGATGTTCTGCTGATCGCGCAGGAAGTGGATGAGAAGCATGCGCGGCTCGACCAAAGCTTCGATGGTCTTGCCGTTCACCTTCATGGAGACTTGGGATTTGGCCATGGCCTTTGCTCCTTCCCGTCAGCCGCGAGCGCGGGTTTTGGCGCGGGCGAGCGCGCGCGTGAGCATCACACCCGCCATCTTCGTGCGGTACTGCGCTGGTCCGCGGGCGTCGGCGGCGGGCGCGGTGATCGCCTCGGCGGCGGCCACGGCTTTTTTCACCGTCGCCGCATCGAGCGTGGAGCCGACCAGGATCTTGGCCGCTTCCTGCGCCCACAGCGGCGTCTCGGCGACGTTGGTCAGGCCGATCGAGCAGGTGCCGACTTTGCCGCCGGTCATGGTGAGCACGACGGCGGCGGCTGCGGTGGCGTAATCGCCGATCTTGCGCTTGAGTTTTTCGTAGGCGTAACCGTGGCCGGCCGCCGGCACTGGAATACGAACAACGGTGAGCACATCGCCCACCTCCAACGCCGTGAAATAGGCGCCCTGATAGAAATCGCGGGCGGCGATGCGGCGTTCGCCGCTTTTGCCCATGACGTGATAGGTCGCGCCTAGGCACATCATCACCGCCGGCATGTCGTTGCCAGGATCGCCGTTGGCGACATTGCCGCCGAGCGTGCCGAGGTAGCGCACCTGCGGATCGGCGATCTGCTCGGACGTTTCACGCAGGATCGGAATCTTCGCGGCCAATAGGTCGGAGGCGATCAATTCGTGCTGCGTCGTCATGGCACCGATGACGATGTCGTTGCCGTCGGTGCGCGCGCCTTTGAGCTCGGCAATGCCGGCCAGATCGACAAGATGTGCGGGCGTCGCCAGTCGCAGCTTCATCATCGGAATGAGGCTGTGGCCCCCGGCAAGCGCGCGGCTGTCGTCGCCCAATTGGACAAGCAGACCGACGGCTTCCTTGACGGATGTAGGACGATGATAGGCGAAAGCGCCTGGTATCATTGGGCATCCTCCCTGGCGCAGTCCGTTGGCCCAAGGTCATCACCAAAGGCCGATGCGAATGCGCGCAATACCGCTAGCTTCGATTATCAAAACCTGCCGAGTTGTGCATTGCAGCGGCAAGAGCCGGTGCACCAGCAACTCGCCGATGCACGAATGGGCCGGTCGCCGCACGAATGGCGAAACCCTTGCACGAATTGCGTCAGCGTCCCTGACGCAATGAAAGGAAATGGCCTTAAAGGTCCCGGCCCTATTGCGATGCGAAATGTTGTCGCCGGCGCGGCGCGAATGCCGGATCGGCGCCGTTGAGCGTAGCGACCCGCGATTTGAGCGAGCCGATACGGCTGCGGCTCACGGGCACCAGGTAATGATGCGGGGCGGCCATCTCGACCAACTCGTTGTCGCCGGACCGCTTGTAGCCGACGACGCGGTCGATATTGACGATGTGGCTGCGGTGAACGCGCACGAAGTGACTATTGTCGAGCCGCGACTCGACGTCACCGATGGCGAGCGGACAAAACAACTTGTCGTTGCCGTCGAAGACATAGGTGTAATGGGCGTTGGCGTGAACGGCGACCACCTCCTCCACGGCGAGAAAGTGCGTACCGCCGTCGCGTTCGATCGGCAGATGCCGCGCAAAGCGCCGGGGCGGCGCGCCGGCACCGCCGAGCGGCGAATAGGTTCCGCGACCGAACTCTGGATTGTCAGCGCCGGTGTCGCCCGCGACCGGCACCACTGAATGCATCGCTAGCATTTCGTAGCCGGCGTTCGGTCGGAATTCGTCGCCTGCGGCCGCGAGCGGTTGCGACAGCGAGCGCGCGGAATCGGGCAAGAGCAGCAAGAGAAATATTCCGGAAATGCAAAACGCCACGACCACGACAACGATGGCAAGCAGGTCGGTCGACAGGGCCGGCGCTCCCGGTGAACCCGTGACGTAGGGATAGAGTGAGACGCCGCCCATCGCCGTATAGTGCATGCCCGAAACGGCGACGCCGAAAGCCGCTGCTGAAAGGATCAGGGGCGGGCGCCCTCCCCGCCCGGTCGCCAGCCACAGCGCCAGCCCGGATGCGGCGATGGCAATAGCCATGCTAGCTACGACGTAAACCGGATCGTGGATCATGTACGTGCTCGCCTCGAGCGCACTCATGCCGATGTAGTGCATGGCGAATATGCCGCCGCCCATCAGGCAGGACGAAAGTGTCAGGCGCAGCAGCGTCAGCGGACCGGAGCTGGTGGCATAGACCGCCGCTCCGACCACGATCGCGCAGACCAGAAAGGATAACAATGTCGGAAAAACTAGGTAATCGACCTGGAACGGCAGCCGCACCGCCAGCATGCCTATAAAGTGCATGGTCCAGATGGCGACCGCGAGCGAGACAGTAGCGCCGGCGAGCAGTAGACGCCTGCGCACACCGGTCGCTTCGGCAATCTGTGCGGCGAGGCTCAAGCCCACATAGGCGCCCTGGATCGCCATGACGATCGAGAGCAAGACGAGCCACGCCTCGTAGGTCACCGGCATGCCGTCATCCCTTCGCTGTGTGAGACGGCTTACTTTACCCCGTCGGGTCTGGAGCGATTATAGAGTAATTTTGGCCGGAGGCCGAGGCCACTTTGGCAGCCTTCCGCGGCTTTCCCCCGCGGCCACCTGGCCCGCTAATTGACCCGGCGCGTATAGCCCGCCCAATAGGGCTCGCGCAGCGTGCGCTTAAGAAGCTTGCCGCTGGCGTTGCGCGGCAACGCATCGACAAAGTCGACCGAGTGCGGCCGTTTGAACCCGGCGAGCTTGCCGCGGCTCCATTCGATCAGCGAAGTTTCGCTCAAGCCGGTCCCCCCGCGGCGGACCACCACCGCTTTGACCGTCTCGCCCCATTTCGCGTCCGGCACACCGATCACGGCGCATTCCAGCACTTCGGGATGGCCCATCAGCACGGCCTCGATCTCGGCCGGATAGACGTTCTCGCTGCCGGTGACGATCATGTCCTTGATGCGGTCCTTGAGGAAGATGAAGCCCTCTTCGTCCACGTAACCGGCGTCGCCGGTATGAAACCAGCCGCCGCGGATGGCCTGCGCCGTCGCGTCGGCGCGCGCCCAATAGCCGGCCATCAAATTTTCGCCCTGATAGAGGATCTCGCCGACTTCATGGGGCGGCAGGTCGTTGCCGTTGGAATCCACAATGCGCACGCGGCCGCCGAGCATCGGCCGGCCGCAGGACAGGAGCCGTTCGCCGACATGCTGCTCGTGGGAGAGCGCGGTGAACGGGCCGGTCGTCTCGGTCAGGCCGTAAACCTGCAAGAAGCGGCATTTGAAAGTCTGGATCGAGCGGCGCAGCAAATCGGGCGAGATCGGCGCCGTGCCATAGCTGATGAGCTTGAGCGAGGAAAAGTCGGCGGTGCGCGCGCCAGGCAACTCGGTCATGAGCAACATCAGCGTCGGCACCAGGAGAGCGCTCTCGATCCGCTGCTCCACCATGGTCGTGAGCAGCACTTCCGGCACGGGGTCGCGCACGATGACGACGGTCGATCCCGTTTGCAGCACCCAGATCGCCCAGATGGTGCCGCCGATATGAAACAGCGGCAAACAGACCAGCGAACGTCCGCCTTCGCGCATCTCGTTGTTCTCAAGCGCGCCGCAAGAACCGACATTGAGCAAATTCCACCCGGTCAGCATCGCGCCCTTGGGAAGGCCGGTCGTGCCCGAGGTGCAGAATTGACAGCTCACGGCACCGTCGACGTCGCGCATCGGATCGGTGCCGCCACGCGGTAAATCGTCGAATGTCATGGTCGGTACGCCCGCGGCAGCGCCGGGCGCCTTGAACTCCGGTCCGGTGACGATGAGCTTCGGTTTGATGTCGTCGATGATCTGCTTGACCTCGTGCGGCGTGAGCCGCCAATTGATCGGTGCAGCGACCAGGCCGGCCTTATCGAGCGCGAAGAACAATTCGAGATAAGCGGCGCTGTTCTTGTCAAGAATGCTGACGCGATCGCCCGGCTTTAGTCCAAGCTTCTCGATCAGGCCCGCTGCGAGTTGCGAGCTCGACTCGTCGAGTTCGGCGAAGGTCTGTGATTTGCCGTCAAACCAAACCGCCTCCAGCGAGGGATGGCGGCGTGCGCGCCACCGCAGCATTTCTGCGATCGTCCGCATTCGCTCACTGCCTCCCGCGACGGCTTGATGCCTAGCCCAGCGCCTTCATGATTTTCTCAAGCGAGACGGCGGCGCGCTCGTGCTCCATCATCGCGACGGTACGGTCGCCGTCTTCGATGCGGACCGAGAATTTGAAACGATTCTTCTCGCGTTGCACCAGCGCGGTCTTGAGCACCAGTTCGGCGCCCACTTTGCTCGGCCCGAGATGGTCGATGACGACGCGGCTTCCGACCGTGATCTGCCCCGGCTGCAAAAGACCTTGCACCAAACGGCCACAAGCGACTTCGGCAACGGTGACGAGATAAGGCGTCGCTGCCACATACGGCATGCCGGGGACGAGTGCCCCGACGGTGTCCTTCGGCTCGACGGTCACACGCGTGACCGAGCTCAGTTCGGGCGTCGAAGCGGCCGCGGTTTCGGAAGCATCCATCGTCGATCCAGGTCACATGTGCCGGCGGCCGGGATTCCAGCTGTTTTCCAGATTCTCGATGAGCTTCGGATCGTAGAGGCACAGGCTCTGCTGCCTCGCATAAGTTGCCATGTAGCGCCGAAAAACCGACAAGGGTTCCTGCGCGACGCGGAGCGCCTTGCGGTTAGAGACCGCGCTCGTCATTCCGGCGCGAACAAGTTGCAGGGCGTTGCTCTCGATCGCTTTGTCCATCTCGGCGGCGGGAACGACTTCGTCGCAGATCATCCGCCCTTCCGGTGTGTCTGCCTGGAAGGTGCGTTCGAAGAAGATGCCTTCGCGCGCGAGCTTGATGCCCACCAACCGCGGGAATCGCAGGTTGGCCGCGCCGGGGATGAACCCCTCTTTGCTCGCCGGAAGATTGAAATAGGAGCCCGGCTCGGCGAGCACGCGATCGAAGACGCAAAGGAGTTGGCAGCCGCCACCGATGGCGAAGGCTTCGACCGCCGCCACCCATGGCTTCTCGACGTAATCCTCGAACTGTTCGTCGTAAGATTCCGAACGCCAATGACCGCGATAGATCTTGTGCAGCAATCCCAGCTCGCGCTCGATAAAGAAATCGACGAATGAAATCTGGCCGTAATAAAGGTGCGTGAGATTGATGCCGGCGTTGAAGATGCGGCGGCCGGAATATTTCGGATGCTGCACGACGCCGCCGCGCAGTACGCCGACCTCGATCGCGTCGTCCAGCAGCACGAGATCGACCGCGGTTTCGAGCGCCGCTGTGGCGCGGTCGTCTTCGGCGTTGAGGAATTTGGCATTGGTCAGCGTCACCTGGCCGACTTTGCCCTTGCGTTCGACCTTGGCTTCCCCAAGATCGACAAGACCGCCGCGGCGGAATTCGGCGAGCCGTTCCAGCGCTTCGCGTTTTGGCTTAAGCATCGCATGGATCAGATGCATGCCGCAGCGCTCGTCCGCCAGAACGTGCGCAATGAACAGTCCCTGATCCAGCTCGCGCCCTTCCTTGGCGGTCTGCTGCAAGAGCGCCCGCTCCGCGTCGATTTGCGCGCGCGTCGGCAGCAGCGCTGGATAGCACGCGGACGCGGCCGCAAGCAGTTCGGACACGCGCAAAGTAAGCGTGCAATGACCTGTCACCTCGTCATAGACGGCCACCGCATGCCGCCGGAAAAATTGCTCCTTCAAATCGCGGGCACGGGCTTTGAGCGCCGTCCTGTCGGCCTGCATTTCACTCCCGCCCGCGCTCTTTTGCCCCTGCAAAAGCGCTTCGACTTCGGCGAAGTATTTGCCGGCGGCTTCGGCATCACGGGCAAACGAGGCGCCGAACGCGGGTTCGGCGGGGGCCGGCGAGGCCCGACGGACGGCAAGGTTCTGCACTCGATCCTCCCCTAAGGGTGGCCGCAGCATAGCGCCACCGGCGCGCTAAAGCAGCCCGCGAGCGTAAGCTCGGCCCTGCATCCGATAGAACGGAACGGGAGCGTCCTGCGCAAAGCCGGCGGCAATGCTTTGCGCAAGGTCCGCAAGCACGATTTCGGTGATATCGGGCAGCGGCAGCTTTATCGCCTCGGCAAGCCCGACCCACACGATTTCGGTGAGTTCGGCGTCCAGGTGGATAACACCGGCCGCCTGGTGGGCGATGGCGCCGGCATCTACGGCGAGGAAACGGGCGTCGAAGCGCCGCTTGGCGCGCGGCGGCGTGATCGCCCGGGCGATGAAGCGTAGTCCCGACAAATCGGGAAGAAAGCCGGTTGCCAAAAAACTCGTCCACGGGCCGCGCGTGGCCGGCGAATCCCCTGCACACTTGCGCCCGACGACGATGCCCGTTTCCTCAAAGGTCTCGCGAATCGCGGCCAGAGCGAATGCACGCGCGGTCGTCGCGCCGGCCCGCGCCACGCCAGCGATGAGGCGGCCTTCGACGGCCGGGTGCAGACCGGCCGCCACAGGAGCGTCGCGATCGGCCGCTTCGATCCTTCCGCCCGGAAAGACGAAATGGCCGGGCATGAAAGCGTGTGCCAGATGCCGCCTTCCGAGCAGCACCTTCGGCTCATTTCCGCTGCGATCAACCAGGATCAGCGTCGCCGCGTCGCATGGCCGCGAATTGGGATAGGTCAGCCGGTGCGCTATTTCGCTGATCGAGGCGAGATCGCTCATTTTGCCATTAACCGAACCGCGCCGGATCGATGGGCCGACGCCCATGACCTAGACTAGGTTAAGATTGGTGACGCCGCTGTTGCAACACAAAATGGACTGCGGCGAAATTCCATTTTATGCGACAGCCTTTTGTAATTACTATAAAATGCATACTTACCTACAAAGATATGCGGGAACGCCGCATAGGGCGGAAACGTACCCTCAATGTCCACGATGCAGCCAGGAAGTCGCACGCAAACCCAAGCTTCCTGGGACAAGGAACTGGCGCTTCTGTGCATTCGGGAACACCTAAATCGCGAGGGCCCGCTGCTGCCTATCCTTCACGCGCTTCAGGAGGAATTCGGCTATATCGATGAGGCCGCCGAGCCGCTCATTGCCGAGACTCTGAACATCACCCGCGCCGAGGTGCACGGCGTCGTTACCTTCTATCACGACTTCCGCCGCGCGCCGGCCGGTCGGCACGTGCTCAAACTGTGCCGCGCCGAGGCCTGCCAGGCCGCCGGCGGCGATCCCTTGGCCGCGCAGGCCGAGGCCCGGCTCGGGATGGCGATGGGAACGACCGCACCCGACGGCAGCGTTACTCTTGAGCCGGTCTATTGCCTCGGGCTGTGCGCGATCGCGCCCTCGGCCATGCTGGATGGACGGGTGGTCGGCAGGCTCGATCAGGATCGGCTGGATAGCTTGCTGGCGGAGGCGCAGCAATGACGCTGCGACTATACATACCGATTGACGCAGGCGCGCTGGCGGTCGGCGCCGAGGAGGTTGCCACCGGCATCCGGACGGCGGCCGCGCGGCACAAAGTCGCGGTCGACATCGTGCGCAACGGATCCCGCGGGCTCTATTGGCTCGAACCGATGGTCGAAGTGGAAACGCCGGCGGGCCGGGTCGCTTACGGCCCGGTCGCACCGGGCGACGCCGAAAGCCTACTCACCGCCATCCTCGGCAACGGCACGCACCCGCTGCGACGGGGTCCGACCGAAGAGATTCCCTGGCTGAAACGGCAGACGCGACTCACTTTCGCCCGCTGCGGCGTAGTCGACCCGCGCTCGCTGGAGGACTACCGCGGCCACGGCGGCTACCAGGGCCTCGAACGGGCGCTTTCGCTCGGCGCCGAGGCGACCGTTGAAGAAGTCGTGCAATCGGGCCTGCGCGGCCGCGGCGGCGCCGGATTTCCGACCGGCATCAAATGGCGCACCGTGGCGCAAACCAAGGCGCCGCAGAAATACGTCGTCTGCAACGCCGACGAGGGCGACAGCGGCACTTTCGCCGACCGCATGATCATGGAAGGCGATCCCTTCGTGCTGATCGAAGCGATGACCATTGCCGGCATCACCGTTGGCGCGACCAAGGGCTACGTTTACATCCGCTCGGAATATCCGCATGCGGTGGCGACGATGGAAGCGGCGATCCCCGCGGCCCGGCGCGGCGGCTATCTGGGCGCCCGGGTTACCGGCTCCAGCTTCGCCTTCGACATGGAGGTTCGCGTCGGCGCCGGCGCCTACGTTTGCGGCGAGGAGACGTCGCTGCTCGACAGTCTCGAAGGAAAGCGCGGGCTTGTCCGCGCCAAGCCGCCGCTGCCGGCCCACAAGGGACTGTTCGGCCAGCCGACGGTCATCAACAACGTCTTGTCGTTCGCATCGGTGCCGATCATCATGGAGAAGGGCTCCGCTTTCTACCGCGATTACGGCATGGGCAAATCACGCGGCACGATGCCGATCCAGCTTGCCGGCAACGTCAAGCACGGCGGCCTGTTCGAAACCGCGTTCGGCATCACGCTTGGCGAGCTGATCGACGATGTCGGCGGCGGCACGCGCACCGGCCGTCCGGTGCGCGCGGTTCAGGTCGGCGGCCCGCTCGGCGCGTATTTTCCGCGCGCGCTGTTCGATACGCCCTTCGACTACGAGGCGTTCGCCGCGCGCGAGGGCCTGATCGGCCACGGCGGTATCGTGGTGTTCGACGACACCGTGGACATGGCCAAACAGGCGCGCTTCGCCATGGAATTCTGCGCCATCGAATCCTGCGGCAAGTGCACGCCGTGCCGGGTCGGCTCGACCCGCGGCATGGAGGTTATCGACCACATCATCCGCAACGAAAATCGCGCGGCAAACACCGCGCTGCTGGAAGACCTCTGTCATACCCTGAAGTTCGGGTCGCTGTGCGCGCTTGGCGGCTTCACGCCGTATCCGGTGATGAGCGCGCTCACGCATTTCCCCGAAGATTTCGGCGCGCCGTCGCGCCTGCAAGCCGCTGAATAGGAAACGTGCCATGTCGCTCCAAGAAACGCCCGTCCACACTCTGATCCGCGAGATCGACTACGGCACGCCGCGCTCCAAGGCAGAGAAATCGGTCACGCTCTCAATCGACGGCAAGCAGGTCTCGGTGCCGGAAGGCACCTCGATCATGCGCGCGGCAATGGAAGGCGGCATCGAAATCCCCAAGCTTTGCGCCACCGACATGCTCGATGCGTTCGGCTCCTGCCGTTTGTGCCTGGTCGAGATCGACGGCCGCGCCGGTACGCCGGCGTCCTGCACTACGCCGGTCGCCGAAGGCATGGTGGTGCACACCGACAGCGACCGGCTCGACCGTCTGCGCAAGGGCATAATGGAGCTTTACGTCTCCGATCATCCGGTAGACTCGCTCGATCGCGGCAAATATGCCGACGTCGATCTGCTCGAAACCGCCGAGCAAGTCGGCCTGAAGGAAGTGCGCTACGGCTTCGACGGCGCACGCCACCGCAATCCCGGCATCGACGATTCCAACCCCTATTTCGCCTTCGATCCCGCCAAGTGCATCGTTTGCTCGCGCTGCGTGCGCGCCTGCGAGGAGGTGCAAGGCACCTTCGCGCTGACCGTGTCGGGCCGCGGCTTCGATTCGATCATCGCCGCCGGCATGGACGAGAAGTTCATCGAGTCCGAATGCGTTTCATGCGGCGCCTGCGTGCAGGCCTGCCCCACCGGCTCGCTGATCGAGAAGAAAGTCATCGAACAGGGCAAGCCGGAATGGTCGGCGATCACAACCTGCGCCTATTGCGGCGTCGGCTGCGCCTTCAAGGCGGAGATGCGGGGCGACGAAGTGATCCGTATGGTGCCGTACAAGGATGGCAAGGCGAACCGCGGCCATTCCTGCGTCAAGGGACGCTTCGCCTGGGGCTACACCAACCACAAGGAGCGCGTCCTCAAGCCGATGATCCGCGACAAGATCAGCGAGCCGTGGCGCGAAGTGTCATGGGACGAAGCAATCGGTCGCGTCGCTTCGGAGTTCAGGCGCATCCAGACGAAATATGGACGAGGTTCGATCGGCGGCATCACTTCCTCGCGTTGCACCAATGAGGAAACGTTCCTGGTACAAAAGCTCGTGCGCGCCGCTTTCGGCAACAACAACGTCGATACCTGCGCGCGCGTCTGCCATTCGCCGACCGGTTACGGGCTGAAAACCACATTCGGCACATCGGCGGGCACCCAGGATTTCGATTCGGTCGAGCATTCCGACGTGATCGTCGTTCTCGGCGCCAACCCGACCGACGGCCATCCGGTTTTCGCCTCGCGCATGAAGAAGCGTATGCGCCAAGGCGCCAAGTTGATCGTCATCGATCCGCGCCGGATCGACCTCGTGCGCATGCCGCATGTTAAGGCCACTTATCATCTGCCGCTGCGTCCCGGCACCAACGTTGCCATGCTCACGGCCATGGCGAACGTCATCGTGACCGAAGGCCTCGTGAACGAGAAATTCGTGCGCGAGCGCTGCGACTGGGACGAGTTCAGCGATTGGGCGGCGTTCGTCTCCGAGCCGCGCAACGGTCCGGAAGAGGTGGCGAAGATTTCCGGCGTGCCCGCGGAAACCATCCGCGCCGCGGCGCGGCTCTACGCCACTGGCGGCAACGGCGCCTTCTATTACGGGCTCGGCGTCACCGAGCACAGCCAGGGCTCTACCGCCGTCATGGCCATCGCCAATCTCGCCATGGCGACCGGCAACATCGGCCGTCCCGGCGTCGGCGTGAATCCGCTGCGCGGTCAGAACAACGTGCAGGGCTCCTGCGACATGGGATCGTTCCCGCACGAGTTGTCCGGCTATCGCCACATCTCCGACGACGCTACCCGCGCCATGTTCGAAGCGCTGTGGCACAAGCCGCTCGATAACGAGCCGGGGCTGCGCATCCCGAATATGTTGGACGCCGCGGTCGACGGCTCGTTCAAGGCTCTCTACATCCAAGGCGAAGACATCCTGCAGTCCGACCCTGATACGCATCACGTCTCGGCGGGCCTCGCGGCGATGGAGTGCGTCGTGGTGCAGGATCTGTTCCTCAACGAGACCGCCAACCTTGCGCATGTGTTCCTGCCCGGCTCGACCTTCCTCGAAAAGGACGGGACATTCACCAACGCCGAGCGCCGCATCCAGCCCGTGCGCAAGGTCATGGAGCCGAAGAACGGTTACGCCGATTGGGAGATCACCTGCCTGATCAGCGAGGCCATGGGATTCAAGATGGACTACACGCATCCCTCGCAGATCATGGACGAGATCGCACAGCTTACGCCCACCTTCGCCGGCGTCAGTTTCGAGAAGCTCGATCGGCTCGGCTCGATCCAGTGGCCGTGCAACGAAAAGGCCCCCGAGGGCACGCCGGTCATGCACATGAACGGCTTCGTGCGCGGCAAGGGCAAGTTCATTGTCACCGAATACGTCGCGACCGATGAAAAGACCGGGCCGCGTTTCCCGCTGCTGCTCACGACTGGCCGCATCCTCAGCCAATACAACGTCGGCGCGCAGACCCGCCGCACCGCCAATATCATATGGCACGAGGAAGACCGGCTCGAAATCCATCCGCACGATGCCGAACAGCGCGGCATCGGCGACGGCGACTGGGTGAAGCTCGCCAGCCGCGCCGGTGAGACGACGCTACGCGCGCTTATCACCGAGCGCGTCGCACCAGGCGTCGTCTACACGACGTTCCATCACCCCAACACGCAAGTCAATGTCGTCACCACCGAGTATTCCGACTGGGCCACCAATTGCCCCGAATACAAGGTGACCGCCGTGCAGATCTCGCCGTCGAACGGTCCGACGGAATGGCAAGAACAATACAGCGAGCTGGCGCGCAAGAGCCGCCGCGTCGCCGCAACGATCGAGGCCGCGTAGTAGCGGATGCGCGAGCCGACGGCCAGTGTCGCTTGCTCGATCTGGCGCCATCAGGGCGCGGCCGACGGTAAGCGCGTCATCCCCGAGGAAACCGCCGTCGCCTTCACCTATAACGGCGGCTCCTATGCGGTGATGATGGCGACGCCGCAGAATCTCGAAGATTTTGCGCTGGGCTTCAGCATCACCGAGCGTCTCGTCTCCGCGCCGACGGATATCCGTCAGCTCGATATCGTCGAGCACGATGCCGGGATCGAATTGCGCATGTGGCTAACCGAACCGCACGCCGCCGCCTTGAGCGAGCGGCGGCGCTATCTCGCCGGCCCGACCGGCTGCGGGCTCTGCGGCATCGAAAGCCTCGACGAGGCCGTGCGCCCGCCGGTGCGGGTGCGCGACGGCAAGAGCTTTACACCGGCCGAGATCATGCGGGCGCTGGAAACGCTCGGCCCACGCCAGGAACTCAATCAGCAAACCCGGGCGGTTCACGCTGCGGCATTTTGGCACCCGGAAACCGGCCTCGTTGCAGTGCGGGAAGACGTCGGCCGGCACAACGCACTCGACAAGCTTGCCGGCGCGCTGATGCGGGATAACGTGCCCGGCCACAGCGGCATGGTGCTGCTCACGAGCCGCGTGTCGGTGGAAATGGTGCAGAAAACCGCTGCCATCGGCGCGCCGCTCATCGTCGCCGTATCGGCGCCCACCGCGCTCGCCGTGCGCACCGCCGAGACTTCCGGCATAACGCTCGTTGCGATCGCGCGCAGCGACGGCTTCGAGGTGTTTACACATCCGCAGCGCATCAAAGAAGCTGCAACCCATGACGCTTGACAAGCTGGTTTACATGGCGAATCAAATCGGCAAGTTTTTCGCGAGTCAGGGACAGGATCAGGCTGCCGCCGGGACGGCGGATCACATCAAGAAATTCTGGGATCCGCGGATGCGCGCAGCGATCGTCGCGCATGTTGAGGCGGGCGGCCGAGGGCTCGACCCTTCCGCTCGCAGAGCCATCGAGTTGTTGAAGGAAGCAGAATCGAAAAACTGAAAAGCTGCAAAACTGAAAAGCCCCGAAAGTGGGCGATCAGGGAGGATACGCCATGACGACAGTCGAACGGGCGCAAGGTCTCGTTAGTTCGGGACCCGGGTTGCTTGACCGAGACCGAATCATAGCCAAAGCCGGCTTCAATCGCTGGCTGGTTCCGCCGGCAGCACTCTGTATCCATCTCTGCATCGGCATGGCCTACGGCTTCAGTGTATTCTGGTTGCCGCTGTCGCGCGCGCTCGGCATCACGGCGGCCAAGGCCTGTCTCGACATGACGCTGGCGCAGGAACTGTTCACGACGACCTGCGATTGGCGCATCGCCAGCATGGGCTGGATGTTCACCCTCTTCTTTGTGGTGCTTGGAGTGTCGGCGGCACTTTGGGGCGGCTGGCTTGAACGCGTGGGGCCGCGCAAAGCCGGCGTGGTCGCGGCTATCTGCTGGGCCGGCGGTCTCTTTCTGGGCGCGATCGGAATCTACATCCATCAGCTTTGGCTGATGTGGCTTGGCTCCGGCGTGATCGGCGGCATCGGTCTCGGCCTGGGCTACATCTCGCCGGTGTCGACGCTGATCAAATGGTTTCCCGACCACAGGGGGATGGCGACAGGCTTCGCCATCGCAGGCTTCGGTGGCGGCGCGATGATCGGCGCGCCGCTGGCGAACATGCTGATGAACTATTTCAAGACGCCAACCTCCGTCGGAGCGTGGCAAACATTCGCTGCGATGGGCGCTATCTATTTCGTGTTCATGATGATCGGAGCATTTCGCTACCGACTTCCGCCAGCGGGCTGGCGGCCGGACGGCTGGACGCCGCCGAGCGAAGCGAAATCGATGATCACGCAGCGCAATGTGCATCTTAAAGATGCGCACAAGACGCCGCAGTTCTGGCTGATCTGGGCGGTGCTTTGCCTGAACGTATCAGCGGGCATCGGCGTCATCGGCATGGCGTCGCCGATGCTTCAGGAAATCTTCGGCGGCAAACTGATCGGACATCCGGAGCTTGGCTTCAACGCGCTTAGCGTGGACCAGAAGGTCGCCATCGCCGCGATCGCGGCCGGCTTTGCCGGATTGCTGTCGCTGTTTAATATTGGCGGCCGGGTATTCTGGGCCTCGCTGTCCGACTTTATCGGACGCAAGAACACCTACTACATGTTCTTCCTGCTCGGCATCGCGCTCTACGCTTCGGCGCCGTTCTTCGCGCAGATCGGCAACAAGGCGTTGTTCGTACTTTCGTTCGGGATCATCCTGTCGATGTATGGCGGCGGCTTCGCCACCGTGCCGGCTTACCTCGCCGATATGTTCGGTACGCAGTTCGTCGGCGCCATCCATGGCCGCCTGCTTACCGCCTGGTCCACGGCCGGCATCGTCGGTCCCGTAGTGGTGAACTACATTCGCGAGTTTCAGCTCGCGGCCGGCGTGCCGCGCGACCACCTCTACGACTTCACCATGTACATCCTCTGCGGCATGTTGGTTGTCGGCCTGATCTGCAACTTCCTGGTCAGACCGGTTAATCCCAAGTGGTACATGAGCGAGGGGGAAGTGGCCAAACTGCAAGCCGCAAGTGCCACCGGCGTTGTTCCATCGGGCTCGTTTGGGATCGGCAAGGGCGGCTTCGATCTGCCTGCTGCAATCTTCTGGGCCTTCGTCGGCATTCCGCTGGCTTGGGGCGTTTGGAT
>Ga0302326_10011795_pt1 | contig 18753 bp, 17 predicted proteins | sample Palsa_T0_3_FD_202264 | JGI IMG/M metagenome (GOLD analysis project Ga0302326, IMG submission 202264) | Peat permafrost microbial communities from Stordalen Mire near Abisko, Sweden - Palsa_T0_3 | ecosystem: Environmental > Terrestrial > Soil > Palsa > Peat permafrost | place: Sweden: Abisko...
ATCGGGTCCGATTCGGTGCGCAAAGCTGCTGTTGGGTGCATCACTTGACAATGCTCCCGCCGTCCCAGGATCTGAGGCGACGGGAGCATCAGGTTGGTCGCTTAAACTAGCCTTACGGAGCGATCCGTCTCGCCGCTGCTGTGCCTCTTGATACCATCGGCGGACCCGAGAAAAAATAGAGTGTCGTTTCATTGGATCCGGTATACGAGTTCCCGTCCCACGACAGTTCATCGGTCTCGGTCTCGTTGAAGTACCCCGCGAGCAGTCCGTTGCTATACAGCCACCCGAAGTGGTTCCGAGAGACATGCGAGTGATCGACTATCTTCCACGAACCCAGGCAGATGTTTCCGCCGAGCACGGGGTAATTGATGTTCTCCCATTCCGTACCGTCACTGTGCCATTGAATGAAGGCCTCCCCAGATGTGGAGCCTTCGGTCGAGTAGACCACATGCCAGGTTCCCACGATGTTCTCGCCAGCATTTTGTCCGGAATGCGCCGCCATCGGCGGCAGATTAAGATTCAATGGGGTTGTCTGCTGACTCGGGGTCCTCGGGTCTACACAGCTTGCATGTGCAGATAATCCGGACAGCGTGAACGATGCGACCATTGCGGTTCCGATGAGAAGTTTTTTCACCGAGCTACTCCTTAAATAAACTTGTTACTGTTGTTCTGCACCGCTGACAGAAGCGGTGACTCGTCCCCGGCGCCATTGTCCACAGCCAGGCGATTACGTGCCCACCCTTTCCGACGAAGCGCTCCATTCGGGGCATGAACGCGCGAAAATTGGAAGTTTGTTAATGTCGGGACAGTTATTGGCGCCGCGCAGGACCGTCATTTGTGCGCTGCGAGAGGGGAAGGACCGTCGGCACGGCGCAGCTCCGTCACTTGAACTCTGCTCTATGCTCTGCGAGCTGTCCTAGCAGCGGGTGATTCTTTTCGGCGGACTTTCGCGGTGACTGGCAATGCACGCCTCCCGGCAGGAACGGCGATTTTTTGTGGCACACTACGGTCCGGGGTACCCTGCGTGGAGGCAGGCGGTCTGAGGTTGAGCCGATTGATCCTGTGCTCGACCGGACGCCGCGCCACATGTACGAAGTGACGGAGCTGCCGATTGTTCGTTAAGACCCCTTGCGCGCCATCGTGCCCATGGAAGCTGGAATGAAACGCCGGCGTCGCGCTGCGCCTTCGCGCGCGCCCGTGCGCGCCAAAACACGTCGCGGGAGCGCGCGCGTAGCGACGCCCTCCCCGGCGAAATTGTCTATCGCACAGCAGGCCTATGAGGCCATAAAGCTGCGGATCATTTCGTTGGAATACCGGCCCGGCGCCTGTCTTGCGGAATCCCGCATCGCCGAGGACCTCGGCCTTGGACGCATGCCCGTCCATGAGGCGATCACGCGGCTCGCACTGGAGGACATGCTCGAGGTGTTGCCGCGCAAGGGAGTCATCGTACCTCCCATATCGCTCGACGAAGCACTTGCCAATATTGAGGCTCGCCTCATCAACGAACCTGCGATCACGCGCCTGGCCGTTGAACGGGCGACGGCCGACGAGGTCGATCACATCACCGCGATGCTCCACGATGTTCCCGCGATGATCGGGCGCCGCGACATCAAGGGCCTGATGGTGCTTGACCGGCAGTTTCATGCGTCGATCGCGCGCTGCGCCCGCAATCCCTTTTTTGAGTGGATCCTGCGTCGTCTGCATGAACGTTCGCTGCGGTTCTGGTTCGTCTCCCTGAGCGACCCCAAGCACATGGCGCAGGTACACGATGAGCATCTTGCGATCGTCGACGCCTGCCGGAGCCGAGACGGCGCCGCAGCAGAACGCGCCGTCAGGGCGCACCTCGAGTCGTTCCGTGACACGATCAAGCGAAGCATTTGATGCGTCTGCACCGACCGTGGCGTCTGCGGCGGCAGCCCTTGCCGCCGATGCGATAACGGCGACGGAACTGACTCGCAGCGCGCTCGCACGCGCGCGACTTCCGGCCGCTCGCGCGGTGTTCACGCAACTGCGCGAGGAGAATGCGCTGCTCGAGGCCGCCGCGTCCGCCGCGCTGCGCTCGGCAGGCGTCGTGCCCTCGCCGCTCGCGGGATTGCCAATTTCAGTTAAGGATCTATTTGATATCCGCGGGGAGACGACCACCGCAGGATCAGCGGCGCTTGCCGACCGCAGCCCAGCTGCGGCGGACGCGGAAGCTGTTCGCCGGCTCCGAGTCAGCGGCGCGGTACTCGTGGGCCGAACCAACATGACGGAGCTGGCGTTCTCGGGTCTTGGTCTGAACCCGCACTTCGGCACGCCGACCAACCCTTGTGATCCCAACGCCGCGCGGATCCCTGGTGGGTCCTCGTCGGGAGCCGCAGTATCCGTCGCGCTCGGAATTACCGTGGCGGCGCTCGGCACGGATACCGGCGGCTCAGTACGAATTCCGGCAGCGCTGTGCGGGCTGGTTGGTTTCAAGCCGACCGCCGCGCGCGTACCGCTCGACGGAACGATGCCATTGTCGTGGAGCCTCGATTCGATCGGACCGATCGCACGCACGGTCGCATGCTGTTCCGCCATGGACCGCGCGCTGAGCCAAAGTACCGCGGAAGAGCTACCGACCAAGAGCGCTTCCTGCCAGATCGCGGTACCGCGCAGTCTGGTCTGGGAAGATCTCGACCGGTACACGGCGGAAGCCATCGAGGCCACGCTCGCGCGAATTTCGCGCGCGGGCGTCACGCTCGTTGATGTCGAGGCGCCCGAGTTTTTCGAGATCGCCGAAGTCAATGCCGGCGGAGGCATTGCCGCGGCGGAGTCTTTTGCCGCGCATCGTCAGCTTCTCGATCAGCACGGCGACAGAGTCGACCCACGGGTGCGCGTTCGCATCGAGCGCGGCAGTTCGATGACCGCGGCCGAGTATCTCGATCTCCTTCGCAGCAGGCGGGAAATACAAGGCCGTTTCATTCGTCGGATGCAGGACTTTGATCTGTGGCTGATGCCCACGGTGCCGCACGTGGCGCCGCTGCTAGAGTCCCTCGCAACGGATGCCGCCTACTTCGCGGCAAACCGGCTGATGCTGCGCAATCCGAGCCTCGTGAACTTTCTCGACGGCTGCGCCATCTCGCTCCCATGTCATGATCAGGGGAACCTGCCGGTAGGAGTGAGTTTGGTTGCTGCATCCGGCATGGATCGTCAACTCCTTGCGGCGGCTGCACGCCTGGAGGCCGTCATCACATCGATGTGACCCGCAGCGACGACCGCCATTTGGCACAGCCAGTCATGCGTCGGGCGTCAATATGGGTCCGAATCGGAATCCTAATCCGCTTCCACTGCGTGACATACGAGATCATTGCAGCGGAGTGATTGCGGTCGGGCTCGTCACGAACGGCTTCACTGAAGTCACACCGCCGTTCTGGTCACACGCCCCACCTGCGGCATCCCCGGGACCAGTCGGCTGAGGGCCTTGCGCGGATCCCCAGTAATTGTTCTCGGGTTCAGCCTCCATGAGATCTGCATGGCAAGGTGCGACAGTGCCTAAGCGCTCGGATAACCACGTGCTTCCGGCTAGATCGACTGCATGGCAGCGATCTTCAGTTGCGTATACGCGCGCAATATGAGCTCGTGAACCGACTGACGTGAGGTCGTAGTCCTGAGAACGCTTTTGGTTATCCCAGAACGCGTACACAGCGGGATATCAAAGACGGACCTCGGTATACGAGGCCGGTGTACAGTTGGATCATGTCCGCTCCCGCGGCACGCATAGCGAGTGCAGCTTGAGGAGAATCGATTCCGCCTACTCCGATGATCGGAAAGCTTGGGCCAAGGCGCACGCGCAACGTTGCAACGGTCCGTCGCGCGAGTCCCTGCAGCGGCGAGCCGCTCAATCCGCCCGCGCGCGCTCTTACTCCCGAAAGCGTACCGTGGCGACTTACGGTTGTGTTGGTCGAGATGATGCCGTCCATCGGGAGCGATTTCAGCAAAGCTGCAATCTCGTGCAACTCGGATGTCGACAGGTCGGGTGATATTTTTAATAGCAAGGGCAGATTCTGCACGTGGTTCGTGCCACACCGAGATCGTTCGTCGAGCAAAGCTGTGAGTAACGGTTCCAGACGTTCCCGAGACTGTAGTTCTCTTAAGGCCAAAGTATTGGGCGACGAGACATTTAAGACAACGTAATCGCAGACGCTGCGGACTGTACGAAAGCAGCTGACGTAATCGTCGATCGCGCGTACCATTGGCGTATCCGCGTTCTTTCCGATGTTCACTCCGACGATTCCTTGATACCGACGGTTACGCAATCGGTCCGCAATTACTGCAGCGCCATCATTGGGGAAGCCGAGACGATTGATAAGTGCTCTCGCCGAAGCAAGTCGGAAAACGCGCGGGCGCGGCTGGCCAGATTGTGCGCGTGGCGTAACAGTACCAACTTCGATGAATCCGAACCCAAGTGCTCCCAATCCGTTGACCGCGGTCGCGTTCTTATCGAAGCCAGCCGCAAGGCCAACCCGGTTTGGGAACTTTAGTCCCATGCATTCGATTGATGCGGTCGCTTGTATGCGCGATGAACCCCGACCCGCCAAACTTAGCGCTTTGAGCGCCATTGCGTGAGCTTTTTCCGGGTCAAGCGCAAACAGTAAAGGCCGAATCGCGGGGTACAGCATTAAATTGGAGTCTCGCACGAACGCTGGCACCGATGCAGCACACCAAAGCACTTCGGATTATGCTTCGATTCTTATCCAGAAAAATGCATTCCACTTAACCAGCTGCGCTGGACGTCTGGATGCGCGTGATTGCTCCCCGCGCACACCGGCGAACTATTTCGCCATTTGCTGATTAGCATCCCCGCTGCCCAGGTCGTCGGAATACCCAGCCTTCAGGCGCGACCACTGGGCGGTGGGGCGTCCATTGGTGCGCGTCCACTCCTTGCCTCGTGGCCAGCCGCTCGGCGAATCCTCCCAAGTCTCCTGCCGCCCGTAGACGGTCAAGTCGAGCAAGCGATAGCTGTTATCCATCGCCTCGACGCCACGGCGCGTTGTCCAGTAAGTCTCAAAGACATTGGATCCTCGTCGCAGATAGCAAACGATGTGCATCATGCCGACTCGGCGTCCAACCAAAAGCGTCTCGAGCGAGTCCAGGGCGGAATACCAAGGCATCTCCCAGCCCATGAAGTCGCGGTACCGAGCGCTCTCTTCGTACGGGCCTTGGCAGAACACGGCATAGGTAACGTCGCGAGAATTAATATAGGACAGCTCTCGGACCTGCGATGTAACCCAGGTGCACCCTTCGCATTGTTCAGTCGCGGGGCGGCCAGTATGCCACATGAAATAGTAGGCGAGCAGTATCTGGCGTCCCTCAAACGCGTCCAATAGTGTCACCGTGCCACGTTCGCCAATGAGCGGTGTGGCGCAATCCACCTTGACCATGGGGAGCCGCCGGCGGGCGGCTGCAATGACGTCGCCTTCTCTAGTGTGAGCTTTTTCTCGAAGCCTCAATGCATCTAGCTCCGCCTGGAAGGTGCTCCGGTCGACTACCTTAGGGGCTCCAAGCTTTTCTTTCATGGTGTCTTTCATAGTGTTCGCCTTCGCTATCCAGGCTGTGAAAAATTCCTCTGGCGCGTTTCGATACAAGATGCTGTGGTGGTCAGAGTTCCCGAAAGTACTTCTCTCAGGGCTATATGCTCGGACACCAGCTAGGCCATGGCCCAAAACTACCGACACCCTGCTATCCCGCAGTGTTTGTAGGACGCGGCGCTAAAGTGCGTAGGTCGATGTCTGATTTGTGCGGATCCGCCTTTAGCCCAGAAATAATGTCAGCTGATTTGCTCTAGAATTGCACGATCGCAATTAGGTGGCATCGCAATGCAAAGTGTAAATCCTCACTCGACAGTGAGCATCCGCGGTCGCCCCCTGCATGCGATGCTCGTGCCTATTCCGATCGTCTGCTTCGTCGGTACGCTCGTTACAGACATTGTTTATTGGCAAACGGCTGCGATGCTGTGGGCAGATATCTCGGCGTGGCTGTTGGTGATCGGCATCCTTGTCTCGCTCTTCGCAGCGACGGCGGGACTCATTGACTTCTTTAGCGACCGCCGCATTCGCGAGCTGCGCGCCGCCTGGATCCACGCACTCGGCAATATCACAGCGCTCGTCCTCTCGATCTTCAACGCATTGATCCACACTCGTGACGCCTATACCTCTGTCGTTCCTTCAGGCTTGATCCTGTCCGCGCTGGTCGTCGCGATCCTGCTGGTTACCGGCTGGAACGGCTGGACCATGGTGTACCGTCACGGTGTCGGCGTGCGCCAGAAGGAGTCGGCATGAAATCCATCCGCCTCGCGGTCAGCGCGACCGCCATCCTGCTCGCGATTGCCGGTTGCGGTCCCGCCCCGATCGATCCGCAACGTCAGATCGGCGCCAACCCGTATTTGCCCCCGATCCACGAGTACCTGCTGCCGCCGATGCATGTCGCGAAGGTCGTGGGTTGGAACGGCGCAGCACCGACCGCTGCGCCCGGGTTGAAGGTGCAGCCCTTTGCCACCGGTCTTGCGAACCCCCGCTCTCTTTATGTTTTGCCGAATGGCGATGTTCTCGTGGTCGAAACTGGCGGCCCGCCCGGGCCGGTCAGCCGGCCCAAGGAGATCGTCATGAACTGGGTCGAGAAGATGGCGCACTCCCGCACCAAGCCCGGTCAGCGCATCCTTCTGTTCCGCGACACCGACGGCGACGGTCTGCCGAACCAGAAGACCGTGTTTCTGGATCATCTCAATTCCCCCTTTGGCGTTGTTCTGGTCGGTAACGATCTTTATGTCGCCAATACCGATGCAGTGGTCCGCTTTCCTTACACGACCGGCCAGACGCAAATCACCGCTCGCGGCGTAAAGCTGTGCGACCTGCCTGGCGGCCCGATCGACCATCACTGGACAAAGAGCCTGACAGCCAGCCCGGACGGAACTCAGCTCTATGCGGGTGTCGGCTCCAATAGCAACATCACGGAGAACGGTATTCAGGCCGAGGTCGGCCGCGCGGCTATCTGGCAGATCGATCGGGCCACCGGTGCGCATCGGGTGTACGCCACGGGATTGCGCAATCCGAACGGACTGCAGTTCGAGCCCCAGACTCATACGCTCTGGGCCGTCATCAACGAGCGTGACGAGCTGGGCCCGGATTTGGTACCTGATTATTTGACCTCGGTGCATGACGGCGCATTCTATGGTTGGCCCTACAGTTATTACGGCCAGCACATTGATCCGCGCGTTCAACCGCAGCGCCCGGATCTCGTCGCCAAGGCAATCGCGCCCGACTACGCCCTGAGCTCGCACGTTGCGCCGTTGGGGCTCGTCTTTTACACCGGGACGAATCTGCCGGCGCACTACCGCGGAGGCGCGTTTGTCGGCGAGCACGGAAGTTGGGATCGCACCGTGCTGAATGGTTACAAAATCGTTTATGTGCCTTTCGCCAACGGCCGTCCGTCGGGGCCCGCGGAGGACGTCGTCACCGGCTTCCTGATCGATGGCGACAAAGCACGCGGACGGCCGGTCGGCCTCGCGGTAGATGGTCAAGGCGCACTGCTGATCGCCGATGACACCGGCAACAGTGTTTGGCGTGTGTCGGCGGCCTCGCCCTGAAGCTTGTCTTTGGGCCTGGAGCCGTTCGCTCGAGGGTGGGGAAGCGCGCCGGCCCGTACAGCTGAATGCCACGCAAGTACGCGGCATTAACGCACCGGACGACGACACTCATTTACCGGAGTGTAAGACGGAAATTTGGCACGCCCGGAGGGAGATTTGAGTCCCCGAGCACCTGGTTAGTGACCAGGTGCACGAGAGGCAAGATATCCTGGATGCCGCGCGACTTTCGCAAGATATTGAGTAGAAATGCGCTTAGCCACCCTCCTCCTGAATCGCCATAGTGAATGCCCGACACGCAGGCGACATCTATGGCTCGTAAACGCGGACTGTATCGCCGCAAGGACTCGCGGTACTGGTGGCTACACGTCGTTTTCCCGGACGGACGGCGACTCTGTCAGAACACGCGCTGTGTCGACCGCGTCGAAGCCGAAGCATTTGCCGCTCGCCATCTGAGCGGATCACCGCCGGGCCGCAAGCCTCAAGAACCGAGCACTTTCACATGGCCGCAAGCCGTCGCGCGATACCTCGAGGAATGCGCGGAGAAGAAGAGCCTGCCGGATGACCGTGACCACCTGAAAAAGCTCGCGACCTTCCTATGCTTCCAACGCTTGGACGCCGTCGACATGACGGCATTGCAGCCCTTCATCCGCAACCGAAAGGAAAAGGACGAAGTGAGAAATGCGACAGTCAACCGGGCGCTCGAGATCGTTCGCAGAATCCTGAACCTTGCGCATCAGGATTGGCGTTGGATTCCGGCGGTGCCGAAAATTCGCATGCTCAAGGAGCCTCGGCGCCGCGTACGTTTTCTTCGGCGCGAAGAAGCCGAGCGACTGCTGGATACCATGCCAAAACACCTGAAGCCGATCGTCAGGTTCGCGCTCGCAACGGGTTGTCGGGCAAGTGAAATCTTTGGTCTCGAATGGAATCGCGTCGATCTTGCCCGCAAAATCGCGTGGCTCGACCACGGCGCGACCAAGTCAGGGGAAGGTCGCGGCATTCCGCTTAATACTGACGCGATCGCGGCGCTCCAATCAACACTCGACCAGCATTCGCGATGGTGTTTTACCTTTGCCGGGAAGCGCATTCGAAAGAGCACCACGGCTTGGGACAGAGCAAGACAGCGCGCCGGTATCGAGGACTTTCGCTTCCACGACCTCAGACACACCTGGGCGAGCTGGCATGTGCAAAGCGGCACCTCGTTACAGGAATTGATGGAACTCGGCGGTTGGAAATCCTACGAGATGGTACTGCGCTACGCTCATTTGGCGCCTGAGAAATTGAGCTCTGTAGCAAAACGAATCGAATGGCAACCGTCCAACCAGGACAGCGGCCCTAGCAGCGAGGTAGCCACGCCGGAGCTTCCGCTCGCCTCACGCGACATTTAGATAGGGCTCAAGAGTGAGCTTGCAACGCCTCGAACTCATTTGAAAGATCGACATCACCAAATACATTGCCTAAGTATTGCAGCACGCTATACTTAATGAAATGCTTAACAAAGTGACCGCGCTCGATCAGACGTTTCAGGCTCTTGCGGATTCCACCCGCCGGGCGATTCTGGCTGAGTTGACCCGGGGGCCGAGTTCGGTCAGCAAATTGGCGCGGCCGTTGGCGATGTCACTACCAGCCGTCATGCAGCATCTGGCGGTGCTCGAGGGCTCGGGGCTCGTGCGCTCAGTAAAAGTCGGCCGCGTCCGCACCTGCAGGATCGAGCCCAAGGCACTGAGCTTGGCCGAACAATGGATCAACCAGCGATGTGCCGAGTGGGCGCGGCACTTCAACCAGCTCGGCGAGTACCTGAGCACCCTCGTAAAAGCGGGAGGAACTTATGGCAAAGACAAGTAGCGATTCGCCGCGCTCAGTGGTGCACGCGACCTTCTGCATCGAACGGAACTACCCGGCTTCTCCCGCGCAAGTGTTCCAGGCGCTGACCGAGCCCGCTGCCAAGGCGAAGTGGTTCACGGGTGGCAGCGGCTACACTCTGCTCGCTCGCGAGATGGATGTGCGGCCCGGAGGTCGCGAGCATCTGAAGGGGCGCTGGCAGACTGGCGTCGTGTCAACCTTCGATGCCGTTTACCATGATGTGGTAGCGGACGAACGGATCGTCTATGCCTATGAGATGCACCTGGACGATCGAAAAATTTCGGTTTCCCTGGCCACGTTAGAACTTAAACCTGCAGGGACCGGAACCCGTCTGGTGATGACCGAGCAGGGAGCGTTTTTAGATGGCTATGACGATGCCGATTCTCGCGAACGCGGCTCCAATTTCCTGCTCGATGCGTTGGGAAATTCGCTCAAATAGCGCATGGCTGGTTGCCTTCCTGGTGTTTCATAATCGTTTGTCAATCCCAGATAATTTTCAAGGCGAATCTGTATGTCGTTAATGCTCTACGCTCACCCGTTCGCCGCCTATTGTTGGAAGCCATTGATTGCCTTGTATGAGAATGCGACACCGTTTACCTATCGATTGATCGAGGACGCGGCGGGATGGGCCGAGCTTGAGTCGCTGTGGCCAATCAAAAAGTTTCCTCTTCTCCGGGACGGCAACGCGACGATCGTCGAGTCCAGCATCATCGTCGAATACTTGATGCGTCGTTATCCCGGACCGACGCAGATGATACCGGTGAACGACGAGGCAGCCCTTACGGTGCGCTTCACGGATCGGTTCTTCGACAACTACGTCATGAGTCCGATGCAGACGCTGGTCTCGGACCGAATGCGATCGCAGAGCGAGCGCGATGCCAAAGGCGTCGCTAATGCCAGGAAGACGCTGGACGTTGCGTATGGATGGCTCGAAGAGAAGCTCACGCCTCAGGCCTGGGCGTCCGGTAGCAGCTTCTCCCTGGCGGATTGTTGCGCGGCACCGGCGCTTTTTTACGCGGATTGGGTGCATCCGATTGGCAATCGATTTCCAGGAGTTCTCGCCTACCGCGGCCGGGTTCTTGCTAGACCCTCTGTCGCCCGCGTCGTCGAAGAAGCGCGTCCGTTCCGGAAGCTTTTCCCTCAGGGAGCCCCCGATCAGGACTGACCGCGGGGCGTAGTTCTGCCTGCCGAAACATTGAACGGCTGGTTTCCGATAGCATCCTGGCTTCGTGACCTGGATCTTGGGCAGATTCGGGCGCAGACGCCTGCAAAAATGGCATCTCCGGCGGCGCCTATCGAACCCTGCGGAGTGGCCGCGATGTTCATGCGACGCTTGACAGGCATCCGCTACGCTAAGAATTAAGCAACTGTGCCATATGGCCCTGACGATTTCGCCAACCCCAACGGGCAGCAAGGCCAATCCTCTGGCGATCAACTGTCGCAGAAAGCGCGGCAATGGAGGAAAATCCGACAACCAGTTCGATAACTGCAAACGCGTGGGGATGTGTCGCGATTGAATAGACCCATCCGTTATAGCGACGACAGAGGTTAGGAGAGAAAAATGAGCGAAACGGTTGCTGATCTCTTGGTGGGCGCGCTTCAACAGACGGGTGTCAAGCAGATATTCGGATTGATCGGCGACTCTCTGAATCCACTCGCCGACGCGGTTCGCCGCGGCAAAAAAATCGAATGGATCGGCGTGCGCCATGAGGAAGGAGCGGCGCTGGCCGCGGCCGGCCAGGCCAAGCTCACTGGCAAACTTGCGGTGTGCGCCGGCACCACCGGACCCGGGAGCACTCACTTGGTCGCCGGCCTGTATGAGGCCGCTCGGGACCATGCACCTGTTCTGGCACTCTCCGGCGACATGCCGCGCAAGTTCCAGGGGAGCGACTACATCCAGACAACAAGCCCCGATCTTCTTTTCCGTGACGTCAGCGTCTACACGCAGACCGTCAGTTCCCCAGAACAGGCGCCGACGGTCATTCATCAGGCTATCGCTGCGGCGTACAGCCGCCGGGGTGTCGCCCATCTCACGCTGCCCCAGGACGTGATAGCCGCGAAGGCGGAAGGCGGTCTTACCAGCGTGACAACGCTGCGACCGCGTGGAGAGTTCGCCGCAAGTGGTGAGGAAATTGCGGAAATCGCGCGTCGGATCGACGAAGCGACCAGCGTGCTCATCATGTGCGGAAACGGATGTCACGGAGCGGGCGAGCTTCTGCGCGCCCTCTCGGACCGGCTCAAGGCTCCACTGATCCATTCCGTCAAAGGCAAGGACATCATGCCGTACGACGACCCTCACTGGATGGGCGGCATCGGCATGATTGGAACCAAGCCCGTATACAACGCGGTCATGAACTGTGATCTCTTGTTGATGGTGGGCACCGACTATCCCTATTCTGATTTCTTGCCGCATAAGGGGACGGTGATTCAGATCGATGAGCGTCGGCACGTCCTGGGGAGACGCACACCCACGGCACTCGGCGTCGCAGGATCCGCCCGCCCAACCCTCAAGCTGCTGCTCGACCAGGTGGCGTCCAAAAATGACACGCGCTTTTGGGACAAGCTGACTCAAGAGCGTCGAAAGTGGGACGCCCTGTTGGACGAGCAGGCTGATCTAGGACGTAGTGCGGGTCATATTCATCCGCAGGGGGTAGCCCGAACAGTAAGTGACTTAGCCAAGGCCGACGCAACATTCGTCTTCGACACTGGGCTCAACACGCTTTGGTCGGCGAACTGGATCCGGCAAAGCGGGACCCAGCGAATCATCGGCTCGTTCAACAATGCCGCCGTGGGAACGGCGATGGGTCAAGCCAATGGGATCCAGGTGCTGGATCGCTCGCGCCAGGTGATTGCGCTGTGCGGCGACGGCGGGTTCAACATGCTCATGTGCGAATTTCTGACGGCGGTGCATCACAAGCTGCCGGTCAAGGTGGTAGTGTTCAACAATTCCGGCTTTGGGCTGATTACGCTCGAGGCAGAGAGCGTGGGATTACCTCCTTACCGAGAAGGCATCGAATTCCCCAATCCGGACTTTGCGGCGTTCGCGCGCGCCTGCGGCGGTCACGGCTTCACCGCCAAGAAGCCCAATGAGCTGACTGAGGCGATCAATGCGGCCTTCGCGATCGAGGGCCCGGCAATCGTCGATGCCGTCGTTGTCCCAAATGAACTGCCGAACTTGCCGCATCTGGAGCTCGGTATGGTCGGAAACGTTGCTCTGGCAAAGGTCAGAGAGGCGCTTCTCACCATAACAGGCGGGTGATCGTACCCGGTTCGTGGTCGGCAATGGCGGTGGCTGTGGATTGGCGGCTCGATCGCATTCGTTCAACTGGAGCAACCGGCAATAGAAACTTCCCTGCACTTGTTAGTAATTAAAGTGCGGGGCGTACGATATGCCGAATACAGATAACGATAAGCAGCAACTCCCCGATGGCTTCTACTTCCTTCGCGGGCGTTTAGACGAGGCAGCGCAGGTCGCGCTGACACTGGATGTGGGCCGCCTGCTTCAAAAAGCCCCCCTTTTTGAGCAGAGAATGCCCCGCACCGGCGCACGGATGAGCGTGCGCATGTCAAACGCAGGCGAATATGGATGGGTGACCGATCGCAAGCAGGGATATCGGTATCAGAAGAATCACCCAGTCACGGGCGCGACCTGGCCTGCCATCCCCGAACGGTTGCTCAAGCTCTGGAGTGAATTGACCGCGCAGAAACAACCGCCCAATCTCTGCCTGATCAACTTCTATAACGACGCAGCACGATTGGGACTCCATCAGGATCGTGGCGAATCGAGCCTGGAGGCCCCGGTCGTATCAATCTCGCTTGGCGATGACGCAACCTTCCTGTTAGGTGGACTGTCCCGCAAGGACCCCACACACCGATTTTCACTTCACAGTGGCGACGTTATCTGGTTCGGTGGGGCCTCGCGGCTCATATTTCATGGAGTCGAGGGAATCCGCTCCGGTACCTCCCGGCTGCTCGAACGAATTGGATTACCGGATGGGAGAATCAATCTGACGCTGCGGCGTGTAGGCAGCGGTCAATGATTCCCGCTTCAGCCTCGTGTTGGGTGTGCTCATGCGTGACCTTGCCGGGCTGTATCACCTTATTATAAGAACCTAGCAGAGATTCTTCGGGCAGTTTGCCGCAAATAGCGGTCGCCTCGACTCAGCGGTGTCCCAGAACGCCAGCGGCGATTTATCGGCGGGCCGTCTCAGGCCTTCTCCGGAGCGACGGTGCCCGGGCCACCCGCTGCAAGCGACGTTGACGTGAATTTGGGGATTTGGCAGCGCGCCGGCAGCCTTTAAACCTGCCACTCTCGCCCCCAAGTTACGAACCTTAGAATCCCCTTGATCTTTCTTGCCCATTCCACCGATAGATCACCGCATGAAAATTCGCCGAACCCTGTGGATACCTGCTCTCTTGGGCGCCTTGCACATCTACATCGGGATGCGCATCTTGCCGTCGATACTCGGAGGTCTTCTTGTTCAACTGAGCGGCCTCTTCCTACTCGTATTATCCTACGCGCTGATCTCACTCAGCCTTGCAGCACGATCATTTTGGGCAAGACCGTTTGCAGATCGGATAGCCGCGCCTGGATTTTTCATGGCGGGCTTCTTCTCGTCACTGCTGATTTTGACGTTGCTCCGCGACGTCCTCCTTGTCCCACTCGTTCTCTTGTTGTCTCGACCCCATCTGCGCACCTACGAATCGGTGTCGGCATCCATCGTCCTTGGACTGGGCATCTTCGTGACGCTGGTGGGGCTCATCGGGGCGCGGCGGCGGGCGCGCGTCGTAAACGTCGACGTGCCGTTAGAAGACCTGCCCCCTGCACTGCACGGATTCTCTATTGTGCAGATCAGCGACATTCATGTCGGGACAACCATCCACAAAGCGTATGTTGAAAGAATCGTCAAAGCCGTCAATGCGCTCAAGCCGGATCTGATCGCCGTTACGGGGGACGTGGTTGATGGATCGGTGCGGGAATTATCAATGCACACCGCGCCACTGGCGGGGTTGAGCGCGCTGCATGGAGCATTCTTCGTAACCGGAAATCACGAATATTATTCAGGAGCAAGTGCTTGGACCGCGGAATTTGTGCGCCTTGGTCTGCGCGTGCTGCTGAATGAACATACTGTCATTCGCCATCAGGGCGCTTCACTCGTTGTCGCTGGCGTGACCGATTTCAGCTCACACCTATTTGATCCGTCGCAACGAAGCGATCCTCAAACTGCGCTCGCGGGTGCGCCGGCAGACGCGCGTGTCAAAATTCTCCTGGCACACCAACCGCGCTCCGCGCCCGCCGCGGCAAAAGCGGGCTTTGATCTGCAGCTTTCCGGCCATACCCACGGAGGCCAATTCTGGCCGTGGACCCTGTTTGTGCAATTTCAGCAGCCATTCACGGCCGGACTGCATCGGTTAAAGCATCTATGGGTCTATGTAAGCCGCGGTACCGGATATTGGGGCATACCCAATCGGTTTGGCGTGCCTTCAGAAATCACGCGTCTTCGCCTCGTTTCCTTGCAGCCGCTCTAGCCCTGGCGGTCCAACGAGATCAGGGACCCCGCTTGGGGGCCGCAACTTGGCGCTCATTGATCTCAGCGAGGGAATTGAGCAGCTCTTCGGTTAGCCCGTCCGAGAAGTACTCCTGCTCCTTATCGCCGCTCATGTTCACAAACGGAAGCACCGCGATCGAATGGACGGGCGGGGTAAAGGCCGCTGACTGGGCGATCCAAGCCGGCGTAGACATAAAGTGCGGCTCGACTTACGGCGCCGCAGTTAATCCACTCAATTTAACGGGGCAATAGTACGCGATATTGATGGCTCGTAAGCGGCGGCCATTGGCGCGAGGCCACAACGGGTCAAATCCGACGCTACAACCCATCCGGCAACTCTAGGCTCGGTCATTGGCCGTCCCGGTTTAACCGCCACCTAGCTGACGTTCGAGGTTCCAGCGGTGTACGATTCGACCACAAGAATTAAGGAGAGAGTCATGCGAATAACGGAGGCAGCGCAGAGAGATGGGAACATGAACTGCACGAAGTCCGCCATGTTGTTAATAGTCACGCTGGCGCTGGCACCAGTCATCGCCAACGCGACGATTGTTTACGATGTAAACCAAAGTGGTGGCCCCTTTACCGTCACGGGTACCATCACAACCGATGGAAACACGGGTCTGCTCACCAGCGCCGACATCATCGGTTCCAATCTGTACGTCACGGGGCCGATCTATCTGGCTCCGGTCAACGTGTCGAATGGCTGGACCATGACGGGAGGAGATGCGTTATCGGCGACCTCAACGCAACTCGACTTCCTTACGACGCCGGCCGGCAGTCTGACCTTCTCTAATAGTTCCGCCGAATGGGGTTACTTTGGTTCTGGTTACAATGACGATAATTGTTTCCGCCACGCAGATCCCCTGACTGCTTTCGTATGTTACAACGAGAATGGTAAGCCGCTTTCGGAGAGTGTTACCTACCCTCTGACCAGCACATCTACTACGATCGCGACGGCCGCCCCGGTGCCACTCCCGGCAGCCGCCTGGCTGATGCTGTCGGGACTTTGCGGACTGGGCGCACTAGCAGGCCGTCGGAAGCGGGCTGCCTGGACTTCAGCGATCCGCTGACTCACCGCGAGCGCCCGGCCATGAGCCGGGCGTTTGCATTTGGGGCCGCCGCGAATCGGACAATCGCGTGTGTCTGCTCCGGGTCGAACCCGGGAATTCGCCGGCGGATGCCAACGGACCCCGCGGTCTCGCAATTCAACGTCGATATTGACGGTAAAATGTAACGGTGCTGTTGTCAGATCAAGTGTTACACCAACCCATAATTTACTTCCCCCGCAGAACTGCGGTTTTGTATAGCCGCAATTCGGCGGTCTACTTCTAGTTAGGCGTCAATCGAAAGGAAGGCATGAAAATGACACGCGTCCGAGTTGAGGGCTTTACCATCTCGCTTGACGGATACGGAGCTGGTCCGGATCAGGATATCAGGAATCCGCTCGGCGTTGGCGGGACAGATTTGCACCAGTGGTTAGTCCCGACACGCACGTTCCAACGGACCCTATTTGGCGCCGACGGGGGCACAACGGGGATCGATGACGATTTCGCTGCGCGGGGCTTCAAGAATGTTGGCGCCTGGATTCTCGGAAGAAACATGTTCGGACCGATTCGCGGTTCCTGGCCCGACATGAACTGGAAAGGCTGGTGGGGGGACAACCCACCCTATCACGTTCCAACTTTCATCTTGACTCATCACGCGCGCCCGCCCATCCAGATGGAAGGCGAAACGACATTCTACTTCGTCACGGGCGGTATTCACGAGGCGCTTGACCGGGCGCGCGACGCAGCCAACGGAATGGATGTGCGCATTGGCGGCGGAACTAACACTATCCAGCAATATCTTCGTAAGGGCCTCATCGATGAGCTGCACGTCGCTATCTCGCCGGTCCTGCTGGGCGGGGGAGAGCGACTATTCGAGGAGATTGACGCGCGCGCACTGGGATACGAATGCGTTCAGTTCGTTGCGTCGGAGAAAGCCACCCATGTTGTACTCCGGCGCCAAGGGCACAATGATGCCTAACAACCGGTTGCAGCGGACGGCGCTTCCGCGCCGCCGCTGAACCGGAACGTTAGCCTGCCCGACGGCGGACATTCGCGACCGGCAGGTAGGGGCTCAAGACCGGCGCTACAACCCATCCGGCAACTCTCGGCCAGTTTGAGACGTTCGGGGTGGGCGAATTCATGGCAATAAAGCGGCCGTTCACGGCTTGAGGTAGGCTACCGGGACGATGACAAAGCGCCCGTGAATGGCCGACCACCCCGAAGGAGAATTTCCTCAGGGACCCAGCGCGTGATGAGAGCACCGTGACCGACGCGGGCAGGGTGGTATTTCTAAGCTACGCCTCGCAGGATGCAGAGGCGGCACAGAAGATTTGCGAAGCTCTGCGTGCAGCCGGCGTCGAGGTCTTTCTCGATCAGAGCGCGCTGCGGGGTGGGGATGCGTGGGATCAGAAGATCCGCCGCGAGATCCAAGACTGCGCGCTATTCATTCCGGTCATTTCGGCCCACACGGCCTTGCGACATGAAGGCTATTTCCGCCTTGAGTGGGACCTTGCCGATCAGCGCACCCACATGATCGCTCGCAGCCGCGCGTTTGTTGTGCCGGTGTGCCTGGACGCGACCACCGAAGTAGCGGCGGACGTTCCAGAGTCGTTTAAGCGGGTGCAGTGGACGCGCCTGGCGGGAGGCGAGACGCCCCCGGCTTTCGTCGAACGGATCAAGCGCCTGGTGTCACCGGAGCTGTCGCAGGAACCGACGGGGACCGCGCGAGCCGCCGCTCGCATAGCTGCTGCGCCGACAACCTCAAAGCCCGTTCCGGCATTCTGGCGCTCGAAGGCGGTGCTCGTTGCGACGATCGCCGTGCTCGTCGTCGCGCTCGGTTGTCTCGCAGTCAACCAACTCGTCCTCTCGAAGCGCGGCGCCTTCAACCCCCCGCCGCACTCGATCGCCGTGCTGCCCTTTGCGAACATGAGTGGGGATAAGGAGCAGGAGTACTTCTCCGACGGGCTCACGGAGGAGCTCCTCAACTCGCTCGCCGCGATCAACGGGCTGCAGGTCGCCGCCCGCACCTCGGCGTTCTCGTTTAAGGGTACGAACACCGACATCGGCACGATCGCGCACAAACTGAACGTGGGCGCCGTGCTCGAAGGCAGCGTGCGCCGCTCCGCGAACACCATCCGCATCACCGCGCAGCTGATCAATGCGGTCACGGGCTTTCACCTGTGGTCGAAGACCTATGATCGGGACTTAGGGGATGTGCTGAAACTTCAGACCGAGATTGCGACGGCCGTGGCGAGCGCTCTCAAAGTCACGCTCCTCGGCGATGTCGCAGCCAAAGTCGAGCTCGGCGGGACGGGTAACCCGGCGGCCTTCGATGCCTATCTTCGGGGGGCAAGGGCGTACAGCTCGATTCGCGACTCCAAAGACCTTCCCGCCGCGCTTGCCGCGTACACGGAAGCGATTCGCCTGGATCCCCACTATGCGCTCGCATTCGCCGGCCGGTCGATCGCCCTCTCCGGCGCCGCCGGCGAGGCCGCGACGCCAGCGGCGGTGCGTGAAGGCTTTGACAAGGCGCAGGCGGATGCGCGCCAGGCGCTTAGCCTCGCACCGGATCTGGCTCAGGCCCACTCCGCGTTGGCGGCAGTTGCGGAAAATGGAACCCTCGACTTCACGCAGGCGAATGACGAGTACGAGCGGGCGCTGGCGCTCGCGCCGGGCAATGCCCAAATTTTGCGAT
>Ga0302326_10011796_pt1 | contig 18751 bp, 13 predicted proteins | sample Palsa_T0_3_FD_202264 | JGI IMG/M metagenome (GOLD analysis project Ga0302326, IMG submission 202264) | Peat permafrost microbial communities from Stordalen Mire near Abisko, Sweden - Palsa_T0_3 | ecosystem: Environmental > Terrestrial > Soil > Palsa > Peat permafrost | place: Sweden: Abisko...
GGAATGCTCAAGATGTATACGGAACAAGCTTCCCGAAAGTAAGTGAAGGAAGTGGTATCGCGGCACGTGGGGAGACGCCGCTAAGCCGGTGCTTTTGCAAACAGCCGTGGCTGACACGGTTCCGGCTCGGCGCATAGAATGGCCAAGGCCGTTCACTTCAGACCAGTCGTGGAGATGCCGGCGACGAATGTCTTTTGGAACACCGCGAACAGTAGGAACGCGGGCAGGACCGTGATGACCACGCCCGCCATCACCAGGTTCCATGGCGTCCCCTGGGCGGTACCGCTGCCTCCCACGAAGTTCATCAGGGAAACCATGAGCGTCATCTTCTCATCGCGGTTGAGGTAAATCAACGGTCCCCAGAGATCGTTCCAGGACCCGAGAAACGCAAAGATCGCGATGGTCGCGATGGCCGGCCTTGCGAGGGGGGCCGCGACCAGGCAAAGAATCTTCCCCTCGTGCGCCCCATCCAAACGTGCCGCTTCCAGCATCTCCTCCGGCAGCTTCAGGAAGAACTGACGCATCAGAAACACGGCAAACGCGTTAGTACCAAGCCACGCCGGGAGCACCAAGGGATAGTAGGTGTCGATCATTCCCAGGGCAGCAAAGAGGCGAAACACGGGCACGATGGTGATTTGGCCGGGGAGCATCAAGGAGGCCACGAGAAGGATGAACACGAAGTTGCTGCCCCGCGTCTTTAGGCGAGCGAACGCATAACCGGCCGGAAGCGCCGAGGCCAAGGTTCCGAGCACGGCGAGCGCCGCTACCAAACAGGAGTTCCGGAACGATCTCCAGAAGGGGAATGCGCGGAAAACGTCCACGAAATTCTCGGGCCTCGGATGCCGGGCGATAAGCGCGGTCGGATTGGAGAACAGCTCGCCAAAGGGCTTGAAGGCGGTGGAAAAGAGCCAAAGGATGGGAAACAGGCAGACCGCCAATCCCAATCCGGCAACTGCAAAAGCCAGCAGCTTCGACCCCTTCATGCCGATCCTTCCTTAACCCAGAGTCTGGAGAGACGAAAATTGACCGCCGTCAGAACGGCGATTGCCCCGAAGAGGATCCATGCCATCGCACTGGCAAGTCCCATGTGGAAATGGCCGAACGCCTTTTCATAGAGATTGAGGACATAGAACAAGGTTGCCCGGGCAGGGCCACCCACCCCTGGACCCGATGTTCCGAAAGCAAAGACTTGATCGAACGCTTTGATCGCCGAAATCAAGCTCATCGTCAGGTTAAAGAAGACGATCGGCGTGAGGTCCGGCCAGGTAATTGCTCGAAACCTCTTCCATGACGTAGCTCCATCCAGAGAGGCCGCCTCGTGAAGATGCTTCGGGGTGTCCTGCAATCCGGCCAGGAAGACCACCATTGCTCCGCCGTAGCCCCACACACTCATGATCACCAGGGCGGGCAGCGCCCACTGCGGGGATTGAGTCCAGGCAGGAGGCTGCGACCAGCCCAACCCGCGGAGAGTTCCGTTCAAAACTCCATCGTGAGGATGGAAGATCCAGGCCCACAGGACCCCCGAGGCGGTTGCCGGCAAGAGCGTGGGAAAGTAGTAAAGGGTTCTGAATAAACCTCTGAGCGGGATATCCTGATTGAGGATGAGCGCCACGCTTAGAGACGCAAGGAGCCCCAGGAGGACGCTCGCACCAGCGTAGATCGAAGTGACCTTCACTGACACCCAAAACGATGGATCGGCGGTGAGCAGATATCTGTAGTTTGCGGTTCCGACAAACCTAGGGGTGCTGACCGCGTTGTCGTTCGTAAAGCTTAAGAAGAGCGAAACGAGCATCGGGCCGTAGGTAAAGATGGCCAGGCCCGCCAGGACGGGTGAGATCATCAGCCAACACCAACGAATCTGGGACCGATTCATTGGGGCCGGTCCGGGGTGGTCGCCTTTAGAAATGCGTTGGCCGCTTCCGTTGCCCGGACGGCAGTGGCTTGCGGAGACTCGCCATCGGTCAGCATCCGGTCGATCTCGGGTTGGACCAGGTCCAGCGCGATCTCCATGAAGTCCGGAGAAACCGGAACCGGCTCCGCCGAGTCCATCGCCACCGCGAGGGCCTTCTTATTGAGAGGAGGCTGGTCGGCGTAGAACGGCATCGCCGCGATGCTCCGTCGAACGGCTGGGTAGCCGAAGGCGACGTACGACTTGATACTGGACTTGGAACTCATAAACTTGACGAACTGCCAAGCCGACTCCAGTTCCTTGGACTTCTTTGAGACTCCCAACCCTTCGAGGGAAATCTCCCCGCCCCGCCGCCCGGACGGCCCCTTGGGAAGGGCCTCGATGTCCCAAGAAAGATCAGGCAGTTGGCCGTAGGATTTCCACTCGCCGGTGTGCCCGCCAAATTCCATGGCGACCTGGTCACTTCTAAAACCTGTGCTCGGCCCTTCCCCGGGAGCGGGAGCAAATCCGTACTTCAGGATCGTGTCCCGATAAAAGGTTAGGCCCTGGACGGCTTGCGGCGTATCCAGCTCGCAGCGGGTCACATCTTTGTTAAAGAACTCGCCACCGGCGCCGTGAACAAGGGTCAGCCATTCGCCCCACCATCCCGTGGTAACGGTACTTCCCCACACCGTCACCTCGTGATTGGACGCACGCCGGGTGAGCCTGGTGGCCGCCGCCGCATAGTCGTCCCAGCTCCAGTTCGCGGTGGGAAATGGTTCGTGAGCCTCTCGAAACAGGGCCTTGTTGTAGTAGAGAAGGGAGACGTTAAACGTCTCCGGCAGGAAATAGATCTGTCCTTCGATGGTGAAGGCTGTGCGAATTTCCGGGAAGTAATCCTCGAAGTCGATCTCCTTCTTGTCTCGCACCGCGAGAACGCTAAGATCCGCCACGAATGGGCGCAGATAGGGAAACGTTACGTCCCCGCACTCAAACACGTCGGGCGGCTCTCCGGCTGCCACCAATGTCTTGATCTTGGCCTCGTACTGGTTCCCCGGAACAGCGCGAATCTCGATGTGGATATCGCGATGCGATGCCTCAAATTTGGAGACCAACCCTTCGATCATGGGACGGTTGTCTTCGATCGGATAAAGAAAGACAACCTGGTGTCGAGGATCGAGGCTTGCGGGACGTCCGCAGGAAACGAGACAGACCAAACTGGCCAGGCCCAGGACAGGGCGCCGCATCAGTCCGCCGCCAAGACCAGCGTTCTGGAATTGCGATCGACCCCCGACGGTTTCGTGTACCGGGCTCCGCCGATGTACGCCTGGCGTCGGAACGTGCCGTCAACCAAGAGTGGCTGGCAGCCCAGCTTCTGCCCGACCGTCGGCCATCGGTCCCCCGAGCCCTGCAGTCCGTACACCTTGTTCAACGAGGTCCACAAGATTTTCCCGCTAATCTCGCGGTCGGATTTCGATGAGCTTCCAAGGGTCTGAATCGGCAGATCGGTCTCTTCGAGATCCGGAGAGAAGGCCAGATCCGCTCGATCTTTAGATGACCAGCCTAACGTGATGACCGGAACTGCCGCCACCGAGTACTGTCCGCGACCCGGATCCAGATCGAAGCTGACGTCCTCATAGTCCCACCAATGGCGGCTGAGCTCCGACCGATTGGGCGCCTCGAGCAGTTCGCTGGAGGGAGCGGTCTGCTTCACGTGGAAGTAAAGATATCGGGCATCCCAGGCAAACGAAATGTCTGCCTTCATCGTCCCCCCCCGAAGTTAGCTGAATCGGTCGGGAACTGATCCGCGTCCAGTCGGCATCGTGCTTCGAGTCCAAAACCACGGGCTCCACTTTGACCGCAACCGAGTCGTCGGGCGCCACCATAATCGGGTGCGTCGGTCTGGGTACGTCCCCGTTGCGGTAGTCGATGGGGATTCCACCCACTTTGGTGAGCCAGCCACTCTTGGTTACCGCGCCCATAGCCGGAACTTGAACAAACTGCACGGCCTGCTTGCTCCGGAGGTGCAGGGGAAACGTGCCGGACACCGCCCTCCTGGAAAGAAACCGATTCGAAACGGCATCGTATGGCCGAACCAGCTTGGATCCTAGATGAACGGAAACCGTCTTGGCGTCTCCGTACGGATTCCAATACAAATCCGTTGGATACGCTCTAACCGGCAGGGAATCGGACGCCCGAAGATCGATTCTGAGAATTCCAGGCACGTTCGTGGGGTGGATCAGAGCGGCCAATAAACCCACATAGCCGCTTCCATACACGCCGAAGTCCGTGTGAGCCGACTTGTCCGTGGTTGCGTCGCCGGCTGCAAAGGGACTCTTTCCCAGCCATCGCCGATGGAGTCCTTCGTAAGCGAGTCCGTGCCCAGGATCGCCTCCCCACCCCGCCGACGACTGGTGATCGGCGGGAAGCGAATCCCGGTAGAAAAGTCTAGCCGCATTGGACAGGTTGAGTAGCCACTTGGCGATATCGACGGAGAATCGAGAGTCGTATCTCGCAATCGGGGCGATGGTTCCGGCGGCGATAAACGTGTTCATCGCAAACGCGTATCCACCCCCATCGGTGACCGAGCCCATCAGACCACCCACGTCTTCCCCGCCCCACTTTCCCACAATCATCCCCCACCCGGCGCGTTGGGGGGCGGTGGGTTCAAAACACCAGTTTGTGAACCGTACCACGTCCCAGTTCTGCTCCTTCTCTGCGTTCAGATAGGCCGCCGCGAGAGCCCCGTAAGGCGTCAATATCTCGTAGGTAGGATTGGTGGTTCTGGACTCGAGAGGCATCAGCGCCCGGCTGGCCGCCGCAAGATATTTCGGATTATTCGAGCGAAGTCCTTCCGAAAGCTCCAGGTACGCAACTCCCGCCGCCGCATCGGGCTCTATCCAGAGCTTATTGTCGACCGCCGTCTTGGTAAGAAACTTGTAGGAAGTGTGGTCGAAGTTCCCGGAGAGTTCGGCTTCTCCCCGAATCCACGTGTCGGCGATCTCCCGGCTCATCCGCCGGCCGTCAAGCCAGCCGGGATTTCTCAAGGAAAGGTGCTCAAAATCCAAACTCGGCAGGATTTCATACCAGAAGCTGCTGCCGGTGCTGCCGCCCACATTGTTCAGTACGAGGCCCTCTGGAGAACTGAAGTATTGGCTGGATAAGGCGAGCCAATCGGTCTTCCCTTCCCGGATGTTCAGGCCGCATTCGTCAGACCCCAAAAGGGCTCCCAACTGGGCGATGCCTTCCCCGGTCACGTCGCGCTTCCCGTGGTGCCCAACGTAGGACGGCATTCCGAACGTGGCCGCCCTCGGATTTGTTTTGTTTGGCGAAACCCAGACTAGCGGAAGGTATTGCCCCGTCAGGCTTGGATTGAAGAGCACCGAGTGCATCGCGGATGCGGTCGCGTTCCAGTCGCGGGCCACGAGCGGCTGAGGCAGATCCGGAAGAAATCGGACCCTGGAGATCATTCCCGGATGGGGAAGCAACAGGCCGACAGAAAGAAGAAGTTCGATCAAGATGGGCTCCTTGAGGGCAGATTCATGAGGGGTCTGACCAACGTGTCGAATCGAGCGCGGGCGCTGACGATGGTGAGCCAACCTTTCATGAGGGTCAGCGAAGAGTTTTTTCGCGGCGCTGAGCGGGACGGCTGGTGGATTCTCGAACCACCAACTCAGTCGGAAGCCGATCGACATTCGGAACGTCGCAGCCGGTTATCACCTCGCCGAGCCGCTGAATTGACCGATAGCCGATTCGCGCGATGGGCTGGGAAACGGCGGTCAAAGACGGGTGTAGTTGTGCTGCCGCGGGAGGATCGTCGAAGGTGATCAACGAGACGTCCTCAGGAACCCGGAGTCCAAGCTTGCTAAGTCTGCCGAGCACGGAGAGGGTCATCATAAAGTCGCAAGAGATCACCGCGGATGGGAAGCGGTCGCTTGCCAGCCAGTCGGTGAGATGCCGTTGAAACAGGCTTGGCGTGTTCTCGTGAGAGAGTCGTATCCATTCCGGGTGTACGATCATCTCCCTTTCGCCGGTTTCTTTCAAGAAGGCCAGCAATCTTTCGAAGTGATCGGGCACCGTTGCGGTGAGCCCAACGAAGCCGATGTCCCGGTGCCCCAACTCGTAAAGATGCTTGACCGCAGCCGCTATCCCTCCCGCGTTGTCCGCCGAGACGCTTGGCGCGATGGTCTGATCCAAAAGGCCAGGTACCAGGACGACTGGCACTCCGGCGGCATGGATCGCCTCGATCATGGTGGCGTCGGCGTAGTCGGGACGCACGATCAGGAGTCCCTGTGCGCGTTTCCCACTGATCAGATCGCTCCACGTATGCAGAGGGGCGGACCGAAAGTGGACCTCCAGCAGATACTCAGCGCACGCTTCACGAATTCCCCTGAACAGCAAATCCAGGTAGTCGCCGCCCTGTTGTTCTTGGTCTTCCGACCAGTTCCAAAGGACGCCAATCGTGGTGGCCTTCGCAACGTCGCGCGGCTTCCCCACGACAAGCGTTCGCCGTCCACTCCCACTATCGATCAGGCCCTTGCGAGCCAGTTCGCCCAGTGCTTTGTCGACCGTGGCGCGTGCGCTTGAATACCGCTTCGCCAGCTCGACCCGCGTGGGCAGCACATCCCCCGGGCGAAGATCCGCCGTCTCGATCTGCTTTTCGATGTCGGTCAGGATCTTCTGGTACGGGCTGAGCCGTCGAGTGGAAGAGGACTCGTTCATTCGGAAGAATTGGCGTCTACTTTGTCGGGGACGCGTTTGAGGCGTGGGCCGGCCCATTGAAGTGGGAGGCATCCGGGAGTGGCACCTTGGGTGAGGAGTTGGCGCCCCTGAAGACCAGGAACGCCGCACCCACAACCACGACCGCCACGACGCCGTAAAACATCTTCGGATCGAGGTTCAATTTCATGGCTAGTTGATATCGCTGGTATCGGTTGACGGTGAAGCCGAGTTGGTCCCGTCGGGATTCACAAACCAGTCAAGACTCATTCCGTTTGCAGTAAACGGACCGTCAAGGGTATTTGGAACGCCGTAACCTTCAGCGCCATATTGAAGAGCTCTGAACTGAGTGCCTCGAGTCTTCTTGGCATGTCCGTCCATGAACACAACGTTGAGACAAAGATTGTTAAGGTTTGCTTCCGAATACTGTCCCCAAATCGTGTAAGTCGGATCGGTGCTCCAGGCTGCATATTCGTAGTTCACGATGTTCTGTGCGGGAAGCGCGGCTGAAGTGTCGGTAATCGGGCCGCCATTGAACCACGATGCGCCGCCGAAGGCCTTGCGGTACATGAAGGAGACTCCGTTAGGAGCGATCGCGTTGAGCTCATTTCCAACGGCGACTGAGTCCGTCGATGGGTTTTGATCCGGACACCACCCGTAAGCGCCGCCTGTGTCGGTCCCGACCGTACCGGCAATCCAAAACGGGGCCTGTGCTCCGTTCGAACGGAAAATGTCTCCGTTCTTGGTGTAGATTCCGAGGCTCCAAGCCCAGCCGCCATTGGCCGTGTACCACCCGAGGTGGGGAGCGCATCCGCCATCCTCGTCGCCATCGTTGTTCGGATTGCTGATGATGCAGGGATAGCCGTCATCGTAGTCGTTCACGTAGATTTTCTCCGCCGTGCCGATCTGCTTGACGTTCGACAGAGAAGCGATCGACTTGGCCGCCTTCTTGGCTTGCGCAAAGACGGGGAAGAGAATTGCGGCCAGGATTGCGATGATGGCGATGACGACCAAAAGCTCAATTAGGGTGAACGCGGATAGACGCGAGTCGGTGCGGTTGTTAAAGTTCATTACGGATTTTTTGCTCCATTGCGTGGGATGCCTCGTGGGCAGATCCTGGCCCAATTCGAATTTCAGGTCCAGACTTCCTGCAACGAGCCCTAAATCCAGTCTACATATAAAACCTAGGCTTTTGAACATTAATGGATAAATCCTCAGAAATGCCTAATCAAGACCCCAGCGGAATATCGGTTTCGCTAGATGTCCAGACTTTCGGGCCGTGAGGAACCTATCGGAGGTGAGGCTCGAAACGGTTCTCGAATATTCCTTTGCATCTGGACCGTGTGCGAAAAACTTCCGGAAATCTGGCGTGTCCACAGAAACTGCTTCCGAGCCAACCGCTAGACGGTCGGGTTCCGGCCTCGGGTAGCACCTTCGTTGGCCCACATCTTGCCCTCTTTACCGCACAGGGCCGGGCTTTCGGCGTTTCATACTGCGCGGTCGCCGAGACCCCCCATACTTGATATGTAGAGGGATCGAATCCCTCATTTGAGCCTGGCCTCAGTTTTCCGTCGGATTGACGGTCCACTTGTTTCCACCCTCACTTATTTCCTTAGGGGAGGAAGCGATGGCTGAAAGCAGGGCTCGTGCGTTTGCGATAATGACACTGGCGGTGTACGCACACGAAGGAACATTTCATGTGGATTTTTCCACTACCGAGGAGTTCGAAGAAGCCATTGCCGCCTTCCGAGAACTCGGATGCGCGGTGGCGCCCATCGAGGGGACGCTGCGACTGGCGGTCATTTGTCCCCCTTCAGGCCTGTGAGCTTGGGATGCGACTCGGCTCCAGAGCGCTCACGCTTCGCATGTCGGTGATAGCCGCGTGCTGAGACTTCCGGCCCGTTCTCCAGACTCCAACGGACTTGCCTCTCATATGCCGTGGTCGCCGGCCTGCCTCCGCAGAAGAACGATCGCGGAGCCGGGATGGGCCGTGATCTCAAGGCGCAGGCCCTGGTCCATCAGAGCTGTACCCGTGCGCGGCGGCAGGGTGCCCTCGTCCAGGTCCGTGAGATCGTAGGTCGCGTCGGGGTCTAGACCCTTTAGGTGGAAGACCTGCAGGTCGTCGGTTGACTTTTCGCGGCGAAAGGCCTGAACCACGCCTTCACCCACTTCCGGCCGATAGAACTGCCAGGCGATCCAGGTTTCCGGCGCAAGGCTGTAGGCGGTGAGTGGATAGTAGTCGCCGAGCATGGCGGGAGCCACCTGGCGGCACTCGTCATAGGCCCACTTCAGCTGCTCCATGCTGGGGTTGGCAAAGCCATAACAGGGGACGTAGAACGAGCGCGCCCCGACCTTGTCGGTGAAGCCGAACCCGGAGCCGTAGTAGGGTATCCAGGCGGAGATGCCGTAGGTCTGGCCCTGGTTGCCGACGATGGCGTCGTTGCCGAACTGGAAGTCGCTGCGCAGGAGCGGGACAGCACGGCGCAGGGTCTCCAGGTCGTTGCGTCGCCCGCCCGAGGCGCACGAGTCGATCAGCATCCCGGGATGGCGACGCCGGAGCTCATCCCAATAGGCCAGATAGCCCTGTACATCCAGGTTCTCGGTCATCCCCTGCCGATCCGGCGCGTCGTTACTTCGCCAGGCATCCAGCGGATCCATGTTGAAATCTTGGCGGTAGTAGTCGATGCCCTGTGAAGTAAGCAGGCCGTCCACATGCTCCAGCAGCCAGTTCCAGGCGTCCTTGTTGCCGAGATTCAGCAGCGTGCCGCCGAGAAGCCACTCTGGGTGGTTCTTCGCCAGCCAGCTATTCGGGTCTCCCACCCGCTCGGGCTCGAACCACACGATGAGCTTTCGGCCCTTCGCATGGATGGCGGCGCTCGCCGTCTTGAAACCGTCGGGGAATCGGACCGGATCGACCTCCCAGGTACCCGTGTGCCACCACTCGCCCGGATGGAGATACCAGCCTGCATCCCGCCAGCAGAGGTCGATATGGACGCCGGCATCGTCTAGCTTCTTCATCTCCCGGAACATCACGTCCTCACCGTCGTTAAAATCGACGCACAGTTGCATCTGAGCCATCGGCTGAGGCGTGTGACCCTCGTTGACATGCGGGACGTTGTGGGCCAGCATCCAGCGGCGCCACACATTCTGCCCGTTCATTGGGTCGTTGCCGCTCCAGAACAGAAGCGCGATAAGCGGCGAGCGGATCTCCTCGCCCGGCCTGAGAATTAGGTGAACTCGCTCTTGGCCGGCGAGTAGATGGAGGCCGTCCTCGGAATCGCGAGTAAACGCACCCGCCCACTGTCCCGGCCACCCGACCGCAAGCATCATTCCGCCGTCCGCCATCTGCAGGTTGTAGTAAGGCCAGCCGTTGGGGCCGTTCGTCGGTCGGCCGCCGTCGGGAGCGAATCGCCGGGACTCTCCCGGCCCCAACGCGACGTCAAACGGAGCGTAGCCGTCCGGTGAGTCGAAGTCGCCCTTGTGGCAGTGCAACAGGAACTCGCCACCCGGCTGATGCACGATGGCATCCAGCGCCTGCACCGATTCCATGACGGGGGTATCGGTAGCGCCGCGGTTCTTGAGGAGAAGCGTCCACTCCACCGCCGGATAATCGCGATAAGTTACGATACGGCAGCGCACCTCCAGTCCGGTCTTGGGGTCCGTCCAAGTCCGCACCGTTTCGGTCCGCAGGGCGTCGAGCCGTCGCGTCGTTCTCGCTGAGTTCCACTCTGGCAGGAGGTTGGCCGACGCTGCATCGCCATAGTGGAAGGAGAAAGGCAGACCGGAGCCAGTTGAGAGCAATCGCTTCCTCAGCCACGTGTCCCTCGCCTTCATCGCGGCGGGATTGGCCTTCGACCGCGGATCTCGGGCATAGGCGGCCAGCGCCACCGCCATCACCGTCATCAGGACCAGGAGTTCCATCGTCGCTCTCCAAAACCCATACTGGTTGACATTGGCATGAAAGAATCCCAGTTCGCCATCAACTCGATTTCCACTTCCGGCAGTTCTTTGGAAGAACGCCTCGACGCTTATGCGGCGGCCGGGTTTAAGCAGGCCGAGTTCTACCTGCCCCATGTGAAGCAGTTTGTCGATGCCGGCGGGGAGCATCGAAGAGGCGCGCCAGATGCTCTATGATAGAGGCCCGGCTTACATCCGAGGGTTTGAAACACATCTTGCGGTGCTTGCCGATTCTGCGGAGTTGGAACGGAATCACTGACGGTTCAAGAGAACGCCGAGTTCGTTCAGGCACTCGGCGGTCGAAACCTCGTGGTAGGCGCCGACAGCCCGCAGGCAAACTTGGAGAACCCACTTGAAGGGGTGATTGCTGCTTGTCGAGACGTGGCCGGCAGAACCGAAGACTATCACGTAAATCTCCTGCTGGAGTTCAACTGGTTCCCGATGGTGAAGTCCTTCAGAACCGTAGTCGAGGTGCTTTCAAGATGCGGCGCCGAGAACGTCGGCGTATTGTTCGACTCCGCCCAACAGCGAGGGAGCTTTGGGCGTTAAGCCCGAAAGAGGCTTCGCGGGGCCTGTACGAGAGCATGATGACTCTGGTCTGATCCAAACGGGGTCGGGCCGACCAATTCCCAACTTCGCCAAACGCAAGAGGCTGTCGAGTCACCCAAGAACTCCGCCATCATATATGGGCCACGTTTGCTTGCCCAGCTTCATGGGGTGGAGCTCGAAGATCCGCCGATGGAAGATCCGGGATTGTCGGAAGCGCGGGCAACGGAGCCAAATCGGGATCGGGGAGCTCGCAACTGTAGCGAAGCGACATGCCGCCGGTGGATAAAGAGCGAGTGACGATTTGAATTCAGATGCTCGAAGGTGAAGCCAGTAAACTGTCCCCATGATCCGCCGACTCTACGTTGACAACTACCGTTGTCTGGTGGATTTCACCTGGAGGCCCGGCTCTGAGGCACTCATTCTCGGCTTTAATGGAAGCGGAAAGACAAGCGCCATTGACGCTCTCGATCTCATCAGGGCATGGACTGGAGGTTGGGAAAGACTTGAGGGGTTGCTTGGCTCCGAGACAATAACGAAATGGTCTACCAGTGACGAGGTCACCTTCGAGCTGGATATCCAGGTGGGAAGAGTGGTTTTCCTGTATCGAGTGCAATTCTTGATCCAGCGAAGAGGAGGTTTGCCCACTGTTCAGATGGAGTCGCTTCGAAGCGGGAGAAAAACCTATTTTGAAAGAAAGAGGGAAACTGTTATTCTTAGCAACAGCGGGACGAAGCCAAAGCTTGAGTTTCCAGTCCCCCTCAGTCAAAGCGCTATTTCCCCAATATTTGCCGCAGCAGGATCGGAAGTGGTCGGAGATTTCCTGGCTTCACTCTCGCGAATGATCATTGTTCGTCCAATGCCTCCTCTTATTGTGAATGACGCAAGAAACCCGGAACCGCGTGCATGGTATCGGTTCGAGAATTTCGTCGCCTGGTATTGGCACCAGACGGCAAACGGTAAATTCAGTTCTGCCATGCTAGGCCTGCTTGTTAATGTGTGGGAGGAGTTTGACTATTTACGTCTTGACCAAATCGGCCGCAGCTCTATGGCCCTTAGCGCCGTATTCAGCAAACCCGAACGGTCATCCGGTGAATTCGCTATTGAATTTCAGGAGCTTTCTGAAGGCGAACGAATGCTTATCCTATTGTACACACTGGTTGCTTACCAGAGAGCAACTCCGCCGACCACAATGGTGATCGACGAACCCGATAATTTCGTGGGAATATCTGAACTCCAGCCGTGGCTGCTTCAAATGCTCGATGATCGTCCAGAGGGTGGTCAATTACTGATCATTTCCCATAATGTTGAAATCATGGAGACGATGGGCGAAAGCAAGGTCGCCTATTTTTCGCGTGCTGACCACCTGTCAGCAACGAGCGTCTCCGAAATCTCTCCGGATCAAACGGGGCTATCGCTTTCAGAGCGTCTCGCGCGCGGGTGGATCGGTGCCGAAGCATAAGCGAGTGACCCTCGTTGTCCTGTATGAGGATGAAATGCATTCCACATTCATTAATGCTTTTTTGCACCGGATGAGGATGCCTGCAGTTGGACACCCAAGGCTTCGGCGGAAGGGAAGTAAATCGGATGTGTTCGATGCTTTCGCGAGTGAAGTTAAAGCACTGCGTAATAGCCATGTGCAGACTCGGCTAGTCGTTATGATTGACGCAGATGAACTTACGGACGCTCAGATCCAAAACATGTTTCGGCAGAAGTTGAAAGATGCCGGTTTGAACGACCAGTTCAACGATGATGCAATCTTGATTATTTGTCCTCGCTGGGAAATGGAGAATTGGGCATTGCAGTTGCTCGGCGAATCAGTCGACGAGGCGAAGATAAATGGTGCTCGAAAGCGGGTTGGAGAGCGTGGAAGAGACGCTGGGCGTTTACTTGCGGATACGTGCAAAGCGCGCCACCTTCCGGCAGGTGCCCTACCATCAATGCGGGCCGCTGGCGTAGAGTGGCAGGCTCACCGAAACCGCTGGGAGTACTGAGCGAAGAATCAGCAGGTAACACGAACGTCTCGTTTCGAAGTGGGATGTCGCGGTTTGTTCCGGCTTGGCGGGAAGTCAGCAGCCGGGTACCGTTGGTACGAACCTCGCGGGTCCCTCATCGGGGCGAGTATTGAGCGAAACCAATCATGATCCCCACCACCAATCTCTCCTCGATGAAAGAAACGTGGTTTTTCGATCTGACGATCATTTCCGCCCGTGTGCCGTAGAATACAAGGCAGTCGACCGAATCGATCGAATAATCGAAATGAAAGTCGCTTCGCCGAAAAACAATCGTATCCCGATCTCGACAAGCTGTCGCGGTTGGTGTACCGAGCTCGGCAGGACGGGGCTTTTCGAAGCGCAAAACGCCTAAGCCTCGAACCCCTTTGTCGAGCCTCAGCGGTTGGCAGCAGGATTTAGGAACTCCGCCGAGCCAACCGTCCAGCGTCCGTTCCTCTCCGTCACCAGAGGCCACTGTGAACCAATTTCAAAACATCCTGGAAGCTGTCGGGAACACCCCGCTCGTCAAACTCAACCGAATCTCTCAACACGTAGCATCGCCGATCTATGTCAAGCCGGAATTCCTAAATCCCGGCGGCAGCATCAAGGATCGGCCCGCCCTCCAGATGATCGAAGGCGCGGAGCGCGCCGGACTGCTGAAACCGGGAGCCACCATCGTCGAGGCGACGGCCGGCAATACCGGGGTCGGTCTTGCGATCGCGGCCGCCATCAAGGGCTATCGGCTCGTGGTCGTGATGCCCGACAAAATGAGCCAGGAGAAGATGGCTCTTCTTCGCGCCTACGGTGCCGAGATCGTGGTGACCCGGACGGACGTGGCTCCAGATTCTCCGGATAGCTATAACGGAGTCGCAGAGCGGCTCGCCCGGCAAATCCCAGGCGCCTTTCGCCCCAACCAGTTTGCTAATCCGCTCAACGCGCAGGCCCACTACCGTACGACCGGTCCGGAGATCTGGGAGACGTCCGAAGGCAAGGTGGAGGCGCTCGTCGCCGGCATCGGAACCGGCGGCACTATCTCAGGGGTCGCAAAGTACCTGAAGGAGCAGAAACCCGAAATCGTCGTTGTTGCAGCCGATCCGGAGGGGTCGATTCTGTCGGGCGGACAGCCGGGTTCCTGGAAGGTCGAGGGCATTGGAGAGGACTATTTCCCGGAAACCTTCGAGCCCGAACTCGTGGACAAGTTTATTCGGATCAGCGACCGCGATTCGTTCCAGATGGCGCGAAGGCTTGCTCGGGAGGAGGGGATCTTGGCGGGCGGATCGTCCGGCACCGCGGTAGCCGCCGCACTTCGATACGCCGAGGGGCTGAGGGAGCCGAAATACATTGCGGTCATCCTTCCCGATACCGGACGCAACTACCTCAGCAAGATTTTTTCCGAGCAGTGGCTGCGTGATAACGACCTGTGGGTCGAGGAGAACGCGCCCGCAAGCTACGACCTGGAGGACCTCTACGGCCATGCAGTTTGAAACCCGCGCCATCCATGACGGCCAAGAGCCGGACGCGCAAACGGGCGCTGTCAACGTTCCCGTCTATCAGACCTCGACCTACCTCCAGGATGGGATCGGAAGGGACCGCGGGTTTGAATATTCACGGACCGGCAATCCAACTCGGCAAGCGCTCGAGACCGCGCTGGCGTCCCTCGAAGGCGCCAAGTACGGACTCGCTTTCGCATCGGGGGTCGCCGCGACGACCGCCGTCCTCAACTTGCTGAAGCCGGGCGACCACGTGGTGTCCGGCAACGACGTTTATGGCGGCACTTTCCGACTGTTCGAGCAGGTTTTTCGTCCGTGGGGTCTGCAAACAAGCTATGCGGAAGCGTCTGACCTTGAAGCCTTCGAACGCGAAATCAACGACCGAACGCGAATGATCTGGATTGAGACGCCCACCAACCCTCTACTAAAGGTCGCCAACATTGCCCGGTTGGCTGAGATTGCAAAGGAGCGGGGTTTGTGGATCGTCGTCGACAACACGTTTTCCAGTCCCTATTTCCAACGCCCCCTTGAGTTTGGAGCCGATGCGGTCGTGCACAGCACAACCAAATATCTGAGCGGCCATAGTGACGTAATCGGCGGAGCGATCCTGACCTCTAACGCGGAACTGCACGAGCGTCTCAAGTTCTATCAGAATGCGGCCGGCGCCGTGCCAGGCCCCTGGGACGCATGGTTGACCTTGCGAGGCTTGAAGACACTTGCGGTTCGGATGCGCGAGCACGAACGAAACGCGCTGCGATTGGCGAGCTATCTCGAAGAAAATCCTGCGGTCGAGCGCGTCTACTACCCGGGACTTGCGTCTCATCCGCAGCACGACCTCGCGAGCCGGCAGATGTCGGGTTATGGCGGCATCGTCAGCTTTGAGCTCGCCGGCGGACGCCCTGCCGTCGACCGATTCCTTTCGCGGCTGCAGACGATCTTTCTTGCCGAAAGCCTCGGCGGGGTCGAGTCGCTCATCTGCTACCCTCCCCAAATGACCCACGCGAGCATGGGAGAGAAAGGACGGGCGGAACGTGGCATAAAGGACAACCTCTTGCGCCTTTCGGTTGGACTCGAGAGCGTGATCGATCTCGAAAACGAACTGTCCGACGCGTTGGCCTTCGCGGCCCCGGGTCTGCCGCGAGCCGAGCCAGCCGCCACGGCGGGCGCCCGGTAGGCAGATTCGTGGCGATTAGGTTCGTCAGCACGCTTCCGGGAGCCGGACTTCGCCGATGGCATTCTGTAGGAAGCAATCCTCCCAGGCTTCACGCCGGCCATCGCTAGCGTCCTGCGTGAAAGAATGAAGGACATGCTGAAGGTTCAGCTCACTCACCCCCACCACCCATTTGGGCATTTTGCCCGCTGTGCAGTTCCCTCAACCCTATCCGGGTACTATCGCTTAACTTAAGGGTTCCTTTGGCGAGATGGCCCGAACCGGTACGCCCGAGGAGGTTCGTTCCCCTCTCTCCAGATCCCCAAGCCAACCATCCCTTCCAATCCTTTTCCCAGGTACACATGACCGATTTTTCCGGCAGCTACGACTTCTCTGTCCAAATTCCGCTGGCTTCGATCAACGCGATCATACCGACCATATTCTATGGAAACCAGTCGCCGATACAGACGGTGTACCCGCGCGGCGCTGGAGGGCTGCCCAACAGCGATCTCTACCTCAATACGCCTTCTCTGGCCTTCCAAACCGACGGCTCGGTCGTCATTTCGCTCCCATTCACCGTCCATACGGCGATCACAGAGCCGAATGTTCATGGAACTTTCCAGATTCCGAGCACCCTGGCCCTTGTCCCGAGCACGCCGCCCGCTACCGGCAATTCGGTGGTGCTGCAGTTGACCCAGAACATCACCGTAGTCGATTTCGACGGACCGGAAGGCGGGGAGTTTCTGTACACGGCCGTCCTGCAAGGTGCGCTCGCAAACGTGTCTGGCTTTCCAGTCATCCAGAATCTGACGACGGAACTCGGCTTCCTGGCCCAACCAGTCGAGTTGCAGATTTTCCTCTCGGCAGACAGACTGCTGCACACCAATCCCACCAATCCGCCGGCCGACCTGGTCAATGACCCAAACAACCTGGGCGCCAGCAACGATTTTCTGGTTTACATCGACAACGACTTCATCCAGCAACAGACGGCGGATCAGGTGCAGGCGATGTATGGCGCGTATCCCATCTACCTGCAGGCTGGCTTCCCGCCCATTAAAAGCATCACCAAGACGCTGAACCAGGCACAGACGATTACCCTCGATGTGACCATCGGCATGTATGTGGGTCAGGTTCCGCTGCCCGACGCCCATCTGACCCAGGATATGGAGTTAAGCATCGATGCCAACGACCCTCAGGCTGGCATCACGCTGATCCCTCTGGGAGATCCGAGCATCTCGGCGGGCTACGAGGACGTGCTCGAGATCTTCGCTCCCCTGGTTGGCTCCGCGCTCGTCGAACTCCTGCAGCAGTCGGTAAACAAGTCGCTTACGGACGCTTTTCAGTCCTCGCCGATCGGCGGGCAGTTCCTTTCGGACACGCTCTTCGGCTTTACTGCCTCGGTGCAGACCGTGTGGAACACGGCCGACCGGGTGGCACTCGAGGGCGTCATTCAAATTCCTCCATCGACCCAAGAGGAGCTCGAATTCCCCGGCCAGAACTGGGCGATTCCCAAATTCTTCAATAACACCAAGACCTGGGTCTACCATTACCTGCCTTGCTTCTGGGGCAACCAGATGAGCGGCGACTTTACGGTGTGCGAGGCCGATTCGCAGAGCTTGCTGGCCTTTGCCACCGCTCCGCAGCCGTGGGACGCCTGCTATCTGTGCCTGCCACAGCTCCATATTCTTCGTCCTGGGCAAGTAAATGTGTATTTCAAAATTCCAAGCCAGATCGGCTCCGGCCCCATCTCCGGCGAATTGCATCTCGTGGGCCTACGCGAGCAGGAGGATCAGGCCGGCGAACAGGGCGTTGCCACGTTCAACCAGATCTTCCAGGTTGAGAACCTCACCCCGGATGCTTATGGCAATGTGATCACCCAGTACACGGTGCAGGGGCTTAGCCAGGGAAATTGGACCTTCCAGGCGTCCTCCATTAACGATCCGGCCTGGAACGTGGAGGTCAAGGGGTCGATTACTGCTTGGACGCCGTGGCCCATCTACCTGACTTACAGTTCTCAGGACACGAACCCCAGTCAGGTTCCCCCGTACGATCCAGCGGTTCCGTCCGGGATCCCTGGCCAGTAGGCAGATGAGCAGCCCCCGTCGATGGATGTTCGGGGGTGGCCCACTTACTCTGACGTTAGCGGCTGAGACGGTCGCTTGAAGCGCAAGTCCGCGGGATCAAGAACGTGATCCAGGCCACAGATAATATCGAACTCTTCCCTCAACCACCCTACGAGGAGGGCGCCGGACCAACCGTCGCGATAGACGGGAAAGTCGCGGGGTCGTTCGGCACACCTGCGCAGGAGCCAGCTTGCGGCCCAGAGCAGGTGAAGGAACCGATTACCTGCCCCACCACAGGCCAGGCTTTTCTCGGCGGCCGTAACCAAGCTTCTCGTCCAACCAGATTAAGAGGCTCCGAAACCGAGTCGCCGCGAGGCGCCGACCGAACCGATGGATCGGCTTGGAGAAATCCTTGTTGTAGGGACACACCCTTATGCAAATCGAGCAGTCGGTGCCCTGGGCAGCCCAGAACCTGAAGCACTTCTCGGGATCGACGGTCCACTTCTTCACGCCGCTCAGGCAGGAAATCGAGGGCTTGTCGTAAGACGGAGCACTGTCGGGAATCGCCTTGGGCGGACACGATCTGGAGCAGCGCTGGCAGCGATCGCAGAACTCCCGCACTCCGAAGGAAACCGGCCGATCGGCGGTCAAAGGCAAATCGGTGAAGACCTTCGCGATGCGTACCCTCGGGCCGAATTCGGGAGTGATCAGCATGCCATGCCGGCCACATTCACCCAGTCCGGCCTGAATGGCAAGTGGAATGGAGAGGGCCGTATCGTTCAACGAGGCATAAGCACGATAACCGAGGTTCTGAATGTAGGCCGTCAGGCTCAAGAGCGCGATGATATCTCGACTGTAACCTTGACCGACGGCGGCGCCGCTGAGTGCCGAAGGGACCGTCTTGATCGTCTCCAAATCCATAGAGTTTGCGATCACCACGACGT
>Ga0302326_10011799_pt1 | contig 18748 bp, 21 predicted proteins | sample Palsa_T0_3_FD_202264 | JGI IMG/M metagenome (GOLD analysis project Ga0302326, IMG submission 202264) | Peat permafrost microbial communities from Stordalen Mire near Abisko, Sweden - Palsa_T0_3 | ecosystem: Environmental > Terrestrial > Soil > Palsa > Peat permafrost | place: Sweden: Abisko...
GGTAAGACGCGAGGTTGTAGAGCGAAGGCAACAGCTTTCGCTTCGTTAAATCCCCGGACGCGCCAAAGATAACCAGCGCGCAGGGTTCAGCCGCTTGAGGAATTGCGCATGCATCCATAACAGATTAGTTTCCTGAGTAGATTTCCACGTGACCGCCAAATTCGTTCTGCATAGATTCCTTATTGCTCGCTGTAGTTCCAAGTCAGTCCGCCATCGACGACAATCGTCGCGCCGGTAATATAATCCGCGTCCGCAGAAGCCAGAAATGCCGCTACGCCAGCCACATCGGACGTTTTACCGAGCCGAGCGAGCGGGATGTTTTCCAACAGAGCTTTTAACTTCGTAGGGTCATTCAAAAGCGCGGTGTTTATTGGGGTCTCGATCGCACCGGGCGCGATATTGTTGATGGTGATACCGAAAGGCGCCAGCTCGATTGAGAGATTCCGCATTACCATCTTCATGCCCCCTTTACTGGCGCAATAGGACGTGAAGTGCGGGAATGGCAAGTCTTCATGCACTGAACTCACGTTGATCACTTTCCCAGGCTGTTTAACTTCCATTCGATGCCGAACAAATGCTTGCGTCGCAAAAAAAGCGCCTTTCAAATTAATGTCGAGCACCAAATCGTATGCTGCCTCGGTGACTTCCCAAAACGAAGCTCTTTTCTCGACTCCGGCATTGTTCACCAGAATATCCAGCCCGCCGAGAACCTCGATTGATTGCTGCACCATGCTTTGGGCAGACTCCACCTTACTAATGTCCGATTGGATCGCGGCCGATCGGCGACCAAGCTTGAGGACGCTTTGCACAGTCTCTGCCGCGGTCTCCGAATGGGTCGCGTAATTGATGATAACGTCAGCACCCTCTTCGGCCAACCGTAATGCTATCGCCTGCCCAATTCCTTGGCTGCTACCCGTGACTAAGACCTTTTTCCCGATGAGTTTCATGGTGAGGTACTAGATCGCAGAATTCCGACCATCCGACAAGAATCGTTCAACCTCGGCGAGCGCGGCAGAGTGACCCAACCGGCTGGATTTTAAAAACGACTCCAGATACTCTGCGTCCCATGTTGAATCTGATCTGGCTCGGCCTTTTGTTTTTTGGCGTATTAGTGGCCGGGATCACCGGACAATTTGCGGCGATCAACCAAGGCGCGCTAAACGCAGCTAAGTCCGCGGTGATGGATGTCGCTCTGCCACTCTGCGGCGCCATGACCCTCTGGTTGGGGATGGTGCGGCTCGCCGAAAAAGCCGGACTCATCCAGCAGATCGCCCGATTCATTCGTCCAGTTTTGGCACGTCTTTTCTCCGATGTGCCCCCCGATCATCCCGCAATGGGGTCCATCGTCATGAACATGGCTGCCAATATGCTGGGAGTCAGCAACGCTGCAACACCGCTCGGCTTGCGCGCAATGAGTCAACTGAACGAACTGAACACCAAGCAAGGCGTCGCAACGAATGCGATGTGTACCTTCCTCGCGATTAATACCAGTTCGATCCAGCTAGTCCCGACGACCGCCGTCAATATCCTCGCAATCAACGGTTCCAGGAATCCGACGGGTATCGTCGGCTCGACTTTGATCGCGACTTTCATCGCGACCGTGTCCGCAATCGTCACCGTCAAGTTCCTTCAACGCCTTGGTCCGTTTCGCTGGGAAAGAGAGTCGGGCGTCTCGATCGCCGCGACCGCCCAGCCGTCACCCCAATCCAACGGAAACGCGGCCCGGGAATTGCCGATGGCGCCATGGGCGCCGTGGGCTCTGGCGGCGGTTTTCCTGTTTTTTCTAGCCCTCTTCACGCCGAATGCGTTTCCGTACTGGTTTCGCGGTACTCCGCGCGTTGGGTTTCTTCAAGGGATCGCCATTTTCTTTAACGCGCTCTCTCCTCTTGCGATTCCGTTTCTGCTGACTTTTTTCCCGTTATATGCCGCCGGGAAGAGAATACCGGTTTACACGGAATTCATCGAGGGCGCCAAAGAAGGTTTTTCGATCACCGTGCGAATCATCCCCTATCTCGTCGGAATGCTGGTTGCCATCGCGGTGTTCCGCGATTCCGGCGCACTGAACCTTTTGAAGGATCTTTTAAATCCGCTCCTGAACTGGTTACAATTCCCCGCCGACCTCCTTCCGATGGTATTGATTCGGCCCCTGAGCGGAAGCGGTTCAACCGCCATTTTAACCGATCTGGTAAAACAGCTTGGCCCGGACAACATCCTCAGTTACATGGCCGCAACAATTTACGGCAGCGCCGAAACAACCTTTTACGTGGTGGCGGTCTATTTCGGGTCTGTGGGCGTCACAAAGACGCGACACGCAATTCCCGCTGGACTCTTCGCTGATTTCGTCGGTGTGATCGCATCCGTGCTGGCTTGCCGCCTGCTCTTCCGGTGAACCCCAAAGGAGAAAAGGGGAAAAGAGGGGGATAATCCACAGATTGCACAGATGACACAGATTTGAGGGAGGGCCCGGAACAGTTAAATGCGTGGACTTTTCGACCGCAGCGTCGCTTCCAAGCCACGCCAACAGTCTTTCCCTCCCATCTGTGTCATCTGTGCAATCTGTGGTTTATAATTTCGGAATTTTAGCTAAGCGACTTTGACGCGATCTGCCCGGACACAAGGATCGCCTTTTCCAAATGGTTCAGGCGATAGATTTTCCCGAACAACCTGAACCGGTCCTTCTCGATCCGACGTAGCAACGCGTGGTAGATCGCTCGCATCCCTTCCGCCGCGACCATCGATCGCCGGTCCTCCGGGGCCAGTAATCGCGTTGCCTCCCGGAAAAACGAATGCGCACGTTCTGCCTGAAATTCCATTAAACGGACAAATGCACTGTTGTAGGTCCGTTGGCGCAGCGCTGCTTCCGAGTAGCCAAACATCCGCAACTCGCTCAATGGCAAATAAATGCGTCCCCCGTTCTTTAAGTCCTTGTCGACATCGCGAATAATATTCGTGAGTTGAAGTGCAACCCCCAATTTGTGCGCATACTCTTTGGACTGCGGATTACGGTATCCGAAAATTTCAATACTGACGAGCCCAACGGCGCTGGCGACGCGGTAACAATATCGGTGTAGCGCTTCGAAATTCTCGAACCAGACGGGCTCAAGGTCCATTTCCACGCCAAGTAGAATCTCTTCGAAAAGCCGGCGATCGATCTTGTATTTGCCAATCAAAGTTCTCAGCTCTGAGGCGAACCCGGGTTCGTTCGGCTCCGCCGCGACCAACCATCGCCGCCAACCTTGCAGCCAACGCTTCCGCTCCGCCAACGGTACATGCGGATCGTCAGCCGCATCGTCCACATGGCGGCAGAACGCGTAGAATGTCGTGATATCTTGGCGCGTTGCTTTGGGTAAGGAGAAGAAAGCAAAAGCGAGATTTGACTGACTTTTTTTGGTGATTTCCTTTGCTTCGCTCATACGCGCGGATCTCACTTGAATTCTTGCACACCCTCCGGCCCGATTTCCAGACGAACATCAGCTTCTTCCCAGGAGACGTGAGGCGCCAGCGTGGCAATCACCGCCAACCCTAGCCGCTGACCGCTCGCACGGAGAGTCGACAAAAGTGATTCTGCTTCGGCTGCCTGCATATCGTTTCCAACAAGTTCGGCAATTAAAACACGGGGATGATGGACCAGCGCCCTGGCCAACGCGGCTAACATCCCGTCAAGCTCGTCCAATTGCCCAACCGAACTCGTCGCAATTCGCGATACACCCACGATTTCCAGGATCTCTTCAGTGATTGCTTTCGCTTCGGAAGTATCTACCTGAGCGATCTTGAAGAGAGGCATCGCGACATTCTCGAGCACGGTAAACGCAGGTAGCAAGAACGGTGAGGAAAATAAAAACCCGTATTTCCGATTTCGAATTTCGCCTAGATCGTCGATGTCGAGATCTGTGACCCGGGACCCGTCTACAATGATTTCTCCCGAATCTGGCGGCAGTAGAAGACCGAGGACTTGCAGCAAAAGACGTTTCCCGCCGAACTCTGGTCCGGAGAGATGGTAAAATGATCCGGGCTGGAATTCGTAAGTGAAATTGCGAATCATTTCCGCGGGACCACCCTCGCTCGCACACTCTGCATTTAGTTTCCAGGTTCTCAGAGGATCAATCGCCATAAAGTGAGCGGATGGATTGAGCTAAAGACCGACGGCAAAGATAAACCACAGATGATACAGGTGATCTCGGGGCAAAGAGTTTAGAATCGAATCTCCTTAGGGATGGTTTGAGACGCCCGGTAAAGGCAAACCCAGCTTGCCAGGAACCACGCAGCCAGAAACGCCCTCCCAAGCGTAAACAAAACGGAAAAAAAGAGGTTCGGGACAGAATATTTGGGAAACGCTCCCACGATGAATTCGGTCAGCCAGCTGAGAGCAAACAAGTGAAGTCCGGCCAAGACCAGGAACCAGACGATCCTGAAGCAATGTCGTCGCAAGAGTTGCGCGTGCTCGTGCACAGCCTCGCGCAGGGTCTCGTTGTGCAGGATCAGGGTCATCTGAATCGAACAAAACAAAATCAACGCAACTGCGATTAACGGGCGAGCGGTTTGCTCGATATACTCGATCACTGCGTTCGTGAAATCAGTTTGCTGCGTGATCCACAAGTAACTGATTAGCAATGGCCCATGGATCAGAAGAAAAGTCGCCAGCAAAACGATCCCGGCCCATTTCGCGGCAAATACCGCACGTTTCAGAGCGAATTCGAAGATCCGGCCAGGTTCGGAATTCAAACCCCGGATCCAGATAAGCGTAAGCAACACTAGAAAAATCTGGATCAGTAGACCGAAAAGGTATTCGAACTGAAACGATAGCCAGTCGATGATCGCTCCGACGCGCAGGAGAAAAATGCCGTCGAAATATCGATTAAGCCAATAAATCGAAAGCGAAAAGATCGGCTTGCAGAATGCCGCGACAGCGCACACGACCAAGGCAAAATAAACGCCCAACCACCAACGGCCAAATCGACGCTTCGCCACCCGTAGAAGCTGGATTTGGTATCCCCGCCAATTCATCAGGAACAAAAGCGCAGCGAGCGCCGAGGCGGGATAACTGACGACCGTCTCGTTGAACAGTCCGGCAAGCAATTCAAGCCCTGGTAACCACGCCTGGCTAGCCGATGCTTCCAAACCGCGCGGCTTAAAGGCCGCCAAGTAGAGCAAACTCATTGGCGAAAACTCCCTTTCTCCTGATTGATACGCCTGCACAACCTGAAAAATGGTATAAGCCAGCCCCAGAACCGAAAGCCACACCCACATTCTGGGATGACGTCGAAGGCAGCGCAATCCGTCCCGGAAAAACCCGGAGACAGGGTTTCCAAAGATCAGGATCAGGTATCCAACGAGCGCGCCTGCAATCGGAAGAACGATCAACTGCCAGCTGGCAGCGGAGGGAGGGAAGGAGGATAAGAGTTGCAGGAAGTCAGGAGTCAGGAGTTGCAGAATCTCTGAGTGGCTCGCCAGTTGGAGTCGATGTTCGCTCGAATTGCCACGGTCTCGAAATAGAATTGGTGCCGCAACAAGTCAATCCAATGTTACTTCAGGCCCCATACATTGAATCGTTCACCTCTCTGCAACCCCGAAACTCCGGAACTCCTTCTCCCATCCCCTTTATCGAACAAACCCCCAATGGCTCGAGAACGGCCAATAAACAAACATCCCTCGTCCGACAACGTTCTGCCACGGCACAAATCCCCAGTAACGGCTGTCATAGCTGTTCGCGCTGTTGTCACCTAACGCGAAATAACTCCCCTCTGGAATCGTAACGGTTGCATTGGGGTCGCCCAAGTACAGCGTATCTCTCGGTACATTTCGATAGCCCGTGTAGCCATTCTGTTGAGAATCAACACGTTGGAAAGGATATTCCTTGGCTTCCAGGCCGTTCACGAACAGCTTTGGCTGGTCGATGCGCAACGTGTCGCCCGGCACGCCGCCCAAGCGTTTGATATAATGCTCACTTTCAAGATTCGGGCCAGGAGGAATCCCGAGGATTCCGTTGGTTCTGAAAACGAAAACATCAGCGCGATGTGGCCCGAAGAGATTGTAGCTAAACTTGTCGACGAAGAGTTGATCGCCGAGGTCGGCATACCCGCGCACAATCGGTTCTCCCTTTTTAAAGCTTTGGCCAGGGCCAACGCGCATCTGGTCCTCTAAAGACCTCGGATCAATTCCAACTCGGTAGGTTTTCCCGGAAGTCATGCGAATCACCGAACCATCCCAGAAGGGGTTGACCTTTGCAGCGGAGATCGAGTCGATCGAATCTGTCGGTTCCTCGCACACCACATCCTCGTAAGTGCGGCCAAGCGTCGCAAATTGGAACGCGCGTATGAAGATATTGGGCGGCGGCTCCTCGGTCCGGTGCCCGATCACCCCATTGAGAGTTGGTTGCATGGAGCCAGTGGGAATCTTGAATGGCTGAAGAAAATAAGCCCTGATACCAAGCGCCAACACGATCGCGACGACAATGAGCTCCACATTCTCCCGAATCCCGCTCAGATCCCGCAGCGGTTGAACTCTGCCCAATGAGGGGAGGAGGTCTTTCTCAGCTTTTTGCACACCTTCGGTCGAACGCTTTTTCAGCGCTGCGTTCAGCCCCGCGAGATTCTCCTGAATTCGTTCGAGATCTTCAGGGCGTGCAAGGTCTTTGCGATAATTGATTACTTTTCGCGCCGCTTTCGCCAGGGCGCGCCCTTCTTCAATGTACTTGGGCGTAAACATTAGTTGGTCTTTAGAACTTCAATAAATGCTTCCTGCGGGATATTCACTCTCCCGATGGCTTTCATCCGTTTTTTACCCTCTTTCTGCTTCTCCAACAGTTTCCTTTTCCGCGTGATGTCACCGCCGTAACATTTCGCAGTCACGTTTTTTCGCAGGGCCGCGACGTTCTCACGCGCAATAATTTTACCTCCGATGGCAGCCTGGATCGCGACTTGAAAGAGTTGCTGCGGAATCACCTCCTTCAGTTTGGCTGCGAGAAGGCGGCCGCGCCCTTCGGCCTTGTCCCGATGCACGATACTCGAGAAGGCATCCACCGGCTCCCCGTTGACCAGCAGATCAAGCTTGACCAGATCCGCCGCTCGGTAACCGTTCTGTTCATAGTCCATCGAACCGTAGCCGTGCGTCAGGGATTTGATCTTGTCGTTAAAATCGACCAGTATCTCGTTCAGCGGCATGACCGCCGTCAACATGACCCGTCGCGTGTCGAGCGATTCGGTGTGCTCAACTTCTCCCCGCTTCTCCATCATCAACTGCATCATGTCCCCGATATTTTCGTTCGGACACATGACAAAACATTTTACGACCGGCTCCTGAATCTCCGCAATGACGCTCGGATCAGGCAAAAACGAAGGATTATCGATTTCAACCAGAGTCTCGTTCGTTTTCAGGACGCGATAAACGACACTCGGGTAGGTCGCGATGATGTCCATATCGAATTCGCGCCGCAGACGCTCCTGCACGATTTCCATATGGAGCAGGCCAAGGAACCCGCATCTGAAACCGTACCCGAGCGCAACCGAGCTTTCCGCCTGGTAGACAAAAGCCGAATCGTTGATCTGCAGTTTGCCCAATGCCGTTTTCAAATGCTCGAAATCCGCAGTGTTGATCGGATAAATCCCACTGAAAACCATCGGATGAATCTCTTGAAATCCAGGCAACGGTTCGAGAGCTGGGTTGCGCTGGTCTGTTAGCGTGTCTCCAATCTTGATCTCGGTCGTTGACTTGATGTTCGCGATGAAATACCCAACGTGGCCGGCTTCGAGCTTGGGTTGAGCCAGCGGTTTAGGCGTAAAGATGCCTACCTCCTTGATTTCGTAGTGATTGGAGGTCCGCATCAGTTTGACTCCCTGGCCGGCGACCAGGCTTCCCGAGAAAACTCGCGCGTACGCGACGACCCCTCGATAGACATCAAAGATCGAATCGAAGACCAGCGCTCGCAGTTTCCCATCCGCTAACGGTTTCGGCGCCGGGACACGATGAACAATCGCCTCCAAAACATCTTGAACACCGAGCCCCGTCTTTGCGCTGGCCAATATTGCCTCATCCGCCGAAATCGTAAGGATGTCTTCGAGTTGCTTCTTCACCGTTGGGACATCGGCGTTCGGCAGATCAACCTTGTTAATGACCGGGATGATCGTCAGGTTCTGTTTCATGGCCAAATGCACGTTCGCCACCGTTTGGGCTTCCACGCCCTGAGCCGCATCCACCACCAGCACAGCCCCCTCGCAAGCCGCAAGGCTGCGGGAAACTTCGTACGCAAAGTCGACGTGACCCGGTGTATCAAGGAGATTCAACCGGTAGGTATGCCCGTCCTTGGCCAAATACTTCATCGTCACCGGGTGCGCCTTGATGGTGATCCCTCGCTCCCGCTCCAGATCCATCGAATCGAGTAACTGATCCTGCTTGTCTCTTTCTTCGATGGTCCCGGTCATCTCGAGCAGGCGATCCGATAACGTCGTTTTCCCGTGATCGATATGCGCGATAATACAAAAATTGCGAGTGAACCGGCCTCCCATCTGGAAGCGCACTATTCTCTACTCGCGCGGCGGCGTCAATAGAACCACGCATCGGCAGGCAGGAGAAACGGTTCGCCGGGTCGGCGTATCGACTCCATTTGGCATGCAACGCAACTAGTGTCCTGTCCCCGAAATACGAGGTATATTGTTGCGATCAAAATGGGCCGCCGGCAAGGCGTGAGGAGGGAGCATATCTGAACCGATACGTGACCGACGAGCAACGCAGCCGCCGGCCCATTTTCATCGCAACCCTCCGGGCCGGGGCCAGTTGGCTGTTTTTCCACGTTGCTCGCTCGACCCGTATGACTCAGATATGGGCGCTTCGCTCGCGCCTTGAAAAACAGCCAACTGACCGCCGGCAATATACCTCGTATTTCGGGGACAGGACACTAGTGCATCGTCTCATAAGTGGGAGGCATACCGTTGGCTTCAAAAGCGTTTGGATGCCAGGCGCGAGCAAGGAGCGGATCCGCTGCGATCCGTAACGAACGAGCAACGACGCAGACGAACCCTTTTCAAGCCAACCCAGAGGGCCGATGGCGCTTTTGGCCGATTTTCTGCGTTGCGCGCTTCTCACGTACCGATCTCAGTATGCTCGGCGCTCGCGTCTTGAAAATCAGCCAAATCGCCGACGGCGGTATGCCTCCCACTTACTTATGAGACGATGCACTAGTTGCGTTGCATGCCAATGGAGTCGATACGCCGACCCGCCGAACCGTTTCTCCTGCCTGCCGATCCGCCGAACTGTTTCTTTTCGCTTGCTCCTGAATCCCCGGCCCGTAAGCTGTTCGTATGGTAACGACTGCCCCGGCAGCATACGACTCGAAAGTTGAGGGTAATATTATCTTTTCCCGCCTTGATGCGTGCATCAACTGGATGCGTAAAAACTCGCTTTGGCCCATGCCGATGGGTCTGGCTTGTTGCGCGATCGAGATGATGGCCGCCGCCTGCGCCCGCTATGATATTGCGCGCTTCGGCGCAGAAGTAATGCGATTTTCGCCAAGGCAATCCGACGTCATGATCGTCGCTGGGACAGTGACTTACAAAATGGCTCTTGCGGTCAAACGAATCTACGATCAGATGCCGGAGCCGAAATGGGTGATTGCCATGGGCGCCTGCGCCTCCTCGGGCGGCATGTATCGCAGCTATGCTGTCCTTCAGGGGATTGATCACCTGCTCCCAGTGGACGTTTACATCAGCGGCTGCCCGCCTCGGCCGGAAGCGCTCCTGGAAGGCTTGATGAAGCTGCAGCGGAAGATTGAACTCGAGAAATCACTGACGGATCAGAAGAAAGAGCTGCTGGAGGTCTATTCATGAGCCTCGAGGGAGCCGCTTCCAAGCTCCAGGATCAGTTCCAGATTGTTCAGCGAACCGATTTTCGCGGCGAAATCACGCTTGAACTCGCCCTCGGTCACATCGAGGAGGCCTGCAAGTTTGCCAAGGAACAGCTCGGCTTCAATTTTCTTTCTGACCTCTCCAGTGTCGACAACTACGGTGACGAACCTCGGTTTGAGGTGGTCTACGAACTTTATTCCCTGGACTCGAACATTCACCTCCGGTTGAAAACCCGAGTCTCCGAGGATCATCTGGAGGCGCCCTCGGTCGCTCACCTTTGGGCAACCGCCAACTGGCACGAGCGCGAAGTCTACGACATGATGGGTATTCGTTTTTCCGGTCATCCTGACCTTCGCCGGATCATCATGTGGGAAGGATATCCATATCATCCGCTCCGCAAAGATTTCCCGCTTGAAGGTAAACCGAGCGAAATGCCGGATGTCGCTTTCAGCCAGACTGCGCCGCTTGCCGGTGGTCCATTCGTGACTCTGCCCAGCCCCGGGCACATCGAAGATCGTGAACCGCGCGCCCGTCACGCGGAAGAGCTGTAGGGAAAAGCGTTTTCGACGGGCGGTCCCTAAAGTCCCGATTTTTCGTCGATATTTGCCAAAAAAAGTCCGTGTTCTGCGCTTCCTTTGTGCTTACATTGCGCAATGGACCTCGAAGTAGAGTCGCGCGTTGTGTGCCCCTACTGCGGAGCGGTCTTTACCACTGTCGTCGACACTTCGTCCGGCACGTTTTCCACGATTGAGGACTGCGAAGTTTGCTGCCGTCCGATCGCTTTGAACGTGCATTGCCACTACGGCGAGATTGAGTCAGTCGAATTCGATCGTGCGTGAAGAATTAGCTTGCGCAAGAACCTCGGCATTCCATGTTCCCTAGTCGCCAGCGCATCAAACTGCGCTTCGGCCTCGGGAAGCAAGGACCGCGAGCACCTGCTCCCGCTTCACGCCCGGAAACCACCGACGATGCATCCTAAATCAACTGCTCGGAAATCATCGTCGATGGCGGGGTGACCGGGGCAAAATTTTGGGGCCCCGATCTATCAGTTAGACTGATCCCTTCGCCATACAGACCGGCACTGGGTCTCGTGTTCCAGCTGGCTTATTGCGGCGAATGGAGCCCAATCATATTTCCCTCGGTATCGAGGACCAGAGCGATGAAACCGTAGTCGCCAATCGACATTTTCTCCTTCTGAATCCGTCCACCGTTCTGGAGGGCGCGGGACGCCTCCACCGCACAGTCGGCACAAGAAAAGTAAATGAGGGTTCCCCCAGCGCCGGAGTCCTTCCCGTCCATCTTGACGATTGCCCCCGAAGCTCCGGGGACGTCCATCCCCATCGGAAAGGCCCATAATTCGATACCTGGGGTTTCAAGCCGCTCAAGTGTCACTTGGAACGTGTTCTGATAAAAGGTTTTTGCTCGTTCGATATCTTGAACATAAAGTTCGAACCAGCCGACAGGATTGCGATTTGTATTCATATTGGTGCTTTGGTTTAGGTTGAATGATACTCGTCGTGGCGGTGCCACCAAACGTAAGGTTCTGACTGGGGCCAGCCGGCTGGCGAGTCCTCCCATTCCTCCTGACGGCCGAGAACTGTCCAGTCGAGCAGCGTGAAGTTGCTGTCTATTGCTTCGAGAGCACGATCGGTGGTGAAGTAGGTGTGAAAGACGTTCTCGCCATCGCGAAGGAAGGCACTCAGTCCAAAGGTTTCGCCTTCGTCGGTCGTGAGACCGAAGTCATCGTTGAAGTCATTCTCCGCGGAGGAATACCACGGGACGTTCCAACCCATGCGTCGCTGATAGCTTTCGAGATTGGCGAGCGGCGCGCGTGAGACCAGCGCCATGGAAGTGTCGCGGGCGTGGAGATGCGCGAGGGGACCGAGGTAATCGACGAGCATCGAGCAGCCGGAGCAGCCGGCGGACGGCCAGCCCTCGACACCGGGCGCAAACATGAAGTGATAAATGATGAGTTGGCGGCGTCCCTCGAACAGTTCGAGAAGGCGCATCTTGCCGTTCGGTCCGTCGAAGACGTAATCCTTTTCGATTCGGACCATTGGCAACCGGCGGCGCTCCGCGGCCAGTGCGTCATGCGCCCGTGTCGCGGCCTTCTCTTTGACCAGCAATTGATCGCGCGCTTGTTGCCACTCGGCGCGTGAGACGATCCGCGGCAGGTTGGTTAGCTTTTCGGTTTCGTTGCTCATGATGCAGAATGCGGCGGGGATAAGTTATTCTGAAGTCGCCCCTGCGGCTCTTCAATAGATCAACGAACGAGACGCGACCAAAAGGACACTGCTTCAAACTTTTCTGAGTATGCACTCGATTTGACTCCTCAAAACCTTTTAGGTCATTCGCAAAGATCAGGTTGTCGGTTCGAATCCGGCTGTCGGGTCCAATCCGCCAGCGCATCCGCACGATCAGCTGTGTCGTTATTCCAAGAGACGCCGTCGTGTTCGAGAAAAGTGAAGAGGGTTCGGCGGTTCTTATCGAACCGTTTCTGGTATCTCGCGGCGGTCTCGGTCCTGCAAATCTGGCTTGAAAGTCTTCGAAAGAAGCGGGCGACCCCTTGCTCATGCTTGGCGGTGACCTGATCAACGATTAGCTTGATACCACTTGGCTCTCCAACATAACGATAAATACCGTCTCTTTTCGCACTAATGCCGACGGCATCGTGCTTGCCCGAGTCAACGGTGCGAAGGCCACCATCACGAAACCGGGCAACTATTATTTCGTTGCCAACATGTACTACGCGGCTACGACCGAGCCGGGTGCGATATCCACTGTGGCGATCACAGTCAATGCGGCTGGACCGGTCACGATCAACATGCGCGGCTTCTCATTGACTGGACCATCGCAGCAATTCCTAGATGGATATTACACCAACCCGGTGGCGATCAGCATCAACAGCGGTAACGTCACGGTCAAGAACGGCAGTATCGCGGGGTTTTACCGTCCAATCGTAGCGGGAGGCACATCGACGGCAACCGGCGCATTAAAATACCTCTCAGGGATCGATCTGGAGAACCTCGTGTTCAGCGGAGGTTTTACCACTTGTGTCTCGTTCGATGGAGTCAATAACTCGATAATAAGGGATTGCGATTTCAATCAAGGGGTGTCAGCGGGAGGGCCGTCTGCAATCTTGGATGATTCGAGCCAGACGGGCAATAACTTCATCAACGACAAGGTGAACAATCGAGATCCAGTGACGATTTACGGCTTAGAAGATGCGCCGGATAACGTGACCTACACCCTGAATCTGACGGTCAGAAAGCGAGCCTGTCCGTAGAGCCCGGAAAGATTCCAGCGCGAGCAGAAAACCCAATCTCAGCCATGGACATACCACAGGTATTGCGTTCAGCTCGGATGGCCGCTGGCTGGCCACCGGCAGCCCCAACGATGCCGCCACCCGACGGCGGAAGACGTAAAGGCTGAAGAGTTCGCACTGTTGCCCCGTTCCTGTTTGGAGGAACAAGGACCAGAACCAGAGGATGCGTAATTGCCCTTACGCCATGCCCGATCGACCAATGCCAGGCGCAGGTGGCGGCTATGGCTTTCGTCACGCAAATCCTGCTCCGATCACCTCACCTACCTGTGCGATCAGCGCGCACTCATGAGGTCAATCAATATGGGGTGGACAACCTCGGTTCTTTGTCCGCGATGCGCGGGATCGACCATGTCATGCGGAACCCGCATTTCTTTCGGGAAATCCACGCTGACAAATTTCAAGAGGCCTTTTCCGCGCCAAAGCCCGATCAGCTCCCAAGTCGCGAAATCGCTCACAATATGATCGATCTTCGTCGTCACCAGGTCGATTTGCTGAACAGCCGGCGCCGTTTCGAGCGCCTGCGCATAGGTTGCCAGACTCAATTTTAGAAGTTGCCCGAGCGCCTTGGCAGAGAAACCGGGATAGGCGTACTCAGGAGCTTCCGGATCCTGGGCGTATAGGTCGAATGGGATGCCGGGAATCCAGGAAATCAGAAAAACGCCAATCCGTTCCGCAAAAGAGCCGGCTTGCCGCCCAAGTACAAGTGAAGGGGCTATCAAGACCGCTCGTGAAACCTCCTTACGATTTTGCGCTATCCAGGCGGTAAGGACCCCGCCTGCTGAAAGCCCGCCGACGAAGACTTTGTCTCCCAAGCCGACCGCGATATCGACACTGGCGTCCGCACAATCCCGCAATTCCTCAGCGCGCAACCTTGAGAGGTTGTCAAGCTTGCGGTCCGCCGCGCCATGGTGCGGAAGGAGGGGGACAAGCACGTTGTAACCCAATTGATAGAAACGTTCTCCGAGTAGGCGAAATTGCTGCGGGGAACTGCTGTAGCCGTGAAAGAAGACAATCACCTTCTCGGTGCGGGCACCGTGCGTAAGCAAGATTGAACGCGCAAGCGGATTGACGGTCGAATCCTCGCCCAAACGGAGTTTTTCAAACCGAGCAACAGACTCCGCGTAATCCCCGGCCGGGGCTGGGTGGCTGACCAGATTCTTGCCCGCCTCCCTCAACAACAGGCGGGCTCCAAAATAGAGTACAGTAGCGAATCCGGCGACCAATACGGCCAGGATGCCCAATTGCTTCCCGGCTTTCAGGAGCAGGCGACCAATCTTCATGATTTGACCTCGATAGTCTTAGAGGGTGCTAGAAGTTAAAGTTCGGATGAGGGGTGAATCACTATCAAGTGCCTAAGGCCGAAACAAGAAATAGAGGAACATGGCCAATGAGAAACTCAACGAAGTGAAGGTTGCAATTCTGGTTGGCGTTGGCTCCGAGCAAGTCGAACTGGTTTCGGGCTGTTCGGCCGAAGGCGCGGCAAACGGCGTGAAGACCGAGGAGGAAAGGCATGGAACGACGTTGTTTTGGTCCCACCAAACGTCAATCCTCCATAACCAGCTGGAAAGGATTTGCGGGAAATCCAGGAACTCCTCCGCAATATCGGCCCCGTCGTGCGCTACACCCAGGTTGGCTGCGAACTGACCCGGCAGACTGCGGAGGCCTTGGTCAACTTTGAGGCAAAAGTTGACGCCTTCCCCGATCGCGATTGATTTGCAAAAAAAGAGGCCGCTCGCCAGGCGTAGCCGCTTCGGCCAGAGTCCGTTCGTGCATTACCGGCTCTTCATCAGCGAAAAGGCCCGCCATCAGTTACGCGTCTTGGAAAAATCGATCCGCCGCAACATTGGCTATCGGATGGAGTTGATGCGCAACGATCTGCAGGGCGATGTGAAGAAACTGGAAGCCAAAGGCAACCACTACCGGCTCCGGATAGGCTCTCATCGCGTCCTCATTTACGCTGGAAGGCGACCTGACCCGGAATGAGCTTCCGGTTGGACTGGAGCAGTTGAGTGTTTGTAACCCACCATGCCCACTTTGCCGTGTAAATTTTGGCGAGCGGGTTCGAACAGTTTCCGGTTCATGCTGAAACGCTGGCAAAGGAGCTGGGATTTACAGCGGACTGTTTCACCACTTTGGGAATTATTTTGCGTGATCAGTCCGACAGCTCGCGTGCAGACAGGATTTTCAAGGCGTAGATTTGCAAGTCTCGATGTAAAGGAGGACGCCCATGAAACCTTTTCCATTCCTCTGTGTACTTCTCTTCTCCACGATCGCCGAAAGCGCCTGGTCTTCCAACGGTCCGACTAAGTCGCAACGAGAGGAAGCAGCCCCAACCGGGAAGCTGCGGGTCGGGGTTGTCTCGGCGCCGGCGCGGTCAGCCTTTTTCGTCGTCAAAGACGTCGGCAGTGAGCCGCGGGGCGTCACGGTAGATCTCGGGAAAGAACTCGCGCGCCAGCTCGGGGTGCCGGTCGAATTCTTTGTCGTATCCAGCTCCGGTGAACTGGTTGACGCCTTGAGCTCGGCGACGCTTGATGTCGCCTTCATGCCCATCGACGCTCAACGCAGGGAAAGAGTCAGTTTCGGGCCCACCTACTTCATCATCGAGAGCACCTACATCGTCCGCTCGGGCTCGGACATCAAAAACCTAAGTGACGTTGATCGTCCCAACGTACGAGTCATTGGCATCGCCAACACGGCGACGATGCGCGCTGCCAGTCGTTCGTTGAAGAATACGACGATTGTCGCCGTCAGGTCGGTCGGCGAGGCCACAGAGATGCTCCGCGCGGCTGCGGTCGACGCCTTCGCTCTGACGCACGACGCGTTGCCGGCGCTTGCGGTCAGACTGCCCGGTTCGCGGATCCTTGACGGTAGCTTTCTGCAAACCGGCATTGCCATTGCCGTACCAAAGAACCGTCCGAACGCCCTCGCCTATGCAACCGCCTTTATGGAAGACGCGAAGGCGTCAGGCATGGTCCGGCGCGCGTTTGACGATGCGGGCCTCAAAGACCTTGTGGTAGCACCGCCGTCGGTCCAATAGGTTACTGCTTCGAGGCGGCAGCCGACTATCGCGTCTACTTAATAAAGCAGCTCGGGATGCTGCTCAGAGAGAATGCTGCGCATGACATTATAGCGAGCGTGTCGCGGTCGCTGACGGTAATTTCGATCTCGGTGCCGGAATAGTCGATGTCATCCGGGTCGATCCCCTGTTCGATCAAGGCGTTCTGATCTTCTTCTGAAAGGTCAACGCCTTTGATGCCGTCGCGCTGGAAGCTGGTTTTTTGCTGCTTTCCACCTTATACGTGCCTGCGAAGCGACTGGAGTTGTCGGCAATTTTAGTTAGTTACGCTGGATGGTACCTTTGCGGGCAGTTAGTAAGGAGATCGGCGGCGAGCTCGCTCAGCTCATCTGTTAGACTATCTAATTCCCTTTGTGCCTGCTCTTTGGCCGTTCTTGCAGCGTCCTGCTCTCCTTGGGCGACACTCAAACTTGCTTCGATTTCTCCTACCCGCTCTCTCTTGGAGTAGTCCCCGGGATGTAAGCGCAGTTGATTTTTTGCGTCCTCTAGGTCGACCTTTAATTGCCCAACTTTGTTGTGCGCGGTGTTGAAGGCGGCACCAAGCGCGTCGATACGAGCAGCCGCAGTTTGCCTAGCGCTCGCCTTTGTTCCCCATCTATTACGGAGTCCTTGGCACGTACCATCGTCATGCATTGAATTACACTCTCCAGTTATTTAGTTGTTTCGCTCAGAAGTCGTGACAATCACAGCCCTAGCCCTCTCCGCTTTCGTTGTGGGAGTTATTCTGAGTAACCCAGCGATCAGCCGCTTGTTGCGCGAGTTGATTTGCGGCGAGAAAATTATTTCGTGCGTAAACTCCAGCTTCTGCAAGCATGCGCTCCCAATCGGAGCGTCTATTCGCTGTGTTCTTGTACATTTCAGAATAGATCTTAATGCTATCGCCAATCTCATCGGCGATTTGTTTTAAACGCTGCGTCAAATTCGGTAGTCCGATTCGCTCAAGCTCTTTGGCAGTCACTTGGAACTCTACAAAATGCTGATCCACGACGTATAGAAAATTCAATATTCCGACAATTTCTTCCGGCGTAAACGCGACTCTAGCGGGTCGCGTTGTCAATTGCTTCAAATTCGCAAGCAATTCCGAGTGGAGAGACTCTACTTTTTTTGCCGTAGCTTGTTCGCGGGCCAGATGAGCTGCGCCCGGGCTTGGCGATGGAATGCTGCCCGGAACCGGCAGACTCGATCTTCCGTCCTCGCTCGCAGGCGATGATGACTGTGCTCCAATCGGCAGGGGCCAAATCCAAACGACACGTCCGGCGTTTGCTACCGGAAGCGATTGAGCGCCGCTTCCCGGCTGTGGAGGCAGCCCATCATTTTGGCTTCCAGGTGTTGATGTCATATGGCCCAAAGAGCGGAAATGCCCAAGACAAACGTGCAGAGCAAAGTCCAAAGTCTCGAACCAGACCCGAAGATTGTTTTCATTGCTTTTTAGATCAAAAGGGCAAGGAGTTTTTGGGGTTCTACAGTGTCCTTTCAGGAACAAATCCGAGCCGAAAATCCTTTTCCCGCCCTAGTCCCGAATTTGGCGCACGAAAAAGGGAGCGCTAAACTCGTTTGCCTAACGCCGACCAGCAAATCAGAGAAATCAAAAGGAGTCAAAAGGATTTCTGGGAAAAGCAATCGGTTCTAGTGGAACCACATTTTCCACTAATTTTGCTCCGCTTAAAAAGGGGCGACAGAGACGATCAGGTGTTCAACTTGCAGCTTCCATTTCATTGTAAAATCTCAAAATAAGCCGACCGAGAGACTCATCACAAATAAACGGGCTCTGAAAGATTCGCCCCCCTCTGAAACGTTTCCCAATTTCTTCGGCAATTGTCTCCAGCGTTCTTGGGTCGGATTGAAATATTCGGTATTTCGCTTTGCCTTCAAAATTTTCGCAAGAGATAAAATCGCCTGACTGAGCGAGCAGCGCGCCCGCGCCCACTGAATAATTCACCGCGCAATGGCTTACTTTATAAGCACCCTGCTCAACGAAACAAAGGGCGAGGGAACGGCTGCGGTAATCCTAGAGCGCCGGGCGACTTCCTCAATCCCCTCATACCAAACAGTGTCCCCGGAAATATAGAGACAATCGTGCGGATTATTTGCGAGCGAGAGAACGAAGCCAATCACCGGGCCATAACGTGCCGGTGTCGCAGTAATTCTTAAGACTCGTCCATCAGGGCCAGCCAGTTCTTTAGTCTGCCAAGGCGCAAGACCTCTCGTCCCTCCGCACCGAGCACGGTGTTAAAAACTGTCGAAACACTGGCAAGCATTCGCCGTCCGGCCTTGTCAAGATGATCATGATGGTGCTCATGGCTTAACAATACGGCATCAACGTGGCCAATGTGCTCAACGCTGGTGGCAGGTTGTTGCAATTTTTTAGAGTGTAAAGACCGGTCGGATACTCGCTTCCGGCATCGTCAAATGTTGGGTCGGTCAGGAGTCGCATTCCACCACACTCAAACAAAGCCGTTGGCCCTCCGATATAGGTAATGGTTAGTCCTAATTTCTCATATTTAAATCCAT
>Ga0302326_10011800_pt1 | contig 18747 bp, 17 predicted proteins | sample Palsa_T0_3_FD_202264 | JGI IMG/M metagenome (GOLD analysis project Ga0302326, IMG submission 202264) | Peat permafrost microbial communities from Stordalen Mire near Abisko, Sweden - Palsa_T0_3 | ecosystem: Environmental > Terrestrial > Soil > Palsa > Peat permafrost | place: Sweden: Abisko...
ATCGCCGGCGACCCGTTCATCGAGATGCTCGAGCGTGGCGCGCTGCAGCAGGTCGGCATCTACGCCAACGAACCGTTCGAGTCGTACTTCTCCGGCAACGCCGTGCAGATCTGCCCGGTAGGGGCCCTGACCGGTAGCTCCTACCGGTTCCGAGCCCGTCCGTTCGACCTGGTCTCCAGCCCGAGCGTCTGTGAGCACTGCGCGTCCGGATGCTCCCAGCGCACCGACCACCGCCGCGGCAAAGTTTTGCGCCGACTGGCCGGCGACGAGCCCGAAGTCAACGAAGAGTGGAACTGCGACAAGGGCCGCTGGGCGTTCACCTACGCCACCCAGGGTGACCGGATCACCACTCCTCTGGTGCGCAATGCCGACGGTGCACTGGAGTCTGCGTCGTGGCCGCACGCGGTGGCCGCGGCGATCAACGGGCTCAGCTCCGCGACCGGCGGCACCGGTGTGCTGCCCGGCGGCCGGCTGACCGTTGAGGACGCGTACGCGTACTCGAAGTTCGCCCGAATTGTGCTGGGCACCAACGACATCGACTTCCGCGCCCGACCGCATTCCAGCGAAGAGGCCGACTTTCTGGCCGCCCGGGTCGCGGGTAAGACGATCACCACGAGCTATGCCGATCTGGAGTCGGCGTCAGTGGTCCTGCTCGCCGGTTTCGAACCGGAAGAGGAATCGCCGATCGTCTATCTGCGGCTGCGCAAGGCCGCGCGCAAGCACGGTCTGGCGGTCCACGCTTTCGCGCCGTTCGCCACCAACGGCCTGCAGAAGCTGCACGGCACTCTGATCGAGACGGCCCCCGGCGCGGAAGCCGCCGCGTTGGACGGACTCAGCGGTGAGCTGCGCGCCCAGCTGTCTGAGCCCGGTGCGATCATCATTGTCGGCGAACGACTCGGCGACGTGCCCGGTGGATTGTCCGCTGCGGCCAAGCTCGCGGACGCGACCGGGGCCAAACTCGCGTGGGTGCCTCGCCGCGCCGGCGAACGCGGCGCGCTGGAGGCCGGCGCGCTCCCAGGGTTGCTGCCCGGCGGTCGGCCGCTGGGCGACGAGACCGCCCGCGCGCAGATGCTCACACGCTGGAACGTCGACGAATTGCCGTCCACACCAGGTCGTGACGCCGACGCGATCCTCGCCGCCGCCGCCGACGGGACGCTCGGGGCACTGCTGGTCGGTGGCATCGAGCCGGACGACTTCGCCGACCCCGCCGCCGTGCTGGCCGCGCTGGACGCCGCGGGATTCGTCGTCAGCCTGGAGCTGCGGCACAGTGCGGTCACCGAACGCGCAGACGTGGTCTTCCCGATCGCACCGGTGGCGGAGAAGTCCGGGACTTTCGTCAACTGGGAAGGGCGGCCCCGCTCGTTCGCCGCCGCGCTGCCGCCCGCGGCCACCCCGGACCTTCGCGTGCTCGACACTTTGGCCGACGAGATGGGCATCGATCTGGGATTCCCCACGGTCGAGGCCGCGCTTGCCGAGTTGGTCTCGCTGGGCGCCTGGGACGGCACGCCCGGTGCCACACCGACGGTTACCGCGGCCGCGGCGCCCACGCCCGGCGCCGGCGAAGCCGTGCTGGCGGGCTGGCGGATGCTGCTCGACGACGGGCGGCTCCAGGACGGCGAGCCACACCTGGCTGGCACCGCCCGCACCCCGGTCGTGCGGTTGTCGGCAGCGACCGCTGAGGCGATCAGCGCTGCCGACGGCGACAACGTCACGGGCAGCAGCGCGCGCGGCGACGTCAGCCTGCCGGTGGCGATCACCGAGATGCCCGACAACGTCGTCTGGCTGCCGCTGAATTCTCCGGGCTCGGCGGTACACCGGCAGCTGGGCGTCACGCCCGGCGCCGTCGTGAAGATCCGCGCCGGCGACGATGCAGTGGGGGCGCCTCCAGCCGCGGAGCGGCGAGGGGGACGAAGCGATGCTGAGGAGCGGCGCAAATGATCGGAGCGGCCAAGTGATGACCGGCTTTGGACACGACACCTGGTGGCTGATCCTGGCCAAATCGCTTCTCGTCTTCGTCTTTCTGCTGTTGACCGTGCTGATAGCGATCCTTGCCGAACGCAAAATCCTGGGGCGGATGCAGTTGCGGTGGGGACCCAACCGGGTCGGCCCGCGCGGCTACCTGCAAAGCCTGGCCGACGGCATCAAGCTGGCACTGAAGGAGCCCATCACCCCGTTCGGGGTGGAGAAGCCGATTTTCATTCTCGCGCCGGCCATCTCGACGATCCCCGCGATCACCGCCTTCGCGTTCATTCCGTTCGGGCCACAGGTTTCGGTCTTCGGCCACTGGACTCCGCTGCAGGTAACCGACCTGCCGGTGGCGGTGCTGTTCATCCTGGCGCTGTCGTCGATCGGGGTCTACGGCATCGTGCTGGCAGGGTGGTCGTCGGGTTCGACCTATCCGCTGCTGGGCGGGGTGCGCTCGACCGCGCAGGTGATCTCCTACGAGGTCGCGATGGGACTCTCGTTCGCGACCGTATTCCTCTACGCCGGGACGATGTCCACGTCGCAGATCGTCTCGGCCCAGGACCGGGTCTGGTATATCTTCCTGCTGCTGCCGTCCTTCTCGACGTATCTGGTGTCCATGGTCGGCGAGACCAACCGCGCGCCGTTCGACCTGCCCGAGGCTGAAGGCGAACTGGTCGCCGGCTTCCACACCGAGTACTCGTCGCTGAGCTTCGCGATGTTCTACCTGGCTGAGTACATCAACATGACCACGGTATCGGCGCTGGCCGCCACGCTGTTCATGGGCGGCTGGCGCGCGCCGTGGCCGCTGGACATGTGGGCCGGCGCCAACAGCGGATGGTGGCCGGTGCTGTGGTTCACCGCCAAGGTGTGGGTGTTCCTGTTCCTCTACATCTGGTTGCGGGGCACGTTGCCGCGACTGCGGTACGACCAGTTCATGGCACTCGGGTGGAAGATCCTCATCCCGGTGTCGCTGGTCTGGGCGCTGATCGCCGCCGCGATCCGCACGCTGCGCAACGAGGGTTATCCACACTGGACCTCGCTGCTGGTCGGCGCCAGCATCGTCGTCACCGTCGTGCTGCTCTTTTTGCTACAGAGACCGTTCAGCAGCAGGCATATTCGCAAGAAGCAGCGTCGCCAAGACTCGGAGGAAACGGCCTTCGATCCGGCATTTCCCACGCCGCCACTGCCCGGCAAGCCACTAGCGCCGGCGACCAAGGAGGCTGCCCATGGCTAAATTCTTCAAATCTCTGGCCGGATTCGGTGTCACGTTCGGGTCGATGTTCAAGCGTCCCGTCACCGAGATGTACCCGGAGCATCCCGGTCCGGTGGCGCCGCGCTATCACGGACGCCATCAGCTCAATCGCTACGCCGACGGCCTGGAGAAGTGCATCGGCTGTGAGCTGTGCGCATGGGCGTGCCCGGCCGACGCGATCTACGTCGAGGGTGCCGATAACACCGAGGAGCAGCGTTTCTCGCCGGGCGAACGCTATGGCCGGGTCTATCAGATCAACTACCTGCGCTGCATCGGATGCGGGCTGTGCGTCGAAGCCTGCCCGACCCGCTCGTTGACGATGACCAACCACTACGAAATGGCCGACGACAATCGCGCCGACCTGATCCTCGAGAAGCACCAATTGCTGGCGCCCCTCCTGGAGGGCATGACCCCGGCGCCGCACCCGCGGGCCGAAGGGTCCACCGACGCCGATTACTACCGCGGCAACATCACCTCGGAAGGTCTGCGCCTGCTACCGATTTCGGACGTCACGAAGTGACCACTCTGTTGGCCGCCGATGTCATCACCCGCACGTCCACCGGTGAGGCAGTGACCTTCTGGCTGCTGGGCACCCTGGCGCTGGTCGGCGCACTGGGTGTGGTGATGGCCGCGAACGCGGTCTACTGCGCGATGTCTCTGGCATTGACGATGATCGTCCTGGCGGTGTTCTACATGATCGAAGACGCCGTCTTTCTCGGCGTCGTGCAGATCGTGGTCTACACCGGCGCGGTGATGATGCTGTTTTTGTTCGTGCTGATGCTGATCGGCGTCGATTCAGCGGAGTCACTGGTGGAAACGCTTCGCGGACAACGTGTTGCCGGTGTGGTGGCCGGCCTCGGCTTGGGTATCGTCCTGATCGCCGGCATCGGCAATGCGACCGCTCACGGTTTCATCGGGCTGACGCAGGCCAACGCAGGTGGCAACGTCCAAGGTCTGGCGGCTTTGATCTTCACGAAATATCTGTGGGCATTCGAACTGACCAGCTCACTGCTGATCACTGCGGCCATCGGTGCGATGATCCTCGCGCACCGGGAGCGCTTCGAGCGCCGAAAGACGCAGCGCGAGTTGTCCATCGAACGGTTCCAGGTCGGCGGTCACCCGAACATGCAGCCCGGTCCCGGCGTCTACGCACGGCACAACGCGGTCGACTCCGCGGCGCGGCTCCCGGATGGGTCGTACTCCCGGTTATCGGTGCCATCGGTCCTGGAGGTGCGGACGTTCGACGACGAGGGTGTGCGGACCGGTAAAGGTTCCAACGGTTCTCAGAACGGCGCGTCATGAATCCGCAGAATTACCTCTACCTCTCAGCGCTGCTGTTCACCATCGGTGCTGCCGGTGTGCTGTTGCGGCGCAACGCGATCGTGATGTTCATGTGCGTCGAGCTGATGCTGAACGCCGTCAATCTCGCCTTCGTCACCTTCGCCCGGCTGCACGGTCATCTCGACGGGCAGATGGTCGCCTTCTTCACGATGGTCGTCGCCGCCTGCGAAGTGGTGGTCGGGCTGGCCATCATCATGACGATTTTCCGTGCCCGCAAGTCGGCTTCGGTCGACGACGCCAACCTGCTCAAGGGCTGAGGGAATGACACATCTGACTTGGCTGCTCGTCGCGTTGCCCGCGGCCGGCGCCGCGATCCTGCTGCTCGGCGGCAGGCGCACCGACCCGTGGGGACACCTGCTGGGCTGTCTGACGGCGCTGGCATCGTTCGGCGTCGGTGTCGCGCTGCTCAACGACATGCTCGGTCGGCACGGTGACGCCCGGTCGATCAACCAGACGCTGTTCTCCTGGGTTCCGGTCGGCGGCTTCCAGGTCGACTTCGGCCTGCAGGTCGACCAGTTGTCGATCTGCTTCGTGCTGCTGATCACCGGTGTCGGATCGCTGATCCACATCTACTCGGTCGGCTACATGGCCGATGATCCCGATCGCCGACGCTTTTTCGCCTATCTCAACTTGTTCCTCGCGGCGATGCTGCTGTTGGTGGTGGCCGACAACTACCTGGTCCTCTACGCCGGCTGGGAAGGCGTGGGCCTGGCGTCCTACCTGCTGATCGGGTTCTGGTACCACAAGCCGACCGCGGCCACGGCGGCGAAGAAGGCCTTCGTGATGAACCGGGTCGGTGATGCCGGCCTGGCGCTGGCCATCTTCGCGATCTTCGCCAACTTCGGCACGCTGTCTTACTCCGGGGTGTTCGGGGCAGCGCCCGCGGCCAGCCACTCCGCGCTCACCGCGATCGGGTTGCTGCTGCTGTCGGGCGCCTGCGCGAAATCCGCGCAGGTTCCGCTGCAGGCCTGGCTCGGTGACGCCATGGAGGGCCCGACGCCGGTGTCCGCACTGATCCACGCCGCCACCATGGTGACCGCCGGCGTCTACCTGATCGTGCGGTCCAACCCGCTCTACAGCCTGTCCCCCGACGCCCGGCTCGGCGTGGTCATCGTCGGCACAGTCACGCTGCTGTTCGGGGCGATCATCGGCTGCGCCAAGGACGACATCAAGCGCGCCTTGGCGGCGTCCACGATGAGCCAGATCGGCTACATGGTGCTGGCCGCCGGTCTGGGACCGGTCGGCTACGCGTTCGCGATCCTGCATTTGCTCACCCATGGCTTTTTCAAAGCCGGACTGTTCCTGGGCTCCGGCTCGATCATCCACGCGATGCACGACGAGCAGGACATGCGCCACTACGGCGGGCTGCGTAGCGCGTTGCCGATCACCTTCGCGACGTTCGGACTGGGCTACCTCGCCATCATCGGTGTGCCGCCGTTCGCGGGCTACTTCTCCAAAGACGCCATCATCGAAGCGGCGCTCGGGTCGGGCGGCGTGACGGGCTACGTGCTCGGCGGGGCTGCCCTGCTCGGCGCCGGCATCACCGCGTTTTACATGACCCGGGTGATGCTGCTGACGTTCTTCGGCCAAAAGCGTTGGGCCGCAGACGCGCATCCCCATGAAGCGCCCGCGACGATGGCTTGGCCGATGATCATCCTCGCCGTCGGATCGGTGTTATCCGGCGGACTGCTCGCTGTCGGCGGAACGCTGCAGCACTGGCTGGAGCCGGTCGTCAGCTTCGAGGAAAGCTCGCACGTCGCGCCGACGTGGGTGATCAGTGCGGTGGCTGTCGGTGTCGTCGCCGTCGGCTTCCTGATCGCGCTGTGGCGTTACCTGGGCCGAACGGTGCCCGAGACGGCGCCCGCCGACGTCTCGGTGCTGACGGTTGCCGCCCGCAGGGATCTGTACGGCGACGCTTTCAACGAAGAGGCGTTCATGCGGCCTGGTGCCCAACTCACGCACACGCTGGTCGATTTCGACAACAAGGGCGTGGATGGATCAGTCAACGCGTTGGCCCATCTGGTGAGTCGCCTGTCCGGGCGGCTTGGCGGGTTCCAGACCGGATTCGCCCGCAACTACGCGTTGTCGATGTTGGCGGGAGCGGCGCTGGTGGCCGTGGCGATCTTGGCGGTGCAGCTGTGGACCTGATGCTGCTTCCGCCAGCGACGATGCAGTGGGGGTCCCTCCAGCCGCGGAGCGGCGAGGGGGCCACAGCAATGAACAGGAGCGGCGCCCATGAATAGCCTGCCGTGGTTGACGGTGCTGTGGTTGCTGCCGTTGGTCGGCGCCGTCGCGATCGTCCTGCTGCCGCCCGGCGGCGGGAAGCTCGCCCGGTACCTCGGCCTGGCCGTGTCGGTGGCCGTGCTGGCGGTGTCGATCGGTATCGCGCTGGGCTTCAAGGCCGGCGGCCCGACCTACCAGTTCGTCGAATCCCACCGCTGGATACCGACGTTCGGCGCCGGATACACCCTTGGCGTCGACGGCATCGCGTTGGTGCTGGTGCTGCTGACCACGGTCCTGGTGCCGTTCTTGCTACTGGCGGGCTGGAACGACGGTGGTGAGAAGCCGCGCGGCCCGCAGGCCTACATCGCGCTGACACTGACCATCGAGTCGATGGTCTTGATCTCGGTGACCTCGTTGGACGTATTGCTGTTCTACGTCTTCTTCGAAGCGATGCTCATTCCGATGTACTTCCTCATCGGCGGCTTCGGGGGCGGGGTCCAGCGGTCCCGCGCCGCGGTGAAGTTCTTGCTGTACAACCTCTTCGGCGGTCTGATCATGCTGGCCGCGGTGATCGGTCTGTACGTGGTGACTGCCCAGCATGGCACCGGGACGTTCGACTTCCGTCAGATCGTCGCCGCCGTCACCAGCGGTTCGCTCGGCACGTCCTCGGCGGTGCAGAAGGCGCTGTTCCTGGGCTTCATGTTCGCGTTCGCGATCAAGGCGCCGCTGTGGCCGTTCCACCGCTGGCTGCCCGACGCCGCAGTGGAGTCGACCCCGGCGACCGCGGTGCTGATCACCGCGGTGATGGACAAGGTCGGCACCTTCGGCATGCTGCGGTACTGCTTGCAGTTGTTCCCGGACGCTTCAACGTATTTCCGCCCCGCCATCGTCGTGTTGGCGGTGGTCGGCGTCATCTACGGCGCGGTCGTCGCGATCGGCCAGACCGACATCATGCGGCTGATCGCGTACACGTCGATCTCACACTTCGGCTTCATCATCCTGGGCATCTTCGTGATGACCACCCAGGGGCAGAGCGGTTCGACGCTGTACATGCTCAACCACGGCATCTCCACCGCGGCGGTGTTCCTGATCGCCGGCTTCCTGATATCTCGCCGCGGCACCCGATCGATCGCCGCGTACGGCGGCATCCAGAAGGTGGCCCCCGTCTTGGCCGGGACGTTCCTGGTCGCGGGTCTGGCCACGGTGTCGTTGCCGGGACTGGCGCCGTTTGTCAGCGAGTTCCTGGTCCTGGTCGGCGCCTACAACCGGTACTGGTTGGCGGCGGCGTTCGGTGTGTCCGCGTTGGTGCTGTCCTCGATCTATATTCTGTGGCTCTACCAACGCCTGATGACCGGGCCTGTCACCGACGGCAACGAACGGCTCCGTGACCTGGTGCCGCGGGAAATTCTGGTCGTCGCACCGCTGATCGCGCTGCTGCTGGTGCTCGGGATCTACCCGAAGCCGGTGTTGGACATCATCAATCCGGCGGTGGGCAACACCATGACGACCATCGGTCAACATGACCCTGTACCGATCGTGCGGCCAGGCACTGCGCACGTACCCGGGCTGGCGGAAGGACCGCGCCGATGACCTCGACCCCCATGCCCACCCCCAGCGTCGAATATGGGCTGTTGTCACCGATTTTCATCGTCTTCGGTGTCGCCATCGTCGGTGTACTGGTCGAGGCGTTCCTGCCCCGCCGCCTCCGTTACGGCACCCAGGTTCTGCTCGCGCTCGGCGGCCTGATCGCCGCGTTCATCGCGGTCGTCGTCGTCGGCAGACAATTCGACCCTCCGGGCCGCAGCGCCGTCCTGAAGGCACTGGCGGTCGACGGTCCCACCCTGGTACTGCAAGGGACCATTCTGCTGGTCGCAGTGCTGGCCGTGGTCTTCTTCGCCGAACGTCACCGTGGCGACAACCCCGCCGCAGGCCCGGGCACCGCGACCGCTCCCGCGGAGGTTTCCAGCGGGTTGGACTCCTTCACGCCGCAGGCTTCGGCGGTGCCGGACAGCGCCGCCGAACACGAGGCCGAGCGCGCCGGGGCCGCGCAGACCGAATTGTTCCCGCTGACAATGCTGGCTGTCGGCGGCATGCTGGTGTTCCCCGCCGCCAATGACCTACTGACCATGTTCGTGGCGCTGGAAGTGCTGTCGCTGCCGCTCTACCTGCTGTGCGGACTGGCTCGGCATCGCCGCTTGCTCTCTCAGGAAGCAGCGGTCAAATACTTTCTGCTGGGCGCGTTCTCGTCGGCCTTCTTCCTCTACGGCGTTGCTTTGCTCTACGGCGCCACCGACACGTTGTCACTGCCCGACATAGCCGACAAGTTGGCCGGCCAGTCGAACCATTCGACGGCGCTGCTCGGCGTTGCACTGTTGTCAGTCGGACTGCTGTTCAAAGTCGGCGCCGTCCCGTTTCATTCGTGGATTCCCGACGTCTATCAGGGTGCGCCGACCCCGATCACCGGATTCATGGCCGCGGCCACCAAAGTTGCGGCGTTCGGCGCGCTGCTGCGGGTGTTCTACGTGGCACTGCCGCCATTGCACGACCAGTGGCGACCGGTGTTGTGGGCCATCGCGATACTGACCATGGCGGTCGGCACCGTCACCGCGGTGACCCAGACCGATGTCAAGCGGATGCTGGCGTACTCGTCGGTGGCGCACGTGGGTTTCATCCTGACCGGCGTGATCGCGGATACCTCGGCGGGTCTCGCGGCGACGATGTTCTACCTCGTCGCGTACAGCTTCAGCACGGTGGGGGCGTTCGCGGTGGTGAGCCTGATCCGCGACGCCCACGGCGAGGAGGACGCCACCATCTTGCACTGGGCGGGGCTGGGTCAGCGCTATCCCGTTGTCGGCCTGCTGTTTTCGATGTTCCTGCTGGCGTTCGCGGGTATTCCGTTGACGAGTGGGTTCATCAGCAAGTTCGCGGTGTTCCAGGCGGCGGCCAAGGGCGGTGCGGTGCCGCTGGTCATCATCGGTGTGGTCGCCAGCGCGGTGGCCGCGTACTTCTACGTCCGGGTGATCGTGCTGATGTTCTTCACCGAACCGCACACTGAGCCGGTACACGTCGTGATGCCGAGCTTCTGGAGTAAGTCGGCCATCGCGGCATGCGCGGTCGTCACCATCGGACTCGGAGTCTTCCCGCAGCCACTGCTCGATCTGGTCCGGCAGGCCTCGCAGTTCCTGCCATGACGGCGGCGCTGGTCCTCAGCGACGACGTCGGCCCGGTTCGGGTGCTGACCATGAACCGTCCAGCAGCGCGAAATGCGTTGAGCGTTAGCTGGTCAGCAGCGGGCTGTACTCGGTCGGCGGGTCGACGAGATTCATCGACCGGTAGAGCTTTTCGCTGAGCGCCGGGCTGGTCTCGGCGGCGGACAACACCGCGTCGCGGAAGTCCAGCAGTTCTTTCGACGGCGAGTGCTCAGCATTGCCGTCGTCCATGTAACGATCGTTGAATTGATTGGACGCCCACAGCGGGCCGATGTGCTCGGCGGCGGCGGCGAAGAATCGCCGGCTCAAGTCGTCACCGCTTTGGTTCAGGCAGTCGTGCAGTGCCGCGGCCTCCAGCGCTGCAACGGTCATCCCTTGCCCGTAAATGGGATTGGTGCTGCAGATCGCGTCGCCGAAGACCAGAAATCCCGCGGGGAACTTCTCCAGTTGGTCGTAGCGCCGCCATGTCGCTCCCGGATAGCGGAAGACTGAGATCTCGCTGATGGCCTCGCCCCGCTTCAGTGCCCTCAGCAGGGCCGGTGGCGCGAATTGGGTTGCCATCCGGATCATTCCGGTCAGGTCGTCCGGTGGCTCGTTGTCGGCCACGCGAGTCAGCGTGAAGATCCAGGTGTCGTGCTCGTACATCGAGAACGCCCCACCGGTAGCCTTTTTCGGTTCCGGGACGACGAAGGTCATCTTCTCTTTGATGATCCCGTCCGGAATCCGCATCAACAGGCTGGCGTAGTTGGCGGTGGTGTTCGAACGCTCGGCGACCGGCCGCTCATAGCCGAGGTCCTCCAGGAAGGCCAGGGCGCGGGCGCCGCGACCCATCGCGTCGACTACCAGGTCGGCATCCAGCTGTTGCTCGGTGCCGTTGTCGTGGTTGACGATTCGCGCACCGGTGACGCGCTGCGGGGTGGGCGCGATCGGTTCGACGACGTCGTGGCCGTCAAGGATTTCGACGTTGTCGATGGCGCTGACGCGTTGCCTGACTTGCGATTCCAGCAGCGGGCGGCTCAGTAAGTGCAGCGTCACCGCTGACGGGTCGCTGAATTTGCCCTCTCTGCTCAGCTGGTGTCCAGCCACCCGGATCGACACCCGGGACAGATCACCGTCGTCACACACCGCCGCGCCCGCGGCCACGAGTTCGTCCTGGATGCCGGGAAACAGTCGCGCCAGCTCCTGGGCGCCGCGGCTCCACAGCACGTGGAAGTGCCGGCCCTGCGGGACTCCGCGACGCTGCTCGATAGCGTCTGTCAGCTTGTCCCGCTCGACGACGGTCACCGCGTCATAGAAGTCACTCAGCACCCTCGCGGCGAGCAACCCACCCATGCCCGCGCCACATACCACGGCGCGCCGCCCAAGTCTGCTCACCAGTACTCCCCCCGCCGGTACATCCCTCGCGCGCTTACCGTACCGACATACCTCGAGGATTAGGCCCAAACTCACAACGCGGCAAGGCCGTCCGCAAGAAGATGCCAGCTTGCCCCGTCGCGCAGCTACACCGCCACGACGCCCAGTTCCCCCAGTGCGGCCGCCGCGAGTTCCGGCCGCAGGGAACTGAGCTCTTCGAGTTCTTCTTCCGCGCGCCGTTCGACGAGCAACGGAAGAAATTCGCGTACCCGGCTGCTCCGAAATTGCGCATATGCGTGCTGCACGACGGCGGCGATGTGATCGACGGGAAGAGATGCGTGCTTTTTTGCGAGGCGACGCTGCACCCCGTATATCAGCGCCCGCTCTTCTTGCGGCATCCGGGTATTGTTGCTTTCAGCCCGATGCTGGTCAAGACGTTGTGGTTAACAGTTCGTTGTGGCATTTGTCATGGAAAATTCCGCTCGACGACGCGGCCGAGCACGCCAGTGTCGCCTGGCAAACCGCTATCCTTCCTCGTCTCGCAGAAAAGGGCGGGTGGCCAGCAGGTAAACGGCAAACACCGCCAGCGGTGCCACAAGTGGCAACCAAGGCAGCCGCAGCGGAAATGCGGTGGCGACCAGGCCGGCGAGGGTGAAGCCCAGCGCGGACGCCATCGTCGCACCGCTGACTAAATTCAAGCCGACCGCGCCCGCCGCGTGCCGTAGCACCAGATAGACGGTCGCGAACAGCCCGGAAACCGCGACCAGGGCGACGTCCGGACCCGACAGCACGATCGCCGCGACAGTCAGCAGCACCGCGAGCGTGGCGACCGGGCGAAGCAGGATTGCAAACACCACCGCGACCAGGGCAGACGCCGCTGCGGCTCGGGCGGTTCCGTGCGTCCCGATCCCGGCGACGGTCACCATCGCCGCACCGGACGCCGTCGCAAGGACCTGCGCCGTCAGTTGCGCGCCGCGGCTCACGCCCGCCGTCCAGCCGGGGCGCGACGATGGTCGGGCACCGCCCGCATCGACTGGTCCAGGGTGCGATCGGGCTGCCAGGCCACCACGTCGACGCCGACGGTGGCCATGTCGCGGTACATGGCCGAACGCTGCAACGCCCACATCCTGTCCACCAGCGGATCCTGTGCAGCCCGGAACGGGGACCCCTGCAGCACGTCGACCGCCACTACGACGTGACCGCGTCGGCGTAACTCGATGAGCGCCAACGCGAACTCGGTGTCGAGCAGGGTGGAGAACCCGACCACGATCGCGCCCGACGGCAGTGCCGCGCGCGGTGCCAACGTCCCAGTGGTGCTTTCGAATTCGTCACCGGCGCCGAGAACGGCGTCGAGCACCCGATAGAACTGGCGCTGGCCGATGTCGGCGCCCAGCCAGCGCGGCCGGCGGCCACCGAGCGCGACGATGCCGGCCCGGTCACCGTTGCGCAGCGCGGTCTGCACGACTTGTGCGGCGCCACGAACGATCCGCTCGGTGGACTCGGTCGCCGGGCCGGCCGGCTGCGGGTAGCCGTCGATCAGCACGACGACGTCGGCGGACCGGTCGGTGAGCCGTTGAGTCACGTGCAGGCGGCCACGGCGAGCGCTCACTGGCCAGTTGACGGTGCGTAGCTGGTCACCGGGCACGTAGGCGCGGATGTCGGCGTATTCCACCCCACTGCCGATGTGCCTGGTGAGGTGGGTGCCCAACCGATCGAGCAACTCCGTCGGTGGCAGCATCGTCGGTTGTGGAGGCGTCAACGGGAAGACGGTCACATCGGTCGCGTCGACGGTGCCCGTTCCGACCAGCAGGCCCCCGTATGCGACCACCTCGACCGTCGCCCGCACCGGATAACGGCCCCAGCGTTCGGCCATGACGGCCACGGTCTGACGTTGTCGCGATGTCCGCGCGACGACTTCCAGTGCCATCCCGTCGGGTGCCGACACCGCGAGTTCGACTGCAGCACCGTATGTTTCAGTATCAACCCATACCGTCAGATGGGTCTGCTCGGATTCGAAGCAACGCTGCGAGCCCCCTTCGGCATGCACGGCGACTTTCGGCAGCGGACGCTGCCAGCTGACCGAACACAACACGCCCAGTAGCGGTGCGGCGAATGCGATCAGCTGCCAACACGATCCGATCAACGCGGCTGCCAACGCGAGCGCTGCGCAGGTCGCGATCGCCCGCGTCAAGGTCGATGCGCGCCAATGCAGTTGGACTTCACACGTTTCGATCACGGGCTTACTGCGGGCCGCCTCGCGTTCGGGGTACCGGTAACCGTCGCAACAACTCCTCGACGATGTCCGAGCCCTGGATTTTGCGCACCCACATTTCCGGACGCAAGGTGATCCGGTGCGCGACGGCGGGCGTGGCCAGTGCCTTGATGTCTTCTGGTATGACGTAGTCCCGGCCGAGTAGCAGTGCGTGGGCGCGCGCGAGTTGAACCAGATCGAGTTCGGCCCGCGGGCTGGCACCAACGGCTACCTGGGGGTGGTGTCGGGAGGCGGCGGCCAGCGAAACCACGTAGTGCAGCACGTCCTCGTGCACGCTCACCTGCTCGACGGACTCGCGCATGGCGATGAGGTCGTGAGCGTCGACAACCTGGTTGATCGTCGGTTCCACCGATCCGCGGTCCAGGCGGCGGCGCAGCATCGAGGCCTCGTCGCGCTCGGACAGGTAGCGCAGTTCCAGGCGAACCGCGAATCGGTCCAGCTGCGCCTCCGGTAGCGGGTAGGTGCCTTCGTATTCGATCGGGTTGTCGGTGGCCAATACGATGAACGGCTCAGGCAGCCGGTGGGTGACACCGTCGATGCTGACCTGACCCTCGGCCATCGCCTCCAGGAGTGCCGCTTGAGTCTTGGGCGGCGTGCGGTTGATCTCGTCGGCGAGTAGCAGGTTGGTGAAGATCGGGCCGGGGCGGAAATCGAAGCGGCCCGACTGCATGTCGTAGATCGTCGACCCCAGCAGGTCCGCCGGCAGCAGATCGGGCGTGAACTGCACACGGGTGAAGTCCAGCCCGAGCGCTGCGGCGAACGACCGCGCGATCAGCGTCTTTCCGAGGCCGGGCAGATCTTCGATCAGCACGTGCCCTCGCGCCAGCATCGTGGTCATGATCAGAGTGAGCGCGGACCGCTTCCCCACTACGACACGCTCGATCTCGTCCAGCACCGCTGCCGCGCGGGCCGTCGTCGCCGCAAGCACGTCGGTTTCCGGTGTCATGGTCGAGACGTACCCCCTGTCACACCTGTTCCAACCGCTCCAGGATCTCCTGCAGAGTCGCCCGGCCCGGCCCGGGTTCGCGCCCCCCGCTCTGCGCGACGTTGTTCGGGTTCACCCATGCCCACAGCTCCGCGCCGAAAAGCGTTCGGCCGGTGGCGTCGAAGGCCGCCCGGTCTTTGGCCTGCTTCTGCCCGGTCGCAATCGCGAACCGCCGCGCCAGCATCGGGCGAAGATGCCGATCCCAGTCGGTTCGGGTGGATTCCGACCGGTGAATCAGTGTCTGCGTCCGGGACAGCCAGCCGCGCAGCGACTCCTCGAGCGCATTCACTGCCTCAGGCGGCGCAGCGGCGAAATCGCGGCCGAGCACCTGGCGCACGTTGACCAGTGCGAATAGTGCCGCGGCACCGGCCAACCACAGCACCAGCTGGTTGTCGTGCAACGACAACGCGGCGATCTCTGCACTCAAGACGACAGAAATGCCTAGTGCTACAAGCCTTTTCATACCGTGCTCCGCAGATCGGCCAAAGCCAGCCGCAACACCCGCAGTGCGCTCGCCCGATGTGACTCGTCCATCACGTGCGGACTGAACCTGGCCTCTTCGAACAGGTTCACCAGCTCGACGGCGTTGTCGATGTGCAGCGCGTGGTGCTCGACGGCCCGGGCCAAAACCTCTGTCGGAGTGTCGAAGTCTTGCGGAATTGCACCGGGAAACCGGGACAGTTCCCGCTCCATCGCGGCATAGCAGGCGATAATCGCCTGCCGCGGTTCATGATTGGGGTCTTCGATCTCGGCCAACCCACTTTCGGCCGCCCGCACCAGTGCGGGTGCAGCGACCGTGGGCGTCGGCGCTCCGGCAGGGTGAGCGGGACCGACGCGTGGCGGACCGATCCGACGCCGGCGGGCGCTGACTACGGCACCGGCGACGATCATCGCCAGCAGCGCCACGGTGCCCACGATCAGGATCCGCAGCACGTCACGATCGGTGCCCGTGTCCGGCGGGGCGGAGGGTCGCGGCCCTTTGTCAGGCGGCCTGGGCACAGTGGACTGCTGCGCGGACTGCGGCTGGCCCAGAATCTGGCCCTGCCCCTGCGGCATGAAGAGTCGCGACAGCAACCACATCAGCAGCAGCCACGCCACCAGCACTGCGGCTCCGACCAGCACCACTCGCCACCGCGGTCGACTGCGCCCGTCGGAGAACCTGGCGGGCAGGCCGGTGGCGCTACCCGCCACCCGACGCGGGTCGCGGAGGCGGGCAATGAGCGCGACGGCCACGATCACCAGCGACACGCTGAGCAGAGCCGCAACGTAGACCAGCGACGCGCCGCTGTCGGGCGGACGTTGTCGTTCGGTGTGGTCGACACCAGGAAGGTAGCCGCGCAACGCGGCGGCGATGGCAATCAGCAGCACGAGCACGGCGACCACGCGGCCGGTCGCCTTGTCAAACCTCGGCACACCACTCGACAAGTGCCCATCGTGGCACGGAGTCGGCGCCGACGGCCAGCGATCGGTGCAGTTCAGTATTGCTCAGCGACGTCGGCGAGCCGGTCCAACGACGCCTGAAGATTGTCGGTCGTCATACCGCGCGCACGTGCGAGTCGGTGCGGATCAATCAATCCCGACCAGTCGTAGGTGTGCGTGACGCGCGTGCGGGTATCGCCCAGTGGCTCGAGTTCCCAGCGCCACAGGTGCCCCGCCGGTGGCTCGCCCGCTGTGGCCGGGGTCCAAGCGATGCGCCGGGCTTCGGCGAACTCGACAACGTGGTTCTCCCGAACGCCGGCATTGCTGAGGGTCATCGTGAAAATGTCGCCGACCCCGCGGACACGCTGTCCGGCTTCAGCGTTGCCGAGGTTGTCGTTGCCATCCCAGCGCGGTTGCTGCGCGGGATCGGCGATCAGCTCGAAAATCTGATCTGCGCCGGCAGCGATCTCGCGACTGGCGCTCAGCACCCGGGGTACGTCGGTGTCGTCGGCCATGGCTCGATCCAAGCACTCAGGTCCGCCGATAGGGCGCGAGGTAGGGCGGCACCGCCACTCCCGCGTCGAGATCATCGGCGGGGACAGGGGTTCCCGCGGAGACCGTGAGCGGCACGACACCGGCCCAGAACGGCAGGGCGATGTCATCGTCGTCGTCGATGGGTCCGCCGGTGCGCACCTTCGCCGACACTTCCACGAGGTCGAGCGCGAGCACGGCGGTCGCCGCAAGCTCGCGGTCATCGGGAGGCCGACTGTCGGCGGAACGGCCCGACGCGACGTGATCGAGTACGGCCGCCAAGGCGCGCAGTTTCTCATCGCGATCTGTCACCAGGCGCGCGTTGCCCATCGCTACGACCGACCGGTATTCCAGCGAGTGGTGCATCGCCGAGCGTGCCAGCACCACGCCGTCGACCAATGTGACGGTGACGCAGACGGGCAGGCCGTCCGGCGATCCGGCGGCGGTGAGCATCGGCCCACTACCGGTCGATCCATGCAGGTAGAGGGTTTCGCCCAGCCGTGCATGCATGGTGGGCAACACCACCTGCCGACCGGCATTCGAGTAACCGACGTGACAGATCAGCGCCTCGTCGAGAATGCCGTGCACGGTGTCGCGGTCATATCGTGCGCGTTCGCGATACCGCGACGGCGTGGTCCGTGCCGTGGGCACATACGCCTGTGCTGCAGACATGGTTGCCTCCACTTTTGTTCTAGTACATAATAGCTACCGTGCTAGGACAATACATGATTCGCGGTGCGGGTGCCGACGCGATCGCGTCCGACGTCGAGGAGGCCGTCTCCACCGGCGCGCTGCCGCCCGGCGCCGAGCTGCCCCCGATCCGGGAGCTGGCGACCCGACTCGGCGTCAACGCCAACACGGTCGCCGCCGCCTACCGCCTGCTGCGCGAACGCGGCACCGTCGAGACCGCGGGTCGGCGTGGCACTCGAGTGCGGGACCGGCCGGCGACCACGCCGCGTTCGCTGCGCGGTGTCGCCGTCCCGCCGGGCGTGCGTGATCTGTCCACCGGTAACCCGGACCCGAGCCTGCTGCCCATCGCGACCGTCGACGCAAGGCCGGGCCGGACGGTGCTCTACGGCGAACCGGCGGTTTCGCCCGAATTAGCCGACTATGCCCAGTCGGCGCTGGCCGACGACGGCGTACCGGGCGAGCACATCACGGTGACTGCCGGAGCGCTCGACGGCATCGAGCGTGTGCTTGCTGCCCATCTGCGGCCAGGTGACCGCGTGGCGGTCGAGGATCCAGGCTGGGCAAACCTGCTGGATCTGCTTGCCGCGCTTGGCTTTTCAGCCGAGCCGATACATGTCGACGACGACGGACCGGTGACCGCCGACGTCGCCCGCGCGTTGCGCCGCAGTGTGCGGGCGGTGGTCGTGACGACTCGTGCCCAGAACCCGACCGGTGCCGCTGTGTCCGCCGCGCGGGCGAACGAGCTGCGCGCGTTGCTCATTGAGCATGACGACGTGTTGCTCATCGAAGACGACCACTGCACCGGTATCGCCGGCGCACCGCTGCACTCGCTGGCGGGGACCACGCGGCACTGGGCGTTCGTCCGGTCGGCGGCCAAGGCCTACGGACCCGACCTGAGATTGGCCCTGTTGGCCGGTGACCGGCGCACGGTCGAGCGAGTGCACGGGCGGCTGCGTTTGGGCCCGGGGTGGATCAGTCATCTGCTGCAGGACCTCGCGGTGGGCTTGTGGCGCGACGACGCTGCCACCAGGCAGGTGCACGAGGCAGAAACGGTCTATGCGCGCAATCGGGAGCGGTTGCAGTCGGCGCTGGCGGATCGTGGTGTGGGGTCAAGCGCCCGATCCGGCCTCAACGTCTGGATTCCGGTGCCGGACGAGACAGTGGCGATCACCCGGTTACTGAGTGCGGGTTGGGCTGCGGCACCGGGCACCCGGTTCAGAATCAACTCCGCGCCGGGCATCCGGATCACGGTCTCGGCGCTCGATCCGGCCGAGGTCGAACCGCTTGCCGACGCGATCGCCGAGGCCCTGCATGCCGTTGGCCGAGCGAGCATGTGAGTTATCCACAGTTGGCATTTGATCCACAGGCTGTGCTTGGTGCCATGTGCTTTTAGTGAGATTGTCGGTGCGGTTCGTAGCCTCGAGGTATGGGTCCAGCGATCAGCGCCGAGCGGGCACGGGGGCGGATCACTGCTGCTGTGGATGCGATCGACGCTGCCCACGCCCTG
>Ga0302326_10011801_pt1 | contig 18742 bp, 15 predicted proteins | sample Palsa_T0_3_FD_202264 | JGI IMG/M metagenome (GOLD analysis project Ga0302326, IMG submission 202264) | Peat permafrost microbial communities from Stordalen Mire near Abisko, Sweden - Palsa_T0_3 | ecosystem: Environmental > Terrestrial > Soil > Palsa > Peat permafrost | place: Sweden: Abisko...
TCCATTTGCCGTGATTTGCGTGTTAGACATTCAGCCGGAAGGAGCCTTCGACCGGCACGCATTTGAAGATCAAGCCGGTGGGCGGGACGTCGTGTTCCTGGAGAGTTCGTCCGCCCGGGGGTTTCCTGCGTCGATGAACGAGGCTGTGGCGGCACACCGTGAAAGAGATGTGGTGCTTCTCGATTGCGAGACCCTAGTATCCGGGAACTGGCTGGAGCGCCTTAGGATGGCCGCAAACCGTTCTCCGGCTTCCGGGATCGTAACGCCATTCTGCACGGGAGGTGAGATTTGCTGTTACCCGATCTCGCCGGAACACGAGTTACCCTTCGACGAGGTGGATCGGCTGTGCGCGGCCGCCAATGCCGCTCAGGTCACCGACCTGCCCGCGGCGCATGGGGTGTGCGCGCTGATCCGCCGTTCCTGCCTGGATGAGGTTGGCATGTTTGACGAAGTCGTATTCCAGTCGCGGAATTCGTCGGCCGCGGACTTTTGTCTACGCGCCGGAACCAGAGGCTGGCGGACGATTCTTGCGTCCGACGTGCTGGTGGAATCGCCCATCACGTCGGACGAGGATGAAGTCTACTCGAAGACCCTGGATCGCTGTCACCCCTACTACGGAGACCTACTGGTGAATTTCCGGGTGGATGACACGGCCCTGCCTCTTCGCCGCGCAATCGATCTGGAGATTGTAAGAAGCCTGAAGCGGCCTGTTTACGCCTTCCTGACTCACCGCTTTGGGGGTGGCACGGAACGCCATGTGAGAGATTTATGCACCGCGCTGGCCGCCGTGGGTATCGAATGCCTGGTGATCTTCGCCTTGGGCCGAAGCCGCGCTTCGTGTGTGCTTCCGCGTTTGCCTTCCCTCGCGAGTCTGCGATATCAACTGGAAGGCGAATACGAATCCCTGTTGCGCGATTTAGCCAAGCTCGAGATCCGTCATTTTCACATCCATTCGAACATCTCGATTCCGCATGAGTTGATACAGTTGCCGGAACGGTTGGGGATTCCTTATTACTGCACGATTCACGATTATTCATGGTTCTGTCCGCGCGTGAATCTGATCGATGAAACCGGCGTGTATTGCGGCGAGCCCGAACCGCCGGTCTGCGAAGACTGCATCCGCGAGGCGGAACCGGGGCTTTGGCACGAATTCATTTCGACCCATCGGAGCGTGAAGGAACTGCGCACGCAGTCGAGGGCAGTCCTTGCCGGCGCCCGAAAGGTATTCTGTCCTTCCGGAGACACGAAGTTGCGGATGGGCCGCCAGTTCCATCTCGTAAACTTAGAAGTCCGGGGGAATCTGGAGCCTTCCGAAATACACGTTCCCGGCCCGATACCGGAAAGAACAGACGGAACGGTCGGGGTGGCGTTGATCGGCTTCGTTTCCCGAAAGAAGGGTATGGACGTATTGCGGCACTGCGCGGAAGCGGCGCTGCGCGACAAGTTGCCGTTGCGCTTCGTGGTGGTGGGTTTTACGGAAGACGACAGCATGTTCGCCGGGCTATCCAACGTTACGATCACGGGACGCTACCAGGAAGGCGAGGCGGGGAATCTCATCCGCGGCCACGGGGTCCGGCTGGGCTTGTTTCCGATTGTCTGGCCTGAAACATATTCCTACACGCTATCGATTGCACTCAACGCCGGCTTGTATCCTGTGGCGTTCGATCTGGGTGCGATCGGCGAGCGCGTGCGCGAACTTAAGTTTGGGCATTTGTTGCCGCTTGAGGCAACGCCGGAGGAGATCAACGAGACGTTGATGGCTTGCAGCCTCTTGAGTTACCGCAAGCCCCCGTCCATCGCGCGGCCTGACCTATCGGACGTTCTGCAGTACTACTATGCGGAGATCGCGGATCCTCGCACGTGGTCCTCTGAGGAGAGCATTGGCCAATTGCATGCAGGAGGAGTAGCAATATGAGCAATTCGAAAAAAGCAGATCACACGTACGGCGTTGTTTCCGCTAGTGACGAAGGGCTGGGGCCAGGCTCGGCAGGCCAGTCCGGAGACACGCAGGGACTGACCGGCATTGAAGATGTGGATTCCGAGAGCGTCTTAGAACTCGTGCAAGAGGGGCAATACTTCGAGGCCGAAACGGTGAGTGGGATCGAGAATGTTCCCGACGCCGATGTCTCCGAGGTTCATACGAGGCAGGTTCCTGAAGACGATGTGCCTTCAGAGTACCTGGATCCCGAGGGCGATGTGGACCCTGATTCCCAGGACAATGATTAGGCTTATTCCAGTTCCGCGGCATAGACCTGAGCATGCCCGGTTTTGTCGCTGGCGAAGGTGATCAGTTTTTCGTCCGGCGAGAAGGCCGGATGCGGATGTGTCCACTGCGGGCCGTAAACGGTGTCGGTGTGGGTTTCCATCCAGCTCAGGTTGTCATAGCGCTCGTCGCAGCGGGCCTTAGTGAAGTCCTCGGACAGCGCGTAGCTGGATTTGGCCCATTGAGATCCTTGATTACTCGACTCGCTCAGGCACACCAGCTTGCGATCGCCGGTGGCGGCGTCGATAAGGTAGATGCCTGTGTCGGGATGGTTCGTGTCGCACAGGATCTGCGTTCCGGCCTTATTGGGGGCGATGTGCCAGGCGTTGAAATCGGCGATGGTCGAAATTTTGCGTGTAGTCCAGTCCATGCGGCGCAGAGAGTAGGGCCACACTACGAAGACGAGGTCGCCCGTCTTGCCGAGGAAGGTTTCGTGGACAATGAATTCCTCGTTATTGTGGGCATGAAGGCATTCCATTGAGGTTCCGTCGCGTTTGACGCGGTGCAGGCGGGGTGCGGGGTCGCCGGCGAATTCGATCCAGTCCGGTTCGAGGGGGTGGAACTGCGGGTGAATGATTGTGCGAGGGAACGGGATGATATGCCACCCGGCGCCATCGCTGTGGCCGACCGCGAGACCATTGTACGGACCTTGCTTGATGGCGGCGCATACCCATTCGCCAGTTGGATCGAGCGAACACTCTCCAAGTTGCGCGTCGGGAAATTCGATGACGTGGCGTTCGCCCCGTGTCCGCCGGTCTACCCACCAGACGCCCCCTCCGCGCACGAAGAAGATTCGTTCGCCCGCAGGGTGGGCCATCGGAGAAAAAGGATGGATGGCGCGGCCGCCGGTTAATTGGCGGATCTCTCCGGTTGGAAACCCGGCGATGAACAGTTGCGCGGAACCGGTCCGGTAGGAGGTGAAGAATATCTCGGAGCCATCGGGCAGGAACGAGCTTTGCAGGAAATAGGTGGGGTGATTGATCGAATCACCCTTGGTCATCTGGTGGATGATATTGCCCGTGACGGCGTCCCGGAACTTAGTGTGCTCGGAGGGAAGATTGATCACCGTACCAGTTTACCGGTCCTTGCCCGACGGGCATTTCGCGCGGCTGAAAGCATAGTGCGCCTCGCTATACTTGGGGATTGTGTTCCATCGCATAGAAAAGACAGTACAACAGGCGTTTCAAGACCATATTGCGGCCCGCTATGGAGTGAGTCTGGCGGTTGCGGTCGAGCAGCCGAAACAGAGCGATTTTGGCGAGTTGGCGATCCCGGCCGCGTTTCAACTGGCGAAGCTGTTGAAGCAGGCTCCCAAGAAAATTGCCGCTGAATTGATCGATGAGATCGGGCCGATCGCGGGCGTGGCGACGATGGAGGTGGCCGGCAACGGGTACATCAACCTGCGATTCGATCGCGCGGATTACGCGCTTGGGTTGCTTCAAGGCGAGGAGTTCGTGGCGGCGACGGTGCGCGGCAAGATTATCGTCGAGCACACAAATATCAATCCGAATAAGGCGGCGCACATCGGACACCTGCGGAATGCGGTTCTGGGCGACACCTTTGTCAGGATGCTCCGCGCGAGCGGCGAGAACGTAGAAGTTCAGAACTATATCGACAATACCGGTGTACAGGTGGCGGACGTCGTTGTAGGCTTTCGCTTCCTGGAGAAGAAGACTCTCGCCGAGGTGCAAGCTTTGGTGGATGATCCCGCAGTGCGGTTCGATTACCTTTGCTGGGACCTCTACGCGCGGATTTCACAGTATTACAAGGACGTGCCGGAATCGCTGGCGTGGCGGACGGAAACGCTGCATGCGGTAGAAGCTGGCGAGGGCGAACTTGCGGGGATGGCGGCACTGGTGGCGGACGCAGTCGTGCAGTTTCACCTGAAGACCATGCTGCGGCTGGGTGTTCGTTACGACGTTCTGCCGCGCGAAAGCGAGATTCTACATTTGCATTTCTGGGCGGCGGCCTTTGAGAAACTGAAGAGTTCCGGAGCGATTTATTTGGAATCGGAAGGCAAGAACGCGGGTTGCTGGGTAATGCCGGCGTCGGCATTTTCGACGGATTCGGAGTCGGAAGACAGCAAGGTGATCGTGCGGTCGAATGGGATCGTCACCTATGTCGGCAAGGACATCGCCTATCAACTTTGGAAGTTCGGGCTCTTGGGTAAGGACTTCTATTACAAGCCGCTGATGAAGTATCCGGACGGACACGAGCTTTGGGTCACGACGGCGGATCCGGCAGAAGCTGTGGAGGGGGCGGAGTTCGGGCGTGGGCGGCGCGTGTATAACGTGATCGACGTCCGGCAATCGTACCTTCAAGACGTGGTGGTCGCTGGATTGACGGCACTCGGCGCCAGGGAACAGGCGGCGGAGTCGGTACATTTCTCGTACGAGATGGTTGCGCTCTCGCCGCGGTGTTGCGTGGAACTTGGGATCGCGCTCTCGAACGAGGACAAGAAGCGGCCTTACATTGAAGTCTCCGGGCGCAAGGGACTGGGCGTCAAGGCCGATGACCTGATCGACCGATTGATCGAAACGATGTTGCGGGAAGTGAATTCGAGGCACGGAGAGGCGCCAGCCGAAGAGCAGAAGCACGTCGCGGCGCAAATCGCGATTGGCGCGCTGCGCTATTTCCTTTTGAAGTTCACGCGGCCCACAGTAATTGCTTTCGACTTCCAGGAGGCGTTGAGCTTCGAAGGCGAAGCAGGGCCATATGTGCAGTATGCGGCGGTACGGGCGCGCAACATTTCACGCAAGTTGGCGGAGCGCGGACAGAAAATGCCCGATTTCGGAACGGTGCTGACCACCGAAGCTCTCGGGAGGCAACTGGCCAGCGAGGATTTCTGGCAGGTGCTGCTCGCGACGTCAAAGAGCGACGCGGTGTTGGAAAGAGCTACCGCGGCTGGGGAACCGTCGCACGTGGCCCGCTACGCGTTTCAACTGGCGCAGGCGTTCAACGTGTTCTACCATCAGTACCCGATAGTGAGCGAGGAGGATGCCGAGAAGAAGACGTTTCTGTTATGGATGACGAGCTTCTTCCGGGTGCAACTGGAGAGTACGCTCGCGATTCTAGGGATTGAAGTCCCGGTATATATGTAGGCTGGCATCCTGCGCGAACAGGATGCCAGTGGTACGGCGATGGTTCTATGCCGCGGGTTCGCCGTTAACTTTGGTGGCCAATTCTTTGCTGGGCTTGAAAGCTACGGCCTTGCGAGCGGCGATTTCAATGGTCGCGCCTGTCTTGGGGTTGCGGCCCTGGCGGGCCTTCTTCTCGCGGGCGACGAAGTTGCCAAATCCGCGCAAGTCGACCTTTTCACCCTTGGCAAGCGCGCCGGAAACTTCGGTGATAAAAGCTTCTATCACGGTTTCCGTGTCCTTCTTCGTATGCCCTGCAGAGGCTGAAACGGCGTCAATTAACTGTGTTTTCGTCACTTGTCAATGTTACCAGATGTGAAAATACCCGTCCCGGACCACCAGTTCCACCGGAATCCCGAAGAGTTCCGTGAGGTTGGCGGAGGTCAGAACTTCGTATTTGGGACCATCCAGAAACACCCGGCCGTTCCGAATCAGGATCACGCGCTCAATCTCCGGGATTAGATCAAAAAGATTGTGCGTAACCAGGATGATGCTGGTGGATGCGGCAAGTTTGCGTAGGATCTCACGAACTTCATGGGTGGAACGAAAATCGAGGCTGTTGGTAGGCTCGTCGAAAATGATGGCGGACGGGCTATGGACGAGAGCCCGTCCAATCACGAACCGGCGGGCCTCACCGGAAGACATTTCGGAAAGGAAACGATCCGAGAGGTGAGCAATTTCGAGGACTTCCAGGATTTCGGATGCCTTTGTCTCCATTTCGGATGTCACCAGGTGGTGGGGCCAAATCCCAACGCTGGAAAAGAATCCGGAAAGAATCGTCTCGCGGCCCGTGTAGTCGCGGGAGCAAGCCAGCATCCAATCGTTGGAGACAATTCCAAGTTGCGGCCGGAGCTCGAAAATGTTCCAGCGCTCGCGCCCGAGGATTTTGACCGACGAGCCCTGGAGGGGATACAGTTCTCGGGTGATCGTCTTGATGAGAGACGACTTGCCGGAACCGTTAGGCCCGAGAATCGCGACGTGCTCACCCTCGCCAATCGTCAGGGAGAGGTTATCCAGTGCGATCCGTTCTTTGCGGGCCAGATTGACGTTACGAAATTCGATCAGAGACATTCGCTAGGGCTAGTATAGAGGCCCCCTGTGGGTGGTAAGTTGTTCGTTCAAACTTTGCAGATCAACATAGGTCTGGTTGCACTCAGCGCCGGATTGGCGAAGAGCTTCAAGACACACGGGGTCAAGCGCATTGGGCGCATCCTTGCCCATGATTTCGAAGACGCGTTCGAGCGGCAGGCTATCGCGATAGGGTCGCTTGGCGGTGAGCGCATCGAAGATGTCGGCGATCGCCAGGATACGGGCTTCCATGGGCAAATGTTCGGCAGTGACGCCGCGGAAGTATCCCTTTCCATCCAGCTTCTCGTGATGGGAACCGGCGATCTCGCTCATCTCCTCGAAGCCAGGAATTGCGCGAAGGATGCTCCATGTATGGAAGGGATGCTTTTTCATCACATGCCATTCGCTGTCATCGAGTTTGGCGGGTTTCTCCAAAATCGTGTTGGAGACGCCGAGTTTTCCGAGGTCGTGCAGCAGGGCCGAATGCCGCAGGAAAAGCACGCGCTCGCGAGGAAGGCCGAGCATTCTAGCCGTCGCCACAGTGGCGTTGGCAACGCCCACTGAGTGGTTCAAGGTGTAAGGCGACTTTGCGTCGATGATATTTGCGAAAGCCATGCAAATGTTGTCGAGCGTCGTGTCGCTGGAATTCATGATCTTAGGATTCGGCTCGCACTTAAGACACAGATCGTTGGCGCACTCCATTTGCGCTTCGGCCCAGACAGTGCCCCGTTTGGAGAGCGAATTGACCGCTTTGACGAGATCAGGATCGAACCACGTACGATTGCGGGAATATGCGATGTCCACTGCCGATTGAACGCCGGTGGACACGAGAAATACTTCCAGCGTCTGTGCCAGCAGCATGATGCGGGAAAAAAGTGGGATTTCGCCGCCGCGTAGACCCTCCGGGTTGCCCCGGCCGTCCCAGTGTTCATCCAAATTGAGAATTCCGAGGGCGGTCGCTTCGGAAAGCCCCATAAGACGGGCTAATGTGGAACCACGTTCGCAGCGGATCTTAGTAACTTCCCTGGCATGAGCTTTTTGGCGGGCCGCAAGGAGAAAAAGCGCTTTGGCACGCTCCAAAAAAGGCTTACCGGGAGCGACATGAGAAAGCGCGTATTGCAAGGTCTCCCAACTCGTGCGGGTCCAGTCGGTTGTCTTCACATCCCGCTTGGCTTTCAGATCGTCTGCGTGAAGAGCGTGGAACGTCTTCGAGGCGTTCCCGCTACAGCCGCAATCCTTTAACAAAAGCGCGTAGAAGAGATCCTCGCGGACCTCTGGAGGAAGACCGATCTCTTCGGCAATACGCATCCCGATCAAACAGGATCGAACGGAGTGGCCAATGGGCTGGCCCGTAGAGAGATCCAGGGCATGAGAAAGCGCGGACACCACCGACGCCACTCGAATCGGGAGTTCCAGCCCATCAGAGCGCTTTGGAGAGCCTAATGATGTCCTAACGGACGCCAATTCATCGAGCACAAGCCCTTATCGGCGGTTTTGGGAGAAAACTTTACTTAATCAGCCATTTTGTGAAATTGCCGTGAAGCATGGCGTCGACGTCCTTCTGAATCTCCGCTGCCGTCGGGTGGCGGCCGTCGAGCACAAGCGCGTGGTAAGCAGATTCCAGGCAATCGACCAGCGCGCGGCGCGTGTGGGTCCACTTATAAATGACCTGTTCCAGAATGCGCGCATCGGAATGCTGCGGGATGAAGCTGGCGCCCAGGAGTTCGATGCGCTCGGCAGTGATCTCGCGGACTATCGACGGATTATTGAGGAACCACCAACATCCGAAGATCATCAGGTTCGAGAATTTGCGCGCGGCGATGCAGAGCTCATGCTGATTTTCGCGAGAAAGCATGGTCACCAGGAAGCGGTTGTGGGGGTTCTCGTAGCAGATGCGTTCCACGGCGCCGGCGTCGGCGTGGCCTAGGCTATCGCCCGCGTCGCCGAGAGGCGGGTTCACGCGCTTGCGGACACCGATCATCATCGCGAAGGGAATGTTGTGCTCTTTACAGGTAGGGAAAATCACATCGCGAAGAATCTGGGCGCGCCGCGTCTCTTCCGGGTACTGGAAACTGGGCGGCAGGGAAACGGCCATATAGAGCGGCTTCATGCGCTCGATCCACGCGTCCAGGAACTTGCGGGATTCCGCCACGCTGCCTTTGTAACCCGCGTGCGGCTCATTGAGCATGGGGTCGATACGTAGGGCGGCGTGATAGCGAGGGTCGCGCTCAAAGCCCTTTTCCCACACGGCCGCTTCGTTGGGATCGAAAACGTCGTTGGTCATCACGCATTGGCTGATGCCGGCAAGTTGGAAGACGTTGGTGATGTGCTGGTATGGGTCCTGTGCGCGGAAAAATTCGCGCGCATCCTTGAGATTCGGCGCGGAAGTATCGAGCCCAAAGGACTTCAGTACGCCGATCACGCCCCGGCAAGCTTCCGATAGCGGGGCACGGTCAACGAATAGAGTCTGCCAAATATGGTCGGCTTGCTGCTGCTTGGACATGGCCCAGAACTGAGCCGGGGTCAATGAACAGAAGCGGAACTGTTCGGCGACAAGATAATGATAGGTGACGAGTTCGTCGATGCCCCAGAGATGGATCGCGGGGCCGAAGTGCGGCGTATAGAGATGAGTGTGTAGGTCGATCGCGATGGTATTGTTAACGATTTGTTCAATTTGTGCGCGCATGGCAAAAACAGAAGGATATCATCCTGGAAGCTATTTCATGAAATTACTTTCGCGCCGGTTCGCACCTGGAGATGTACCATTAGCTCTAGGAGTTCAAGCCAATGGCGACACTGTTAGAACAACTGCGCACGATGACCGTGGTGGTATCAGACACGGGCGATATTGAGGCAATAGAAAAATTCCGTCCTAGAGACGCGACAACCAACCCCTCGCTGATCACGGCGGCGGCGGAGATGCCGAAATACGCCCCGATTGTGGACGAAACGCTTTTGAAGGCCCGCAAGGAACTGGGCGATCATGCCGAGCCTGCGAAGGTGGCCAACCTCGCGTTCGAGCGCCTGGCGGTGGAGTTCGGCAAGCGCATTCTTCAAATTGTGCCCAAGCGCGTTTCGACGGAGGTAGATGCTCGCCTCTCGTACGATACGCAAGCGACGGTGGAGAAGGGCCGCAGCATCATTGCACAGTACGAATCGGCAGGCGTGAGCCGCGAACGCATTCTCATCAAGATCGCATCGACGTGGGAAGGCATCCGAGCTGCGGAAGTTCTAGAGAAAGAAGGCATCCATTGCAATCTCACGCTGCTCTTCGGCCTGCATCAGGCGATTGCATGCGCTGAGGCTGGGGCCACCTTGATCTCACCGTTCGTGGGCCGTATTTTGGACTGGTACAAGAAGGACACCGGCAAGGAATATGCCGCCGCGGAAGACCCCGGCGTGCTCTCCGTACACGCCATTTACAACTATTACAAGAAGTACGGCTATAAGACGGAAGTGATGGGCGCGAGTTTCCGCAGCATCGGCGAGATCACCGAACTGGCGGGTTGCGACCTGTTGACCATCTCTCCCGCACTGCTGGCGCAGTTGGATTCAACCGAAGGCGAATTGCCGCGCAAGTTGGATCCCGAAGCGGCGAAGACGATGGATATCCCGAAGCTAAACATGGATCGCGCGACATTCGACAAAATGCACGCGGCCGATCGCATGGCGACCGATAAGTTGAGCGAGGGAATCGCCGGCTTCAGCAAGGCTCTCGAACATCTTGAGGCCGTGCTCGCCAAGCGCATCACTGAGCTCGAAGCGGTTGGCGAGCCGGTACTCGTCTAATCAAGCGAGAAAGAGCGGCTTCAAATGCCGCTCATACAGATTCTCGGTGACGTTCTTCGCGATGGATTCCTCGCACTTGTCGAGCATAGACAAGTAGCGGGGACCCATCTTGGCTGCGACCTTGAAACCGACGTGGAGCAACTGTCGCAAGTGTGCATTAAAAGCTGGGTTCTTCTGATCATGACGTAGAGCGCCGGAATACTGTTCAGCGGTCCAGCTATTCACTACTTCCGGCGTCGGAAGTTTAGCGGGGTCGACGTCGATTACCGAAGCATAAGGTGCGCAAAGCTCGTCGCGGTGGCTGTAGGCTTCTGAGTAAATCTCCTTCGCCAAGGCTAGGCCTTCAGGGCCCGCTTCGGATAGTCCGATTAGTTCTTCGAGCCATGTAGTACCGGCGGTCTTAAGATGCAGTCCGGCGCCGAATCGCAATAACTGCCTGCGAATGGGAGCGTAGATCGAGAACTTGTCGCTGCCGGAGTGGACGCTGAGCTTGAGAGAATCGGGCAGGCCATATTGCTTGATGGCGAAAGCTAGCACAGCCAGGTCGTCGCCGAATTCCTTCTCGAATTGCACAATGTCGCCAACGTAATCGACTCCCTTATTGAAGCGGCCCGTGAATTTAGGAGCGATGGTCTGGATCGGGATGCCTTCGTCGGCAATCGCGGCCAGGATGAGCAGCAATTCAGGCGGCGTCTGCGGAGAATCTGTTTCATCCATGGATACTTCCGTGATGAACGTCCCGTTGCCCTTCTTCGATTCGATTTTGCGGTAGATCTTGCCCGCATCCTGGACAGCGAAGAGATACTTCTTGGCGGCGGCTGTAGCTGTTTCAGGGCTTATATGAAACGGTTTGTCGATGCCGGGAATCTGCACCGTGCCGATAAGCTCCGGATGCTTGGCGAGGAAGACATCGACGGATGCGGGAGAAGCGGGCTTGCCGATCGCATCCGCGACGTCGAGCGTGAAGAAGTTGCTGGGTTCCAGGAAGCGGTCGACCGTCGTGAGGTTGATGTGGTCGGCATCGACGTAATATGTCTTGGTCCAGCCCAGATCTTTCACGGCTTGATCGGCGGCGGCGCGCACGGCTAAGGGCTCGGAGCCCACGATGTTGTGTTCGCGGTTCGATTTGTTCCACACGGGAACTGCCGGCGCGCCTTCGCTAGCCGCGCGAATGAATGCCTGCAGCTGGGCTTTGGCTTGATGGGCGAAGCGGTCACCCACGCCGATGGAATACTTCTCGATTTTAAGATCGCTCATACGCTTATTGATTCACCCCGCTCGCAAGGAAGCCGCCATCGACTGCGATGCATTGGCCTGTGATGAAACTAGCCGCGTCGGACGCCAACAGGATACAGGCTCCCACAAGTTCTTTGGAGTTGCCGAAGCGGCCCATGGGAGTTCGTAGCTTGAGTTCGCGCCCCCGTTCGGTGCCATCGAGAAGTCCCGCATTCAGTTCCGTGCGGAAGACGCCTGGAGCGATGGCATTCACGTTAATCCCCTGCTTCGACCATTCCACGGCGAGGCTGCGCGTGAGAGAAAGAGCTGCCGATTTAGACGCGGCGTAAGCCGTCACTTCCAGAAGCGCGACATACGAATTCAGCGACGCGATATTGACAATTCGGCCACGTCCGTTCGCAGCGAGGGGCTCCTTGAAAGATTGGCAGGCTCGCAACATGCCGGTAAGATTGGTATCGAACAGCGAGTTCCATTCTTCTTCCGTAATGCTCACTGTGGGTTTGCGGAAGATGCGTCCCGCTGCATTGACGAGGATGTCGACTTGACCGAATTCGGCGAGCACCACGTCGCGCAATGAGTCGATCGAAGCACGGCTTCCGATATCGCAAGCGTGGCGTAGACTCTTCACTCCAGTCCCCTCAACGGCAGTGCAAACTTCGTCGACCAGAGATTCCCTGCGTCCTGTAGGTACAACGTGGGCTCCTGCTTCAGCGAGGCCGATGGAGAGTTCGCGGCCAATGCCGGAAGTTGCTCCAATGACGACGGCGACTCGGCCAGTCAGGTCCATGATATTTTTTGCGGGCACGATTTCTTGATTCTCCTAGTGGGTGCTACAGTTCAAACTTCGAAGCATATCGTATTTCGAGAATCATTTCATGAAATCGGATCAGGCAGACCTCGGGTCGTTCGGATATGCGCAGCAATTGTTGCGCGCGATGGGCGGGTTTTCAAACTTCGCGATCTCATTCTCGATTATTTCGATCCTGACGGGCGCCGTGACGCTGTACGGTTACGGCCTGGAAATGGGCGGACCGCTCGAAATGTCGGTCGGTTGGCCGCTCGCGACGCTCGGTACTCTGACGGTGGCGGCAAGTATGGCGGAACTTTGCTCGGCGTTTCCCACGGCGGGCGGCACGTATCACTGGGCTGCAGCGTTGGGAGGACCGGCGGCGGGCTGGTTCGTTTCGATATTCAGCATCGTTGGGATGATTGCGGCGCAAGTGGGCATCAATTACAGCTGTGCGCAGTTCCTGCTTCCGTTCACAGGCGTGGCGGCCAGTAATGCCAACTTGGGAATCGCGTTTGGGTTGATTCTATTGACCCAAGGCGCGATCAATCATTGGGGCGTGCGGCTAGTGGCGATCCTGAACGACTTCAGCGTTACGGTACATGTTGCGGGAGTCCTGATTTTAGTCGGCGTTCTCTTCTGGATGGCGCCGAAGCAGCCGGTCGGATTTCTGTTTGAAGCGGTAAACAGCAACGGTCAGCACCACTACTGGTGGGCATTCCTGTTAGGCCTGCTGCAAGCGCAATGGACCTACACTGGCTTCGATGGCTCGGCTGCGCTCTCTGAGGAGACTGCAGATCCGAGGCGGCACGCGCCGTGGGGAATCGTGCTCTCAGTGGCGGTGTCCGGGGTGACGGGGTATCTCTTGCTTATGGCGATCACGCTCGCAATTCACACGATCCCCGAAGCACTCCATACAGTGGATGCGCAGGGCAATGCTGTGCCTGCTGTGATCGCGATCATGCAGCAAGGTGTTGGCGCGAAAGCCGGAAATGCAATGGCGGCGCTCGCGGCTCTAGCAATGTGGTTTTGTGGGCTGTCGGGGATTACGTCCTCATCCCGCTCGATATTCGCGCTGGCGCGAGACGGCGGGTTACCGTGGAAGCGTCTTGCTGCTGTGGATCGCGTTCACAAGACACCAGCGGCGGCGATCTGGACGGTGGTAGGGATCTCACTGGTGGCAATTGTCGCTTCGAATAAGATCCCCTTGATTACATCCGTCAGCACCGTGGCTCTCTACGTCTCTTATGGATTGCCGGTATTATTCGGATTGCTCGCACGGCCGGGATGGACAAGCGAGGCGGTCTGGACGCTGGGCCGGTGTGGTCGCGGACTCAATATGGTCGCCGTGACCTTTGCCGGATTGATCTGCATTGTGCTGGTGATGCCGCCAAACGAGCCAGCGGGATACTTACTTATGGGTATACTGGCCGTAGCCTTTGTGGGCTACCAGCGGATGAAGCGGACTTACAAGGGTCCGGCTTGGGCGAAAAACCTTGGTTCGAGAATTAGCTAAGATATCAGTGACAAACAGATGGCCCTAACAGACGAAGATAAAGAGTGGCTCACCGAATTATTGGGCAAGCAAAAGCAATCGATTGACGCGCGCTTTGCGGAGCAAGACCAAAAAATAGAGCGCGTCGAAACCGCGCTCTTGACTGCATTTCATCAATGGGCAAGCCCAGTCGAAATGCGCCAGCGCACCCATTCCGCAGCTCTGCGAGCCGTCGATCTCGAGATGGAAGCGCTCACCGATCGCATGGCAAAATTAGAGCGACCGCATCAACAATAGCTTTAGTTCCCGCCCGTCAAAGCCAATACCGCGTAGGCGGTAGCCGCGTCGCTCATAAAAAGCCCAATATCCGAAGACAGGTCGCGCTCCTTGTTGAGCGAGTATGCCTGCCAGAGTCCATCCGTCTTGCTCTGGTTCGCCGCCAGCCACGCCAAGCCCTGCTTCACCGGCTTCTGATCCCGCCCGATGCCCGCCTGTTGCAGGATGTATGCAATCTGTCCGGTCGCGTAGCCATCGCTCTTGGTTTCGAGTTCAGTCTTATCCCGGCGCTTCCACAAACCCGCTAAAGCACTCAAGCTCCAACCGCCATCGGGCTGTTGCTTGCTCACGAGTTCATCGATCAAGGATTGCCGCTGCGGCGCGGTCAGGATTCCGGGAATTCTGGACGATGCCCACAGAACGGCCAGACGATTAATCGGGGATTGTCCTTCGTAGTTGGCTTTCAGATACGTCTTCAGGAGTTCGAGCTTTTCGTTAACATCCGGATTGGCACGATACTCCGCGGGTGTTGCGCCGACGGCGACCGCCGCCAGTGCCGCTCCGTAAAACTGCGAATCGTCCGCTTCCCACGGCCGGTTATGGAAATCGAGCCATATCCATGCCCCGCGCTTCTCGCCAGAAGTGATTTGCAAAGCCCACATGTTGTTGAATGCGGTCCGCGTGTCGTCGGTCAACTTGCCGGTTGGCGCGTCGTAAGCGGATAGGATCAGCGCGTTGAGCACCGATTCCGTCCCCCGCGATTCGGAACTCTTCGTTGGGCCGCCGGGATTGTCCTTATAGAAAGGTTCCGCCTCGCTCCAAATGCGGACTCGCTTGGTCACGTTCGCCAGCAGCTTCTGTTCGGGCGCTGAGGGGCCTTGCTCGCCGAGAGCCGTCCGCAAGGTCAAGCGCGAGATGCCATAAGGGACCGCCGTGTGGCACGATACGCAAAAGGTGCCGTGGTCGCGCGCCGATTTCGACCAAGTCTCCCACCACTCAGACCGCCCATCGAGATAGGCTGCAGCGGACTTTGAATTCCAGTTTTCCGCAGCCGTCATTTGAGCTGCGAAGGGGCTTGAAACGGTGATCGCGAACGCTAGGAGCGCTGTCCTATTCATCCCGATAGTGTAGCGCGCATGAAGGTTCATCCGGATTCCATTTCCATTCGTACTCATCATTAGGCACGGAATACGTATTTTCTCTTCGTGCTACGATACCAACGCGAAGTCTCAAATGCACATTCCAGATGGTTATCTGAGTCCTTCCACCTGCGCTGCTCTCTATGCCGCGGCCGCCCCATTCTGGTATGTCGCTTTGCGGCGAGTGAAAGCCTTGGTCAATACGAGCCTCGTGCCATTGCTCTCCGTTTTCTCGGCTTTTTCATTCATCGTGATGATGTTCAACCTGCCCCTGCCAGGCGGGACGACCGGACATGCCGTCGGGATGGGGATTGCCGCAATTATCCTCGGACCATGGGCCGCGATTCTGGCCGTCTCGATCGCTCTCACGATCCAAGCCATCTTCTTTGGAGATGGAGGCGTTACGGCGATCGGCGCAAACTGCTTCAATATGGCGATCGTCGGCTCGTTGACGGCTTACGGCGTGTACAGGCTGGTCGGCTGGCGGTCGAGTCTGTGGTCGCTGCGGCGAGTGGCCGCGGGTGCGCTGGCCGGTTACGCGGGCATCAACGTATCCGCCCTCGTCGCCGCCACGGAGTTCGGCGTCCAACCGGTCTTGTTCCACACGGCTACCGGCGTGCCCCTGTACTGTCCTTACCCGCTCAGTATCTCGATCCCCGCGATGATGATCGGCCATCTTACTTTTGCCGGACTGGCTGAGTTATTCGTTACGGGCGGAGTCGTCGCCTACTTACAGCGGGCGGACCCTTCGCTGTTGAAGCTGACGGCTAGCGACGCGCCAGATCGCAATCGGCTCGACGTGGTGGTCCTGGATGAAAGCCGCATGCCTTCGTTCCGGAAGCTTTGGATCGGCTTGGCGGCTTTGTTGATTGTCACTCCCCTGGGAATTATCGCGTCGGGAAGCGCATGGGGCGAGTGGAGCGCATCGGACCTCTCGCAACAACTTCACAGCACTTCCGCGCCCGCCGGATTATCGCGGCTCTCAACTTTCTGGACCGCGCCTGTTTCGCGCTATGCGCCGCCGTTCATCCGCAGTGAATCCTTTGGCTACCTCGTGTCGGCAATGATGGGCGTTGCCCTGATCATCCTGTTCTCGGTGGCTCTAAGTCATCTGTTCGGCCGTGCTCCGAAGAAGCGCACGATCGGCTTTGTGGAAGCGACCATCCGCGGCTTGATCGAAAAGGCGAATGAGGCAATTTTCGCCGAAGAGCTTGCGGCTGAGGATGGCTTGTTACAGCGGTTAGATCCGCGAGTCAAGGTTGCAGGATTGTTCTTCCTTGTTGCCGCTTCGATCAGTATTCATCGTATGACGGCTCTTGCGGCACTGTTACTTGCCGGGATACTGATCGCTCAGTTATCCAGGGTGCCGATGAGACTTCTGGCGTTGCGGATCTGGCTGCCAGTGCTCTCATTTAGCGGATTGATCGCGCTGCCCGCCATTTTTCTTGTTCCTGGAGACGTGGTCGCCCGGCTTCCCTTCCCTGTCACGAAACAGGGCTTGATGAGCGCGGCCATGTTGCTCCTGCGAGTAGAAACCGCAACCACCTTCGCGGTGCTTCTTGTCCTTTGCACGGAGTGGACTCGCATCCTGAAAGCATTACGGTTCTTTCGAGTGCCGATTGTCGTTGTTGCGATCCTGGGGATGACTTACCGTTATCTGTTCCTCCTTCTTAAGTCGGCCCAAGAGATGTTCGAGTCGCGGCAAAGCCGTCTGGTTGGGCCACTGCCGAGCGCGGAGCGGCGGCGCGTCGCATCGGGCACGGTCGGCGTGCTGCTGGCGAGGAGCCTTCAATTGAGCACGGAAGTCCACCTGGCCATGCAATCGCGAGGATTTCACGGGGAAGTCCATCTACTCGAAGATCCATCGATACAGCGCTTGGACTGGCTGTATCTGGGCGCGTTCGCAGCCCTCGCTGCCGTAGCGGTGGTGGTGGGCCGATGATCTTTCGGGCAACAGAACTGACCTACCGGTATAACGACCAAATCGCGCTGAACCGGTTATCGCTCGACGTGCGGCAGGGGGAAAGGCTGGCGCTTTTGGGCGCCAATGGATCGGGCAAATCGACCTTGCTTCGCTTGCTCGATGGACTAGCCTTCCCCGAATCCGGAGAGTTACTCTTTGCAGGAGAGACACTTACCGAAGCGCGGCTCTCCGAAGCCGCCTTTACATTTCAGTTCCGCCGTCGTGTCGGATTGGTCTTTCAGAACCCCGATGCGCAATTATTCAATTCCACGGTCTTCGACGAACTGGCGTTTGGGCCCCTGCAAATGGGATGGCCGAAAGAGCGGATTCGAGAACAGGTGAACCGTACGCTCGAAACGATGGAGATTGCGCACTTGCGTCACCGGTCTCCCCACCGGCTGTCGGGCGGCGAGAAGAAGCGCGTAGCAATCGCCTCGGTAATGATTCTGGATCCGGAGGTGTTGCTGCTCGACGAGCCCACAGCCGCGCTCGATCCGAAGAGTCAACACCAGATCATTGAAATGATCGCATCCTTCGGCGGCGCCAAGACCGTCATTACCGCGACGCACGATCTCGACAGCCTCGAAGAGATTTCAGACCGCTGTGTCCTATTTGAGAGCGGGCGCATTGTTGGCGATGGTTCGGCCATCGATATCCTTCACGACGTCGATCTATTGCGCCGAGCGCGGTTGGTCTCGACGCACCGGCACTCGCACGGGACGGGCGAACCGCATCCTCACGTTCACCTGCACGAACCAGCTTAGCGGGCCAAACTTATATGTGAAGTTTGTCAAAAGGTTCTTCTGAACCCGAATCGCATCTGAAACGGTTCCACGGGGTGAAAAACGTTTGTGAATGCCGGATCGGCCGTTGGCGTTATTCGGGAGGTATAGGCGTAGTCAATGTCGTGGTCCTTGCGGTTCAGCAAATTCAAAGCTTCGACGAAAAAACTCCATTTTTTGTTAATTTGATAACGGACGTCTGCATTGAGCAAAACCGTTGCATTTGACTGATAAATCCCGTCGGATGTCAAATCGCGTGGCCCAAAGGCGCGCAGGCGCAAACTCGACGAAAATCGTTTGTAATCGTGCATCGTGACGCCCGATGAAACCACCAACCCAACCGCTTCGGGAACACGCTTTCCACCCGGGCTGTTCGGCGCCGCATCATCCGGGTCGATGGCAGTGAAATACGCTCTGGAATCCGCAATGTCAAAATCAAAAGTCCAATGTTCCAGCGGCGTGTAGTAGTTCGCCCACTCGATGCCATAGCGGTTGCTCGGCGAATTTGAAGCAATCGTCCCTCCGGTATCGCCATCCTGCTGCAGTTCCGAAGCACCACGGAGATACCAGAGTGAAAAAGTGCTTTGCAAATGGGAAACAGCCGAGGTACGCACGCCGATTTCCGCCCCCTTGGTTGGAACCAGCGCGGGGATTCTCGATGTGGCCGTGGGAAATGGATTGTCGGGCGAGATCGGTTCCTCCCTTTGCGTTGCGCCGCGCGCGTCATTGCTGTGAAAACTGAATCCGGCCTGTGCATAGAACTCAGTCTTGGCCCACGGGCCGAAAATCAAGCTCGCTTTCGGTTGG
>Ga0302326_10011802_pt1 | contig 18741 bp, 18 predicted proteins | sample Palsa_T0_3_FD_202264 | JGI IMG/M metagenome (GOLD analysis project Ga0302326, IMG submission 202264) | Peat permafrost microbial communities from Stordalen Mire near Abisko, Sweden - Palsa_T0_3 | ecosystem: Environmental > Terrestrial > Soil > Palsa > Peat permafrost | place: Sweden: Abisko...
CCTATTCTTTGAGACTTCTGTCCGTCATAAGACAGTGAGAATGGACGGAAGGACGGCCCGGAGTTGAACTCGGCATGTATGGCGGAAGTGAGTGGGAGTCGAACGCAACGTGGGTACTGGAACGACAGACTTTACAGGATTTAACAATCTCTAGAATCGATAAAAACAGCCGATTAGCCAGATGCGGGAACAAAATTGGAACAATTTTTAGCCTTTTTCTCGCCTACTCTTCCTCCCCCTCGTCTTCCTCTTCTTCTTTTTCAGGCGGCAATTCTTTGATGCCGCAAGTCATGTCTTTTTCCATTTGCAGTTCCCACCGCATCGCGCAGCCAGAGCATTTCACTAAGCGATTCTCGTCATAAGAACCAACCTCCCCGCAGTTTCCGCAGCGAATGTGAAACGTCCCGCAAGAATGGCACCAACCAGCCTCGCTACCTCCGTCTTGATAGTCCCAGCTGACGGTACCGAAACAGCCTCCGCCGGATTCGCAAGGATCACTGATAAATTCTTCCCAATCAAACTCATTTGCTTCCTCTAGAGTGAGCATTCTCAACTCGATGTCCGCATTTTCAGCGCGTTTCTTAGCCCCTTCGGTAAACCCGGTGTTGCTAATCATTACTCCTTTGTTCGCTCTGACATCATCGAGGAAGCCAGAGAATGCGTCGATGTCTTTTATCGATACAGGCCTGTCGCTATACCGACGACATTCTACTGCGACTGTTACGACGTGGTTGTCACCTATCTCTGCCGAGAGCCATACATCAACTTGACGCTCCACGCCGCTTTTGCCCTCTAGTTTATAATTCCGAATGACTGTGCAGTTCTTATATGACTCTTCGATGTGGGCGATCGCACTTTCGTAAATCTTCCAGTCGGGTTCCAGTTCTGCATCCGGAGGTAATGCTGCGGGAAGAGAAATAGGAAGTTCGCTATGCATAATGCTCACCCTGGATCAACGCTCCTTGCCTGTGCGCCAGATTACCATAATGAGTATAATGCGCGGCAATGACTGAAGCCGAAAGTAACAAATCGGCATCTAGCCCCGATCCGCGAAATGAAACGAACGAAGGGGAGCGCAAGCCGTCGCTTGCGGAAATTGAATATAAGAGTCCGAATGCGTACTTTGAGACGATCCTCAGCCTTTGGATCAGGCAACGCTATAGGCCTCGACTGATTCCTAAAGCCCTTACGTTGTCTAGCGTTAGGGCTAGTTGGCTAGTATTTGGGCTCGTCGGTCAAAGTTTCGGTGAAAGATTGCACTGTTTTGGTGCAACGCGAGAACTCCTGTTTGCTCGGCTAGGCCGAATACGTGGAGATTTTAGGGGGAACGGTGGCGATTGACCCAAAATTGGCGTCCGGAGCGGCGGCGGTACTGGCTGTCCTCAAATCCGATCTGGGCAAAAAGCTGTTCGGTCCTGTGTGCGATGAACTCGGGCTTGCTTTGGGCGACCTGGCCGGAATCTACAGATTCTACCAAATCGAGAATTTGGGGAAGATATTCACAAAATGGGCGAGATCGCGAGATAACAGGCCCTCACTTAATCAGGACGATTTTCGAAAGATTTTACCCTTGATCCAGTTGGCATCCGTGCAAAGCGACGAAGAGCTACAAACGCGGTGGGCAGCCCTACTAGAAAACACGGTTACGACAACCGATGGAATCCTCCCGTCATTCGGACAAACACTCTCCCAGCTGACCTCGGAAGAAGCAAGATTCTTAGATCGTCTTTTTGCGGCCGTTTCCCAGCCCAGGGGCCACGTGTCAAAACACCGTCCTGGCAGGGAACCCTTCGAATACGTTACGTTAGTTAAGACCTACGACCCGTCAATCGACGCGGGGATCAATCCTGCCGAACGAGAACTGTTCAAGAATATTATGTCTGAAGATCAACTGAGGAATTACGACAAGCTAACCCAGGCTGAGTTGGTTTTTCAGGATTTGGAGAGGCTGGGAATCATTGCCGAAACGCAAACAGCAGAACCAGATCGATATCTCACGGCAGGCACGGCCAAAATTCCCGTTGAGGGGAGCCAAACTGTTCTCCGGTCGGAGTATTCATTTACGCAGTACGGAGTCAGTTTCGTCCGTGCTGTTACGCATGTGACAGGGCCCAAAGACCATTGAGATCCACAGGGACAAGATCGTGGCTCGTGATCCGCAGTCATTGCCGAACGGCTGTTACGTCATTCTGCACATCCGAGCAGGACCTCCCTACCCCGATCTAACGATTTCTCCACAAATTGCCGCGGATACCCGTTTTGAACTGGCTGATGACATTTGGATCGAAAAGCTTGATATGGAATTTGCCATCCGGATTCAGAGAGCTTGCGAACCCGCGCACTACAAAATTGACAATGACGTATACGATCGACATCTCTATGCGTTTGTGCGAACAATCCCCGAAAACGAGGCGACCCGCAATCAGGGGCTAGAAGATCTCTTAACGGTGGTTGCCTTGTCTCGATTTATTCGACCTACAAGCACAGGAGAACGATATTGCGCCAAGATTCTGCCTCACTGGTTACCCGATCCGCCGATTGAAGGCCTTCGTCTTGCAGGTTGTCCTGATGTATTTCTTGGCGACAACTCACGAGATTGGTTATCTCCTGATGATGGCTCAGAATTGCTCAAGTTGATGCCGTGGGTATCGGTGCGCAAGACGATGCACAAACGGGTTCATCACGCCTATTGGAATCACGAACAGGCCATGCGCACATATTTCCTAGATATGAGATGGAATCTTGTTGTGTCGGGCTTAGAAGCACTAATAACCGTCGAGAAGAGAAATGTTCGGCGACAGTTCGTGAATCGAGTTCGAAAACTTGCGATAGAATTTGGTGTAGATTTGTCCGAAGCCGAATTACATAGCGCCTATACGGTGAGGTCAGGTTTGGCTCATGCTCAAGGCTTCCTTTACAGCTTGGATACAGCGCTGCCGGCGAGCGAGCACCGGCCCCTGTACGACAAGCTGGAAACGCTACTGCGAATGACGGTCCGACGTTCCTTCTTGGATGAGACATTTGGTCAACACTTTGCCGACAAGGAGGCTGTGACGACTAAATGGGGTGCTCTGTCGTAATTGCTAAGAAACATCGAACAGCGTTCCCGCTGCAAGTTTCATCGGCAACCGAATGCCGCGGGGCGGAATCTCGATCGAGCCCCTTATAATTTGGCGCCTTTGGGGTAGAAGGCTCCCTGTCAGCCGTTCGCCGCAAAAGCCAGGGTTCCGAGATAAATTGGAGATGCCACGAAGCAGGATTTTAGGGGCTTGACCCGACTTTGCATAGTATTAGAATTTAATCAGGTGAAACCGTGAGTGATGCTGAAGCTACGGTAATTGTAAGGCCGAAGAGTTCGTCAGAAACTAGAAGGCGAGAAGAAGCAGCCCATCAAGTCCTGTCGGCATTCGGAGCACTGCCTCTGGGCCGGCTTTTGTGTTACTTCGATGACCAGGACTGCTGGGCCTTCAAAGACGAGCATATTGGATTCGGCAAGGCTAATCGGGGACTCTCAGGCCCGGTCACGAAATCAACTAACTTTCAGGATTGGCCGATGGACATTGTAATGGCTATCTACCCCTCGTATTCACTGGATGACAACGAACCCGCGTTTGACTTTGTGACGTACCTTCACGACAGTTCTTGTGATGACCCGATAGGAATGACGATGACGTTCACCCATGAATTACAACACTTCGTTCAGTATTCAACGATGCCTGCGGTCTGGAAGGCAAACGAGCGGTTCAAGAAACGGCGATTAGAGTCTGACACCGGATTCGACAGCCACGAGTTGCCGATCGAAAAAGAAGCTCGAATCGTCGCGAAAAGAATCGCGATCCGGATACACGGACTCGACGCCGTTAATCGCTATATCGCGAGGAGTATCGAGAACGCGGTGGACGATCTGGATCGCCGAAACTGGTGCTTCATTCAAAACTTGGATGTTTCGAAGCCTTACGACGTGGAAGTTGAAACTATACTTTTTGACAACGAACTGAAAACTCATCCGTTGCCTCCGAAACCGTTGGCGACGAGATTCCTCTAACAACGGCTTGAGTCGTGCTTGAGACGAGGCCGACAATTGAAGGGTCACAAAAAGGAGAGAATCATGTCCTACATATTCCAAAATCTCGAAGGATGCCGATGGAATCCGGGCACAGTATTGAAAATTCCAAGCGATGTACCTTTCGCCTTCCACTTCATGATGGTGGACCTTTTCAATTTTCACGTTGGGATCGAGACTGTCATCCACAACATGCCCAGAATTGGCATCTCCGTAGCATTCCTTCATAAAGTGATTGGAAAAAAGCCCGTGACGGTCTGTTGGGACCCACCTACGCCGGAACAAGGAATCGCTGCGGTCATGCGAATGCGAAGCTTGATTGGTTCGCGCTACGACCTTGTTGAAGGAAATTGCGAGCACCCGATTATGTGGGCCGTGACGGGAGACTGGCGGAGCGAACAAATTCAAATAGCTAAAGCCGGCGCTGTGCTTGTCGGTGCATTTGCTCTCGCCTCTGCCATCTAAGCCGGAGGAACATCAGGCTAAGTCTGATTATCCGAAAACCAACCTATCAACCCATAAATTCTTTGGCAATAAGGAGCAAAGAGGCACAAGTGAGAATAGATAGCGTCTCGACCAATCTGAATGCCGGCAGCTGGGTGTCCGGCATCATTTCTACTTCCTCGAATCAGATCGAAAACTCCGCGCAGTTGACTGTCCACATTATTGGTAAGTTCCGGAGGCATCCGTCTTCTGACTTCTGAGAAACGTCGTTCGAACAGGCCGTACTTGCGGAATATCGTTCTGGCGCTTTCGATCTCCGACTTGAAACCTTCTCTCGTGGCAATATCTCGGATTGAGCCGATATAGCTCTCGATTAAAAGGAGAATCGCTTGCTCACTGGCGCCCCCCAACATGACTGCCGCCGACCTGTTGAGGCCGTGAAGATAGCATTGCAGAGCTTCAGTGAGATATTCCGTAATAGTTGAATCGGCATTTGGTATCGCTGTGCGGAATTCTCTGAGATATCCATCTGGATCATGGGGCAGAATTCGATTTTCTTCGATGCATCGTCTTCCGTATTCCGTTATGCGTAGGAACGGAAAACTCTGATTGGCGTCATTTAGACCGGGGACCAATACCCCCTGTATGATCAACCCCCAAATCGCTTCTAGAAGTATTGTCGTGTCACCCGGAGCAAGAAATTGGGAGCCTGCCCCGTAATGCTGGATATTTTGATGAACCCCTTGTGATCTGCCCCTCAGTATTCCCACAGTTTGTATAAGAGTGCTTGCTTGATTCCAGCCTGTTTCGCGCAATGCTTGCAAGAGCAAACCACGAGCTTCGTCTAGTTGCACTTTTCATCGCCTCTCGTTCTATTTCGTCGCCGTCCATATAAAAACGTCGTAAGATTTTGCTTTCGCGGCCAGATCATGAATTTTCTTCGCGGTCAACACGTAGCCCCAATCTCCCAACGCCTTCTGAACAAACTTTAGTTGGGTTCCGTTCCGAAGCTTCTTGAGTTTTTCGCGGTGCGATTCAACCAAGTCCTTCTGTAGACGCGCTGCGATTTCTGGAATGGTCACCGTCCCGACTGCTCTGGGCGGCCCTCGACGTTCTGCCGACAATTCTTGAGAACGCCTTATGCTCAAGCTTCTAGCGCCACTTGTCAGCCAAGGTCCTCGTCTTATTTCTTGGCTCATGTCTTTTCGGTTCGATTTTTCCGATGTCGATGACAATAGGAACGTTGGCCAGTAGTCCAGCAAAAATACACGTGCCAGTCGGAAGAATAGGGAGGTAATCAAAAGAGACTTTGTCCAAATAAGCGATCGTTCTCTCTACGGCTTTAATATCCTGGTCATTAATGAGTCTGTGCAAAAAGTAGTTATGCAGCTGCGAGATGATTGTGGGCGATATGTCCGCCGGCCTTTGACTCGCTAGTGTGAGAAAGACCCCGAATTTTCTACCCTCCTTGATTATCTCCTCGAAGGTTTCTAGTCTGTAATCCTTCCACTGTTCACTTTCTCTGCTTGATTCCTCGGAAAGAATGTTGTGAGCTTCATCGACGATGATATTTAAGTAGGTCTCGCCGTTGTCGTCAGACTTCTTATCGTCGTAGAGTTGCTTGCACAAAAGAAACGGCAAAATCTTTCTGAGGTGGATGTTTACATCCTTGAGAGAAACCACCGTAATATTTTTTGAACCCGCGAGACCTCCGATCTCTACTACCCTCTTGAGATCCTCTATTCTGCTATCCAGTCGTTTGATCAAGGGCGCCAGATGATCCTTATTTGAAAAGCCTCGAAAAATATCGTCATAGTACTGGATCACTATTCTGAGCCTGATTTCATCGATTGGCGTCAGCTGATCGACGGGGATATTGAGTTGATTGACTTTGCTTTCTACCACTTCGGTTTTGAAATTGGGTAGATTGCTGTATATCGGTTGGGGACCGTTTTGGTAGTAGTAAGTCCCGAGCGTGCCGTTGAACTGAAGATGATCCCTGTAGTCATCGCATAGAGTGCCCAGGCTTTCATTGTTCCCTAAGCAATCCTTTAGTTCGGTTAGAAATGGGGTCACGATCCCTTTTTCGATGTTCCTGTCGTCCTTAGTTGTAACGGAAAAGATCATGGCGGACAGCACGCTCTTGAGCCCGTCTTCGGTCTTTATTCTCGGAGCAAGGTAGTCATTCTTCAGAGCCCTTCGCAAAAAAGGCCTTTGAGTCTTGTCAGTTGCTTCAAGGAAAACAGCCCAAAACTCGGGGCTATTTAAAGTGTCTGCTGCGAGCGGAAATCGGTCGGCGTCGGAGTTCTTTGTGGAAAGGCAGTAGACGTTCTTATATTTCCCGTCAACAATGATGTCTTCGTTCTCGGGGTCAACGTATTCACCATTGAAATCAATCAGGAAGAATTTGGCATTCTTGACAAAATTTGCTTTGTCCTTGTATTTTTCAAATAGCTCCCTATAGATCTTGGCGAGCGTGTAGGATTTGCCACTCCCAGTATTTCCGAAGATCCCTATGTGGCTGGCAAACAAACCATCGATTCCGACCTGGATTTTCTGACCTTTTTCCAGAGCGAGCGTTCCTATCGTGATCGGTTCGTCACCTAGCCTGAGGAAATTATGTACTTGATCAAACTCTGTGTTTCTCAGCAGGAAGCATTCATTGCCTACAAGAGGCAACTCTTTGATACCCCGTTTGAACGTAACATCTTCGAAGAATCCCAACAATTTCACATTTAGAGTTCGATCTATTTTTTCTTTTTCGCTTATGTACGACTTGTCCCGAAGTTTCTTATCCTCCTCGACAAATTCTCCGTCGACCTTGCCGATCATCGACGTAAATCCTTTGGCAATTTTTATGTAGCCCCCTACCGCGACATTCTTAATAAGCTCACCTTTGTAAACGAGGTGCGACGTGTTCTTTGCCCTGTCTACCTTGACGCGGACTAGCCTTCCGTCGACAGATATGACTTGGCCGATCTTGAAGATTGCGTCTTCTGGCGTCTGGTCAACGTCTGCTGCACGGTTCATTCTGTTCCCGCATCGTCAGGTCTAGCGTTAGCGCTCGTCGACTCAAAGAAATGTCTAAGTTTTTTGTTGATGGTCGGTAAATCGTATTTAAAGATGTCTCGTTCTTGCTGGTCGATGGGCGGCCCAATGATTTTAATGTTGCTATTTCGAGTGTTAACGGACGGAAATCTGGCCCCTATTTCGGCCGCTGATTTCGAATCAAACGCGATGACGTAGATCATAAGCGTCGGATTCGAATTTGCTGCCCGAAGGGTTATCTCACGGATGTGCTCGTCCGCGAAAGAGAAGCCGAGAACAAACAAGACCGTATTTTCCTTTTCCAATTCATTCGAATAAATCCGAAGCAATTCGTAGTGAGTCTGATTCAGCAGAGTTTGTGCGAACTTAGCCTTTGTGGGGTTAACGATTGGTAAGTCGTCATACGCAAGCAAAAAAGTACGGACAGTCGCGTCCGCTTTTTTCCCTTTACATCCCGCGACCAACCCGTCGAAAACTGTGTTTTCGTCGATCTGTAACAGGAGCGCTGGCGTCACGATCTTCGTTCGTATGTTCCGGACATGCGCAAGATCGGACGAAAAGACAATGCCGTCGTTTCCTTTCATCTTCCAGGTAAGCGATCCGTGTAGTTTTAGGAGGTTAATTGTCGGGAGCTCCGAGACGTTGTCATACTGCGAGCTTCGCTTAAAATGCGATTTCTTGAAATTGCTTATAGAGAACCAGGGCTCGAAACGCCCAGTGAAGCCGTCATTGCATTCCAGTCCTACTCGCTCAATTGCTTTCTCCATGAAAATGTCGATATTCGTAGTGAAAATATTAACTTCCTTGCCCAGAATCGTACTCTTTCGTTGCAACAGGATTGCATTGATAGCCTTCACAAATTCGCAGTAGGCGTTCAAGAAAGGTTCGGCTTCGGCGGCATCTCTAAGGATTTCGCAATTCTTCGACATCACCCCGTCAAAATAGCTCTTGTAGAGCGAGCATCTGATAATTGTCTTGTAGTCATCGGACAGAGCGGGGTCCTCCGCGCACTTTAGCAGGGATTCAATTTGGCCGAGCGTCTTCAGGTAAGGAGAAGATAGACCGGATCCGATTAGGAAGTTGAGGTTGCAATCCTGGATCGTGTCCTTTATCGGGAAGTTCATAAATCAAACGATAAATACAAAGTGCACGACAGTCAAACGATTACTCGGGAAATGCGGGCTGCGGGCCTCGACACAGAGTATTTGAAACTAATCCAGAACTTACTTAATCACCTAGCGGCTTGCGCCGTCGGGCCGGTACTGCTATACAAGCTGACCGAGAGATAACGAGTGACTGAACTTATTTGGGATGGGAAGTACAAGGACGGCAAGAAGCAAGGGCCGGTGCGGATCGCGCTTCCGTTTCAAACCATTGAGACGGTCAATGAGAGCACGCAGGACCGGAGACGCACCCTCGAACTTTTCGCGAGTGGCCGCGATACAGAGTGGCGCAACCGCCTCATCTGGGGAGACAAGAAATATGTACTCCCGTCCCTTCTCTCGGAGTTCGCCGGCAAGGTAAATCTAATTTACATCGACCCGCCCTTCGACACGGGTGCGGACTTTTCCTACACAGCCGCTATCCCAACGCATTCCGAAGAGCAAGCCCAGACCTTTACAAAAGAGCCCTCAATGCTTGAACAAAAGGCGTATCGGGACACTTGGGGGCGTGGTCTCGACTCCTACTTGCTGTGGTTCTATGAAACTGTTGTTTTGCTGCGTGAACTGTTGGCCGAGGACGGCAGCATCTTCGTTCACCTCGATTGGCACTTGGGACACTATGTAAAAAGCATCCTCGATGAAGTGTTCGGCGCCGATTATTTTCGAAATGAAATTATTCGCGAGAAGTCCAATCCTAAGAACTACACAAAATGGGGGTTTGGAAACGTCCACGACACTATTTTTTTCTACTCTAAGTCCGAAGATTTCAAATGGGAGAAAACGTACGCCGAGAGAGATACGCAAAAAATCGATATCGACTTTCCCTTGAAGGATAAGTCGGATCGACAATACAAGACCGCTCCGCTCCATGCCCCAGGCATTCGTAAGGGAGAAACTGGAAGGCCTTGGCGCCGTTTGATGCCTCCACAGGGCAACCACTGGAGGTACGTGCATGAGACCTTGGATCGACTAGACGAAGAGGGCCGAATTGAATGGTCTTCAACAGGCAATCCAAGGGAGAGAATCTACGCTGACGAAAGTCCCGGTATTTTTCTTCAAGATATTTGGCTGGGTGTAAAAGATCCTAAAGAGGAATACCCAAGTGCGAAGAATCCCGAAATCATCGAGCGCATTCTGAAGGCTTGCTCTAAGGATACGGATATCGTCCTGGACTGCTTTATTGGAAGCGGTACCACTGCTGCCGTCGCACAGCTGTTAAACCGGCGCTGGATTGCGTGTGACTTGAGCCGATTCGCCATCCACACAACACGTAAGCGACTTCTGGCGATTCCCGGCGTTAAACCGTTCATCGTTCAAAATCTTGGAAAGTACGAACGGCAAGCGTGGCAAGTCGCTGAGTTCCCGGCTAACGGAAAAGATCATCTTGAAGAGCAGCGCGAACGCGAAGCGGCATATCGCAAGTTCATCTTAGATCTCTACCACGCAACGCCGATGACCGGGCATGCATGGCTGCACGGAACGAAGAGCGGGAGGATGGTGCATGTAGCGGCAGTGGACGCGCCCGTTACTCAGGCCGACGTGAAAGCTATCGCACGTGAAGCTTGGAAGGCGGTTGGCACTGGCAAGGATTCACCAACAAGAGCCGCTGTCGATATTCTTGGCTGGGAATTTGCGCTGGAAGTGAACGAGCTTGCAAAGAATGTTGCGGCTGAATCCCGCGTTGACGTTTCCTTCAAGAAAATTCCCCGCGAGGTATTGGACAAAAAAGCTATCGAGCAGGGTGACGTGCGATTTTTTGAGCTTGGCGCCTTGTCGGTCGGTGTGAAGCAGAAATCACGCGACGTTACTCTCAAACTCACAGACTTCATCATACCGACGGATGACATCCCCGAAGAAGCGCGAAAGGCGATCAAGCATTGGAGCCAATTGGTGGATTACTGGGCGGTGGACTGGGACTACAAGAACGACACGTTCCACAATCAATGGCAAGCCTACCGGACCCGCAAAGAACCCAAAATAGAGCTTGAAACTAAGTACACGTACCCAGAAGCGGGAAAGTATACGGTCGTGGTCAAGGTGATCGACATTCTAGGAAACGACACGACCAAGACGATCGAAGTTATTGTGAAGTGAGATAGCCCAGCCATGCCTCGCAAAAAGAAAGAATCCGTTCCACCGTCGCAAACGGATCTGCTGGATATCACAGCAAAATTGAAAACCGCACCTTGCGTGCCTGCTCTTCGTGAAGCAGTAAAAGCGTGGAAGGCAGGTGGTTACAAGGGAATAACGGACACGACCCGTATCTTGCTTAACCACTGGTTTTATACAGACCATCGCCTTCCAACCGGCTTGCCGTTCAAATATCACGCTTCACAGCAAGAGGCCATTGAAACGCTTGTTTTAGTCTGGGAAGTCCAGAAAATCCGAACGCGCAAGGAACTTTTGGAACGATTCGCACAGGACCTCCGCGATCTTCGACTTCCACCGTTCGATGAGTTCGCCCGATACTGCATCAAGATGGCGACTGGCAGCGGCAAGACAAAAGTTATGGCCCTGGCCGTGGCCTGGCAGTTTCTCAATGCAATGCGCGAGCAAGATGCAGTCGCCCAGGACTATGCGAAAACCTTCCTCGTTATTGCGCCCAACGTAATCGTCTTGGATCGCCTTAAGACCGACTTTTCCGGAGCGCGGATCTTCAAAAATGATCCCGTCATTCCCCGAGAACTCGGCATTTTCTGGGACGACTTCGATTGCGTAATGCGAGATGACGGAGAGAGGGCCCATGCTGAAGGGACTCTCTTCCTTACGAATATCCAACAGTTGTACGAACGACCCGATCGCTCGAATGAAGATGAGCCAGACGCGATGACCGGGGTTCTGGGGACGAAGCCGCCCCCCAAGAATCTAAAAATGACAGATTTTGGAGAACGCATCGCACTTCGTTCTGGAAAATTGCTGGTGGTCAATGATGAAGCGCACCACACACATGAAGAAGAGAGCGAATGGAACAATGTGATTCGCAGATTGCATCAAAAGACACCGATTGACGCTCAGTTGGATTTTTCAGCCACGCCACGCTTTCAGAAGGGTGCGATTTTTCCTTGGACGATTTCAGATTATCCCCTCAAGCAGGCCATCATCGACGGAATCGTCAAGCGGCCCGTTAAAGGGCTCGCAAGGATCGAAGAGGCAAAATCCGATCACGCAAGTGTTCGATACAGAGCCTATCTGGCCGCGGGCGTCGAACGCTGGCGCGAATACCGCGAGCAGCTAAAACCGCTCAAAAAGAAACCAGTCTTGTTTCTGATGCTGAATGGTACGGACGAGGCTGATGACGTGGCTGAATGGCTGAGGACGAAGTATCCCCGTGAATTCGGCGGGGAGTGTACGCAGGTCATTCACACAAAGAACAACGGGGAAATTACGGAGACGGATCTGGAAGATGCTCGAAAAGCGGTTCGCGATGTTGATTCGGACAACAGCCCTATCAACGCGATCGTCAGCGTTGTGATGCTTCGCGAAGGCTGGGACGTAAAGAACGTGACCGTGGTTGTGGGTTTGCGCCCCTTCACAGCCAAAGCCAACATCTTGCCGGAACAAGCGATTGGACGCGGGCTACGGCTGATGTTTCGTGATGACCCGGGTGGATACACCGAGCATGTGGACATTATCGGCAATAAGAAATTTCTAGATTTCGTTGACGACCTGGAAAAGCTCGAAGAACTGAAACTCGATACATTCGAAATCGGCAAAGACAAACTCCGAATTATCACTATTCTGCCCCTGGAAGACCGGAGGGAATTCGACATCGGTTTGCCCCTTCTCACCCCGTCTCTGGTGCGGAAGAAGAGTTTGGCCGAAGAAATCGCCGGACTCGATGTAATGGCCTTCAAGGCCGCGGCGCTGCCTATGAGCGAAGACGATCCCCGCTCGAAGACATTCACTTATGAAGGCTACGACATCATTACGTTGAAGAAGGAATTTGAGCGCCAGTACACCATACCCGAACCGCAGACAGCGCAAGAGGTGATCGGCTATTACGCTCGCCGAATTGCGGAAGCCGTGAAGCTTCCGGCGCAATTTGCAGCGTTGGCTCCCAAGGTGCGGGAGTTTTTTGAACAGAAAGCGTTTGGGCAGCCCGCGGACTTAGACGACCGCAAGATTGTGAAAGCCATGAGTACGACGGTGGCACATTATGTTTGCGTGGATGTTTTCAAGAAGGCTCTCCAAGCGCTGACGATCGAGGAGCAGAAGCCGCAGTTACTCGAACCCGCACGTTTGCTCTCCGCTTGCCAGCCGTTCCCGTGGTCCCGGCCCGTGTGGGAGGGCCAGAAATGCATCTTCAATCTCGTCCCGTGTGACAACGATTTCGAACGAGAATTTGCGAAGTTCCTGGACGGTGCTAAGGACGTGACAGCTTTTGCAAAACTGCCTCGTGCTTTTGGCTTCACGATCGAATACACGGACACGTCGATGAACTTGCGAAACTACGAACCGGATTTTGTTGCGGTGGATAAGGCGGGAACTAAGTGGCTTCTCGAAACGAAGGGTCAAGAAAACGTGGATGTACTTCGCAAAGATCTTGCGGCGACGCGATGGTGTGAAACCGCCTCCCAGCTAACGGAAACCAAATGGAAGTACATCAAAGTTCCACAGAAGGAATTTGAGACGCTTCAACCGGCCCGCTTGTCCGATCTGGCGGCTTTGGCTCCTGCTACTCTTTTTTGAGCTAACTGGAGGTAACGGCATACTGAACAACTGAACCATCTGTTTATGGGAGTGACCGTTCCCCAAATAGTTTCAGGCTTGACAAGTATAACTATCGTCATATACTCCGTTCACTAAATCTTGGAAGCGGTCTGCTCAGTGCTGGAATGATTTTAATCGGCTTTCTCAAGTGTCTCCGCAGACCACAATCGTATGCGGCGTTCATCTTTCTCGCGTGTATTCTTCTTCCCTTTCGTGCTCAAGCGCAATTCGCTGTTTGTAATCGAACAACGGTACCGCTCGAAGCTGCAATCGCCTATGTCGAGAACGGCGAATGGTATGTGAAAGGATGGTTCCAAATAGGCCCAAGTGCATGCGCTACGGTCACAGCCGAAATCACAAGTCCATACTACTACGTTCACGCGCACGAGATTGGAGGCAAGAGGAAATGGGGAAAGGATGTCTCTTTCTGTGTGAATCCAACTCAGCGATTCGAGATCCCGATTACTCGACCCTGTGGTCAGGGTGAGGAAGCGCAAAGCTTTTATAAGGTCGACGTCGGCAATCGCCGGAACTATAAATACGGAGTTACGTGTCACGACTGCCCCCCTGACTTCGCAACTTTTTGGGCAAGGGCTAACACCCCTCCTCCTTCCTCTGCTCCTTCTGCTCCTCCTCCTGCTGGTCCTCCGGCAGGTTTTCAGCCAGTTCCTGAAGGTCCTCCCGCTGGTTTTCAGCCGGTTCCTGACGGCCCTCCCGAGGGTTTCCAGTCGGTTCCCGAGGAACAGCCAGATTGGCAGAAACATCTAAACTGGTCTCGCAACAATTCCGACGCAGGTGGATCGGTCGATTGCCCTCTAGATTACCCCTATCCGGAGTGCATTTTACGCGGCGGTCGAGCATGTTTAATGGCGCATGCGGAGCAATCGGCCCGCGACAATGATTGTGCAAACGCATTCAGAGTGGCACTAATAACCCAATGCCAAAATCCCGAAGCCACCCAACTTATTGCCGCCGCTGGCGAATCTGAGGTCTGCCAGTACCTGGGTCCTCCAGATCCTCCGAAACCCCAACCAAGTCCGCCGCCCCCTGCTCATTCGGCGCCAACTAGCTCCGCCCGTCCGGTTACTTTCGTAAATCAATCGGGCATGACTCTGTACATTTATTATTTTCTGGCGGGCGGAACTGTCGATTGCAGGAACTACACGTATGGTGGCGTTCTGGCTGACCAAAATCGGAGTTTCACGATTCCGGCCGGCCGCACAGCTCATTTCGTTTTTCAAAAGGAGCAGGCACCTTGCCCCGTTAGCACTATCCGATCGGAATGGAATACGACTGGGGGGCAGACTGTGACAGTGCAGTAGCAGAGGACGAGGATCACCAAAGACAGTTGCTATTCTTTTACCAGAGGGAGGAATGAAATGATTAGAAGACTAATGATAACAAGCATTGTTCTTGCTTTTGTTCTGGTGGGCTCCGTGATGTCGAGTGAGAAAATTATCACGGCTCACGTGGCTTCATGCTTTGCGATTTGTGCGCATGAATCGCATGGTACCGTGGGATGGACTGGCCCCATTAGAACTGGCCCTAACGGCAGCGCCGATGCCCAGAAGGATGCCGAAGCGCACAACAAAGCGAACCCAGGGCATTCTGCCTCCACGTCATGCAATTGAACAGATAGAGAGCAAGAGAAAACGATGCGCAATGCAAATTAGCTGATGCACTGGATGTGTTTAATCAGCAGAGAAGATTTGTAAATTAAGGTATGATCGCGTACCTACCCGACACAAACGTCTTGGTCGACTACGGCCGAGACAAGGCTGTTCGAATCAGGCTTGAGAACGCTGGTCGAGACGCCTCCAAGTTTGTACTCGCACCCTCAACGCTGGAAGAGCTATCTCGCGGCGTCATTGCCGGCGGCTCAATTCATTTTGGCGAGAATAAAGAAGTCTTTGCGTGGCTTCGGGCGCAGGCATGTACGGTACTCGAACTGCCGCGACCCTTCATGGGAAAAGTCCTCGGTGTTCCATCCAAGCGGGGGAACGTAGAGCCGCATCACTACGTACAGCTTGTCGACATGGTTGCGTCCTCGACGACCCTTGACGAGTTTTTGAAACGGAAGGGCGCTGTTGGGAGTGCCTGGACGGACCTTGACCAAACCGTTGCGATACATGAGGCAGTTCTAGATAAGGAATTTGAAGCACTGGAAAAGATCGCGAAGTTGCCGTATCCGATTGACCTTGCAGCAAAGTTCTGCGAAACATTCGGAACATCGGGTGCCCATCCAGACCCGAAATTGTTCAGGCTGCACTTTTCAGCGGCCCTCGAATATGCCGAGTCCACAGTATCGAAAATAAAAGCAGGCGCGAAGCCACGAAAGAACGACCCAGGTCGGTACGGCGACTCGCAACTTTTTTATTATCTTGCGGACCCGGACGTAATACTTTTGACTGGCGAGGATTTCTCGGGCGATATCAGGATTTCACCCCAGCGAACTCGAATTTGTGGAGTTGATTCCCTGCCAAACGGAAGCGCCCCCCAATAGAAAAAGCGCCCCCGACCGCTTTTTTTGTACGATCGAGGGCGTCAGATATTTCTAGGACGGGTTAGCTCGTTAGATGTGGCGACGATGACTCACGCATTTGTCCCTGTTTGAAGTTCGGCCACCGGAAATCCGCCGGCGTCTAAATCAAAAATGCCACGGCCGGGTTATGGTTCACCTTGTTCACCAAATGGGGGTGTGACGCGGGAGTTTTCAGGAATGTTTGGGGCGACACGGCTGTCTACGGGTTTGCCCGCTGCTCGACTATCTACGCCCGGAACTGCGGGGTTGCTGCTTATCTGTTGATCGCAGATTTGAGCACCTTGAACCGTTCGGAATGTTGCGGAGTTGGTTTGTTGACTCTCGAATCTATAGGAGACCAGGTGCCGGAAGGCGAGGGTGTTGCTGTGGCAGTGAAATTTATCCCGGTCACGTTGGCACTCGAAATTGTGACTGGCTGTGAAGTTGGTGAAAAAGAATACGAACTTAAACTAGGGGTTACGGTATAGCTCCCAGCAGAAAGACCTGTGATGCTGTAGGCCCCTCCACTTGTCGTGGTCGTTGAGCCCACGCTTGTTCCTGACCACGAAACCGTGGCCCCTGCGATGGTGCCGGCGTTTCCGGAAATGCTATAAGTTGTCAACGCTGCGGTTCCGCTGGCAAAATTGCTGAATTGGATATCCGAATCCGACCCGGCGCCCGACCCGAGAGTCGTACCTCCCAAAGCCGTCTGACCGGAAGCAAGCGTGGAATCCGTAGTTGAGCCGACTTGGGTTCCGTTCTGGATAACGTACAACGTCGTTCCAATAACGGCCAAAACCCAAACGTCTCCCGAATTAATCGTCAATCCGGTCATTGTAAGAAGGAGAGCACCGGGGCTATATAACCGGGCGGTCGTTTGAGTGTAAGCCACGTATAGTTCGTATGTACTTGAGCTAGAACCCCGGACGAATAACGTCGCGCCGGCGTCGTTTGAAAAATTCGGGGCAGCCGCAAAAGTAAAAGAAGCATACTGATTGCTCGCCGATGTTCCTCCAACGTTGATCTGGCTATCCCTTGTATTGGAGGCGGTAGTCAATTCACAAACATTGGAAACAACTTGAAGATTGCCCCCCGTCCAATTGGCAACCTTGCCGGACCAGTTTCCCGAATCGGATAATGGATTTTCGTTCGTTCTTTGAAAAGTATCCTGAAAAGTTTGTGTAAGCGTTATGCTCATCAGAATCCTCCCATCAAAATTGGCCCGCCAGCCCAAGTCTGTGACGTAGCGTCCAGAAATTCCGCGACCGTGGCCCCATCTGTGATCCCAGTAAAATTGAATGGGGCAGGGTCGCTCGAACTGGATCCGCCCGAGCCCACGCCCGTACCTGTGCCCACACCTGTACCCACATTCCCCACGCCTTGAGTGGATTGAGATGGCTGCGCCGTCGCGGATGTCGCGGATATCATGGCAGATATCGCGGGAGACGAGGAAGCCGGCGAAACTAAAGTAGCTCCGGTTCCGGCGAAGATTGGCTGTCCTGTGCTCCCAAAAATTGCTTGGGCCAACAGAAACACACGAAGAATATAGAGAAGACCAACCACGCCAGGATTTCCGGAGAGGATGCCGTCGTCAGGTAGATTGGCAGCAACGGCTATACCGGACAGCTCTGCTGCTTGCTCATCATTGATCGGCTGAGTCAAATCGCCAAAGGTATAAACGTCGGCTTGAGCGCTCAACAACGGATTCGCAGAAGGCAGTGACAACACGCAAATAGTTCCCTCGCCTCCATATGGAATGGACGCAAACGATGTGATTCCAAATTGACCCGCGTATTTAGGCTGAGTAGTGACCACTCCATTCACTGTTGCTTGAGTGAGCGGACACACAAATTGATAAGACATAAATCTCCTTTAGACAAAACCGACTACTAATTTTTAATCGACGGAACCCGGCGAGTTATTTCTTCGGAAGAACATCTTGAGGATGCGTCATCCCGTTCCCTAACTTACACATTCCGGGTGGAATCAAACCCGATTTCTCGATCATCTCTTCACGTGTAGGGCGCACTTGATTCCTGTCCTGTTCATCAGCCGCAACTTTTATTTGTTCACGTAGAGCGGCTCGAGGATCCGGAAGCCCGGCACGGACGGCCTCTTCCGCGGCGGTTCGTTTGGCGATCACATTGAGAGTTCGAGTAGCGAAAGCTAAATCTGCGAACTCCTTCCGCAAGGCGCTTTGCTCTGTGACTACTACCTGCTGGTTGGTCGCGAGAGTGACTTGGCTTTGTGACACGACAAGCACGTTATCGTGGATCTGCTGAATCAGTTTCGCGAACTGGGAATCTGAGCCGAGCAGTTTTTCCAAAAGAGACGCAGTTGATTCAGAATCGGGATCTTGAACTTTTTCAGACTGAGCCTTTCTCAAGGCTTTGATCTCACGCCGCAGTAAAACAAAACCAGCAACATAGACGAGTACACTTAGAACTACCAAAAACGAAATCATAGAAATTCCTTCGCGCTAAGCGCAAAAACAGAAGGGCGGATTTTTCATCCGCCTTCTATTCTTTATAGGGAGAACATTTTCAGTAGCTCAATCTGAACTCATACATATTGGCTTGTGCAGCGGTGTCGGCGACGGAGAACGTGACACCGACAACCAGTGCGAACGGGATTGAGCTGCTCATGTTGATTTGGCTTGTCACAACGGAGGGATTAAAAGAACCGGCCACGCCGTCAATCACGATATAACCGCTCATCGCTTGCACAAGGCCTGAGTTTGTTGTACCCATCAAATCCACAGACAAACCCCAGGGATAATAACCTTCCAGATC
>Ga0302326_10011807_pt1 | contig 18730 bp, 16 predicted proteins | sample Palsa_T0_3_FD_202264 | JGI IMG/M metagenome (GOLD analysis project Ga0302326, IMG submission 202264) | Peat permafrost microbial communities from Stordalen Mire near Abisko, Sweden - Palsa_T0_3 | ecosystem: Environmental > Terrestrial > Soil > Palsa > Peat permafrost | place: Sweden: Abisko...
CACGGCCCATGCGCGCCACTGCGCCCATGAGCGAGTCCAGCTCCGTGGGGCCGCCGCGCTCCACGTCGGCCAGGAAGCTCGGGCGCATCTCGGGAACGAGGCCGTCGATGGTGGCGAGTGTCCGAAGGGCCTGGTCAGCCGGAAGTTGCACCCCTCGCGCCCGAGCCACCGAGACTGCCTCCGTGACAGCCGAGGCGATGAAGTCCGCGCCGCTCGGCGCCGAGCGGACGGCGCCAATCGGCGAGCGCGCGAGACCACAGACCGTCGCCACCGAGGCGATGAAGATGAATTTCTGCCACAGCTCGACCTCCATCTGAGTCGATTCGCGCGCGTCCACCGAGGCACTCTTCAGGGCTTGGACGATGCGCTCCACACGCGGGCTCGTCCCCCCAGCCAGCTCCCCGAGGACGATGCTCTGGAATGCGCTCCTGCGCTCGACGACGCCCGGGGCGACACGCGCGGCGCTCACCATCGTCAACCCACCCAGCACCGCCCGGGAGGGCACTCCCAGCGCGATGAGCTGCTCGGCCGCGTCGACACCGTTGAGGAGTGGGAGGATGCTCGCTCCACCGAGAGCCACCACCCGTGCCGCGTCGGCCACGTCTTTGAGCGAGTAGCTCTTGACGGCCACCACGGCCAACTCCACCGTCCCGAGGTCGGTGGCCTTGTCGGTGGCGACAACCCGGACGGTGAAGGTCTCCCCGGGCGTCCGGACCTCGAGGCCGCGCTGGCGCAGAGCGTCGAGGTTAGCGCCACGCGCCCAGAAGCGGACGCCATGGCCAGCGCGGGCGAGCACTCCGCCGAAGTAGCCGCCCACGCCGCCCGTCCCGAGGATGGCGATGTCCACCTAGCCACCCACGGTGAAGTCGAGGACTTGGACCGTTCGCTCACGCACTCCCCGAGAGTCTAATGGCGATGCGCGTGACAGGGGAACTGCATGCCGCCCGTCCGGAACAGCGTGCCTTCCAAGCCGGTGCTGCATCGGGCGTGTCGAGGCCCACCCACCAAAAGGAAGTGTCCGCCAGCACGCAGAAGGGGACCTCGCGCCGCCTTTGGAGGTAGCCTCCCCCGTTGGGGAGGGTGGGCATGCCGCACGGTAGACCGAAGCGCGAGCCCTGGGGGACGAGGGGCCTCATCTTGGGCGCGGTCGTGCTCTCGGTGGGGGTGGGCTGTTTCTTCAACCTCGACGTACCGACCATCCCGCCCAATCCGCCTCCGCCGTCGCTCACCGTCGTCACGCCCCGGCCGGGGGACTCGGTGACGCTCACGAGCCAGGTCGCGGTGGAGGCGTCCTCCGTCAACGGCATCGCCAGCGTGACCGTCCTCTGCGGCCCGCTCGACGGTGGTGCGCGGCAGGCCTTCGTCTGGGTGAGTGCGCCCTACCAGGGACTGGTGGACTTCTCGGTGTGCGAGGGCGTTGCGACACAGAATCCCGACGGCGGCAAAATCCCCATCCTGCAGCTTGCCTTCCAAGCGCTGAGCACCGTGGACGCAGGACAAGAGGTCGACTTCCTGGTGCAGTTCAACACGTCTTCGCCCGGCATCACCGTGCAGTACCCGCCCTCGGCGCAACCCAACTCACCCTTCACGGTGGTGGTGAATACCGACACCGCCTTGAGTTCCTTCCCCATCGTCACGCTGGCCGGTTTGGCGGCGACGAGCGTCAGCACCACGCCCAGCACCGATGGCGGCCAGCCCAGTTACATCGCTTTCTTCGCCAGCACGCCCGGCCTCGGCACGGACAACTACCAGTACGTGCCCAATCAGCCCGTCCCCATCGAGGTCCTCACGGACACGGACGAGGTGGTGCGGCTCACCGTGGATGCGACGGCGCAGGCCAACGGAAACACGACAGCTCTGGACCTCGGTGTGGAGCTGACGCGCGTGGTGTGGGACCGCTTCATCCCGGGCGTCCCCGCGCAGAACTCCCCCATCGCCTGGGCGGCTGAACCGGTGGCCTACAGCGGCGGCCTCGTGCTGCCGCTGTCGACGACCGCCGGGGGAGGCGCCAGCTCGGCATGGATTCCGGGAGGCTTTTCCAGGGACGACGGCACGTTTCTCGGCTTCGACGCGACCATCATCGGCGGCCTGGACGGCGGTTACTCGGCCGTCGCCATCAACGGGGAAGGCGAGACGCTCTTCTACGAGCTCGTGGCGAGAACGGGGAAGCTGCTTCTCGCGCCACCTCCACCGGCGACGACGCCCGTGGTGACGAGAAGCGTGCTGGGCCTGGTCCAGGTCAACCCGCCGCTCACCCACATGACGAGTGCCGACGGGGGGGCGCTCCTCTGTCTCCAGGACTCGGTGACGACTTGCTCGCAGGAAAATGTCGAGACGCTGTCGTGTCTCACGGACCAGCTGGCCTCCGTGAGCGCCACCTCGGGCGAGGCACTCGTTTCCACAGGGCCCCCGGACGCAGGCTTCGTGGCCGGTGCCGCCGGGCGCTACATGTCTCCCAATCCCGGGATGTGCGGAAGCAGCTGGAATTTCGTCGACCTCACCAACGACACCGTCAGCTTTGGCCCCTTTGAGGACCCCAACGGGAGCGCCAGGGACTGCGACATCTTTGCGATGACGAAGCTTCTCGCCGTGGGGGATGGCACCTTCGTCGTCCAGCTCGCCTCCGGCTGTGACCTCACCGGCCTGAACGAGTTCCCCATCCTCCGGGTGGGCACGGGAAGCACCATCCTCGGTGCCTACACCGCGCCTCTGGGGACACCTCGGACGCTGCAGCGAGAGGTGGTGGGAGTGCTCACCGACGGACGCGTCGTCACCCTCACCAACAGCCCGCCCAACACCAATTTCGAGCTGTGGTCGATGAATCCCACCGCCGCGAATACCGACATCCCCGACGTCACCTCGCCCATCGCCGGCCTCTATGACTCGGCGGACAACCTGGAGGGCTCGCTGGTGGCGCGGAGCGCCTACGCGGCGACCGACGGAAGCTTCGCCCTCCTGCTCTCGGGCGCCCCCCTCGGGGTGGGTGTCCTGGCATTCGGCCCCGCGCTCCAGCCACTCTGGTTCTACCTGTACCCGCGCATCACGAGCACGGGCAACTCGCGCCTCGTCTCGGCGGCGGCATTCGGCGACGTCTACCTCCTGGACGAGTTCAACAGCCGTGCGGTGTCCCTGCGCGTCGAGCCGCCGGCGCCAGCGGCAGCTCCGCCGGCGGATGCGGGTGTTCCCGACGCCGGCCCGCCACCCGACGCGGGCCCGTGCACCTTGTGCCTCTCCGTCAACCCCCCGGCGGTAAACGTCGTCCCGGGTTACGGCCTGAGCGTCAACATCACCGGCACGGCGCCCGTCACGTTCAGTGGCAACGTCACCCTGACGGGAACGGGTCCGGGAGGAGCGTTTCCCGCTCCCACCGGCGTGACGCTCAGTCCAAACCCTCCGGAGCCCATCTACTTCACCGAGGGGTCAGCCATGTACCCGGGCTACTTCAACGCCAGCGCGGCAGCCGGCGTCGCGCCCGGGGCGCCCCTGACAGTTACGGTGACGGGGACCTCACCGGATGGCGGGCTCACAGACACCGTCACCTTCACCATCCAGGTGGTGGCGGAGTCGGTGACGGTCACTCCCAACCCGGTGAATGACTTCGAGACCAACGGGACGCTCCAGTTCACCGCAAGCGTTCTGGGGACGGAGAGTACCGCGGTCACCTGGTCCATCGACGAGGGCGCGGCCGGCGGCTCCATCACCACCGGGGGCCTGTACACGGCGCCCTCGACGGTCGGGACGTACCATATTCGCGCGACGCTGCAGTCAAACACCTCTGTGTATGGTGAGGCCATCGTCTACGTCACGGATGGCTGACTTGCGTTCGCGCCTCGTGCCGTTGCCCCGCCCTTAGAAGCTCTGGCGGATGAAGATGTCGACGCCCGCGCCGGCGTCGAGAAGGATGGCGTTCTCCGCCGCGGACGTCGACACCTCGGAGCGCGGGGTGAGCGCCGTCTGTCCTGCCCCGCTGGCCACCTGCGCGGCGACGCTGCCGCCGGTGGTGGCGTTCCCGAGGACGGTGGAGGCGGCGCCTCGCGCGACGGTGGCCTCGACGCCCTCCGGCTGGACGCTTCCACCGCCGTTTCCGAGGCGACGACTGGCCAGGAGGCCCGGTTTCCCGTCCCCGACGTCCATGGCCACGCCCTCGAAGTGGGCCTCGGTGCCGTCCGGAAGGCGCAGCCGGTTGAAGACGATGAGGAAGCGCGTGCCCTGGGGGGAGCACTGCCCGTAGGCCAGCGTGTGGACGGGCAGGACTTCCGCGCCGTTGACGACGTAGGGCAGGACGAGGGCGGCCTCGACAGCGCCCGAGCCGCACAGGCGACTGTCGAGGTTACTGCGGAGCTGAAGGCGGAGGTGGTCGCCGTACCGGCCGCCCAGCTTCCTCTCCCCGGCCGCAGCTGCGGGCTTGGCATTCACCACCTCCACGCCCTTCACCCAGGCCGGCATGCCTGCGCTTGGCGCTGGCGCCTTTCCCGGGAGGGTGGGCCGCTTGTTGCCGTAGGCAAGCTCCAGCTCGGCCTGGACGGCCTTGGCGTCAGCGGAGGAGGGCGGACTTCCATGCCGGGGCGTTGTCACGGGGGGAGTCTCTCCTCCTGGGGCTGGCGCCGCGGGGACCCACGGACCGACGGGGAGGACGGGGCCGGCCGGAGCGCTCTCGTTAGCAACAGCTGCCGCTTCCGAATGCTGCTGGGCGTTGAGCTCCTCCTGGTAGCGCTCGAGCAGGCTTTTCTGCACGGGAGGCGGCCGCTCGGCGAGGGACTTCACGACGAAGGCCGCGACGACGAGGACGGCGGTGCCAAGCAATGCCAGCTGAAGCGCCCCGAGGCGCCGTCGGGGCCGCGTCTCCTTGCGCATCTGCCCGGCGAAGCTGGAGACGGCGGCATCCATCCACGGCGCCGGCGCAGCGGGCGGCTTTGGCACCTCCTCCTCGGGAGGGACGAAGGGCGGCGGGCGCACCGTCGTCGGCGGGCGAAACTCGGCAGGAGGCGCTGCCGCCTCCTTCGAGGGCACCCGGCCCAGCGCGGCGATGGCGCGCTCCGTCTTCCCGAGCTCGCGCGTCGCGGCCTCCATGCGCACAGGCGGCGCCAGCACCCGAGTCGTCTTCGCTGCCTCCGGGAGGACAACCTCGCGCACCGGTGGTGGGATGGCAGTCACGTCATCGGGCTGCGGAAGTCTCACCGGGCTACTGCGCGTCAAGTCCCTCCGCTGGACGCCGCGGGGCACCGGAAACGGCTCGTCCCAGGACGGGGGTGCCGCGACGAGGGCCTTTTCCAGCGCTTCTTGGAGCGCAGCCGCATTGGGGTAGCTCGCCTCGGGCGTCTTGGCCAGAAGGCGCATGGTGAGCGCGGACAGCACCTCCGGCACCCGGGGGCAGATGTCCCGCGGTGAGGGCGGCACGTGCTCCATGACTTGCCGGTAGTAGTCGAACTCTGGCCACTCGACGTCGCTGCGCTGGCGGAAGGGAGGCGTCCCGGTGAGCCGCTCGTAGAGCATGAAGCCCAGGGCGTGGAGGTCATCGTGCGCGCCGAAGCGGTAGGCGTGCGACTTCTCCGAGACGAGGTAGCGGCACACGCCTGGGGAGAGGTGCGTCGTCGTCCCGATGACGGCACCCACCCGCGTCAGCGTGTAGGCGGCGGCGGACCTGGCGATGCCGAGGTCGATGACCACCGGCGTGGCGTCGTCGCGCACGAGGACGTTGGGGTCTTTCAAGTCGCGATGGAAGATGCCGGCCCGGTGCATGTAGTCGAGGGCGTCGGCCACGCGCTCGAAGACGCGGGCCAGCTCGCGCAGCGAGGGCTTGCGCTGCTCGTGCCAGCTGTCCAGCGTCTGTCCGGCGACCAGCTCGGTGATGAGGTACAGGTAGCCGCCGCGGTCCGGCCAGCGCCCACTCCCGATGATGGCCAGGATGTTGGGATGGCTCAGGCTCAATAGGACGGCGGCCTCGCGGCGGGACCGCGCCTCGAGCTCCTCCCGCTTGTGCGGGTCCATGGCCTCGGTGAGACGCTCGCCCTGAAGCTTGAGGGCGAAGAGCTCCTGGCCGCGCTGGGCTCGGTAGATTTCGCCCATTCCCCCACCACCCAGCTTCCCGATGAGGGTGTAGCCGTCCACCACCGTCCCGGCTGGGAGGTTTCGTGGGTCGATGTCGTCGTACACGGGTGGACCCCTCCCCGCGGCCTCCTGCCGCGGGTCCACGTCTTCCAACTTCAAAGCGAAAGGCCGTCCAGCTTCACATGTCGGCTTCCATTCTTCTCGAGCAGCTGCAGGCTGAAGGAGTTTCCACTGCTCTGCGGCGGCGTCTGGAAGGCCACCACCACCTTGCCCGTCTCGTTGGGGGCGATGGCCGGCATGTCCATCTGGAACGCCGCCACCTGCACGTCGATGGACTGGTTTCCCCCGTTGACGGCGAGTTCCGGGCGGTCCAGCACCCAGGCGCGCGACGGGTCGCGGTTCTCCAGGGTGACGACGAGGTAGGTGTGGCCGAAAATCCGGTAAGCCTGACGGACGTCGACGAGGAGGCGCTCCTGCTTGTCGCGCCGGCGCACCTCATGCCGCTCGAAGACTTGGGGCCGGGCGAGGTCCTGCTGCAGGACGAGGCTGGCCACCTTGGCGATGCCGGCGCTCCCCTGGTCCGCCCGGCACTCGTCCAGCTCCGCCCGAAGCTGCAGGACGGAGGCCTTGCAGACGCTGGCCGACTCCGGCGGCGCCTGCCGCACCAGGGCCACGTTGATGTCCACCCCGATGTCGGCCTCCTTGGCGACGGTGGTGAGGAGCAGCGGGAGGATGGTGCCGTCGGCCAGGGTGACGGTGAGGGTCGTCATCGAACGGTGGCCCAGGTCCCGCTTGGGGATGAGGACGATGCTCGTCTCCGTCGCCTTCACCGGGAGGAAGGCATTGGTGATGTCGGCGAGGATGACGCTCTCCGGCCGGAGCGGCTGTCGAAAGCTGAGGGTGGTGGGGACGCCCGCAGCGACATGCACCACCTGCACCTCGTTGAAGTTGGCGTCCGTCACCTGGAGACTCCGCCGCTTGAGCGCGCGCTTGCCACTGAGGACGACGGCGTCGCTGGGGCTCCCTGGCGCCGCGGCGACGTCCGAGGCGGCCAGGAGGGCGGCGAGCGCAACCGCTTCGAGGGCACTAGGGCGCATGGGCGGATGGCTCCTGGGGCGAAGGGGGCGCGGCGGGAGCGTCCAGGCGCTCCACCCGGCTACTGAATTGGCCGATGACCAGGCCGTCCGGGTGGGCGGCGCTCCGCGGGACGATGGACTCGTAGAGCTCGACTTCGAGCCTGTCCCTCCCCTGGGAGGCCCCCTCGGAGAGGCTCTCCGTCCGGCGCTGAAGCACGGCTCGCAGGTGAAGCGCGTCCTTCGTCCGCTCGAGGATGGCGAGGCTCTCCACGCTCAGCGCTGAGCGGGTGCGGCTGGAGCGCACGGACTCGAGAAGCCTCGTCGCGGCCGCCTCCTTGGCCACGTGCTCCCGGAAGGCCGGGGAGAGAATCCCCAGCGCTTCACGGAACGAGGCGTCATACGTCACCGAGTCCGGGGTGAAGAAATGCTGCAGGAAGTCGCGGGTGAAGTGGAAGACGGTGACGTCGCTCGGCAGCTGGCGCTGCTCGTCGAGGAAACGCAAAAGCGCCTCCCCGGCCAGGCTGCGGTTGACGTAGGTGCTCCTGCCATCGGGCGCGATGAGCACGATGTCCGGCTCCTTGCGCGCGAGCTTAAGCACGACCAGCCCCTGAAGCGCACACAAGGCGAAGGCCAGGACGAGGGCCCAGCTCTTCCACTGGGCCTGACGCACCATCGCGCTCCAGATGGCCGGCGGGCTGGCCAGGGCCGAGGAAGCGGGCAGGGTGGCTGCACCCGCGGGACGCTTGGACGCGCTCACCGGACGACTCCCACCGCCGTGCCCGCCGCACCGAGCGCCGCCGAGGCGCCCTCCCCGAGAAGGTTTCCGACGCCGCCCACCAGGGCCGAGGCGATTTTCGGTGTGGCGAAGGCCAGGACGACGAGGAGGAGGGCCGAGGCCACCCCGCCGAAGGCAGCCCCCGCGCCGCTGGTGGGGAGACTGGCCCGGGTGAGGACGGCCGCCGACAGCCGGAGGAGGAGGGAGGAGACGACGGGCCAGCAGGAGACGGTGACGAGACTGCGCAGCCAGCGTCCCGGGGCGTCCAGGCCCGGGACGTGGAAGACGAGCGCCAGCGGCCCGATGGCATAGAAGAAGGCGATGAGCACGCGCGAGAGCTCGGTGAAGACCCAGTGGATGGCCACGGCCAGCACCTTCACCGCGTCCACGATGGCCCCGAAGAAGAGGCCGCCCAGGCCCGGGGTGTCGTCGGAGGGGCTCGCGGGCGTGGCGCCAGCGCCCGTGGCCGCCGGCGTCTGGGTGAAGCTGCGCTCGACGGCGGCCTGGTATTGCTGCAGGGGGGCCTGAGCGGAGCCGAGGCTCGAGAGGCTCTGGGCGAGGGAGGTGCACTGCTTCACCACCGAGCCCGCCAGGAAGGTGTAGGCCTGCAACAGGCCGAGGACGAGCAGCGTCCGCCAGACGACGGTCAGGTAGTGCCGCCTCTGTCCTGGCCCACGCAAGAGCTCCACGACGAGGGCCAGGAGAAAGAGGACGGCGAGAAGGCCGTAGGCCAGCGCCAGCGTCTTGGCCGTCAGCTCGCCGACGGCGCCGCCCTTCAAGTCGAGCGCGTCCCCGTCGTCGGCGAGGGCCGTCGCGGGCAGGGCGAGGGTGCCGACGACAAGCCATGCAGCGCCGAGGCGCACTACGGCCCCCCGAGGAGGTTGACGCCGTCGCCCTGGACGGACACCGAGGGCGTCCGGAGCGCCTTCAAGCCCTCGAGGACGACGGCCTGTCGCTCCCGGACGTCGCCCAGCGCGCGCTTGCGCTCGGCATTCTGCAGGGCCAGCCGCGTTGCCTGGAGGCGGTTTCCCTCGGCCAGCTGCTGGTTGACGGTGTCGAGCTGGCTCTCCTGACGGGCCGTCTGTGCCAGCCCGCACACCGTCGAGTCACCCCCGCTGACGCAGGCCGCGCTGCGGCTCGCGGCGGAGACCGCGGCGCGGGAGCTCTCCTGTTGCTGGTGGGTGTCCGCCGCGGAAAAAAGGCGCGAGGCCTCGTAGTCGCCGGCCTGGGTGTCCGGACGGAGCGCAGGCCCGAAGGTGCCGGAGAGCGCCGTCTGCGCGTCGGTGGGCGTGATGGCGGTGTGCATCTCCCGGCAGGCGGAGGTGCCTGCGCCGCCGGAGGGGACGCACTGGCTGGCCACCGTCCTCAGCTCCCCGGTGGCCGGGGCCCAGGGGACGACGCCACTGGCCAGCCGGCTCTTGTCCGAGACAGGCGACGTCCCTGTGGCCAGTCCGAGGGCGTCCGCACCGAAGTCCGCCACGCGGCCGCGCGCGAAACTGGTGAAGGCGGCCTGGGCCTGGGTGGCGAAGCCGACCAGCTTCTGGGCGGAGGCCGCCTGGTCGTTGATGCCGTGAAGGACTTGGGAGGTGGTGCCGAGCTGCTGGGTGCCTTGGGTGACGAGCGTGCTGAGAAGGGGGATGTCGCCTCCGAAGAGGTCCGCCGACGCCTCCGGAGCCGCGACGAGGACGAGCACGCCACCGGCCAGGACGGCGGCCGAGAAGGAGGGGGAGGGGTGCTTGAGGAGGAGGGCCATGGGTGTCTCCGAAGGGGCGCCCTCAAACCGGCGCCGGGGAAGTGGAAGCGCCAGCCGGGTACCGTGCGGCCAGCTCCTGCAGGAGGGTGAATTCGTCGAGGTGAGGGTTTTTCGCCCGGGCTCGCTCGAGGAGGCGCTTGTCGTCTCCGTGCGTGGTGAGCAGCCAGTAGGCGAGCGGCGGCACGGCGTGGCGCACCGTCGCGTAGTGCTCGCCGTAGACGAGGAGGAAGTCGGTGTACCGGAAGGGCACCCGCTGCAAGGCGCGGAACTCCCGGTAGACGCTCTCCGGCCAGCCAAAGGCGTCGCGCACCACCTCCCATCCCGAGGAATGCCAGAGGAAAAGCTTGAGGAAGGAGTTGCCGATGATGGTGGCCGCGGCCCGCGAGCGCTGGAAGTCCTCGAACTTCTGGCTGATGCTCCACATCGCCACGTCGAACTTCCGCATCTTGGCGTAGGCCTTCCCGAGGAAGGCGTCGGCCGCGGCGCTGTCCCCCAGGTAGTCGTGCGCCTCGTCGATGGCGCACACCGTCCGGTTCCGGCGCGACGCGGCCCGGGCGGTGACGGCGCCCATGATGGCGGCGAAGGCGATGCGCTTCAGAAGGGCGTCCTTGTTGATGGCTCCCATCTCGAAGGTGAGGAGGCGCCCGTCGTAGCGGAGCTCGCTCGGGCGGTTGAGGAAGCGCGCGTAGGTGCCGTTGCAGAACAGGTCCAACCGTCGCACCAGGAGCCCGGCCAGCGCCCGGTCCTCGGGGTGCAGGCCCATGTCCTTGGCCTGCCGGCGAAGCCCGTCCTGGAAGTCCCCCATCAGCGGACGCTCCTCGGGACGGCCCTGAAAGCGGTCCTCGTAGGTGCGGGCCACGGCCTGGCCGACGAGGTTCTGCTCTGGGACGCTGAAGGAAGGAAGCTCCCGGTCCTCCACGCACACCTGGAGGAAGCTCACCACCTCCTGGACGAGGGCGTTGTCCAGCCGCGCCACGCCCGTCTTGGCCAGCTCCTCCCTGTCCACCATGTCCCGGTAGGGGAGGAAGGGGCACAGCGAGGTGTTGAGGGTGACGTCGATGAGGGTGCCCCCGAGCAGGCGCGTCAGCCGCGCCCAGCTGCCGCCGTTGTCGACGAGGATGGCGTCCTTGCCGGCGATGAAGGCGTCGGTGACGAGGGCGCCGGCGGTGAGCGACTTTCCGGCTCCGGTGTCCGCGCACATGAGGCCGTGAAAGGCATTCCCCAGGGTGGCGTCGAAGAGCCCGAAGCGCAGCGTGGTGCCAAGCGGCGTGGTGAAGAGCGTGTCGGCCGCCTGGGAGCCGCGCCAGGGAACGAAGAGGGGAAGCAAGTCGGCGGCATTGCGCGTCGTGCAGCCCTTGCGGCGCACCTGGTAGGAGCCAGCCCCGGGGAAAAGGGCGAGGTAGCAGGGGAGCTGGGCCACGTCCTCCACCAGGAGCTCGCTGTTACCCAGGAGTCGGAAGCTGCTGCGCGCGGCCTCGGTGCGGGCGTCGAGCTCCTCGAGGCTGGAGGCGTCGAGGAGGAGGCTCACCGAGACGTCGGCCAGCTTCGACGACATGGCATTGAGCTCGGCGAAGAGCGCGAGGATGGCCCCCTGCTTGTCGGCGTCGTCGACGGCGCGGCGGGCGTCCTCTCCGCTCATCTGGTGGACGACGCTGCGCAGGGCCGACACCAGCTTGTGCTGCTGGTTGAGGAAGAATTTCGCCCGTGCCTGCGGCCGGATGCGGACGGCGACGGCCAGGGTGTAGCCGAAGGGGTGCCCAGTGAGGGGATGGGCCAGTCCCTGGAGGGCCTGCCCAAGGAAGTGCCGCGTCCGCGACTCGGGGAGCACCTTCAGCGTGGCCACCCGCCGGAGGACGTCGCCTTGGCGGAAGTGTCCACGCTCCTCGGAGATGGACTCGAAGCAGAGGCACTCGGCCTCCGTGTACTCGAGGACGTGACGCCCTTCCTTTCTGGCCAGCGCCTCCGTCCAGAGGTTGTCGAGTAGCTCGACGGACGGAGCCCGCGCGGTACGGCTGCGCCCGGGATTGAGCAGCTCGTAGTGCAGCTGCCAGACGTCAGAAGGCTCGAGCTCGTGCGAGGCGACACCGGCCACGGCCAGCCGCGCACGAAGTCGGTCGCGAAGGCCGCGCAGCGCCTTGAGGCGCCTCGCGTGGGCCTCTTGCGACAGCCGCTCGGCATTCTTGAAGAGAAGCGGCGCTCCGAGGACACCCCGGTCCAGCGGGCCGTTGCCGTCGGGGCGGGAGAAGAAGAGAAACAGCTCGCCGCGTCGTAGCTTCTGAGCCCGTAGCCAGCGCACCTTGGCCGCGACGTAGGCCGCCACTGCCGGCGTCGAGCCCGGGGCGACGCTGGCCTGGTAGGCCGCGATGTCCGTCTCGACGTCCTCATGGACACGGTACAGGGCGAGGAGGCTCACCTCCTCGTCGAGGCCTGCCAGGAGCTCCCGCACCGCCTCTCCCCGCTGGACACGCGCGTCGTCCTTCAGGAAGCGGGTGTCGATGCCCTGAAGGCCAAGACAGCCCACGTAGTCGAGCGCCGGGGTGATGAGCGCGGTGACGCCCTCCTCGTGCAGCGTGCGCCACAGAGGGACGTGCTCGGCCAGGGAGGTCTCTCTCATGGAGGCCTCCCCCGCGCCGAGCTCCCGTACGGGCCGAAAGGGAATTGGGGTGCGTGGCTCCGGGCGGCAGCGCTGAGGACGCCGCGGTACAGGGCGCGGCGGAGGTGAAAGGCCAGCGCGTGGCGCCAGTGCTGTGGCGGCCGGCCGCTGTTGAGAAGCGCCACCACGGCGTGGGTGAGGGCCACGGCCAAGAGAAAGGAAAGGGGCCGAAGCAGCATCAGCCACAGGTAGCTGGTGACGACGACGAGGAAGAAGTCTCCCGGAAAGTTGAGCCCGAGGAGCGTGACCCGCGCGTCGGCGTGGCGGTAGACGGGCGCCTCCATGAGGAGTCGGCCAGCTAGTGGCTGAGGGCGGCGACGAGGGCCGGGAAGGTGTTGAAGAGGAAGACGAGCATCACCACAATGCCGGCGGTGACGAGGGCCTCCTTGAGGAAGGGCTTGTAGAATGCCGCCGCGGCGACGCAGAGCAGCACCATTCCCGCTCCGGCCCAGATGACGAAGGGCTTGGCGTAGGCGAAGAAGCCCTGGCCCATGGAGGTGGGGTCAACGGTCTGGGCCAGAGCCGAGGCGGTGCTCAGGAGTGTGACGAGGGCGACTGCCCGGGTGTCGCGAAGGGAACGCGCGTGACGGACAAGGGAGTTGAGCAGCGTCATGACGGAGGGACCTCCTGGGGGGTGCGGGTGGCGACAGGAGGGGTGGGCGGGCTTGGAGAAGCCCTGCGGGCCACGAAAGGACGCTGCACCCACGAAGCCTCGCCGCGATGCGGGCTGGGGAGGCCAGGGCCCGACGCCTTCCGGCGCGGGGCACAGCACGCCGAGGACGCGAAGCCGCTCGGTCGCTGCAAAGAGTGTGTGTCGAGGGCTAAGCGCCCTGCGCGTCCAACGCTGCCCGAGGTCCTGGCCCCACGCCCGAGCTCGTCAGGCAAGGGCCCTGCCCCAGGGCCGGGTGCCCACTGCGTGCGGCGTCTTGGGGCAAGGGCAGACATGCGCGTCTTGTCGAGCTCGGGGGCGGCCTCAGCGCTTGGTGGACTTGGAGGAGGTGGGCGAGGCGGACGAGGCGCGTGGCGCGCCACTGCCGCGCTCCCGGCCCTCTGCGGCGAGGTCCTCGTAGCGCTTGTGCAGAAGCATCTGCAGGTAGTCGAGGATGTGAAGCTTCTGCGCGTCGGCGTCCTTCTTCAGGACGTCCACCACGTACACCGGCAGCCGAAACCAGGTCCGCAGCTGCGAGATGACCTCGCGCACCGCCTCGGCGTTGTAGGGGAAGCCGAGCGCCGGACGCAGCACCTCCTGGACGAAATTCGCATCCTCGGGGGGCACCTTCACGTTGAGCTGCCGCATTTCCTGGTCTGCAGGGAGGGGTGTCTTCGCCATCTCGAGCACAGCGCGCATGGGTACAACATGGCACCCATATGCGACCAATGTCAATGTTAGTTAGTATCCGCATCGGACTCCGACCGTCGTTTGGCCGGCCCTCGATGTATGCCACTCCGGACCGACATGGAAAGGCCCGAGCACACTTCTGAAGCGGGCGCAGGCCTCGGGGGCCTGCGCCGGGGCTTGACGCGCCGTCCTCAACGTCCGAGCAGGGCTCGGAGCCCCTTCAGGCGCTCGATGTGCTGCTCCACGTCGCGCACGCCCGTCAGCCTTCGTGCGGTCTCGGTGCCCAGCGCCCGGGCCAGGACAGCGGCCACCTCTCCGGCGCCGTGGTCTCTGAGAAGACGGCGGGCCTCGAGGCCTTCCAGGCGGTCCGCGGCGAAGGCCGGCTGGCCGACTTCGGAGGAGGTGGTGGCCCCGGTGAAGCGGATGCGCAGGAGGGTACCGTCCTCGAGCAGGAAGAGCGCCTCCGTGCGCCCCAGTCCTCCGCGCACGGTTGCACGCGGTTTCTCTCCAAAGAGGAGCAGCCCCCGAAGGTGGACCAGGACCGGGCGACTCGGGGAGGAGACGTCGAGCACGAGCAGGGGGCTGACGAGTGCCGGCAGGGCCGCCCGCACTCCCTCGAGGATGCCGGCCAGGAGGGCAGCCTCCTCGGCCCGAGCTCTCGACACCGCCTGCATGTGCAGCCGGTAGGCCGCGTCGAGGCGGGTGGTGGCGCGGTGGATGCTGTCCGCGCACCGGCGCCGGAGGTCTGGGTCCGGCGCCTGCTCGCGCGTCGTCTGCCGGGAGAGGTTCTCGAGGCGTCGCACGGGCCGTCAGAGGTGCTGGGCGGCGAGTGGCGTCGGCCCGTCCGGTGCGCTCGGCTCCTCGGGCTCCTCGAGGCGGAGGCGTGCCTCGTCGTCGCGGTAGCGCTGCCAGCACCACGCCTGCAGGAGCTCGAAGCCCCCACCGATGCGCCAGGCGGGTTCAGCGGCGGACCCCACCAGGTGCGAAATCCATGGGGTGAAGAGGCTTCGGCCCAGTTCCGCATCCCCGGGGCCGCGGATGAACTGGGTGGAGAATTTCTCGACCCGCACGAGGAAGGGGCCGATGCGCTCGCGGAGTCCGCACTGGCTCAAGCCCTCCCGCAGGTCCTTGGTCTCGGTGCGAAAGCGGCGTCTGTCCTCGGCCTCGCGGTCGAACTGCGCGAGCTCGCGCCGCAACTCCTCGAGGCTCGGGGGCGGGAGCGTGCCCTGCGCTTCGGTCTCTGCTGAGGGCCGCGCTGGAGGGGAGAGCGGAAGGTTGGAAGCTCCGGGCCGGCTGGCGGGGGCGTGCATGGCGTCTCTCTCGAGGAGGCCGCACCGGGGCCCGGCGGAAGGTGGCCCGCCGGGCTCCTGGCGGACTCACCCCTCCAGCTCGCCGCCCGGGGGCCGCTCACGGTCCGGCAAGAGGAGGACGCGGGCGTTGGTGGGAAGCGCGTCGAAGAGGACGCTGAAGCCGCCGTGGTCAAGCGGGAAGGCCACGCCGATGCGCGTGTAGTAGTCCTTCTCGTTGACCGTCTTCACGGCCAGGACGTCGAGCTTCTGCTTGTTGCCATTCATGGCTTCGTTCCTTTCGGGGTGTCGGGTGTCAGCGAGAGACCGGGGCAGCCTCACCGGAGGCCACGCCGGAATCCCACATGACTATTATATGAGGTCTAAATGAATGTCAATACGAACCTGCGCCGCGAGGCCCAGGCGGGGGTCTCGTCCTCGCCCCGTCGCCTCGGCGAGGGGCTCGGACCGCAGTCGCCAAAGGGCGAGGGGAGGCTCTGCCAACCGCGGCGTTCACCGCCGATGGCTCGGCGCGAGACGTCCGAAGGCGGCCGACCGGCCGCGGCGGTCAGGGCTCCGTCTTCAGCGCCTTCGACGACAGCCGCTCCGTCGCCGGCACGGCGAAGGCCACGCCGGCGCAGACGAGGGCCAGGAGCAGCTGTGCTCCGTGGATGAGGAGGGCGAGTGCCGCGGCGCCGGCGGCGGTGAGGCCCAGCGCCGCGGCGCCCACCACCAGGGTGGCCTCGGTGGCTCCCAGCTGCGCCGGAATGAAATCCCCCAGCGCGCCGCCCACGAGAAGCATTCCCCGGGCGACGAGTGTCCTGGCCAGTCCCGACGGACGGCCGACGGCGGCAAGCGCCACGGCGCACTGAAACACCTGGAGCACCCGGGCGGCGCTCTCCCAGGCCAGCGAGTGGACGAGGCTGCGTCGGGTGGCACCGGCGGCAGCGTCGAATTCCGCGCCAAACTTTCGTCCTCGCTTCGCCAGCGCGCCGAGGAGACGCCCGGGACGTGCAGACTGGCGGACGATGAGGATGCTCGCCCCAACCACCGCCGCCAGGACGCCATTTGCGAGCATCAGGCTGCTGATGCCCACCAGCCCCAGCGCCGCCAGGGCCGCGCTGAAGGCCGAGAAGGAGAGCAGCGCGTTGGCCAGGAGCGCCACCCCTTGCATCTGCACGGCGGCGACGGCGGCCCGCGCTCCACCGACGCTCTTGCGGAGGAGGACAGCGCGCGTGGCCTCCGCCGTCGCTCGCCCGATGGGAAGGACTGCCCCCACGGCGAACCCCATCGCTCCGGCCCTCAGCCACTGACGCGGCGACACGCGGGCCGCGTCCTCGCCGTAAAGCGCCCGGAGCGCCAGCGTGCTGCACACCAGCATCAGGGCCTCCACCAGCGCCACCTCGGGCAAGGCATGGAGGCTTTCTCCGAGGCCATGGAGGACGTCGCGGGCGCCGGCCGTCCACACCGCCGCGGCAAGCAACGCGACGCCCAGCACCGCGCACGCCAGTCGAACCGACGGCTTGGCGAGGAACTCCCTGGGGGAGGGACGGCTCACGCGCTCCCTTCGCCGCGGAGCAAGGCTGTGCCGGCGCCCGTGAAGCGGCGCAAGGGCACCCTCGAGCCCCGCCTCGTCCCGGCGTCCTGCGACGAGGCTTCTCTCACCCGGACGGTTTTGGCATGCAGCACTGGAGTGCCGTCAAGCCAAGGGGGGCACGGCCTGACGCCGTGGCGTCCTTCCCCGGCGCCACGCGCCTCCCGGGAGGGGGCGAGGTTCACTCCGAGACGAATGTCTCGTACAGCCGCAGGCCGGACGCTTCCTTCTGGTTGTTGCGGACAAGCGGGTACTGGGCGTTGAGGGACGGCAGCATGCCGTACGCCACCGGCCGCAAACCGTCGTCCGACAGGAAGTAGCCCTGGCCACAGCGCGCCAGCCGCTTGATGCGGTTGGGATGGAGCCGGTACGTCTCCACCTGGCGCGCCGAGGCGTCGCCGGTGAGCAGGCTCGTGGCCAGAGGGCCTTCCCGCCGGCGCACCGTCAGCTCCTTCGTGTGGTCCGTACCCACGCCCTTGGCCAGCCGCTCGCAGAGTTCCGGGTTGTCCTGGCTGAGGATGTCCTTGCTGCGGGTGTTGTCCCAGACGGCGGTGGCGAAGGCCTTGGAGACGAGCTCCAGGTCTGCCAGGGACTGGTGGGCGAGGGTGTATTCGAGGTTCGCATCCCGCAGCTTGTTGAGACTGTCGACGATGCTCAAATCCGCGAAGTTGTAGAACTCATCCACGGTGATGCTGAAGGGCTTCTGGTTCCGCGCGTCGCGAAACACCTGCCGGAGGCTCCCCTCGTGCTGCACATCCATGAGGACCACCTTGCCCAGCGCCGGCGCCTGGATGCGGAAGAGGTTGGCCGGCAGCTGGATGTAGACCAGTCCGTTGGTTTGCAGGATGTCCTCGAAGATGATGTCCGGGGCGTAGGCGTTGACGATGGGGCTCTGGAACTTGTCCAGCGCTCCGACGACTCCGGACAGCGACTTGAGGACGTCCCGGTCGAGCTGCTTCAGCTGGGCGCGGATGTGCGCGGCGGCCTCCCGGTCGAGCGAGGTGTCGAGGCAATGCTTGAGGGCCCGCGCCCAGCCGCCGACGTTGCCCATGGCCTTGAGGCACACCGAGACGTCGCGCACCACGAAGGGGATGCCGTGCCCGGCCGCGTCCACCATGCCGTGCAAGAGCCGGCAGAGGTTGGTGAACATGACCTCGGCCTGCGTCTTGTAGAAGAGGTTGTCCCCCATCGGGAGGACGGAGAAGACACGCTGCGCGGTGGCCACCGGGTCGCCGCCCCTGGAGGTTGGCGTGCGTGGCCGCACGTAGAGCATGTTGTAGCCGTGGGTGAAGAGTTCCGGGACGTTCCAGGCCGGCAAGGAGAAGACGCGCAGCTGCGCCTGGCGCTCGCTGAGGAAGGCGATGGCCTTCATCATCCGAATCTCCTCGTCCGAGCCCTTGGCCGAGAGGACGAGGACGCCTTTGCCGTCGAGCGCGTCCTGCAAGACGCTTGGCCAGAGGACGCTCGTCGTCTTTCCGCTGCCCGTCTTTCCGATGACGTGCCGGTGCGTCGTCCTCTGGCTGGGCGACAGGTACACGGGCTTCCAGCGCGTGCCGAGCCACGTCTTGCGCGGCGTCATCCCGACGAAGGTGTGTCCGGCCGGCCGCCGCCCAATCTCGTGCGCCATGTCCACCTTGCAGAGGGGAAAGGTGAAGTCCACCGGGCGAACAGCAGTCCCACTGAGATGGGCCTTCACGCTGCTCCACAGAATGAGCCACTGCCGAATGGCGAGCAGCACTGCGACGACGGCCAATAGCCCGCAAAGGCCAAACAGCCACCGGTGGGCGAGAAGCGCGCTGCGCCACAGGCCATAGGTGCGAAGGCGGAGCAGCAGCGGAATGGCCGTGTCCGCGGGGACCGAGTCGGGCACCTTGCCGCCCCCGGTGAGGTAGCGGAAGGCCCCCTCGCAGGCGCCGACCAGGAGAAGGCCCGCCAGCGAAAGCTGCACCCACAGAGGACGGGGCGGCCGCCCATGGCTACGGCGTGGGCGGGGGCTGGCCATCGGACGTGCGCCGTCGTTGCATCTCCGCCTGTGCCTTGCGGAGGAACTCGAGCATCGGTGCCTTCGATGCAGGCCCCGGAATGGGGCCGAGCCCGTGGCGTCGCAGCAGCGCATTGGCCTCGGCCAGCGCGGACGTCATGTCGAGGACGAAGTCCTTCACCGCGCCGTGCTCGGGCTCCCCATAGAAGGGCATCGGGGCCTCGA